>Ga0209933_1001159_pt1 | contig 28910 bp, 25 predicted proteins | sample ThiBiot_300_biof_FD_183944 | JGI IMG/M metagenome (GOLD analysis project Ga0209933, IMG submission 183944) | Wastewater bioreactor microbial communities from Cape Town, South Africa - Thiocy_cont_300_biof (SPAdes) | ecosystem: Engineered > Bioremediation > Thiocyanate > Unclassified | place...
GGCACATCCGCTAGACGATGGAAGTCCGCATTGCTCAAAAGCCGACTGGAAGGGGGTATTGAAACGGGAAAATTGGATGAGTTCATTCACCTAGTTTATTATTGATAACATATTTTATCAATAATAAAGGATGTATAGCTTATCCTAATTCAACAGCCATAAAAACTGTGAACGAGTAACTGCTGAAGATCGGCGCACCTGGATACTTCGCTACGTAGTTCTCGTACCAGCCTTATGCAACATAAAATTGCCAGTTGCAAAACCTACGCTTTTCGCAACCTTGATATGAGCGGTCGAGACAAGCCAAGCAAGGTGATTCCACAAAAAACCGCACCGGCATAGAATGTAAATGACGCTCCAAGGTGGTCCCATAGGAGGCCCGCCAGCACACTGGCGGCCAGCATGGCCAATCCACTCATAAGATTAAAGACCCCATAGGCCGTGCCGCGCAAATCAACAGGCGCGGTATTGGCAACCATTGTCGCTAGCAACCCTTGGGTGACACCCATATGAATGCCCCAAAGCGCGACACCGAGTAGCACAATTCCCCAATGATCACTCATCGCCAAGACGAGATCAGCAGCGATCAGGACCACAAGACCGAAGGCCAGAAGCTTGACGTGACTTATGCGATCAGAGAGCTTGCCAAATGGGTAAGCCGACATAGCGTAAATGAGATTCATTGCCACCATCACGAGCGGCACGAACGCGATGGGGATACCTCCCTGTTGAGCACGCAACACAAGAAATGCTTCACTGAACCGCGCCAGTGTGAATATCGCGCCGATTCCCACAACCCACCAATAAGATGCACTTAGACGTTTCAGATTTTCATAGCGAATTGGATTTGTGCGTTTTTCGGTTGGTATGCGCTCTGGCTCCTGCACCCCCAAAAAAAGCAGCGTGACGGCCATCATTCCGGGAATAACGGCCATCCAGAATACCGCCCGGAAATCATTGGTCCAGAGCAGCATCAAGGCAGTAGCTAACAGCGGGCCGAGAAACGCGCCTACAGTATCTAGAGACTGACGCAAACCGAAAGCAGCACCTCGCAAATGTGGTGGTGCAATGTCTGCCACCAATGCATCGCGTGGTGCACCTCGCACCCCCTTACCAACCCGGTCGAGCAGCCGGGCAGCGAGTACCATTCCAGTACTGGAGGCCAAAGCAAAAACGGGTTTGGTCAACGCACCCAAAAAATAGCCAAACAAGGCAAGCCCCTTGCGTTTACCGAGATAATCACTCAAGGCGCCAGAAAAAACCCTCACGATCAACGCGGTGGATTCCGCCAGCCCTTCAATCAAGCCAACTGCAAATGCGCTGGCTCCAAGTGTCGTGACCATGAAAAGCGGCAGCAAGCTATGAACCATTTCCGAAGAAATATCCATGAGCATACTAACAAATCCAAGCACCCAAACGGCAGTAGGAATCTGACTCGATGTGCTGGGGGTTTTTATTTTCATTTTAACTTTAGCGCCCGCTGGACTTCCGGTGACTATTTTGTATATTTGGCTCTTAGCACTAGCATTCCGCTAGGCATACGCTTATTACAAATGCAGAGGAATGAGTTTGAAGGCGACACCTTGAAGTAATAGGCCTAGGGAATTCTTATGCCCTTCAGTGTTGATGCTGACTAGAGAAAGGCGGAAGGAGGTGCCGTGCTGGGGGAGCGAGACGTCTCCCGGTCGATAGTTCAGTTCATGGCGGTTTGAAACCTCATCCAGAAGAGAAACAAAATAATGGCGCTCAGACACCATAATGCCGACGCGCAGATAAGCCCCCACTTCAGGGGTATGAGGTCGATCAAGGTATATATGGTCACCAGATAAACAAAAAGCGGGACCATTCCATACATACTGAACAGGATAGTAGTTTTCAGCTCGGTAGAGGTGCGCTCACTTCCCACGATGTAATGCGCAATCAAGGCGAATGTAGGAAAAAGCGGCACCAGTCCGGCAATGTAGTAATTCTTTGTATTGGCTAGCAAGCTGATGATGATCACCATTGAAGCCCCCAGCAAGGCTTTAAGAGATAGCAAGGTCATATTGATATTGATCCTTCCATGTACCAGCATATATAGTGCGATAGTCACTAATAGACCCGCCACGTATCTCTGAATTTCTCGCGCGGTATCTGTTTAAGCAAGGTCAAAATTGGAGCTTTCTGAAAGACCTTGAACAGATTATAAGGAGCGGATACTGACACGACGATTTCAGCAGAATTACAAATCTGTAATCCTGATGCAGGAGCTAAGGTGGTGCTAGGAGCCTTATCTTGTTGCCGGAAAGAAAAGCCGGATGGAAGTGCCTTCATTTACGACACTCTGAATCGTGACATCGCCGTCATGAAGATCGACTATTGATTTGACGATTGCCAGTCCGAGCCCTGCGCCCTCCGACTTGGTGTGGCGAGATGGGCTAATCCGGTAAAAACGGTCAAATACCTTTGGCAGATGCTCTTTTGCGATCCCCGCCCCGCTATCGCAGCAGGTGACATCAGTTCCGCCTTCAACGGAGCGAATGGAAAAGCTAACTTTTCCACCGGGAGAAGTGTAATGCAAGGCGTTTGAAAGAAGATTGCTGATTACTCTTCTGAAAAGAATCGGGTCAGCATTTATTATCGCGTTTCCTTCACAAGTTACCCGAACATCTTGCTCGGCGGCCATCGCTTCATAAAAAGCAATAATTTTCTCGATTTCCATGCCTGCATCGATTGGCGAAGCAGCCAGCGTGGTTTGCGAAGCATCAGCCTTGGCCAGGAATAACAGGCTATCTATCATGCGTGACAATCGGTCATATTCTTCCAGGCTCGATGCAAGTACTTCGCGGTACTCATTGGCCTCTCGCGCCCTGGATAGGGCCACTTCCGCTTCTCCACGTAAGTTATTGACGGGTGTGCGCAGTTCATGCGCCAGATCAGCCGAAAATTGGGAAAGACGATTAAACGAATCTTCCAGCCGGTCAAGCATTCCATTGAACGCCCGTGCCAGTGATACCAATTCCTGGGGCCATTGGGCAGCATCGATACGCTCATGCAACTGGCTTACAGTGACATGCTCCGCAGTCGCGGTTATATCTGTGAGCGGTCTCATGCCACGGCGGGCGATAATAATCCCTATGGCCGTGGCCGCCAGAATGCCGATGAGTAATACGCCAGTTAAATAACGTTCATATCGGCTGACCAGCACTTCTTCGCCTGTTTCATCCAACGCTACCTGAATTTGCCGCCTCGGTGTACTGGTGTCGCCTCCTCCGGTCTGCTTGGTCATCAACAGATAACTTCTATTGGTTATAGATCGCCATTTTTTTGGTTGGCCCAACGGGTTGTTTAAGTTGGGAAACACTTCAGGCGGAATTTCTTGATTCATGCCCGGCGCTTCATAAAGGGTGTGACCGGACTCATCCAATATCCGGCTATAGGTATGGTAATGCGATCCGGTTAATCCCACGTTCTCCTGGGAAACCTCACGTGCAAGAGCTTCTGTATTACCTTCGAGCAAAATACGGTCGAGGAAGTGAATCCGGCTGGTAAGGAATTGCTCATCTTCTTTCTCCAGTGTGTCAACAAGGACCCAATACAGGAACGCCGAAGCAAAGATGAGCATGACGGATGCGGAAATAGTGTATAGCCATGCGAGCTGCTTCGTGATCGACCAGCGCGAAGAGCTGGAGCCGGCCTTTACCTGATTAACACTACCGCTCTTCAAATACGTACCCTACGCCACGAACCGTGTGGATCAATTTCTTTTCGAACGGATCATCGACCTTGCTGCGCAACCGGCGTATCGCGACATCGATGACATTCGTATCACTATCAAAATTGATGTCCCATACCTGCTCGGCAATTAACGTACGGGATAAAACTTCCCCCACCCGCCGCATTAGCAGTGACAAAAGCGCGAATTCCTTGGAAGTCAGGTCAAGGCGGCGACCATCGCGGGTGGCCTTCTGCCGCGTGAATTCGATCTCCAGATCGGCAATTTGCAGGGTTTCAACAGGCCGTACAGGTGCGCGTCGCAACAGGAGGCGGACCCTGGCCAGTAATTCCGAAAACGCGAAAGGTTTTATCAGATAATCGTCGGCCCCCAGTTCAAGGCCCTTTACCCGGTCTTGCACCGCATCCCGCGCTGTGAGGAAAAGCACAGGCGTTTGTATACCTGCCTGGCGAAGCGTGGAAAGAATGGACCAGCCATCGCGATCAGGCAGCATCACATCCAGGATAAGCAAGTCATAATCTTTACTGAGTGCGAGAAGAAGCCCCTCATCGCCATTTTCTTCGGTATCCACAACATACCCCGACTCAGACAGCCCTTTGCTAAGGAAAGCGGCTGTTTTCGCTTCATCTTCGATAATTAAAATACGCATCGATATGGCCAAAATATGGTCGCCTTACTCCATGGAAGTGGCTGGTCAGCCCTAACTTCCATAAACTGTCGGGAAAAGACGAACGATCTCATAGCACTCCTATACCAATTACAATTGTCGGATGAGCAGCAAGCCGAGGAACAAACCTCCAACAGAAGCGATAAGCGAAGCCAGGATATAGACTGACGCCGTGATATAAGCCCCGCGCTCGATTAGCAGGGCAACATCCAGGGAGAATGCTGAAAAGGTCGTGAAGCCGCCGAGGATTCCAGTAGTCAGGAACAGCCGCCACATTTGTCCTGGATCGGATTTCAGGGCAAACCATTCGATTGCAAGGCCCATGATGAACGAGCCGACGATATTGACCGCGACGGTCCCGAAGGGAAAACCGGTGCCAAGCAGCTTCAAGGCGGTAAGATTCACAGCGTGCCGCAGTGCCCCACCAATGCCCGCACCAAAAAATACAGCCAGAAAAGCGTTCATACCCCCTCGTTTGTTGTTTAGGATAGCAGGATATCCCCGTTGGGAAAGAAAATAGGCTCCGGTACTGGAAGCCTGAAGAAGCCATAAGCCTTGCCGCGTTATCGATGTGAGCTTAATCTATAAGTGGACTTTCTGGCGGGATTTTGGCTGGAACCCGATTCTCCACTACAGATCCTGACAAGAGCCTGTAGTGGGAAGGGTTAAGATTATTCCTGCGTCGCACGGCTCGGTTGGAATGATTATTGCACTATGTGCATCCCAATGTGGGCCCGCATCAATACGCAAACAGGAAGCAGCAGTGAGGGATAACGTATTTTATCAATAATAACCGATACTGGACGTGGGTATGGGTGGGCGGCGGAAGCGCCGTCGCTATTGGGGATGGCGGCGATCGAACCCAGCCAAGCTTGCTCGTTTTCTCAGAGCATATATGCGAGCCGCAGCTGAGGCCAAGACTACTTGATCGATGTAAAACTTGATTGATGTAAATAGAGGTATACAATCCTATTTCATGAACAAGGACTTTATCCAGCCTGTCGTATTGGCATTATTCGTCACCATCCTGACGACTGGATTCGGTTGGGCGTTTAACGGAGAGGTATTTGCGCATGAGGTTGACCGCAAGCATCATGCACTCTCCCTTGATCCCGTTGCGCTTCTTGAAGCGCACGAGCATGAGGCTGCCAGCAATAGCGACCATCTGGATGCTGCTATTAATCTATGCGTGCATGCAGCTGGGCAATATCAGCCTTTCTTTTTCACGTCTCCTCCACTTGTGCCCCCTTCCATTGGCATGGAAGCGTTGACACGATTCGTCTCTATTCCTGTTCCTGAATCCATTCCGGATTCACCGCTTCATCCCCCCAAAAACAGCTTCGCAATCTAGACCAGCAAGCTTGCTCCGGTACGACACCTGACGCTGCTTTGCGCAATTGCTGCATCTGCCAGCAGTTGTAGTGGGCATTGCAGGCAAACCACTCTCGGAACATCAGCCGAACTAGCAAGACGAGGTTTCATTTCGTCATGGCGAAGGACCTCAACTAACTATAAGAGAAGCATCATCTTTCCCAATTTAAGTTTTTTGATAGGAACTTATATGTGTTACGTATGTGAAAAAAAAGAACGCCTTCATCATGATTCACGTAAACGTTCATTTCTGAAATTGGCAGCCGCCTCTGCAATAGGCTTGGGTATTAGTAGTGTAAGGCTCGCCAGAGCGGAAGAGACTAAGACGCCTTTAACGTCATCCGCCAAATTACCGCCAGAGCCGGAGAACGTGCTTACGCCAACTCAAGCTTTGGAAAGGTTAATGGAAGGCAACAAGCGTCATTGGACTGGACAAGTGACTCCTGCATTGGATATCCATACTCCTCAGGATGCCCTTGTTCAAGGGCAAAACCCTTATGCCGCAATTTTGGGTTGCGCCGACTCCAGAGTTGGTCCTGAACAGTGTTTCGATGAGGCTCACGGTGATCTGTTTGTGGCCCGGGTCGCCGGAAATTATATCACTGTCGATTTCCTAGCCACGCTTGAGTATGCCGTTGCCGTATTGCATACGCCGCTGATTATGGTCCTGGGCCACGAAAGTTGTGGAGCTGTTGGAGCTGCTATTGAAGCCATCGATAACAATAAACAGTTCCCTGGGCACATCCAGACAATGGCAACCGCCTTATCGCCCGCCGTTAGGGCCGCGAGAAATATGTCCGGACCGCTATATGACAATGCCGTGAAGATGAATGTCATCCTTACTGTTGCCGAGCTGAAAAACAGTACGCCTGTCCTGAGCCGTTTTGTAAGGGAGAAAAAAATGCGAGTGGTCGGCGGAGTGTATCGCCTAGGCACAGGTAAGGTTGAATTGGTTTCTGAAGATTAAATGGTTTCTTAAGATTAATGAGCAAACTTTTAAATTGAGAAGGAGATAGCATGAATATTAAGAACAAAACAGCTCAATCATTAATATTAGCTAATGTCTTGATTATGGGTTTAGCAAGCATGGCCTACGCCCACGAGGAGATACCAGCTCAGGAGGCCTCTATGCAGCGTCCAGTATCTCCAGGTAAAGCTAAGGATAATCAAGATGACTCAACCAGAACGGAAGATACGGCACGGGGAAAAAGCTCGAGCGAGAGTTCAAGTACCAGCCGTGACAGCGTGATGACAGATCGATCGAGCCAAGGCATAGGTATTGATCGTGACGACAGATCGGTGGGTCGCCAAAGCCAAGATTGGGGTGCCAATCGATCAGATGATCATGGCGGAGGGCACTGAACCGCCCAGCGAGTAATCTAGCTTTCTGGACTCAGCCCGGCGGAAACCAAGTTAATAACACGGGAAGAAGATTGCAACCACAGCCGCCTGGCAATCCCGCTTGATTTTTCGTGTAGCCATCGATGGGTAACCAGAAATACTATTATCTTCCAGGAGGCTGAGGAGATACTGTCTCCCAACCGCCGGGACACTCCCTGATATATGGATAATAGCCATCTGGATTTCGGCAGTAATACCAATAACTGGTTTGTGGCGGAGGAGCCTGAGGAGTTGATGGCATATCTTGCTGGGTATAAACAGGAGGAGTCGAAGGTACTGGGACTATGGGGGGATAATACGGATAAGGATAGTAAGGCCAACCGTAGAAACCCAAGCCTAAGTCATAGCCAAAGTGCGCGCCTCCATGCCAGCCGCCGAAGTGCCCTCCTCCATGCCCGCCACTGAAATGCCCTCCTCCACCGTGCCCCCCGCCCGCCGAGACTAAACCGCTAACAAACACTCCAGATATTATGACGAGCCTTGCCATATTGATATGTCTCATAAAATCCCCCGTCCTGTAATAAAAATACTTTTCAGCTTTTTCTATATAAAAATGACAATAACATTATTGTCTATCCCGCCATTCGTTTTTGCTCAATCAGAACATGAGATGACTCGTCAATCCTTCATATCTGTCTCAAATGCATTTGCTTATGATTTGGGCAAAACCTACCAAATGGGGAAAAATTGCAAAAAAGATCTTTACAACATTGCTTTCTCCAAAGCTGAGGGTTTGTTCTCCAGATATATGGAGCAGAAGGAGGTTCAGCATGCGATGCTCAACTACGAACGTGGCACGAAGAGTAAGCTCGGGGTGGTGTGCGAAAGAAAAGAACTGAAAGCTTTCATGCCTGTGCTCCATACACGAATAGACCATTATTTCAAGCTTGCGGCCCCATTTACCCGCTCAAACTTCGACTCAACCACAGTCTCTCCGTAGCAAAGAGGAGCCCTTAATCCAGCTCCGCAAGCTTGCGCTCCTTATCCAAATCGAAAGCGCCCTCTACCACGATGCTTTGTTCAATGGTCAACCCCTTCAGTACGGGGCGCACATTGTCTACTTCAGGACCTAGTTCCAAGGGAATACGGAGAAATCGATTGTTGCCTCGGGGAAGAAATACGTAATCCTGATTGGCCTCCCGCACCACAGCCCCTTCCGGAACGACCAGGCTTTTATGTGGATTGTCATTGATGCGCATGGTGGCCAGCATAGAAGGCTTGAGTTGGCGCTGGGGATTGTCTACCTCGGTTTTTACCTCCACCGTGCGGGTGAGCGGATTTACCATGTCAGCGACAAATACGATGAGCCCATCGAAGCTAACATCGCCTAGCGCCGGCACCCGGATCTCTACATGCTGTCCGGTTTGCACATTGCGCGCCACTTGCTCCGGCACAGCACCCACCGCCCAGACAGAGGATAAATCTGCCACCTTGAACAACTTATCCGAAGGTTGCACCACTTGGCCGACGTTAATATTCCGTTCAATAACGATGCCACTCTTGGGTGCTGTGATGGCAACCGAAGGCAGGATATGTCCCCGCCTTGCCAAATCCTTCACCATTTCACCGTCCATGCCCAGCAAGCGCAAATGATCCCTTGCCGCCTCCCGTTCGGCACGGGCGACCTGCAATTCCGATTCGCGCCGTTCCACCTCGGCGACAGCGATTACGTCCGCATCCAGCAAATGGTGAGCGCGCGCAGCCGCTTTTTCAGCCAGACTGGTTTGGGAAAACGCACTCAAATAGGCTAGCTGCGCCCGGGTCAATTCAGGACTCGAAAGATGTGCCAACGTAGCGCCAGCCTCAACCCTGTCACCCAGCATGGCATGAATCCCGATAATGCGACCGGTCACATAAGTGCTGACATGAAAAAGAAGACCGTGCTCGTTCACGGCGATTTGGCTGGGTACCTCCAGCCTATCGGCAATATCGACTAGCGCGGGGTATCCTATCTTGATCCTTTGTGTCATTTCCGGCTTGAGCGTGACAATGTTCCGCTCAACCGGTTCCTTCTCTGGGGCTTGTTGATTCGGGGAAAGCGATTTGCCCCTATCACACCCCGAGGCAAGCAGCGCGATGATTACAACGGCTTCGATGAAGGTGGTGGGGGTTTTCAACTTGGCAGCTTGCTCCTTGAGATAATGCAAAGCCAGCTCATGCCCCCGATAAATAGATGCGCTATCACGGCTTGTAGGCCAGCAAACGTAACGCATTAACTACGACGACCAAGGTTGAACCCTCATGGATCAGGACGGCCACCGCGATACCCGCCCATCCCATTAGCGTGGCCGGGATCAGCATCGCTACTACGCCCAATGACATCCAAAGGTTCTGCCGAATAACCGCCCTGGATCTGCGGCTTAGTGCAACAACGAAAGGCAGCTTGCCTAGATCGTCGCCCATCAGCGCTACATCCGCGGTTTCGAGTGCGACATCGGTGCCGGCCCCGCCCATCGCGATGCCCACTGTAGCCCGCGCCATTGCGGGCGCATCATTGACTCCGTCGCCGACCATGGCTACCTGCCCGTGGCTTTGCGCGAGCTCTTCCATAACCTTGACCTTGTCTTCCGGCAGCAATCCCGCTTTTACTTCATCCAGTCCCACCGCGCGGGCTATGGCTTGGCCCACCATTTCATTGTCTCCAGTGAGCATGATGGTTTTGCGGATACCCAGCCGGTGCAAGCGCTCCAGCATCTCGCGCGCTCCCACGCGCGGCGTATCGGCCAATCCTAAAATCCCCAGGAATCGGTTATCCATCCGGATCAGCATGATGGTTTTTCCTTCCGTCTGCAGACGCGATATCTGCTGCTGGATTGCTTCAGGGATGCCTTCGTTTTCAAATAACTTGGCGTTACCAATGATTATCTTTTGCCCATCAACCTCCCCCTGCACTCCTTTTCCCGTAATGGCCTCGACTTTTTCGGCATCGTTCCAAGTTAACCCCCGAGCCTTCGCCGCCGCCACAACCGCCTGCGCCAGAGGATGAGCGCTGCGGCTTTCCAGGGCGGCAGCCACAATCAGTAGATCCGCCTCCTTCCCACTGAAAGCGACCACATCGGTCAACTCGGGCTTGCCCACTGTCAATGTGCCCGTCTTATCGAAAGCGATAGCCGTTAGCGCACCCAGGCTTTCCAGGTGGGCGCCGCCTTTTATCAATACGCCTTCACGTGCAGCGCGTGCGATAGCGGATAGCACAGCCGAAGGCGTCGCGATCGCAAGGGCGCAGGGAGAAGCCGCCACGAGTACCGCCATGGCACGATAAAACGATTCGGCAAAAGAAAAGCCAAATAACGGCGGAAGCACGATGAGGAGCCCTACTCCCACTAATACCGTGGGCACGAAGATCCGCTCAAAACGATCGGTGAAACGTTGTGTGGGAGATTTTTGCGCTTGCGCTTCGCCCACCATCTCCACCATGCGCGATAGGGTGCTCTCCCGCGCCAGCTTTGTGACCTCGATAACTAACGCTCCCCCGCCATTAATAGTGGCGGCGTATACCTTGTCACCCGGTTCCTTCTCCACGGGCATAGATTCGCCCGTGACAGGCGATTGGTCCACGGTTGAGCTGCCCGACGCAACTTGGCCATCGGCGGGAATGCGCTGTCCGGGCTTGACAATCACCTTGTCGCCGCGCAGAAGTTCTTCCACCCCAACTTCGATCTCTACGCTATCGCGCTGCACCATGGCGGTCTTGGGAGCGAGCTCTGCCAATGATTCGATAGCCTTACGCGCCCGGTCCATTGCCATATGTTCCAACGCATGGCCCAGGCTAAACAAGAACAGCAGGAGAGCGCCTTCCTCCCAAGCGCCGAGGGCTGCTGCCCCAGCGGCGGCAACCACCATTAGAATGTCGATGTCGAAACGCCGACTGCGCAAACTCTGCCAGGCATCGCGAAGCGTATAGAAGCCGCCTGCGGCATACGCACCCATCAAGAGGCCTAGCGACAGGACATGAGGAGCCCCGCCAAGGCCTGCAAGCCAGCCTGCCAGCAACAAAAGGCCTGCGACGCCGCTTACAATAAGCTCGCGATGCTCTGCAGCCCACCCTGGCGCGCGCCCCTCTTCCCGTATGGAATACCCGAGCGCCTCGATGCGGCCAACTATCGCCGCACGATCGACTTTTGCGGCATCAAATTCCAGGCGCATGCGTTCAGCAGCGTAACTCACCGATGCTTCCAGCACGCCGTTCATGCGCTGCAATGCATGCTCGATGACAGTGGCACAGGTGGCGCAATCCATGCCTTCAATACGCAGGTTCTCGTGTTGGAATCGATATCCAAGTTTGGCTCCGGCCGCTTGCGCCAGTTCGCGCACCCGGCTTACGCTAAATCGTTCCGGGTCATAGTGCAGGCAGAGCCGGGCATTGTCCTCTTCCTGAGTAACGTGCACTCGTTCCATCCCTTCGGCTTGCAGCAGCTCTGCCAGTCGCGCCACACAGGCATCACGCTCGTCAGGAACACCCGGTAAAACGACGGACAAGTCCAACATTAATTTTTCGGCCATTGCACTACTCCTCGAGACAAGTAATCACGCTGAGCTTATGTCGATAGGCTCCAGGCCCAAGTGGGCTCAGCCAGGCCAATATTTTTTTCGATGCGGTGTTGTGCAGCACCGTCAACTGCCAGGCACTCAAATCGCAGTCAAGCCGGGAAAACGCCTTCTGCCTGTTCAAAACCATGTGGGCCAAGCGCTCCTCGGCCAAACAATCCATTTTGGGAATGGCAGAAACTGTTTTCATCAAATCATTTGGTGAAACTACCGGAAGCACTAGGTTCGATTTCGTTTCGCTGATCAGGTAGGGGGTTCTTGCCAGATAAATCCCGCGCGTGGATCAGGCGATACAACACCGGCAATACCAGCAGCGTCAGCGCGGTGGAGGAGAGGATTCCTCCTATCACTACCGTGGCAAGCGGACGCTGCACTTCCGCGCCGGTGCTGGTAGCCAATGCCATCGGGATGAAACCGATCGCCGCTACCAGCGCTGTCATTAGCACTGGACGTAACCGAGTAAGGGCACCGGTTTCAATGGCTTCGTCCAAACCCAATCCTTTCTCACGCAGATCGCGGATGAACGCCAGCATGACCAGGCCATTCAATACGGCTACCCCGGACAGGGCGATGAATCCAACCGCAGCGGAAATGGACAAAGGGATGTCGCGCAACCATAGCGCCAATACGCCACCGCTGAGCGCGAACGGAACGCCGGTAAACATCAGCAATCCATCACGAAAGTTCCGGAACATCGTATAAAGCAGAAAAAGGATCAGCCCGAAGGCGAGCGGAATGACAATCTGCAGGCGCTGCGCGGCAGAAATCAGTTGCTCGAATTGTCCGCCCCATGTCACCCAGTATCCGGAAGGAATTTGCACCTTTTCGGCGATGCGTGTTTCCGCTTCGTTAACGAAAGAGCCAAGGTCGCGGCCACGCACGTTAGCGGTGACTACCACTCGACGCTTGCCATTTTCGCGACTTATCTGATTGGGCCCTTGGACCACTTCCAGGGCGGCTACCTCATTTAACAGGACGTAGCCGGTCACGTTGGCTGGAGAAGCCGCCGCGGTATCCATGTTCGAAGCCGGCAGCTTGATTGGCAAACGTTTGAGTGTCTCGATGTCACGCAGGGACTCGGGCAGCCGGACCTGAAGTTCGAAACGGCGATCACCTTCATAAACGAGTCCGGCGCTTCTTCCGGCGACGCCCATGGTTCCCCCTATCCCGATAGTGACGGCGTCCTGGACATCTACCGCATTCAAGCCATAGCGCGCCATTTTCGCGCGGTCCATCTGGACCGAGAGTACCGGCAAACCAGCGATCTGTTCGACTCGCACATCGGCGGCGCCTGGAACGGTATCAAGAACGTTCCCGATCTGCTCTCCTACTGCAAGCAGGGTATCCATATCGTCACCAAACACTTTTACCGCGACATCCGCGCGCACTCCTGACAGCAGCTCGTTGAAACGCATCTGTATCGGCTGGGTGAACTCATAATTGTTCCCCGGCACCTCTCGTACGGCCTGTTCCATTGCGGTCACCAGTTCCGCCTTGGTACGATGTGGCTGCGGCCATTCCGATTCCGGTTTAAGAATGACGAAGATGTCCGCAACGCTCGGGGGCATCGGGTCCGTTGCAATCTGGGCGGTTCCGATCTTGGAAAAAGTCCACTCCACCTCGGGGAATGCCTTGATCGCTTTCTCCACCTCGTTTTGCATTTCGATGGAGGTAGTCAGGCTGGTGCCGACAATGCGAATGGCGTGCAGTGCGATATCGCCTTCATTGAGGCTAGGCACGAACTCGCTGCCCATGCGCGTCGTCAGCAAGCCGGAGAGCACCATAATCACCACAGCGAGCGTGACCGTCAGGGCCTTGTTGCGCATAGCGGCGCCCAATGCGGGCACATAAACTTTCTTGGCCCAGGTCACTACGGCACTCTCTTTTTCCGCTACCTTGCCCGAGAGAAAGAGCGCGATCGCCGCGGGAACGAATGTGACGGAGAGAATCATGGCCCCGAGCAAGGCAATCACCACCGTGAAGGCCATGGGATGGAACATCTTTCCCTCTACTCCCGAAAGCGCGAAGATCGGCAGGTAGACCACCATGATGATCAATTCTCCATAGATCAGAACCCGGCGTGCTTCCCTGGATGCATCGAAGACGATTTCAAAGCGCTCACCAGACGTGAGTTCGCGTCCCAATCTTTCCTGTTCATGGGCTATGCGTCGGATGCTGTTTTCGATGATCACGATGGCGCCATCGACGATAAGCCCGAAATCGAGCGCTCCTAAACTCATGAGGTTGGCGCTGACGTGGTTTGCCACCATGCCGGTGAAGGTGAACAGCATGGAAAGCGGAATGACAAGCGCGGCAATGAGCGCCGCCCGCAGATTGCCCAGAAACAGAAACAGCACCACGATTACCAAGGCGGCGCCTTCAAGCAGGTTGGTAGCCACCGTCCGGATGGCTTTATCCACCAGGACGGTACGGTCATATACCGGGGTTGCCACGACCCCTTCGGGCAGCGTGCGGTTAATCGCCGCCAGCTTGTCAGATATTGCCCGGGACACGGACCGGCTGTTCTCCCCGATCAGCATGAACGCCGTACCTAGCACTACTTCCTCGCCATCCTGAGTCGCAGCGCCATTACGCAGTTCTTTTCCGATAACGACATCGGCAACATCCTTGATGCGGATCGGCACTCCCTGACGGCTTCCCAGCATTATGTTAGCGATCTCGTCCAGGTTCGCTACCTGCCCCGGTACCCGGACCAAATATTGTTCACCGCTTTTTTCGATGTAGCCGGCACCAACGTTGAGGTTGTTGCGTTCCAAGGCGAGGACAACGTCCTGCAGCGTCAGGCCGAAGGAAAGTAGCTTCTCCGGGTAAGGCGTCACGTGATACTGCTTCACGAAACCCCCTATGGCATTGACTTCGGTAACCCCTTTAACCATGCGCAGTTGCGGCCGGATGATCCAGTCCTGGATTTCGCGCAGATCGGTAAGGTTATAGGGTGTACCATCCGCTTTTCGCGCCCCTTCCTCGGCATCGACGGTCCACATGAAGATTTCGCCCAAGCCCGTAGAAATCGGTCCCATTGTCGGCACGATCCCCGGAGGCAGGTTACCCTGGGCCTCCTGAAGCCGCTGATCTACTAATTGCCGGGCAAAATAAATATCTGTATCGTCATCGAAGATGATCGTCAGTTGTGACAAGCCATAGCGCGAGATGGAACGGGTGTGATTCAGGTGGGGCATGCCGGCCATTACCACCTCGATGGGAAAGGTGACCCGTTGCTCCGCTTCCACTGGCGAATACCCCGGTGCCTCTGTATTGACTTGCACCTGCACGTTGGTAATGTCCGGCACGGCGTCAATGGGCAGCCTCTGGTAGTTGTAAACTCCGAGCGCCGCCATTGCCAGCACTCCGCAAAGAACAAATCCGCGCTGCTGTATGGATATGCGTAAGATACGTTCGATCATGATGGTGTGGTTGATTCGTTTCTTATTGGTGAGTGGCTTGCGACCGATGAGCAATTCCGCTTAATGGTCATGGGATGCGCCAGTTTTGCCCAGCTCGGCTTTGATGGCGAAGCTGTTACCCGCCGCATATTGCGCTCCTGCAGCGAGCCCACTGAGCACTTCGACCATTTTCCCGTCGCTGCGGCCCAACTTGAGCGGGCGCGCTTCGAAGTATTCGCCATATCGGCCGAATACCACGGAATGATCGTTCAGGGTCTGGATGGCATTTACCGAGACAGCGACCGGTACCTGGATTTCCTCAATTGCCAGTTCTGCGGTGACAAACATGCCGGGACGCCACTGCCCGTCCTTGTTTTCCAGCACGACTCGTGCCGTGGCGCTGCGCGTCTGGGCGCCTATCAGTGGGCTAATGTAGGAGATAGCGCCTTCGCCTTCGGCATCGATTGCAGTTGCTCGAATAGTCACCTTCTGCCCGAGCTTGAGCACCTCCAGATCATTCGCATACACCGTGATTTGCGTCCATACTGTCGATATGTCGGCAACGGTATAAATCTCCGCATCTTCCTTCAAAACCTGGCCTTGGGCGATGGCTCTGGCGGTAATCAGTCCGAAATTCGGAGCGCGGATTTCGTAGCGGGCTAGATTACCTCTCTGGTCAGCTGCCTCAGGCCGTACCCCGAGGTTGCTTAATTTCACCCGGGCAAGATCCACAGCAATCTCTGCTTCGGTTAAAGCCTGCTGTGCAGCGAGATAATCCTGCTTGGCCGAAATCTTTTCTTCCCATAGCTTCTTCTCGCGTTCAAAAGTGATTTGTGCCAATCCCGATCTTTTCTGAGCTGCAAGGAATTGCGCACGCATTTCGGCCAGAATCTGACTTTCGATAACTGCCAGCACTTCGCCCTTCTGTACCAGCTGGCCGTACTGGCCGTAAACAGCGGTAACCAGGCCCGGCACGCGCGGCACTACGCGCACGATGGTTTGTTCATCGAATCCGATCTCGCCCGGCAGTTTGAGAGCAGGACTGATCGTAGCCGGCCCGGCGGTACGTATTTCAACACCGATGCTCTTGAGCGTTTCATCCGGGATTTCTACCCGTGCTTCCACCTGGCTATGACCCCAGCGAAAGTCTTTGCCTTTTCGTTCAGCGGCAATCACCATATCAAACGAATGGGGCTCATCCACCACTTGATCGCCGAGCAGATAGCCGGCCTCGGGTCTGAAATTGAATACCTGCGCTGGGGCTCCCAGCCGCGATAACGTAACGGTAACTTTGGCGGCAGTAGGAGGAAGCGGCTTGCCGTTTTCATAGAGATAGAGCCGCAATTGGGGAGGAACTCCTTTTTCAAATATGGTTACCTCTACGCCAAAGCCGTCGGTAGTGAATAGCTTTCCTCCTTTGGGACCTTTGCTTGGCTCGCCACCCTTATTTTTATTTGCTGATGGGGCATTTTCGGATTCGGAATGCTCATGTGTGTCCTCGGACGGCCCAGCCTCGTCATGACCCGCGTGCGGGGCATGAGACGAGTCAGCCTTGCCGGAGGGCGTCTCCGGGGTATCGGGTGAGCCAGCTTTGCTATGCTTTTCGTGAGCTGTATCTGTCGAGACAGTCTTGTCCCGGGTAAGAATCAATCCTCCAAGCACGACCCCAAGGACGATAACGGCAACTATCCAAACCACCTGGCGTTTATTCACTGCCCACTCCTTAAATCTCCAATTGCCCTGTTTTCCCCAACAACAGCTGAAGTATTGATGTCATTCGGTGCGCCATTTATCGGACTGCCGATCAGACGCTCAATCTCATTGACCAAGCGCTGGTAATTTGCGAGTCCCCGCACATAGAGGATTTGGTTCTGAAACAGTGTGCGTTGCGCATCCAGCACCTCGAGGAAACCAAATTTCCCCAATTCGTAGCCTTTTTGGGTAACCTCGAAAGCGCTCCTTGCTTTGGGCAGGGTCTTGTCGCGCAATATGCGAATTTCATTCTGGGCAGCCGATAACGCCTCATAGGCCTGGATCAGTTCCGCTCTAAGTCGCAACTCGGTGGCCATCTGCTCATCTGTGGCTTTATCCACTCGCTGATGGGCATCCAACAGGTTGCCTTGATTGCGATCGAACAACTGAAGAGGTACGGTAATTCCCACTATCGCGGTTGTACCGCCAGTCTGAGAATGATTTAAGACGCCGGCGGCGACAGTGAGGTTGGGTATGCGCCTCGTCTTTTCCAACTCCAATACGGCCTTGCGCTGCTCCATATTCTTTATGGCACGCAAGGCTACTGGGCTGGCAAGAACACGTTCCACAAGCACTTCAAAGGGTGGCAACGCCACCTCCGATTCGAGGTTTCCCAGTACCTTTTCAAATTTTGGGGAGTAGCTGGCCCATAGTAGAGCCAACCGTTTACGAGCCGATGCAAGGTCGCGCTGCGCCTGTGTTAGAGCAATTTCCGTGGCGGAAAATGCCACCTCGACCTTGGTTTCCTCAATTGGAGGTACCTTGCCGGTCTGGACACGCCTTGAAACTGTATCCACCACTTTCTGCGCTAGCTGCTGACTTTCCTCCGCAAATCGCAATTGCTCCTGTGCGGCAAGCACGTCGGTAAATAAATTTGCGACCTGAGCAATAAGATCAACGCGCCTGGCTTCATAGGTTTGGTTCGCAAGCTCCTCGTTGAGCGTTGCTGCTTTGACTCGTGCAGCACGTTTTCCGCCAAGCTCAATCAATTGGCTTATCCGAAGCGAAGTATCCTGTTGCTCTACTTCCTTTACGCCCACCCGATTAGGATTAACCTTCTGGAGGTTTCCAGCATTCTCAGCAAATAGGGTCAAATCCGGGTTGGGTAATAGTCCTGCTTGTAACGTGATTCCCTTTAATGCGCTAATTTCCTTAGCGAACGCTGCCAAGTCCGGATTGCGATGCAACGCGAGAAATGCGGCATCGCGTAAAGTGAGCTCTTTCTTTTCCTCGGGCAAAGAGGACGCCAACTGGTCCGGGCTATCGGCACGTGATGCGCCCGAGAAACTATTTTGAGCAATAGCCGCAGACATCCAGGTGGGCGCCAGAATGAGCAATCCTGCCAACACCAGGTGCCGGCATACCGTGAGCATCACGGCAAGTTTCATGGAAGTTCTCCGCAATATATGCGCTACCTAATTGAGCCATCAGCTATGGGATGGCAAGTGGAGCGCAGATGACTTTTCAGCAAGCCAGCGTCCGAACGGCACTTAACGTTGCTTTAGATGACTTTGATGCTTGAGCAGCGTCGGGTGTCGTGCCGGAGCAAGCTTGCCGGTCTAGATTGCGAAGCTGTTTTTGGGAGGATGGAGAGGAGAATCCGGAATGGATTCGGGAACAGGAATAGAGACGAATCGTGTCAACGCTTCCATGCCAATGGAAGGGGGCACAAGTGGAGGAGACGTGAAAAAGAAAGGCTGATATTGCCCGGCTGCATGAAGACACAGGTGAGTTGCTGCGTCCAGATGATTATCATTACTGGAAACAGCACGTTGGTGGGCCTCAAGGTGCTCTGTTGGATCAGGGGATATAACATGATGCGCATGATCCAGTTCATGAGCAAATACCTCTCCGTTAAACGCCCAAGCGAATCCAGTCGTCAGGATGGTGACGAATAATACCAATACGACAGGCTGGATAAAGCGCTTGTTCATGAAGACAAGATTGTATACCTAGGAAAAGAGTTTGTTGAAAAATTGTTTTTATTGAATTAATTTGTGAGTGATTAGAGCCAATTCCTTAAGGAAACTTTCATGATAAACCATCGGCGTGTTGGCGACGCGGATGGGCAGCGAATTCACGCGGTTGAGACCGGTATTGATGACAGCATTGGTAGCAGCACTCAGATTCGCCCCCATGGCGCTCGCGACTGGCACGGGCGCCGAAGTCCAGCGACCGCTGGCGACGGTGGTAATCGGAGGCATTCTATCTTCCACGGCGTTAACAATGCTTGTTTTGCCAGTGCTATACGGGTTTGCCCACGCGCGCGATAGTGTTGCCAATGGCACGGCCAGAGAGTTCCTGAACTGATGGAAATCCAAGAGCGATGAAGCAGGTTATCTAGAGAATATTTCCGTGAATCTAGAGAAAAATCGAACGTGGAACTATCCCGACAGGCGTTTCTCCCCATGGGGCACGGCATGAGCGTATTGAAAAATCCGGGAGTGCTGAGTGCGCTGGTGGCAGCGCTCCTGTTCGGGATTGGGACCCCGGGCGCCAAGCTTTTACTTGGCCCAGTGAGCCCATGGCTGTTAGCCGGATTGCTATATCTGGGGTCAGGACTCGGCCTTGCGCTATTGTGGTCATGGCGGCAACGGAAAGAAGCCGCTCCGGTGCGCTTGAGTCAAGCTGAAATCAAGTGGTTGACGGGTGCTATTATTGCAGGAGGCGTGATTGCGCCAGTACTGTTGATGTGGGGATTATCCCGCATGACAGCGTCAACCGTAGCGCTGTTATTGAATGCTGAAGGCGTGCTAACCGCATTGCTTGCCTGGTTCGTCTTTGGCGAGAGCTTCGACCGGCGCATTGCCTTCGGTATGGCCCTGATCGTGCTAGGTTCCATCGTACTGACGTGGGCGAATGATGCCAGTTTTAATTCAGCGCTCCCCACGCTTGCCATCGTCGGGGCCTGCCTGGGGTGGGCAATTGACAATAACCTGACACGCAAGGTGGCGCTGGCGGACGCCACATTTATCGCGATGATAAAAGGACTTGTCGCTGGCACCGCAAATATCACATTGGCTTGGCTGCTGGGCACGACGCTGCCGCAACCCTCGGTCCTGTTAGCTGCCGGCACAATCGGCTTTTTGAGCTACGGCCTTAGCTTGGTGTTGTTCGTCGTGGCATTGCGCCACCTCGGTACGGCGCGCACCGGCGCATATTTCTCTACGGCGCCATTCGTGGGCGCTCTGCTGGCCATACCCCTGCTGGGAGAGTCCTTGTCCATTCAGTTTGTAGTTGCGGCGCTGCTTATGGCGACAGGCGTATGGCTGCATCTGACAGAGCGGCACGAGCACTGGCATATCCATGAGGAATTGGAGCACGAACATGAGCATATGAATGACGACCATCACCAGCATGCGCGTTCAGAACCGATAATCGGCCCCCATACGCAAAGACACCACCACAAGGCTCTGACACATTCCCACCCCCACTATCCGGATGCGCACCACAGGCATGACCATGAATGAGAGCACCTCAAGTCCGCACTGGCCAACATTCCAATTTAAAAAACTTCAGCAAAGGTATTAAAAATGCGCGCTTTTGCCTTACGCAATTTCTTCGCCTGTCTGCTCCTGCTACCGGTGGCCGTACTTGTTAGGGCAAGTTGCATAAGTCTCAGGATAAGATCTTGCTCCACTTTGAGCCATTTATACCCCCCACCATCTTTCCGATGGCTGGGCCAAATTGCCGCGCTATGGTTTGCAGCCAAACGAAATTTACTCCCCAAATGGACACTTAATACCATAATCGCATCCCTGCCACAAAACGAATCTGGTGGGGAGTGCCGCCATCCTGCCGCACAAGATCGGCCGTTCCAAAGAAGCTTCGATCAATTGAAACACCGATATAGGGCGCAATCTCGCGCCTGATTTCGTAGCGCAGGCGCAGTCCAAATTCGATATTATTCAAACCCCTGCCTGTAGTAAACCGCTCCACTTTCTGGATGGCGGCATGGGTCTCGAAGCGCGCCTGCAGGATCAACCGCTGCGTCAGCAGGAGGTCTTTTGAGCCCTGGAGGCGCGCCGACACATCGCCGTCCTGGCTGATGAACAAGGCCGACTCGATCTCATAATTGTAAGGAACCAGCCCCTGGAATCCAATCACCCCATGGGCGCGCGCCACGTTTTCCCCCCTGAAAGTCTGCGTTTCCCCGCGCACCCCTATCTGGAAATCGTAATATTTCTTGATGAACCGGCCGTAAAGCAGTTGCGCGTCAATGTCGTAGTCGGCTTTGAAGGCTGTGTTCCGTTCGCCCTCGCTCTTGACCCAAATCCGGTTGTAGTCACCGCCATACCAGCCCTCGATATCCCATCGAAAATCACTATCGTTGGCCTTCGGACGGTACTCAAGCACATCGGAGAGAAGGAAAGCGTTAGGCCGTTTATCCTCGACCGGACTGGGCCAATTCTTCGGCGGCAAATTGAGTGCGCGCTGTTGCTTGGCAGAACGATCTTGCGCTGTGGAGGAGCCGGGTAGCGAACCCGTATCCCGAGATGACAAAGGGGTGGGCACGACCTGCGCGGAAGCCGCAGGCAAACCGGCGCTCATTCCCAATGGAATGGCCAGAGCCATTCCCGACGCAACGCGCGGGAGCGGCCTCATGATTTCTCCCCCGGTATCGTATCGGAAACCTCAACGACGCGGGCCATGCCCACTTCCATGTGCAAGAGCAGGTGACAGTGGAAGAACCATCGCCCGGGCGCGTCGGCCGTGATGGCGACGGAAACACGCTCGGCGGGCTTGACAAGAACGGTGTGCTTGCGCGGCAGATATTCTCCCGTGCCATTCTCGAGATACATCCACATCCCATGCAGATGCATGGTGTGTTCCATCATGGAGTCATTGACGAACGTCCAGCGCAGGCGTTCGCCATGGCGGAAATGAACCAGTTCTTTGGCGTCCGAGTACTTCTTGCCATCGAACGACCACATGAAGCGCTCCATGTTTCCGGTAAGATGGATTTCGAGTTCCCGCTCGGGCTTTCGCTGATCGGGATACGGATACAACGCTTTCAAGTCGGTATAGACCAGGACCCGGCGCCCGCTGCCGCCCAGCCCGATACCGGGGTCATCCAGGCGGGCACGGGTAAAGTCCGGCGTCCATTGGTTACCGGGGCCATGGTCCTCGGGAGAATGCTTGACGGGCGTGCTGCCGGGAATCTCTGACCGATGATTCATGCCTCCCATGTTCTTCATGTCGTGCAGTGCTGGCCTCTTCGGCATACCGGGCATTTCGTGCATGTCATGCCGCCCTTGCTTGTTTGATGCGTCTTCTTTTCCGGCGCCGCCGCTCTGCATGTCCTCTCTTCCGTGCTTGCTGCTGGATGGTTTCATTTCTGGCATTTCCATTCCCTGCCCTTGAGAATTCATGTCCCGAGAATTCATGTCCCTCATCGGATCGCCCCCGGCTTTGGCGTTTTCGGCCATCTCGAGCTTCATGCTGTCCATGTCCATGCCTTCCATGTCCATGCCCATGCTTTGCATGGTGCGCAGCGGGCGAGGACGGCGTTCGGGAATAGCCGCACTCATGCCAGGGCGAGGAGCAAGCGTGCCGCGCGCATAGCCGCTGCGATCCAGCGTCTCGGCAAAGATCGTATAGGCGCGGTCCTCCTTGGGTTCCACAATCACATCGTAGGTCTCCGCCGGCCCGATGCGAAATTCGTCCACCTCGACCGGCTGCACGTTCTGGCCATCGGCCTGCACCACCATCATCTTCAATCCCGGAATGCGCACATCCTGGAAGGTCATTACCCCAACCTGGATGAAATGCAGGCGCACACGCTCCCCTGGATTGAAAAGCCCTGTCCAGTTGCCGAGGGGTGACAATCCGTTCATCAGGTAGGTATAGGCGTAGCCGGTCACATCCTCCAAATCGGTCGGGTCCATCCGCATCCGCGCCCACATCAGGTAATTATTTATCGTCGGTTTCCAGCCGTATTCCGCCAGGTTGGAAGCGAACTCACCCCATGTGCGCTGCTGGAAGTTGAAATAGCCGGACTGTTTCTTGAGCTTGGCGATCATTCCCTCGGACGAGTCAAAGCTCCAGTCCGAGAGCATCACCACATATTCCCGATCGTACTGGATGGGATCCGGCTCAATGGGGTCAAAGATCAGCGGCGCATATACGCCTGCCTGCTCCTGTCCCCCCGAGTGGCTGTGATACCAGTACGTTCCGTACTGCTTGATGGGAAACCGGTAAACGAAGGTGGTTCCCGGCTCGATCCCGGCAAAGCTGACGCCGGGCACGCCGTCCATGTCCGGCGGCACGAGTACGCCGTGCCAGTGAATCGAGGCCGTTTCCTTCAAGCGATTGGTGACGTTCAAGGTGACATCCTGGCCCTCGCGCAGGCGGATCAGCGGACCCGGCACTGTGCCATTGATGGTTATCGCGGTCGTGGTTCGGCTATCGACGCGAAACGGCGTCTCTGCAATGGTAAGGTCAATTACATTTCCGCTCAGCTGTGTAGTGGGAGCAACGGAAAGCGACGCGTTCGACCAGGCATAAGCTGGCAGGACTCTCTCAAGCGCCGCCAATGTGCCCCATGCGCCAATTCCCTTCAGCAGCGAACGCCTTGCAATAAAATGAGGCTTCATTTATGTCTCCTCGCGTTTACTAATAGGCGGCATGACTCCAGGCGAAGGATCACAATTTCACGCGATCAAGCCGCAATGCATTGGTGACCACGGATACCGAGCTCATCGCCATGGCGGCCCCGGCGAACATCGGCGACAGCAGCAACCCGAAAGCCGGATACAGCACTCCTGCTGCAAGTGGAATGCCGAGAGCGTTATAACCGAAAGCAAATGCAAGGTTCTGGCGAATGTTGCGCATGGTGGCGTGCGACAGCACAATGGCGCGCTCAATGCCACGCAGGTCGCCTTTGACGAGTGTAACCCCCGCGCTTTCCATTGCCACGTCGGTGCCCGTCCCCATCGCTATGCCAACCTCAGCCTGGGCCAGCGCCGGCGCATCATTGATCCCATCGCCGGCCATGGCCACTTTGCGCCCTTCGGCCTGCAGGCGTTTGACATGGCCGGCCTTGTCCTCGGGGAGCACTTCGGCCAGCACTTCATCGATGCCGAGGTATCGTGCAATCGCATCGGCTGTGCGACGCGAATCACCGGTTAGCATCACAATGCGCACGCCCAGATTCCGCAGTGCCGCGATAGCTTCGGGCGTGCTTTCCTTGATGGGATCAGCGACCGCTGCGATTCCAGCGGCAACGCCATTCACAGCGAAAAACACCACCGTCTTGGCCTCAGTACGCCAGGCTTCGGCTTGACGATGCCATAATTGGGCATCCACGCCATGCTGCGAGAGAAAGTTGCGGCTGCCCACCAGCACGCGCTTGCCATCGATATCCGCTTGCACGCCAAGGCCGTTCACCGCATCGAAAGCTTCTGCCGGCCGAAGTGTCAGGCCACGTGCTTTCGCTGCCTCGACAATGGCAAGCCCTATCGGATGCTCGGAAAGCTGCTCCACTCCTGCTACCAGCGCAAGCGCTTCATCCTCCGCAACGCCTTTGGCGGCGAAATCAGTCAGCGCGGGACGACCCAGTGTCAGCGTGCCGGTCTTGTCCACCACTACGGTATCGACATCCCGCATGCGCTCGATCGCGTCGGCATTCCGGAACAGGATACCCACGCGCGCGCCCTGCCCCATGGCCACGGTCATCGAGATCGGTGTGGCAAGACCGACCGCGCACGGACAGGCGATGATGAGAACGGCAATGGCATTAAGAAATGCGTAAGCAAATCTTGGCTCGGGACCGAGAAGCCACCATGCCAGTGCTGTGACGATGGCAATCGCGATGACGATCTGAACGAAGTAGGCCGCGATGACATCCGCAAGCCGCTGGATTGGCGCCCGCGTGCGCTGCGCTTCCCCGACCATATGAATGATGCGCGCCAGCAGCGTATCCGCACCCACGCGCGCGGCACGGATAATCAATGAGCCATTGCCGTTCATGGTGGCGCCAGTGACTTTGTCGCCCGGCGCCTTGGCTACCGGCACCGGCTCTCCGGTAATCATCGCTTCATCCACCCGGCTCGAGCCTTCCAGCACGATTCCATCGACAGGAATTTTTTCACCTGGCTTCACGCGCAGCCGGTTGCCCACGGTTACGGTCTCAAGCGGTACTTGTTCCTCCGTTCCGTCGTCACTGAGCCGCCAAGCCTGGTTAGGCGCAAGTTTGAGCAATTGCTGTATGGCCCGGCTGGTCTGGCCCATTGCCCGTGCCTGAAGATAGTCGCCGAGTATCACCAGCGTTACGATAACCGCCGCCGCTTCGAAATAAGTCCCCACCGCGCCATCGTGCGCGCGGAATTCCTGCGGAAACCAGCCGGGCATGAGCACGGCCGCGAGACTGAAGAGATAGGCGAGTCCCACTCCCAGGCCGATCAGCGTATACATATTGAGGGCGCGGTGCGTAAGCGAGAGCCAGAACTTGCGCAGAATTGGCCAGCCGACCCATAGCACCACAGGCGTGCCGAGCAGAAACTCGACCCAGCCGCGTGAATGCGGCTGGAGCCCGAATGGCTCGTGAAGACCCACCATGGGTCCCATCGCGAGCGCGACCAGCGGAAGCGACAAGGCGATGCCAGCCCATAAGCGGCGGGCGAGATCGCGCAGTTCGGAATTGGCGTCATCACCCACTTCACCCGCATTCGCACCTGTGCCCGCAATGCGCACCAGCGGCATGCCGCAAATGGGGCAGTCGCCGGGCGCGTCGCGCACGATTTCCGGGTGCATGGGGCATGTCCATTGAGGTCCTGCTCTCTGTACTGGCGCTGGAGGCACGGAACCCACATGCTGGCGATTGTGGTGACTGTGATCGTGAGCATGGGACGGATGCGAATGATTCAGGTCTGCTCTCATTTCCACCTCCTGAATTCTCGTTCGGAATGCGGCTTGAGCGAGTGTCAATCTTTTGTGTGGAGGCGAAGGAATGGCATAAAACGCCATTCCTCCGGTGCAACATGAAAAATACCTCCTTATATACTTCGGTTGCGGCCTTCGGCTAACTCATGCGCCAGCCCAATTGCGGCAAGCCTGGGCGCAGCGTCGGCAGACCTCGGCACAGCGCTTGCACGATTCCCCCTCATGCGCTTCGCATTCCTTTGCACACCAGTCGCAGATCTCGGCGCACAGCTTGCAGATCTGCTTGGCGAAGCGGCTGTTGCGGCACATCGCGTCCGCGGCTAACCGGCAGATCGCTGCACACTCGATGCAGCAGGCAGGGCAGTCATTAGGGCTATCCTTGCCCACCATGTCAGCGAAACAGCAGCCGCATTCGTTCGCACAGTCGTTGCACGCATCGATGCAGTCCTTGGCGTTCTGATCCAGATGATGGCTCATGTCGTTTCTCCTTCAGTAGAAAACCGGGCGATATGGCGCGCCCGTAACGCCTTCCTATCCATGAGGCTTACCGCCTCATGATAAGAAACCGGGTCGTCGATAGTCCTTGAGTTGCTACACAATGGCGCGATCCCAACTGCCGTAATGCTCCTTGCTGAGCTTTCCGCGGGGCAGGCTGAGCGCAATCACCGCGAGTCCGGTAAGCACTCCCGTCCAGGAAGCGGTTACAGAAGCGCCCTCGAGCAGCCATGGCGCCGCCAGCAGCCACAGGCCAAAGCCGACATTTAAAAAGCGCAACGGCCGGGCAACCTCCGCCATCGCGATGACAGCAACCGTGATGATGAGGGCGCCAACCAGGTGGTCGCTGTCAGCCATGGGCGGTTCGGTGCCGAATATCAGCCGGGTAAACATCAACCAGAGGCCCAGACCGATACTGACCACTAGCGTCCAGGGAACTGTCACGCCTCGGCAAGCCGAACTCACGGTATCCGCCAGCGGTGCATCGAAGTCGGCGTGATGATCTTGCCGGCCTTCCGGCTGCGCGCCGCCGCGAAAAAACGTACGCCAGAACGGCTCTCCCCGCTGCGTGCTTTGCACCAGGTATTGACCCATAGCCACGAGTTCGTCCAGGCTATAGGGAATCATGATCAGCATTGCAATACCCGCCAGCAGGCACGGACTGCACCAGGTGCCGATTACGATCGGCTGAATAATGATGAAGTAGATACTGACTACGCCCAGCGGCACCACGATAAAACCAAACATGGTGACCATCCAGGGCATGGTTCGCCAGCGTTGCCGCCCGCCCATTACGCCCATCAATATTTCGAACATATAGGCGACCGCCCCCAGCCCGGCATCGGCCACGGGCCAGGCCTTGGAGACATCGGAAGTAATGATGGTCTCGGTGCCGTTCAAGCCATTAGTGCCAGCGAAAAAGGGCTCCCAGGCACTCTCTATATGGCCGAGCTGGTAGGCGGCAAGGTGGCGTGAAATCAGGAAGCCGACCGCGCCCATGACGATGATCGGTAGCCGCTGCAGATAGGTCGAGGGACTGTAGGTCCACCCTGGCGGCATGTCGGACTTGTCCATCATGCTTTCCATGCTCATGCCGGGCATCATCGGTACCAGAATGGAAAAGGTGATCACCAGTGCGCCGATCATCGTATCGTTGGTATAGACCGCCGCGCTCGGCGCCCAGAATACCAGCGGCGCAAACAGCAGCCAGCCGCCAACCGTGGCATTCGCCCACTGCGCCCAGGCCAGGCGGGGCGAGAGCGACATCGATGAGAACAGCATGATCAACAGGCCGCTGATGAGGTCGCTCCAGCCCAGCAGCATGCTGCGTAACTCAGGCGGTTGCAGGCCGCGCTCCTGCGCCACCCGAAGTACCGCTTCGCTGAAGGTATCCTGCCCAAACGATCCGAATATGAACGGGCTGGTGGCCAGCCAAGCACCCAGCAGCAGGTTGAGATAATGCACCCACAGCAGATCGAAGTGGGTCTTGCGCATGCCCTGCATGTGCTCGCGCATCATCTCATGCTCGCTGACCGGATCCATGCTTTCGTGCTCTTCACCTTGTTTGATCAAGCTCTGGGCGGCAACCTTGGCCGCGTTGAGTTTGTTGGCGCAATAGAAGGAAGCTGGATCACGCTTAAGCGCATCGACCATCTTTGGCAACGTTTCGCGCAGGCTGAACCGCGGTTTCCAATCGAGCAGGTTTCGTGCGCGAGAGGTGTCCAGCTCGTAATGATCCTCGGATGCATCAATCATCCAGGGCTTGACGAATGGATTTTCCTGGAGAATCTCGTTTTCGACCCAGGCACCTGTCTTCGCCACTGGCTTGGGTATTGCTACTGTCTGCCATTCCTCTCCATGGATCAATTGCCCGAGTTCGCGCTGGATAGCATCGAAGCCCATGACCTCGCTTTCGCCGAGCAGCAGCGGCAACTCGGGCGGTAGCGCGTGGCGGCGCATGACTATTTGCAGGAGCGCTTCAGTCAGGTCGTCAAGATGCAGCCAGGATTGGCCTGTATCGAGGCGGCCGGAATAGAGGTGGCTGATTAGGCGGCGCTCATAGATTCGCGCGATCTGATGAGCGAGAATAGGCGCATGGCAAAGATCGTCGTACACCCCTGCTGGACGCGCCAGGACAACCGGGACATCCCCACGCTGCTCGCGGATGAGGCGCTCCGTCAGGATTTTTGATTCCCGATAAGGCAGCTTGGGGTCGAGCGGCCAGTCTTCGTTGATCGGCTTGCCATGCTCGCCCGGCGCGTGCACGAGCATGGTGCTGACAAACACGAATTGCTCAAGTTGGAATTCCTGGAGGCCGCGCAGCAGGCGTCCGGTTCCTGCCACGGTGACGGTTTGGTACTTGGGATCTGGCTCACCGGTGAGATCGAAATAGGCGGCCAGATGAATCACCGACGCGATACGGCCACCGTAGGCCGTGCGCAGCCTTTGCAGCGCTGCCGCCACACTATCGTCCTCGGTCAGATCGATGCATACGCATTCGGCCACTACCGCCGGATGCGGCGAGGTTTCACGATCGAAGGCGACGACGCGAAATCGTTCAGCCAGCTTTTTGACTACTGCCGCACCGATAAAGCCGCTGCTTCCCGTCACCACTATGACGTCCTGCTGCGGGTCTGGTTTGACGTTACTGTTTTGCAGAAGACCCGGGGACAAC
>Ga0209933_1001160_pt1 | contig 28898 bp, 29 predicted proteins | sample ThiBiot_300_biof_FD_183944 | JGI IMG/M metagenome (GOLD analysis project Ga0209933, IMG submission 183944) | Wastewater bioreactor microbial communities from Cape Town, South Africa - Thiocy_cont_300_biof (SPAdes) | ecosystem: Engineered > Bioremediation > Thiocyanate > Unclassified | place...
GTTGTTCATTGCAGCCAACCATTCGGAAGGGGCACCGCAGGCCCAGTTTCGCGATTATCGGGCGCATGGTTTTTATTCTGACGATCACGGAAAGACCTGGAAACTATCGCCCACAGTGACCTACCCTGGTGGCAACGAGAGCACAGCAGCCGAAACCTCAACGGGTAGTTTGCTGATGAACAGCCGGAATCAATCGGGCGACGTGAAAAGCCGACTGCTAGCGTTTTCGACCAACGCTGGCGAAACCTGGGATCAGGTAACGGTTGCTAATGAGTTGCCCGATCCGGTCTGCGAAGGGAGTATGATTAACTACCGGAAAGGTGGCCAAAACGTACTCATTTTCGCCAATCTAAACAGCCAGACCAAACGGGAGAAACTGACCGTTCGCATCAGCCAGAACGATGGGAAAAGCTGGTCGGCTGGTCGGGAAATTTATGCTGGTTCGGCCGCCTATTCAGATCTGGTGATTCAGCAGGATGGCCGGGTTGGGATACTTTACGAACGCGATAATTATACGACCATCATCTATACCCACTTTCCCTACGATTGGCTGACCCAGTAAATACACGATTTCCGCTCATGACTCCCTCTGCTTTTGCTCAATACGCTACCCAATACCGCGATAATTTACTGAACGATGTCATCCCATTCTGGCAGCGCTTTTCGCCTGACCAGGAGCATGGTGGCTTTTTTACCTGCCTCGATCGTACCGGAAAGGTATACGATACCGATAAGTTTATCTGGCTGCAAGCCCGGCAGGTCTGGACATTTTCGATGCTCTATAACCGGGTGGGCAGTAGTCGGCCAGAGCTAAAAGCCGACTGGCTCGCTATGGCTCAACTTGGAGCTGATTTCCTCATGAAACATGGTCGGGCCGAAGATGGGAGCTGGTATTTCTCGACCACTCGCGAAGGCAAACCGCTGGTGCAGCCGTACAATATTTTTTCGGATTGCTTTGCTACCATGGCCTTTGGGCAACTTTCGCTGGCGACGGGCAACGACGAGCAGGCTCACCTGGCAGAGTCGACCTTCCGGCAGATTCTGGCCCGGCGCGAGAACCCCAAAGGTGCCTGGAAAAAAGCCGTTCCGGGTACGCGGCCACTGAAGAACTTTGCCCTGCCGATGATTCTGTGCAATCTGGCGCTCGAAATCGAACACCTGCTCGACAAACCGCTGGTGGAGCAAACCATCGATGAATGTATTCACGAAGTGATGACGGTCTTTTTCGACCCTGACCTGGGACTAATCCGGGAAAATGTCACCCCCGACGGCCATATATCCGATTCGTTTGACGGGCGACTGCTCAATCCGGGCCATGCCATCGAAGCCATGTGGTTCATCATGGATCTGGCCGTTCGGATGGGAGATCGTTCCCTGCTGGAGCGGGCCGTACAGATTACGCTCGATACGCTTGCCTACGCCTGGGATACAGAGCATGGGGGAATTTTATACTTTATGGACGCCAATGGCTGTCCGCCCCAGCAACTGGAGTGGGATCAGAAACTCTGGTGGGTTCATGTCGAAACGCTGATCAGTTTGCTGAAAGGCTACCAGCTAACGGGAAATCAGGCCTGCTGGGAATGGTTCGAACGCGTTCATGCCTATACCTGGTCGCGCTTCCCGGACCCGTCCAACGGTGAGTGGTTTGGCTACCTGAACCGTCGGGGCGAGGTGTTGCTTCCTCTGAAGGGTGGTAAATGGAAAGGCTGTTACCATGTACCTCGTGCCCTTTATCAGTGCTGGCAGGTGCTTGACAAGCTATAAAACACTTAATCGGGTACTAGTTTGCCAGGATTTAGAATACCACGCGGGTCCAATGCCTTTTTGAGGGTTCGCATCAGAGCGATTTCTTCGGGTGTACGACTTAAGTAGAGCCAGGTTTTCTTCTCCAGGCCGATGCCATGTTCGCCGGTTATGGAGCCGCCGATTGGTTGGAGCCGGGTGTACAGAATTTCTTCTATGCTATGTTTAGTAGTGTGGTCATCATGGCCACAACTGATAAACAGGTGAAGGTTCCCGTCGCCCATGTGCCCGAAGGTGTAGAGATACACGTCGGGCCAGGTTTGTTGGAGAGCTAACCGTATTGTTTTGATGTAGGCATCCATCTCGGAAATGGCAAGGCTGATGTCGAACAGAAAAACGGGTCGATGAACCGAGAAAATAAACTCTACATTTTCGCGGATACCCCAGAACCAGTCCAGCTCTTTTTGCGATTGGGCTATTACTGCGTCAACGATCAGATCGGTAGTCAGGCACTGTTCTAAAAAGGCTTCGAACTGTTGTTTGTCTCTGTCGGCATCCTGTCCGAGTGATTCCAGTAACACGTAAAAAGGATAATGCTGAGCCAGGGGCGGTGCGAATAAAGCAGGCTTCGATGTCATCAACTGGTAATAGTCCTGCCACAGCAGTTCAAAACTGGTAAGATCGTTTTTCAGGTGGGTTTTGGCCGCCAGCAGCAGGGCATTAGCTTTTTCGAAACTGTCTACCGCTATAAAAGCCGTGTTACGGGTTTTGGGCATATCGTCCAGTTTCAGCACCGCTCTGGTGATAATACCTAACGTTCCTTCGGAGCCAATGAAAAGTTGTTTCAGGTCATACCCGGCATTATTCTTCATCATTTTGTTCATCGATGAAACGATGGTTCCATCGGCCAGAACTACCTCCAGGCCCAGCACCAGATTGCGCATAACGCCATAACGCAGGGCCTGCAACCCACCGGCATTCGACGCGATATTGCCTCCAATCATGCAGCTCCCTTTGGCACCCAGATCGAGCGGGAAAAGCTGCCCATGTGCGGCTACCTGATCGCGCAACTGTTGCAGCACAACCCCCGCCTGTACGGTTACGGTTTTGTTGACCACATCGATTTGCTCGACCTGATTCATCCGCTCAAGGCTCAACGCTATTTCATGGGCATTCGTATCTGTACCGCCAACCACATTGGTCAATCCTGCCTGGGGCACAACGGGTTGGTGAAACTCGTGGCAAATTTGAAGCATTCGGGATACCTCCTGGGTGGTTGTGGGCAAAAGTAACGCCCGACAATTGAGGCTGCCGGTTTGTTTCCAGTGGCTGGCCACACGTGAACTGGCTTCTTCACGGCTGAGCACGGTGTTCCTGCCAAACGTGTTAACCAGTAGCTCGACGATATCGGACATGGTAGGAGGGAGAAAAAATCAGAAAACGGTCGATTACTTAAAGATGAAACAGAAGCTTCGTTACTACCGTGTCGAATAGAAAGCAAGGGAGCGGAGAGAATAGGCTACTGCTAACCAAACAGAAAAGCCTTACAACCAAGTTGCAAGGCTTTCTATAGGTTGGTAATCTGTTAGGTAGGTAGGTTAATTTCGGCAGCCCACGTAACCCTGAAAGGCGGTTGCCATGATCATGCCTGGTGAAATGGAGGAGTTATATTGCCAGTACACCTCTTTAGCGCTGTGTTTGGTTTCATCCCATTCGACGACACCCAACGGCGACAGGTCGCCCAGGGCTACGCTCGTTTCCAGAAACTCTATAGCATCGTCTGTTGAGTCGAATGCAACAACGCCGGGCATTTCCTGGAGTTGAAAAACTGCCAGAAAAGTTTCCTGAGAATTCATATCAATAAAACTTGTTGCCATAAAGAACCTTAACTACTGTATTTGACTGCGTTTTTTCGCAATTGTCACTTTCATTTTTTCAAATAATCGACTTGGTCGGCTTTCTGGGATGACCCCTCAAAACAGCCCGTCTGGAACAGGATAGGATAAGTACATCAATTAGTCAGAATAAGACGTATCGATCAACTGGCAAACGGTTTCCAGAGCAGCCTCATCGCCAACATTACCTGGGAAAACGACATAACGAATACCTGGAAATTTACTGCCTTCGGTCATTTGCCAGACGGGTACGCCGGGAATGATAGGCCCCAGTACCAATGCTTTCTCGGCCGATAACCCGTTCGATGCCAGATCACTGGAGGTAATACCTCCTTTTGCCACAATGAACTTCGGACGGACTGCGAGTTTTTGAAGTACCTTGACCAGGAAGTCAGAAACAAGCGAGTTTATGGTCAGGCTTTCAATGGCATCAATACCTACCTTTTGTTGGCGACTAGTATACAGGACAACGTTTTCTCGGGCTTCGAGCCAGTTGCCCATCTGCTGACTTATGCCAATGGCATGTGACGACGAATCACTACTGGTCAGCAATTCGGCAACGTCGACTTCGATGGTCTTATACGTCCCTCGCTTTAGCAGCCAGCTTAGCTGCTGGGTTGTTTTGGGAACGTGCGATCCGACAATGACCAGATAACCATTGGCTGATGAAGGCACTGTTTTGGTGGGGATGAATGGCCTGCCCGAGGCCAGTCCGGCCCGAATCGGAACAAACGTAGCCGACGTTCGGTATAGAAACTGCTTGCCCGTTGCTTCGGCCAGTAGGAGTCCCATCACGACTACTTCCAAATCGCGGTATCTGACCGCATTAACGACGCACACGCTGCCATCGGTACAGCGTGCGAAGGCTTCGCTAACGGCCTCTGGACCACCTGTACGGATTTCGTCGAGACTGATTGAGTGTACGGCCGATGCCTGTATTCGCCCATTTGTTTTTTCCTCAACCCACTCCTTCAGGTTCGAATGGGTATAGCCAAATACCACATCCTGGGCAAACGGTGTATCTGATACGGGTACTAGCTTTTGATTTTCGGCCAGATAATGGACATCATCGATGGTGTAGCGGCCACCTTCAATAAACGCAGGAATCAGTACAGTGATGGCTTTTGTCATACCCAGCGATTGCGCAACAGCATCTACTTCAGTCGGAAAATGTCCCCGTAAGGTTGAATCACTTCGGCTAACAACAACAATGTCGCGCCCACTTTCACGAACGGCTTGCTTTAAGCTTTGACCGATTTCCTGAGCGAGTTCAATCGCTTCATTTTCGGGCAGACTACGCGAATTGGTGAGGATATACAGAATGGAAGGATTCTTCTGTAATTCTGCTGTAATCAGTTCTACGCGCCAGGAAGTCAGTACGGTTACGTCATAGCAAGTCTGCGTACCGGTAGGATCGTCGTCGAGCACAACAATCGTTTGCCGACGTTTTTCGAATACATCGCGAATAGCTGGTAACAGATCGGTCGGATAGTCGGGTGGTAATTGCGCTAGCTTCTGATTCACAGATTGATACATGGATCGTCGGATTGGTTCTTGAAAGCCTGTATAAAACCGATAGTTTACCGATTCATCAGGAGTTTCAACTTGGTTTCGGCTTTCATAGGGTAAAAGAATAGAACAGTATGCAACTAATTATAACAGGTGGAGCGGGATTTCTGGGGCAGCGTCTGGCAAAAGCTCTTGTGAGCAGTTCAATTCCGTTCGACGAACTCTGTCTGATTGATATTGGGCTGCCACCGAAACCGGTTGACGATGCACGAATTAGTTGCCAGCAGCTAGACCTGGCCGATGAAGGTGCGGCCGAAAAAATTATATCAGCCAGAACCGGAATCGTGTTTCATCTGGCGGCTATCGTAAGCAGTCATGCCGAGAAGGACTTCGATCTGGGTTGGAAAGTCAATCTGGATATTACCCGGCATCTGCTGGAAGCTTGTCGGCAGCAAAATCCGGCTATTCGGTTTGTTTTTTCCAGTTCGCTGGCGGTGTATGGTGGCCAGCTTCCGGCTATTGTCGATGAATCAGTAGCTGTAAAACCACAATCATCGTATGGAGCCCAGAAAGCGATCGGCGAATTGCTGGTGAACGATTATACCCGAAAAGGCTTTGTCGATGGCCGTGTATTGCGGTTACCTACCATCTGTGTGCGTCCTGGTCGGCCTAATCAGGCTGCTTCTTCGTTTGTCAGTAGTATCATTCGGGAGCCTATTCAGGGCGAGGAGGCCATTTGCCCAGTAGCTCCCGAACTGCCCTTGTGGTTATCGAGCCCGAATACAGTGATTCAGAATATCCTGACAGGTGCGATGCTGGATGGCAAAACGTTTGGCGACTGGCGTACCGTCAATTTGCCGGGAGTCAGCGTAACCGTGCAGCATATGCTGGATTCTCTCGAACGGATTGTGGGTAAAGAGGCTCTTGACCGGGTTCAGTTCAGGCCAGATCCGGCCATTAATGCCATTGTCAGTAGCTGGCCGGGTCTGGGCGATAACACACGAGCGTTAGGCCTGGGGTTTCAGGTCGATCTGCATTTCGATGACTTTATCAGGCAGTTTATGGCCTATGATCGCGCATAACTCCCGGCGAGTATACAAGGGATAACGGACACGTAAGTAACAATCTTGACGACTTATTGGCGATAGTCAGTCAATTTTGTTTCTTGCATACCTAATTCATCAGTATATCGGAATGTGGTTAGATTCTAAGAAGATTGTGGTCATTGGTGGCACCACTGGTATGGGGCTATCAGCGTCATTGGCTTTTATTCGCGAAGGCGCACAGGTTGTGGTGGTTGGGCGTAATCCAGAAAGTTGCACCGCTGCTGAACGACAATTGGATGGTAATGGCCTGGCGATGTCGGGCGATGCCTCTGATCCGCAAACGGCGCCCAAAGCCATTGCGCTTTGTCAGCAGATTTTCGGTGGTTTCGATGGGTTGTACCACGTTGCCGGGGGGAGTGGACGGCGGTTTGGCGATGGACCTCTGCATGATATGACCCTTGATGGCTGGAACTATACGGTCAACCTGAACCTAACCTCGCTCATGCTGTCAAATCAGGCGGCTGTGCGGGCGTTTCGAGCCCAGGGTGGCGGGGGCACTATCCTGAACATGGGATCGGTGTTAGGGTCGAGCCCTTCTCCGACCTACTTTGCTACCCACGCGTATGCTGCCATGAAATCGGCTGTAATTGGTTTTACCAAATCGGTGGCTGCCTATTACGCCAACGACAACATACGAATCAATGTATTGGCCCCGGCACTGGTCGAAACGCCTATGGCGCAACGTGCCGTTCAGGATGATACGATATTAGCTTTTACCAGAACGAAGCAACCGCTGGATGGAGGACGTATTGGCCAGCCAGACGATCTGGACGGAGCCGCCGTGTATTTCATGTCCGATTACTCGGCATTTACCACCGGGCAGGTGCTAACTGTCGATGGGGGCTGGAGTGTTAGTGAAGGGCAATTATGATTCCCAGAGCTGAACTAAGGAAGATTGCAACGGCCCGTTTGGCAGATGCTGAATTATTAGTAAAGGCTAAGCGCTTTGATGGGGCAAGTTATCTGAGTGGTTACGCCGTTGAGATTGGGCTGAAACTGCGAATATGTAAAACGCTAAAGTGGCGGGGATTTCCCGAAACGAACAGCGAGTTCCAGGGCCTAAGTAGTTTCAAAACTCATGATTTTGATGTTCTGCTTCGCCTGTCAGGTGTTGAAGATACAGTTAAAACTCGCTATTTGGCTGAATGGTCTGACTTGAAACTGTGGAAGCCAGAGCTTCGTTATGCCATAACAGGTAATGCAACAAGCCTGTCTACTGCCAGAATGATTAGTGCCGCAAAAACATTACTTAAGATTTTATGAAAGCACTTGCTAATAAAATTGGTCAGTTGCGCAAAGTCATAGAAGAGCAAAAGGGGCCATTAGCCTTGTATGCTATGGTATTACCCGAGGACGCTATTGCCTGGGACATGTTAGTGGCGGCAACGTGGATTGATAAAGATCAGTCGGATGCGTTAAAGTATTTAGTCAAGCAGGTACAAAGCGTTTTAACCAAGCAGGAACTGCTAAATTTATCGGGCATTTTACTGTTCGATACGGATAAGTTAGCCGAGTATGGTGTATCTGTAGACAGTGAAACGGGCTGGGAGGAAAACAATATCGAGTTTTATGGAAGACGAGTACAGAAGGCGTATATTTTTGTTGGGCCTCTGGTTGGTCTGAATTTGTCAAAGTACAAGGTAAATGATTGAGACCCAGCGCCTGACTATTGTTCCGCTTACGCTTAAGCAATTGTACTTGTACATACTGGATACCTATCAGCTGGAAGAGGCTATGGGTCTTAAAACGGGGTGCCGGGAACTGGTTGAGCCGGTGCTGAGTATCGTCATCCATTTTACGATTCCACGGTTGAAAGATCCCGCCAATGCCCCTCTTTACCACACCCTCTGGATAGCCATCGACCGCGACAAACAGCAATTTGTAGCTGAAGCCAAGTTTAAAGGGGAGCCCGACGAAACCGGCACCATCGAAATTGGCTATGGTACCTACTCCGCTGTGCATCGGCAGGGGTACATGACCGAAATGGTGGGCGGGCTCCTGAAGTGGGCTAGCGAACAGCCTGATGTTCAGCGAGTAGTTGCCGACACCCAGGCCGAAAACGTCGCGTCTCAGAAAGTGCTGGAGAAAAGTGGATTTCGGTTATTCGATCAGATTGAAGATATGCTTTGGTGGGAATACCCAATTCGGTAGCGAGTAACGTTGGCACTTTTTGCTGGTAAAATTGTAATTTCGGCTTCCTGCAAATAAACCCTACCTATGCATTCACGTCGTAAATTCCTCCGTCGGCTCGGAGGTACATCGGCTTTGCTGGCCGGAGGAACTACCCTGGTTGGCGCCGAAACCTTTTCCCCTTCAAAAACAACTTATCGCGAACATCTGATTGAGATTGTACAGCCACGCTCCATAGCCGATACGATCAATATTGGCCTGATTGGCGCTGGAATCATCGGCCATTACGACCTCGATTGTGCGCTGAAAGTACCGGGTACGAAAGTAGTTGCCGTGGCTGACCTATACGCCCCCCGACTGGTCAGGGCAAAGGAAGTCTGGGGACAGGATCTGTTTACCACCCACGATTATCGGGAAGTACTGGCCCGGAAAGATGTCGATGCGGTTCTGATTTGTGTGCCCGATCACTGGCATGATCATATCTCGATTGCGGCACTGAAAGCTGGAAAACATGTGTACTGCGAGAAGCCGATGGTACACCACATCGAAGAAGGGCAGGCCGTTATTGCGGCACACAAGAAATCAGGTAAGGTATTTCAGGTAGGTAGCCAGCGCGCAAGTGCATCGGCTGTACTTGAGGCAAAACGGCGTTATGAAGCTGGACACATTGGCGAACTGACGTCTGTCGAAACGTTTCTGGATCGGACGGATGCGTTGGGAGCCTGGCAATATACGATGCCACCGAATCTAGATCCTAAAGACCTGGATTGGGACCGATACCTGGGCGATGCCCCCAAACATCCTTTTCAGGCGGAGCGATTTTTTCGGTGGCGAAATTACAAAGACTATGGCACGGGCGTAGCAGGCGACCTGTTTGTCCACTTGATTACGGGCGTTCATACCATTACGGGATCACTCGGACCAACCCGAATTTTCGCGCTCGGCGATCTGAATTTCTGGAAAGATGGACGGGATGCTTATGATCTGGTAACGGCTATGATGGACTATCCCAAAACGGATAAGCACCCATCGTTTCAATTTACAACCCGCGTAAACCTGGCTACGGGCGCTGGTGGCGATATTCATACCCGGCTCGTCGGAACGGAAGGCGTTATCGATATTGGCTGGAATTCGTTCGTCATGAATCGGCTAAAACGGCCCAATGCACCTATGTATAGCCGGGGCTATGATGCGTTGTTCACCTATCCGCAGGCCATGCAGGAGGAGTTTATCCGGCAGTATGAGCAGAAATACCCGGCTGGTCAGTTTACCCGAACCGTACAGAACGAACCCGTCGTTACCTATACGGCTCCCGATGGCTACGATGATCGGCTCGATCACATGATTGTTTTCTTTAATGCCATCCGGGAAAATAACCCGTCGCTCGTGAGGGAAGATGCTGAATTTGGTCTGCGGGCGGCAGCTCCGTCGCTGGCTGCCAACCTCAGTGCAGCCCAGCGAAAAGTCATCCACTGGGACCCCGTTGCGATGAGAATTTCTAAAGCTACCTAGCAACCTGATTCATACTAGTGTTAAGAAGAGCCTATTAAACAAACCCTAAACGCAACAAAACCAGTGCAGCCTGTTCCTATTAAAACGACCGTTGTTGGGTCAATGCCTTTTCCCGGCTGGCTCGAATTTTCCAGCCAGCACCTAACGCAGTTCGGCCCTGCCGATATCAACGAACTCATCGAGGATGCCGTGATTGCCTCAGTTCATGATCAGGTTGCGGCCGGATTGGATGTGATAACCGACGGCGAACAAACCCGATTCGATTTCAACCTCTCTTTCTACGGCTATATCAACGGGATTCAGAATAATGAAACCGAACTGCGTCGATTTGGGCCACCCGCTCATGACCAGCGAGGGAAGCATAATATTATTGAACCGCTTACAGCACCGAAAGGCCTGGGCGTTGTGGAGGAGTATTTGCGGCTAAAACGACTGGCTCCCGAAGGACAGGGTCTCAAGGTGTCGATTCCCGGGCCTTACACACTGAGTGGACGGTTACTGCCCGGAAGTCTTTACAAAGATCGATGGGAGGTGACCGAAGCCTTATTGCCCCTGGTTAGTGCAGAGATTGCCCGTCTGGTCGAACTGGGTGTACCCGAAATTTGTGTCGATGAACCATCCATGTCATGCTATGCGTATCGGGAAGATACAAAACGGTTCGTCGATATTTTTAACCGGACGGTGGCACCAGGTGTGGGAAAGACTCGCCTGTCGATGCACCTATGTTTCGGGAATTATAAAGGTCGTTCGGTCGGTAAAAAGACAATAGCGCCCATGCTGCCTGACTTCCTGGATATGCATGTCGATGAGTTGCATACCGAGATGACGGTGCTAAATTTTGCGGAGGTAAACCTGCTTGAACGGTTTGCCGAAAAGTTCGATGTTGCTGTAGGAGTCATCGACGTTAAAAGCTATTATATCGAAACGCCCGAGGATGTTGCTGAACGAATCCGTAAGTGCCTGCCTTATGTTCCGGCGGAGAAACTGGCCGTAGCGCCCGATTGTGGCCTTAGTCAGACAGCTCGCTGGGCTGCTAAACAAAAACTGGCAAACATGGTGGCTGGTGCAAAACTAGTACGGGCTGAACTCTGAACCAGGATTTAACGGATTAAACGGATTGGCTGGATTTTGTGAAATGGGTATTCCAGGGCAATCTAGAGTCAATCAGTTTAATCCATCAAATCCTGGTTCAGACTATCGGTAAGCTGGCAGCGTTCGTGTTGCAGTTTATCAAGATTCTCGTTCAGAAGCATGCGGGTTCGGGCGTTGTCAAAATGCTCACTGTACGATGCCCGTAATTCCTTCCGTTTCATGGCTTCCAGAAAACGGCGCACATCTTCGGGTGTTTCGAGCAAAAGCGGTGGGACTTCGGTAGGTTGCTCGGCTTCGTTTTTTGCCACCATCGTAAAATAGCTGGTGTTTGTATGCTTTACGGTTCCTAAACGGACATTTTCGGCTATTACTTTTATACCCACAACCAGTGATGTGCGCCCAACGTAATTGACTGAAGCCAATAACGAAACCAATTCGCCCACTTCAACCGGTTGCCGAAAATTGACGCCATCGACCGATACCGTCACACAGTACTGACCAGCGTGTTTGGCGGCACAGGCATAAGCTACTTTATCCATCAGCGATAGGAGAATACCGCCGTGAACACGCCCGCCAAAGTTGGCATACGACGGAATCATTAACTCGGTAAGCGTTGTGCGTGAATAGCTAACAGGTTTGGCTGTCATAAGTAGGGTGGGTTGACGTTAGTGAGTGATATACCAGATACGTGTTTAAGCATCAAACATAAAAAAATGCCAGCGCAAGTTGCGTTGGCATTTTTCATTTACCTAACCTATGAGAAAGTGTCGTTGCGGATGGATCATCAGCTACGTGACAAAGGTAGCCTGTCATTATGCAGTTATTTCAGAGCAAAACCACTGATTTTAATCCCCTTTAATACATCAGGCAGAAATCCGCAGTTTGATGCGTAGAACTACGTATTAGCAATTCGATGATTTATTCGTAAGTGGTTGTTTTACAGATATATAATGCCTTTAAGTAGACATTGGGTAAACTTGTTATGCAATTCAGGTTGTCGTATTTTCGACTGGCTTTCCGGTTCTATCCACCTAATACAACCTGACACCACCTACTTTTACTCCTTACATCTAGCATGACAGATTCTGTGTTTAATGAACAGGTTGGACGTTTTCTGAATCCGAAGGAAAGTGTCCCAATGAAAGAGACGTACCGTAGTGCCAAACTGGCCTGTGGTTTGAAAGAAGATGAGTATACCCGTTCCGAATTTTTCGGTGCCGCCAAAATCAATCAGTTGCTGAAGCAGAAAGGCTGTGTTGGTATTCGGGTTCATTATGCCAAGCGGTGGGAAGACGAGGATGGCAAGCCTACCGAAGTAGGAAAAGGCCAGTTGAAACCCCGCGTTCTGCTGACAGGTGTCGATGAACGAGGTCGTGATTTACTTCTCCATGCTAGCCAGGCCGGTTTGAAAGATGACGGCGGTGACGATGGAGATATGGTCGTGGGCGATGGCTGGGTATGCCCCAAGCAGTGTGGATCATAATTACCTTAGTAAATGGTTGAAAAATTCATTCTTCTGGCTCAGAAATATCCATTAAGCCTTGTACAGCATATTTTGTTAATACTGCCCGTTTGCATAGGTCTGTTGCGATGGAAATTTTTGAGTCAGGAGCTGAAAATTATTACTGTCTTTTTCCTGCTTTATTTTAGTAAAGAGACAATTGCGCTTTATTTCGTACTCAATCGAATAAATAGCCTTGGTCTCGAAAATATATTTTCCTGTATACAGGCTATCGTATTGGCATTGATGTATGACAAAGTAATTCTCAGTAAATCAAAGCGAAAAAGTATCTATATTGGACTGGCTATAGTGTTGATAATCAATATAATTACGTTCAAGAAGGCTGAAATATCAAATATTGGGAATACAGTTGTTCGGGTATATATGATTTATATTGCGCTAAACTTTTTTGTTTGGCTATTAGAACAATTAAAGATACGAAATGTAATACTCTACGGAATGTTTTGGGTGAGTGTTGGGGTTCTGCTATATGCTGCCGGAACCTTATTTATGTATTTATTCAGCGAATATATATTTACCCCCAAAGCGTCGGACGAACTATTTGATATCTATTGGGGAATCACTCAGATTGTCAGTATCATTTTTTGTCTGACAACCTCACTCGGTGTCTGGGTTAGTAAGTATGATAGCGAAAATTATCTTTGACGCCACAACTATATAAATGTAGAAAGTAAACACGAGGTGACTTAATAGTCATAAAATTGTTACCGCTCACTCAATCGGCGTCTTAATTCGTTGACATTCAGTGGTGAATTGCCCAATTTTACGATGTTTAGACCGCGATAGAAGAGAATTATGTCGATGGATGCTGGTTTTGTAATTGCTGTGGGTACGGCCGTACTCTTGATGATGGCAGTGTTCATCATCATTTTCGTGGCCTATTACCAGCAAAAACAGGCCAGACAGCAATTGGCATTTAAAGAATTACAGGCGCAGCACCGTCGGGAGTTGATGGAAGCCACCTTCAGAGGGCAGGAAGAAGAACGCCGACGCCTTGCCGAAGATATGCACGACGGTATCGGAACCATGCTTTCGATCACCAAAATGAGCTTGAACCAACTAGAGAAGCAATTAGGGGGAGAGGTACAGGTTGGCTTTCAGTTTCAGAAAACACGGTCTATGATCGATGAAACCATGACCAATGTTCGGCGAATAAGCCGAAACCTTGTCCCAACGACTCTCGAACGATTTGGTTTACTGGCTGCTTTAGAAGAACTGGCCGATCGGGCTACGGATAATGACATTGAGGTTGAATTGGTCTATCCCGAACCGGAGCTTGGATTTCTGCCCGCACTCGAATTGATGCTCTATCGGATTGCGCAGGAATTGCTCAATAACGCTATCCGTCATGCCCGAGCAAAACATATTACCATTCACCTGATTCGCTTTGAAAATGAAGTTCGCCTGTCGGTTATCGATGACGGAGTCGGCTTCGACTTTGATGCGGTGATGGAAAATCGGAAAGCTGGCCTAGGTCTGCGCAATATTGAAAGCCGCCTGAATGTTGTGAATGGACACGTTACGTTTGATGTAGCCCCTGGTCGTGGTTCACGGATTCATGTGCAGGTTCATCTACATGATGCACAGCCTGTTGATTTATTGAGTTAATTTGTTTACCGAATAGCTCTTAGTGCGACTCAATCGGTATATCCTTTAACTCTACCCTCCTCTATGCGAAAAATTAAACTGGCCCTCTGCGACGATCATACGCTCTTTCGCGTAGGGATGGCAACGATTCTTGGCCAGATTCACGATTTTGAGTTGATTCTGGAAGCAGGAAATGGACAGGAATTGATTGAAAAAATTGCCCGAAAAACACCGGACGTTGTGCTTCTGGATTTACAGATGCCGGTTATGGATGGTACGGCAACCGCCGATTACCTGCGAGAAAATCACCCCCTTATTAAAATTGTTGTTCTGACCATGCACGATGAAGATCGGATGGTGCTGCATTTACTGGAAAAGGGGGTTAGTGGCTACCTGCTCAAAGATGCCGAAGCTGGAGAAGTAGAGAAAGCCGTTCGAAAAGTGATGGATGAAGGGGTCTATCTGAACGAATTTGTGTCGAAAGCAATGCTTCGCAAGATGACCAATAAACCCACGGTCAACAAGCCTGTGAATGCCTTTTACAACAGCAAAATTCTGCTTTCAGAACGTGAGAAAGAAGTGCTGATGCTGATCTGCGAGGGATTGTCGACCAATGAGATCAGCGAGAAAATATTCCTGAGCCCTCGTACGGTAGAAGGTCATCGGCTACGCATCCTTGAAAAAACGGGCACCAAAAATACGGCCGGTATGGTGGCGTATGCGTTTAAAAATAACCTTGTCTGAGTCGGGAATTTATAAACTACCCGTCTTGCCACCATCTACAGGTAAGTTGATGCCGTTTATCGATGCAGCTGCCGGGGTGCATAAAAATGCTACTGCTGCGGCTACTTCTTCGGGCGTGGCGAACCGCCCAATGGGAATCTCCTGGGCCAACTGAGTAGCGATTTCTTCTTCCGTTTTACCGGAAGTCTTTGCCCGCATGGCCAGTGTGGATTCTAATCGGGCCGTCTGTGTATAACCTGGTAACACATTATTGACCGTGATGCCAAAGCGGCCAATTTCGAGCGATAAGGTCTTTGCCCATTGGGCCACCGCCCCTCGGATCGTATTGGAAACCCCCAGTCCTACAATGGGCTGTTTGACCGAGGTAGAAATAATATTGACGATTCTGCCGTAGCCCAGGCGCTTCATCGACGGAACAATGGTCTGCACTAAAGCATGGTTGTTTAGTAAATGATTATGGAACGTCTGGACGAATTCGTCGGGTTGGGCATCAATCAAAGCTCCACCCGGAGGCCCACCGGTATTGTTGACTAGAATATGAACATCCGGGAAGCGTTCCATATAGGCTGTAACAGCCGCCTGTACAGCACCTGGCTGGCTAAAATCAGCGACGATATACTGATGCGTTTGTCCCTTTGTGGTATCCAGTTCGGCCAGTACCGATTTTAATTTCTGCTCATCACGGGCGACCAGAACAACCGTTGCGCCCAATAATGCTAACTCCATAGCACTGGCACGACCAATTCCCTGTGTACTGCCACCGACTAAAGCGGTTTTTCCACGTAAATCAAGATTCATGTAGTTTCACTTGTTGACAACGCTAAAGATCGCGCCAATGGCCTAAAAATCATAGGTAAAACTAGAAAACAGACGCATTGGTACCAGTCATCCATACAAATAGTAGGCAAAGATGAGAAAAACACCGCTGGCGTAGTTTTGCTTAAACAAATTAGTAGCTTTGGGCAACTTTGAATCCAGTAATAACCTTTGCAATTCAGGAAACCATGTCAAAATCGTTAATTATTGTCATAGTAGTTGCTCTTATTTTGGGAATGTACGGTTGTAGTTCCTACAACGGCCTGGTTCAGAATGATACGATTGTTCAGGAAAAATGGGCTCAGGTCCAAACACAATACCAACGCCGATCGGATCTGATTCCTAACCTGGTAAGGACGGTACAGGGGGCTGCTAATTTTGAAAAAAGTACGTTGACCGCTGTGATTCAGGCTCGGGCCAATGCAACCAGTATAAAATTAGAGGCTAATCAGTTGACACCTGAGAATATTCAGAAATTCCAGGCTGCGCAGGATCAGTTGAGCGGTTCGCTTTCTCGATTACTAGCCGTTGCCGAAAGCTATCCGCAACTGAAAGCTACCCAGAACTTTTCGGAGTTACAGGCGCAGTTGGAAGGCACTGAAAACCGGATTTCGGTAGCCCGTAATGACTTCAACGGAGCCGTTCGTGTATACAATCAGTCGGTACGGTCGTTCCCGAACAATATTTTTGCGGGTATTTTTGGCTTCCCCGTAAAAGGCTTCTTCGAGGCTTCACAGGCGGCTCAAAGTGCGCCAACAGTTCAGTTTTAATAGCGGGGAGCATGGGGTAAGGTAAAAGAAAGTATCCTTATTCCATGCTCTCTGCCCCTGCTCCATGCAAACAAACCCGTTCTCTCCCGACGAGCAGCAACGCATTGTTGAGTCCATCCGGCAGGCCGAAAAGGCCACATCGGGTGAAATACGCGTTCATGTGGAAGCTCATTGCCCCAGTGCAGATCCAGTTCAACGGGCAATCGAGGTATTCGCTCAGTTAGGTATGTACCAGACTAAAGACCAGAACGGTGTTCTGTTTTACCTGGCTCATACTGATCGGAAGTTTGCCATCATTGGCGATAAAGGAATTGATGCTAAAGTTCCGGTCGATTTCTGGGAAAGTACAAAGGACTTACTGCGCAGTCATTTCAAACAAGGTGCTTATGCCAAAGGGTTGAGCCTGGGCATTGAGCGGGCTGGTCAGCAGTTGAAACACTATTTCCCCTACACCAGCGACGATATCAACGAACTCTCCGACGATATTTCGTTTGACTAATACTGCCGTGAATGTACACCTCATTATAAATTATCTTTTCCGGGTACGTCGCTTCGGCTTCGCCATGTTCCTGTTGGTATTTTCGGCCAGTGTATGGGCGCAGGATACAACAGCGGATACGGTTATTCCCGATAGACCAAACCCACCCCGGCTAGTCAATGATTTTGTTGGTATTTTGAGTAGTAGTGAGCGAACACAACTGGAGCAGAAACTCCGCGCCTATAACGACTCAACATCTACGCAGATTACGATTGTCATTGTCAGAACCACCGAACCCTACCCAATCGGCGATTTCGCGTTTCAGGTTGGCCGTAAATGGGGTGTGGGTCAGCAGGGAAAGAACAATGGACTGGTTTTAGCCTGGGCTACCCAAACTCGTAAGATTTACATTGCAACGGGCTATGGAGTAGAAGGTGCTGTACCGGATGCCATTGCCAAACGAATCATCAGCAATACCATCGTTCCAGCGTTCAAACAGGAGCAGTGGTATCAGGGGCTGGATGCTGCTACGACCGAAATCATTCAACGACTTCAGGGAGAATACAAAGGCGAACCCAAATCCAGCTCTGATGATGAAGGGGCTGGCACCTTTTTTATTGTCCTGATCATCTTTCTGATCATCATTTTCATCATTGCCCGTAAGAATCGTGGAGGAGGCAACAACCGAAATCGTGGTGGTGGCTGGGGTGGCCCCGTTTTCCTGCCGACTCCAGGTTGGGGGTCGGGCTGGGGTAGCTCAGGCGGTGGTGGCTGGAGCGGTGGTGGAAGTAGTGGTGGTGGCTTCGGCGGCTTTGGCGGTGGCAGCTTCGGTGGCGGTGGTGCTGGCGGAGACTATTAGTAGGTTGGTTATAGGAGCGATGAGAGCGAAAATGGGCTTCATCACTCCTATAACCATCTAAATAACCTGTTTTTCGATCAGCAAAATGAACAGGTGAATTACTTTGATATGGATTTCCTGTATGCGATCGGCGTATCCGAAATGGGGAACCCGAATCTCGACATCAGCCTTACCGGCCAGTTTTCCGCCATCTTTTCCCGTTAGCAAAATCACTTTCATCCCCTTTTCGCGGGCGGCCTCTACGGCTTTGAGAATATTGCCCGAATTACCACTGGTGCTTAAGCCAAGCAAGACATCATCTTCGTTACCCAATCCTTCGATAAACCGCGAGAACACGTACTCATAGCCGAAGTCGTTGCTAACGCACGACAGGTGACTAACATCTGAAATGGCAATGGCAGCCAGCGAACGCCGGTTATCCCGATAGCGGCCCGATAATTCTTCGGCAAAGTGCATGGCATCGCAATGAGAGCCGCCATTTCCACAGGAAATGATCTTGTGGCCCGATTTTAACGCATCTGCCATGACAATAGCAGCCTGCTCAATAGCTTCCAGGTGGGCGGGGTTTGCCAGAAACGTATCCAAAACTGACTGGGCTTCGGTTAGTTCCTGACGAATAAGATCAATCATTGATTCAGTTGTAAAGTTTATTGTCTGTAAAGTTCTGAAGTTGGCGACTAACACCCAACTCAGGCTACGGAATTTGTACTATCAATTGATTCTGTGGCGCATTAATGAATTGGTTGTCAATAAGGGTCACTTGCTAAAAATCGGTTTGTCTAAAACACCCAATTGCGATATGGGAGGTTCCAGCGGAGGGCGAAACTGGCCACCTGTTCGCTATAACTACTCGGCTTATACTGGCTATCCTGGTAGCGATACAAGAAACGACCTTCCAGAAATATGTTGTGCCGGATCATGTAGGAAGCTCGTACATCGGCATACGTAATGATAGTTTTGCGGCCCTGACCAATAAAATTACCTTCGTCCCGGTATCGGTACGTATAATCTTTCAGGATATTACCACCGTAGTTGATGTCAGGTGCCGTATCGGTCCCATACATCATAACCCCTCCTATGCCATTGAATGACCATTTTTTCTGCTGATACCGAATAATGCTCAATCCTTCCACAAAATTAGCACCTAGCGGATGGGCCAGGGGTTGGCTGTAGTGGGCGTAGTTGGTTTGTCCTGCACTAACGTCCAATCCTGATTCGTGCGAGTAGGTATAGGGCCGTGCCAGATTCATTTCAACCTGAAGGTCAAGATTGGGTACGGCAAAGGCGTCGATGTATTTACCGCCTACCTGAATGGCAAATTTGTTGGTCCAGTCGCCCTGCCCGGCCAGCAGTGGCTTCAACCGAAATTCATCCAGCAAAATCTGCGAATACACCAGAAAATGCGACAGAAAATTAGCCTTCAGGTCGATACCAATAAAGGCATTGTCTTTACTGCCTAGACTTGACTCTACATAGCGGTACAGAATAACAGGATTTAGATAACTCAGGTCCAGTCGGTCACGACTAAAAACTTCAGCTTCAAATACGCCCACGTTAAGGAAATCAGTCACGTTTATACTCAGATGGTGAATAGCCGCAAACTTTGGAGGAATCAGTTTTTCGCCCTGAGGCAATGGGGCTTGGCTGTTTTGCAGCGATGTGAAGAGGTTCGTGTACTGAATTCTCTTTCCGAGCTGGGTGGATAGTTTTAGAAACAGATAAGCCGGACTATTGTCGGAGAGGAACAACGACCGGAAGCCGTTCCCAAAGAAATTTCGGTCGTGTCCGAATTGGACATTGATCACTTTAAGCGTATTGAAGGTAATATACCCCCGCGCCGATAGAAAATCGACCCCTCGGGTACCGAACTTTTTGATGAAGCTTTCGCCAGGTGCCGTTGGCTGAATATCACCTGTTGAACTGTATCCCTGCCCATACGTTAAGCCATACTGCCTGATATACTCCGGATAAATGGCCTGATTGTCCGAAAAATAGGTGTAGAAACCAAGTTTGCGACCGATGGTTCCGCGCACTTCCAGCCCACGGGTATTTATGAAAAGTGGTTGCTGATCGGCTGGGGGAACACCGATGTCGTATGATGTCCGGTCCAGGCCGGGGCCTATGTAAAAAACCGGATTAACGTGCAGATCGACGTCGGGAGTCTGTAGGTTGTAAAAGTCTGCCTTCTTTTTATAAAAATGGGTTAATAAAGGTTTCGGGCTATCGCCGACTGTCTTGGGTGATTGCAAATGGCGGGTAAACGGATCTTTTTTCAGCGTGTCATAAGGTGTTGCCCATTCCCAACTATCGTTGCGGAGGTAGTCAATAGTGAAGTAATCGGTGTCGGATAGGCTACGTCTGGGATGTGCGGCTACACTATCGGCTAGCTGAATAATACTCTGGCGATTGTAAGGCTTAACAGTACTGTGAAAGCCATCTGCCCACTGGCCCTGGCGAATTTCAAGTCGATCGATGAGGTGATAATAATCAGCGTTGAGCGGTACAAATGGACTTTGTGCCCGTACACATAACGAAAAGAAAAGGAAACAGATAACGTAACCGTTGTGGCGCATGTACTGTACTAACATTGGCCCTGTCGGGCTTCTTGAGAACTAAGTTGAACCGTATGAGCCGCTTAAATTAGGCAAATGGTTTGGATATACGCCAACCTTGGGGCTAATTTACAGGCAAAGAAGCCTACAAACCATGTTTGTTTTTGCCCAGCAACCTTCCTTAGCGAACCAATTTATCGCCGAACTTCGAGATGTTTCCATTCAGCAGGATCGGTTGCGATTCCGTCGTAACCTTGAACGGCTTGGTGAGTTAATGGCGTATGAGATTTCAAAAAAATTGCCCTATCAATCGGTCAATGTTCAAACGCCCTTAGGCGTGTCGAATACGCAAGTGCTTCGACAACAGCCAGTTCTGGCAACTATTCTGCGAGCTGGGCTGCCTTTTCATCAGGGATTTGCCAATTATTTCGACCGGGCAGAGAATGCATTTGCCGGGGCTTATCGGGGGTATTCATCGACTGATGATGACGCGTTTGAAATCGCTATGGACTACATCGTTAGCCCTGATCTGAGTGGGAAGCCCTTGATCCTTTGCGACCCGATGCTGGCTACGGGCCGTTCGCTCGAAAAAGTCTATCATGCTTTACTTCGATACGGTATTCCATCCCAAACACATATTGCTGCCGTTATTGCCAGCCCCGAAGGAATTCGGCATGTACAGCAGCAACTTCCCCAGTGCCATCTATGGCTTGGAGCGATTGACGATCACCTGAACGAGCACTTTTACATTGTGCCGGGCATTGGCGATTCCGGCGACCTGGCATTTGGAGAGAAAGTGTAGGCAGTATATAGGATGTAGGATATATGGTATATGAGATAGTAAAAATCTCATATACCATATATCCTACATCCTATATACTGCCCATATACTGCTTAACGAAGGTCGACTACTTCGACGCCGGGGTATTTGGCTTTATCGAAAACGAAGTAGGAGTCAGGCACGTTTACATTCGGGGTAAACTTGGTGATGTTATACGTGGTTCGCTTGCCATCTTTGTTGGTAATGAGCCAGTTTCGAACGGATTTGTCGGCCTTGTCGACCGAAATCTGTATGGTGGCAATAGGGCTTTTGGGGCGATTGGGCGTTAGTTCAATGACTTCCAGCGTTCGACCCCCTTCCTTTTGCTCTTTCAAGAACCGATAATCGAAACCGCGCTTATAAATAGTGTAGATCTGGGTTGGGTTTAATTCGCCACCACCGCTGGCATCATAATCCTGAACGTTTACTTCGTTCGTTTCTTTGATGTAGGTCGACATGGTTTTCCCATCTGTAAACACTTCCTGTCCGCCCAGAATCAAGTGAAACTTCTCATTTTTTACTGTCAGATCACCTTTATAAGACTCTTTCGAACCACCTCCGGCACTTGTGTAGGTAAAGGTAGCCTGGTATGATTTCAGGGATTTATACCGTTTGCTCATCGCATCCAGAATGCCCTGAGCGCGTTTATCTTTCTGAGCGAAGGCCGGTGATACCGTCAGGATAGCCACGCTTAGCAACAATGCTATTTTATTCATTTTTATAGGTGTTACTCAGTAATACAGGTTTAACCCGCTTATACATCTTAGACGGGAAAGTGAATGGAAAAGTTTAATTGTTAGTCAGAAGAATAAGGGAATCGGGCTAATCATTTTTCAGCCGTTTGAGCAAATCTTCCAGCATCTGTAAATCCTGAACAAGTACATCGCGGGCTTTGCTGCCTTCAAAAGGACCTACAATTTTAGCTGCTTCCAACTGGTCTATCAATCGGCCTGCCCGGTTATAACCCAGCTTGAGCTTACGCTGAATCAGTGAAGTACTTCCCTGCTGGTGAATAACGATCAAGCGAGCTGCTTCGTCGAACATAGGGTCACGATTGCCCAGATCAACATCTTTTTCGTCGTTCTGACCACCATCATCACCCACAAACTCAGGCAGTGCGTAGGCATCATCATAACCACGCTGGTTGCCAACAAATTCGCAGAGTTCTTCGATTTCATTTGTATCGACAAACGGACATTGCAGACGGATAATCTCCGAATTTGATGATAGCAGCATATCGCCCATACCAACAAGTTGTTCGGCTCCACCCGTGTCCAGAATCGTCCGAGAATCAATTTTCGAGGTTACTTTAAAGGATAGCCGGGCCGGAAAGTTCGCTTTGATCAGACCCGTAATAACGTTTACCGATGGACGCTGTGTGGCCACAACCAGGTGGATACCAATGGCGCGCGCCAACTGGGCCAGCCGGGCAATTGGCTGCTCGACTTCTTTACCTGCCGTCATCATCAGATCGGCCAACTCGTCGATAATCAGGACGATATAGGGTAGGAAACGGTGCCCTTTTTCTGGATTTAACCGTCGTTTTACAAATTTGGCGTTGTATTCTTTCAGGTTCCGGCAGCCCGCATCTTTCAACAGGTTATAGCGGGCATCCATCTCGATACAAAGCGAATTGAGGGTGTTGACTACCTTCTTGGTATCGGTAATGATAGGCTCGTCGGAGTCGGGCAGTTTAGCCAGGAAATGCCGTTCCAGTTTGTTGAAGAGCGTCAGTTCTACTTTTTTCGGATCAACAAGAACCAGCTTTAACTGCGATGGATGCTTTTTGTAAATGAGCGACGTAAGCAGCACGTTAAGCCCAACTGATTTCCCTTGGCCCGTTGCCCCGGCCATCAGTAAGTGGGGCATTTTGGCCAGATCGGCAACGTAAATGTCGTTCGATATGGTTTTGCCCAGCACCACCGGCAGATCGAACTTCGAATTCGAAAAAGCCTCACTGGTAATCATCGACCGCATCGAAACCATTTCGCGGTTTTTGTTTGGTACTTCGATACCAATGGTGCCCATGCCCGGCATAGGGGCAATGATACGGATACCCAGAGCCGACAGGCTTAACGCAATGTCGTCTTCAAGGCTTTTTATTTTGGAGATACGAACGCCCTTCGCCGGTACGATTTCATACAGCGTAACGGTTGGACCGATAGAGGCCTGGATAGAGTCGATTTCGATACCGAAGTTGCGGAGCGTTGTTTCGATCTTCTCTTTGTTGGCCGTCAGTTCATCGTCTGAAACCTGCGCTTTGCGATTATTCTGGTAATCCGTTAGCAGATCATTAGTAGGGTACTGGTACTGGGGCAGGTCGAGTGTAGAATCATATAGCCCATGAACGGATACCAGATCATCATCTTCGAATGGATCGGGTTCAAGCACCGACGCTGGCGTGTTATCGGGCTCATTGGTATCTACTGGCTCATCGGCTACTGCATCCCGATTTTTGATGGTGAGCGTAACACCCGTCGTTTTAGCAATTACATCGGCTGGTGGAGCCTCCTCTTGAGGGGCTTTCTCTGTGTACGTTTCGGTATGGTCGTTTTTAATAAACGTATTGGCAAGAGGAGGGGTTGGAGCGGGTTGCGCATCTTCCTCAAAAGCGCCATCGTTAAGTTCTTCCTCTTCGTCATGTTCAAACTCACTTTCTTCGTATGTCTGTAACGGGTTCCCTGGGCGATTGCGGGGCTTTGTACGTACTGGGCGCGAGAAATCAGGTAGTTTGATGTGGCGCACATCGAAGAAATAAACGACAAAAAAGAAGAGCAGAAAGCCAATAAATGCCAGATTTCCCCAGCCAAACAGGCCATATAGCAGTACGTTCAGCTCATAGCCTACTCCTCCACACCAGACGCTGGATGTAGTAGCCGAATCAGTTACCAGAACAATGTAGCCTAGCATTAAACTGCTCCATACGGTTACAAACAATAAAGCTACTGTAGTCCGGCTTAAAGGAAGTAGTTCGGTGCCAAATGTCAGTTTATAACCGGCCAGAAAAACAATAATGGGTATTGCCAAAGCGCCTACACCAAACCAGCGGAAAACAAACGCATGGGCAATGTAAGCACCCACCAACCCAACCCAGTTACGCGTTTCGTTGGCCGTTTCGGCTAAAGGTTCAGAAAAAGCAGCACCAACAACACTCTGATCGGCAGGGCCATTAAATAAATAGGAAATAAAGGCGACCAGCAATCCGACGGCTAGCACCATCAGCAAAACCCCCAGGGTGAGTACTGACCGCTGATCGGTAAACCAGCGGTCCAGTGCAGCTCCCCAATTGAAGGAAGAACGCTGGGATCGGCTAGTCGATTTGTTGTTTGGTAAGCGGGGACGTGGCTCGTTCCGTTCGTCTGGACGTCGGAGCGTGTTCTGGCGTGGAGACGTAGTTGGTTGTGCCATAAACTTGGGGTTAGGCGATAGCAGTAGGTAAATTTCCCACTTTTTACCGAAAAACAGTTTAGTACTACAAAATATTACAACATCTTACTTACCGGGGCCAAAAAGGCCGGTCAGTGATTGATTCTGTCGGTTGGGCATCAGTACTCAACCCCTACAGCACAGTACGGGCAAAAAAGTATGGTTACAGACCCCGCAAAAGTTGCTGATTAATACGTTTGGCCAGGCCAGGCCCTTCGTAGATAAAGCTTGTGTATACCTGTACTAGGCTAGCCCCTGCTTCGAGCTTCTCCTGCGCATCTTGGGCGGTTGTGATTCCACCGACACCAACAATTGGGAAAGCCCCTCCTGATTGTTGATGTAAATACCGGATTACTTCCGTCGACCGATTTCGAAGGGGCCGACCGCTGACACCACCCGCCCCAATTTGTTCAACAACGGATGGCTCGGTGCGTAAATTTGCCCGGCTGATGGTTGTGTTGGTGGCAATGACCCCAGCAATTTTGGTCTCGCCTACGATAGCGATAATATCGTCCAGCTGCCCATTGGTAAGGTCAGGCGCAATTTTTAGTAAGATGGGTTTTGGAGTAGGACGCTGGTGATTTTCCTGTTGTAAGGCGGTCAACAACTTTGTCAATGGCTCCCGTTCCTGAAGATCGCGTAATCCGGGGGTGTTAGGCGAACTGACGTTCACAACGAAATAATCGACCGCATCAAATAATTCCCGAAAGTTGATCAGGTAATCGTCAAGTGCGTTTTCGTTAGGTGTATCCTTATTTTTGCCAATGTTGCCCCCTACAATCACCGGATTGCCATTTCGGTTACGGGCAAACTGCCGGAGCCGTTCGGCTGCTGGGGCAACTCCTTTATTGTTGAATCCCATCCGGTTGATAAGGCCACCGTCGGCTTTCAACCGGAAGAGTCGGGGACGAGGGTTTCCAGGCTGTGGGCGGGGAGTAACGGTTCCAATTTCAACAAAACCGAACCCAAGATCACTCAACTCGCTGACCAGTTCAGCATTCTTGTCGAATCCAGCCGCCATGCCGACTGGGTTTGGAAATGTCAGACCGAAAACGGTACGGGCTAAACGCTTGTCATCCAGTACATAAAGCTTTCGACAGAAGAATGAGGCTCCCGGAATGGATAGCGCGAATTTAAGCAGTGTAGTGACAGTATGATGAATCGTTTCGGCATCAAAACGAAACAGCAACGGTAGGATAATACGTTTGTACATGCTGCAAAAATACGTCCATAAACCTAAAAGGTCTCTGAAAACCTGCTGGGTTTATCCAAATAAGTCGGACGATAGATACCGGTCTCCCCGGTCGCAGATGATGCACACAATAATACCACTTTCCAGTTCCTTCGCTAATTGAACGGCAGCATGCACGGCTCCTCCGCTACTCATGCCCGCAAAAACACCTTCCACACTGGCGAGTTTGCGCGTCATTAGGGTGGCATCTTCGGCCGAAATTTCGATGACGCGGTCTACTCGTTTCGGATCAAAAATTTTAGGTAGATATTCAATCGGCCATTTCCGAATACCTGGAATTGACGAGCCATCCGTAGGCTGGCAGCCAACAATTTGAACCTCAGGATTTTGTTCTTTCAGGTAGCGCGACGTGCCCATAATGGTCCCTGTAGTACCCATTGATGACACAAAATGGGTAATTTGACCGACCGTATCACGCCAGATTTCGGGACCAGTAGTTCGGTAATGGGCCAGGTAATTGTCGGGGTTGGCAAACTGGTTGAGTAATAGATAGTCACCCTTTTGTACCTGATCTTCCGCATAATCGCGGGCACTTTCCATGGTTTCGGTCAAAATGACTTTCGCCCCAAACGCTTCCATGGTCAGCACTCGTTCGCGGGTCGATGTTTCGGGCATCACCAGCTCAATTTCGATATTGTAAAGACGAGCAATCATCGCCAGCGCAATACCGGTGTTGCCACTGGTTGCTTCGATGAGTTTCATACCTGGCTTAAGATCGCCCCGGTTGAGTGCGCCCTGTATCATACTGGCCGCAGCCCGGTCTTTGACACTACCCCCCGGATTATTGCCTTCGAGTTTGCCGTATATCGTAACGTTTGGATTTGGATTGAGTCGGTTCAGTTCAACTAAAGGCGTATTACCGACTAAATCGAGCAGGGTTGCCATGCTGATTCGGATGAAACTTGTTCTTAGGTTGAAGAAGGCTAAACCCGCTCAATTAGTTCGCGAAATAGCCGTCTAATTTATGCTCGTACTGACCGAAGGACTGCATAAGATGGAGCACGTTGGTTGGATTAAAATAATTATTAATTAGCTAATTGCTTGATAATGAATTTTGTTTAAACTTGCTCTCTCAAAAAATTAGTTTTTTGTTTATTCACACCTTTTAAATACTTCCACAAAATGAGAAAGACCTTATTGGCGAAACCTCTATCAGATGTAAACGTGGAGCAAATTGCCGGTCAGTTTGCTATGCCTGATCTAACCCTGCCATTTTGGGGATGCCGCAAGAAAATGCCTATGCATCGTATTGTACGGCTGGAAGGGGAGGGAAACTATACCTTATTTCATTTTGCAGACGGGAGCCAGTTGATGGTTTCGCTGACGTTGAAAAAGATGGAAACCCGATTATCGCCCAGAGTATTTGTTCGACCTCACAAAAAAAATATCATCAATTTATTGTATCTGGAAGCCGTCTATCCTGATCGCCAGCAGCTTAATGTTAGTCTGGTCAATGGCGACCGCATTGAAGTATCTCGTCGGAAGGCTAGCCGATTTATTAAGCAGGTCAAAGGATTCCAGCAGGAAATTATGTCGATGGAGGCTTGACCTGTTGGCGCTATGCATGCCTTTTCGGTTCCTGGACTAACGTGAGTTTAAGACCAAAATGGGGTAAACTTTTGTTAGTTCAGGAACCGAAAGGATAAGCAACTGCCAGGACATACGCCATTGCCAATGTCAGAGATGCCTATCTGGAAACTCTTCGGGGAAAGTCGGTGATCGTTCTGGATTGATGAACCCTTCAGCGCATAATCGAATGTTGCTATTCTACAGGTTCGTATAAAGGCTGTTTCTTTAAGCGTGATCGTTTCACCAATCGGTAAACAAACCATAAAAGTGCCAAACCAGCTATTACAGAAAGAACCATCGTTTCGGAAGGGGTAAGGTTATCATAGAGGTTGTAGAGCCCTTGGGCCAGATTGCGGCCTACAAGTGCCACTGTTATCGCCCAGACGAGCGCTCCCAGTGCGTTGTAGGTCATAAAGCGGAGCGACGAAAAGCCTGCCAGCCCCACGGCCGCTGGTATAGCCCCCCGCAAGCCATACAGTGCCCGAAAGCCTACAACTAGTCCTGTACCATAACGATTCATCAATTGCTCAATTCGATTGTAACGAAGCTGCCAGCGGGGCCGTTTGCTAATAAAAGTAGAGCCGTACCGATTACCAAGCATAAAAAAGAGTTGGGTGATGCAGAATGAGGAAAGCGCGGCTAGACCAATGACAACTGGTAAAGAAAAGTACCCGCGTTGGGCCAAATAGACTCCGACCAGCAAAAAGGCTTCACTCTCCAGCAGCACGCCGAGAAACAGCATCGGATAGCCATAGGTGAGCATGAGTTCCTGGAAGTTCATAGTTCATTAGATAACGTTGTTTTTCTAAAAAACTCATTAAAGGTCAAATTGTTAGCGACTAATCGTCTTCATTATACTGTAGGTTGTTCATTGTGGCATCAAACGGGCTCGCGTATATCCGACGCTAAATTTGCTAGCAGTTAGGAGAAGACGGGGCAATTATCGCTTCACGGCTGGTCGTACAATCTCATTAAGCAGAATGGTCAAATCGTTGTTCATCAGTTGTAGTTCGGTGGCTAGTTGCCCCAGCATTGTTGAGCGGACGGTTAGGTCTTCGGCCGTATAAAAATCTCCCTTGCCAAAGTAGTCTACTTCCTGCTTGCGTCTGCGTGACCGCTTCGCTTCTGTATTCAGCGAAACCAGCAACTCCCATCGGCTACGTAAGGCGTCAATAAGGGATGGATTCCCCCCGGATTTAGGTTTATTGAGGTAATACCATACCAGTGGCGGAAAAACGGTTGATGTGGCCGGGTGAGACCATATATCACGCAGTGGATTGCGCTGGTGCTGGAAATCGGCTTTAGGGGGCTTCTGCAATAACGAAGTTATACCTAGACCCGCTTCGGCTAAGCCGCCCCCAATGCCGACCCATTCGCCAGCATCCTCATGATCACCTAATTTGAGTAGACCAACCGTTAGCGCCGTCAAGGCACCCGTTGTAATGGCACCAATGGTCATACGCTTTTCCCGGCTATTCTCCTGGCGGGTCAGTAACGTAGCCGTCAAAGTGGCTCG
>Ga0209933_1001161_pt1 | contig 28889 bp, 27 predicted proteins | sample ThiBiot_300_biof_FD_183944 | JGI IMG/M metagenome (GOLD analysis project Ga0209933, IMG submission 183944) | Wastewater bioreactor microbial communities from Cape Town, South Africa - Thiocy_cont_300_biof (SPAdes) | ecosystem: Engineered > Bioremediation > Thiocyanate > Unclassified | place...
CGCGCTTCATCACCATGATGCGGTCGCCGACGTCGAAGATGTCGGTGAGGCGGTGCGAGATGATGATCTGCGCGACGCCGTGGCGCTTCAGCTCGGCCATGGTCTCGAGCAGCCGCTCCGTCGCCATCACCGAGAGATTGGCCGTCGGCTCGTCGAGGACCACGACCCGAGGATTGAACGAGATGGCGCGGGCGATGGCGACCGATTGCTGGCGGCCGCCGGACAGGCTCTCGACCTTCTGGAACACCGAGTTGACGTCGACCTTGAGGCGCTTCAGCACCTCCTCGGCCTCGGCATACATCCGCTTCCGATCGACGAACAGGCCGCGGCGCGGCCAGCGGCCGAGGAAGATGTTCTGCGCGATGTCCATGTTCCCGCAGAGCGCGAAGTCCTGGTAGATCATCTCGATGCCGTCGACGCGGCTCTCATGCGGGCTCTTGAAATGTGTCGGCCGCCCGTCGACGAGCACGTCGCCGGAATCGCGCTGATAGGCGCCGGTCATCACCTTCATGAGCGTCGACTTGCCGGCCGAATTGTCGCCGACAAGGCCGAGGATCTCGCCGGGCGCAAGGCGGAGATTGACGTCGCGCAGCGCCTGCACGGGGCCGAAGGCCTTGGAGATGTTGCGCATCTCGATGAGCAGCGGCGTCGCTGAACCGGAGGACATGGCGGAACGCGTGGTCATGAGGAACTCCGTCGTCAGGAGGCTGTGCGGGGCGCGGCGCTGCGGCGGCCGCCGAGGCGGCGGCGGATTGATGCGCCGAGATCGCCTTGCCGGATCCAGACATCGCCGACCACGGCGACCATCAGGATCAGGCCGATGAAGACATTGACCCAGTGCTGCGGCATCACGAAGGACTGGCCGTTGCCGAGGATCAGCTGCAGCGAGAGCAGCGCGCGGATGAGCGCGATGACAGCCGCGCCGGCGAGCGCGCCGATCACCGTGCCGTAGCCGCCAAAGATCGAGCCGCCGCCGATGATCACGGCCGCGATGGCGTCGAGCTCGCGCAGCTGGCCGGCGGACGGATTGAAGGAGCGCAGGAAGGCGACATAGATGACGCCCGCGCAGGCGGCGCAGAGCGCCGAGAAGACGAGGCTGATCGCGCGGACGCGGCCTGTGTCGATGCCGGCATATTCGGCGGCGCGACGATTGCCGCCGGTCGCGTAGATCATCTGCCCGAACGGCGTCTTGCCGAGGATGAGCCCCGCGATGATCGCGACCACGATCATGAAGATCGTCTGCACGCTGAGCGCCGCCGCGAGATCGTAAGCGAGGCTGCCGCGCGCGGGGGCAACGCCGAAATAGGTCAGCGCGTCGATCAGCTTGCGGCCGAGCAGGTTGAAGCCCTCGGGGAACGAGGAGAGCTGCCGGCCGGCCGTCAGCCAGGCGCCGATGCCGCGCGCCATGTAGAACATGCCGAGCGTCGCGACGAAGGCCGGCAGGCCGAAGCCGACGGTGAGCAGCGCATTGACGACGCCCGCCGCCGCGCCGGCCACGAGGGCGATGAACACCGCCGTCGCCGGATCGAAGCCGAGCTGCTTCATGAGGAAGGCGCAGGTGGCGGCGGAGAGGGCGAGGACCGAGCCGACCGAAAGGTCGATGTCGCCATTGGCGATGACATAGGTCATGCCGATGGCGAGCAGGCCGACCTCGGTGAAGGACAGCATCAGGTTGAAGGAATTGTCGATCGAGCCCCAGAAATCGGGCCGGAGATAGAGCCCGACGCACCAGAGCGCCACGGCGAGGATGATCGCCGCCGCGTCGCGCCGCGCCAGGAAATGGCCGATCGGGCCGCGCGCCCGCATCGAGCGATCGGAGGCCGAGGAGCCCTTGGTCTGCGCGCCCTCGATGGCGACGCCGCCGACCTCGATCACCGGCGGCAGCGGCCGGCCCCGGACACGGGCCCAGAGGCGCGGAAACACGTTGCGGCGGATGATCCAGGGCTCGATGAGCACCGAGAGCAGCAGGATCAGCCCGAGAAAGGCCGGAACCGCGCCGGGCGGCAGCTGCGCCATGCCCTGCACCTTCATCTCGGCATCGCCGACCTTGACGATGCGCGTCATCGGAATGCCCTCGCGCAGCACCTTGTCGATCAGCGTGACGAGGATGGCGCCGAGCGCGCCGCCGAGCAGGCGGCCGCGACCGCCGAGGATCGAGGCGCCGCCGACGATCACGGCCGCGATGACGATGAGCTCGGCGCCCTGGCCATATTGCGAGGTGATGCCCTTGTCCTGCGCGACGCTCATCAGGCCGGCGAGCGTGGCGGAGAGCGCCGAGAGCACGTAGCCGCGCATGCGCACGCGACGGGTCGGAATTCCGGCATAGGTCGCGGCGAGCTCGTTGCCGCCGGTGGCGTAGGTCTCGTAGCCCCAGCGCGTCTTCGCGAGGGCGAACATGCCGACGATCGTGACGAGGATGAAGATCAGGATCTGGTTGTTGAAGCCGAGCGCGTTGGTCTCGCCGATCTGGAAGAACCAGGCACCGTCGCTCGCCGCCTTTTCGCTGTAGGAGATCGTCTTGCCGCCGGTGAGACCGAGCACGAGGCCGCGCCCGATGAAGAGCATCGTGAGCGTCGTGATGAAGGCCGGCACGCGCAGGACGGTCACGAACACGCCGTTGACGAGGCCGACCGCCAGCCCGGTCAGGACGGCCGCGCTCAGCGAGGCGACGATGCCGAGATCGTAATAGGACTTCGAGAAGGCGATCGAGAAGATCGTGGCGACGAGGCCGAAGGTGGAGCCGACCGAGAGGTCGAGATCCTTGTTGACGATGACGAAGGTCATGCCGGCGGCCATCACGCCGAAGCGCGCCGTATCGCGCAGGATGGCCGAGAAGGCGTCGGGCTGGCCGAAGAATTTCGGGTTGATGACGACGCCGGCCGCGTAGAGCAGCACCATGAAGGCGAGAAGGCCGATCTCCCAGCCGCCGATCAGCTCGAAGGGCAGGCGTCTGCGGAGGGGCGGGGCGGTGCTGATGGCGGTCATGGGAATCCTTGGCCGGCCTGCCGGCGGCTGCCGCGCTTCTTTGTCATCCCCGGGCTTGACCCGGGGATCCAGACTTCGGCTGGTTAGGCTGCGGCAAGGCTGGATTGCCGGGTCGAGCCCGGCAATGACAGGTGAAAACCTGGCAGCCATCCGCGCTGTCGGCGCGGATGGCCGCTCCGCAGGCGGCTCAGTTCTCGAAGCGCTTGCCGACCAGGTCGACCGTGTCCTTCGTCACGAGCTGGGCGCTCGTGTCGAGATTGGCGGCCGAGATGCCGCGGTCGATCTGGAGATAGAGCTGGGCGACCGGCCAGAAGCCCTGCAGGAACGGCTGCTGGCCGAGCGAGCCCGAGAGCGCGCCGGTGCGGATCTGCTCCTGCTGCTTCGGTCCGAGGTCGAAGCCGAAGGCGCAGACCTTGCCGTTGAGCTTCAGCTGCGCGACGGCATCGCCAAGAGCCGGGGTCACGAAGCCATTGGCCGCGAAGCCGCCGACCACGTCGCCACGCGATTCGATCAGCGAGACGATCGAGTTGACGATGTCGTCCTTGTTGACGTCGATGCCGATATTCTCGGGACCGGCGTCGACCTTGAAGTCGTTCAGGCGGCCGGCATCGTTGAGCGCCTTCACGGTCGCCTCGAAGGCGGCGGTGACGCGGCGGTTGACCTCTTCATTGCCGAGCGTCGTGGTCGACGGGAAGATGATCGAGCCGCCCTTGGCGCCGGAATCGAGGACGCATTTGGCGAGCGCCTCGCCGCCGATCGCCGCGGCGGCTGACTGCTGGCCGGTATGGCTGATGGACGAACGGTTGGCGAGCTTCGGATCGAAGGAGTTGGTCGTCGCGACGGGAATGCCGTTGGCGAAGGCCTTCTTGACGATGTCGTCATAGGCGCCCGACTGCGGCGTCGTCATGATGATGCCGTCGATGGTCGGGTCGTTGATGACCTGGTTGAGGATCTCGATCTCGCGCGGAATGTCGTCGACCGGCGCTTCCGAGCCGAGCTTGATCAGGTTGATGCCGAAGGCGTTGGCGGCGACCTGCGCGCCGACATAGGTCGGATCGAAGAAGCCGTTGCCGGCGGTGTGCGTGATGATGGCGAAGGTCAGCTTGCCATCCTTGGAATGGAAGTCCTTCGTGCCCGGTGCCTCCTTGGAGGCGTCCTCGAAGGTGTAGCCGCCGACCGCCTTGTCCAGCGTTCCCGACTGCGCATAGGCATAGGTGCCGACGAGCGACACCGCCGCGCCGAGCGCGAGCGTCTTCATGAGCCTGGTCATTCTTTTCCTCCCGAAAGATTCCCCGGATTTTCTTGGGCGATCCGAGTTGAGGCAGCATATTGAACGGCTTGCGCAGCCGCAACGCCCGGTAGACCTGCCTTTTGTCGAATTTTCAGGCCGATTTGTAGGATGATAGGGTCTCGAAGCCGCGAAATGCGCCGCTGTGCACCCCTATTGGACTGTGCAGTCGCAGTATAAAATCGATCAAATCTGTTGCGATGCAGAAGAAGCCTTAGCCGAGCGTCGTGTCACGCAGGCGGCAGGCGGCGCGCTCGATCTCGTCCAGCGTGCCCGGGTCCTCGATATTGGCGAGGAACGGCGATAGCGGGCCGGTATCGGCGATGCGGGCAAGGCGCACGGCCTCGTGCAGGACGCGGATGGGCGAATAGGCGTCGCGGAGATCCTCGAGCGGGAGGAAATGCTCGCGCAGCAGAGAGGCCGCCTCGGTCTCGCCGCCCTTCAGCGCATGCAGGATCGCCGTCGAGAGATGCGGCGCGATGCAGACGGAGCCGGAGGTGAAGCTCTTCAGCCCGAAACCGGCGAGATGGGCGATGACCGGCCGCTCGCCGATGCCGCTGACGATGCGCTCCGCCGAGCCGGCGGCGTCCAGGAAGGCCGAAAGAGCGGGATCCTCGGCCGGGTCCGGCCGCACGATGGCATATTTCAGCGCCGCCACCGCGCCGTCGTCGAAGAGCGCCGCGAGATCGCGGGGCGCGAGATAGCCATCGGCGCGCACATAGGCGATGAGCGGGCGGCCATAGCGGTCGGCGAGGCGGCGGATTCCCGTCGCGACGCCGGCGGGTGTCGCGGCCGAAGCGGCGGGCAGCAGCATCGCGGTCGGGAAGTCGCGCTCGCGCAGCATGTCGATCTGGTCGGCGGCCTTGCCGAAATCGGCGCCGACGGAGGGGATGGCCCAACCTTCTTCCGGCGTCACGTCCTCGACGAGATCGAGGAACGGCGCGAATTCGCGAAAGCCCATATTGTAGAGATTGGCGTTGCCGCCGAAGAGGAAGGTCGAGACGCCGCCGGCGAAGAGGTGATCGACGAGCTTCCGCGTCTCCTGGCGGTCCAGCGTGCCGTCGGCACCGCGCGGCAGGGGCGGGACACTGATCACCGAGCGGGCGAGATCGGTCGGCTCGACGACATCGGTTTTCATGCGCTTGTCCCCGCGTTGGTGTCCTTTGTCATCCGCCTTCGGCCCCTGCGTCAACCGCTGGCGCGCATCGACGATCCCGCCGGTTCATGCCATGGTCTCGCGCCGCTTTTCGGAGACCAGACCATGCACGACCTCGGCCTCAAGCCCCTCATCCCGACGCTGCACCGGCTGGCGGAATGCCCCGTCTATGACGATCGCACCGACCGGCTCCTCTTCTGCAACATTCTCGACGGTGAGCTCCATGCCGTCGATCTCAAGTCGGGCGAGGAGCATATCTGGCGTTTTCCCGAGATCGTCGCTTCCTATGGCCTTTGCGAGAGCGGTCGCTTCGTGGTGGCGCTGAAGGACAGCGTCATCTTGTTCGATCCGACGACGGGCGAGCGGACGACGCTCGCGACCGTCGGGGCGGATCTGCCGACCGTGCGTCTCAACGACGGCAAGGTCGGCCCGGACGGCGCCTTCTGGGTCGGCGGCATCAACAACGCTCCCGACAAGGCAGCGATCGCCGTTCTCTACCGGATCGACGCCGCGGGAACGGTCGAGGTGAAGGTCGACGGCATCAAGGCCTCGAACGGCCTCGCCTGGACGGCGGACGGCCGCACAATGTTCCACACTGATACGCGCGGCGTCTGGATCGACCGCTGGACCTTCGACCCGGAGACCGGCGCCATCTCGGACCGCACCCGCATCGCCCAGCCCGATGACGCCATTGGCCGGCCCGACGGCGGCGCGACCGATGTCTATGGCTATTACTGGAGCGCCGGCATTTCGGCCGGGAAGCTCAATCGCTGGTCGGCGGAAGGACAGCTTGTCGAGAGCTTCGAGATCCCGGCCTCGATCAGCATGCCCTGCTTCGGCGGCGCAGACGGGCGGACGCTCTTCGTGACCAGCAACCGTGACGGCCGCACGGCCGAGGAACTGGAGCGCTATCCGCTGACAGGAAGCGTCTTTGTCGGCCGCTCCTTCGTCGCCGGCGTTCCCGCCTGGCGCTTCCGCGGCGCCTGACTGAGGCATGAAAAAGCCCGCCGATCCGGATCGTCCGGAGCGGCGGGCTCTTGATCGCGAAAGCTGGGCCGGTCAGGCCGACCAGGCGCGGAAGGTCTGCGCCTGCTCGCCGAGGCCGGCGATGCCGAGGCGGACCTGGTCGCCGTCCTTCAGGAACTTCGGCGGCTTCATGCCCATGCCGACGCCGGGAGGCGTGCCGGTGGTGATGACATCGCCCGGATCGAGCTGCAGGAACTGGCTGATATAGGACACCAGATGGGCGACGCCGAAGATCATGGTCTTCGTGTTGCCGGTCTGGACGCGGGTGCCGTTCAGGTCGAGGAACATGTCGAGGTTCTGCACGTCGGCGACCTCGTCGGGCGTGACCAGCCAGGGGCCGAGCGGGCCGAAGGTGGGCGAGCCCTTGCCCTTCATCCACTGGCCGCCGCGCTCGGTCTGGAAATGGCGCTCCGACACGTCGTGGCAGACGGCATAGCCGGCGATATGATCGATCGCCTCGGCCTCGCTGATATAGCTCGCCGTCTTGCCGATCACGATCGCGAGCTCGACTTCCCAGTCGGTCTTCTGCGAGTTCTTCGGGATGATGACGGTGTCGTTCGGGCCGACGATGCAGTTCGGCGCCTTGTTGAACAGGATCGGCTCGGAGGGGATCGGCGAGCCGGTCTCATGCGCATGGTCGACATAGTTGAGGCCGACCGCGATGAAGTTCCTGACGCCGTTCACGATCGGGCCGAGGCGCACGCCGGCTTCGACGGCGGGGAGCGTGGCGGGGTCGATCGCGGCGATCTTGGCGATCGCACCGTTCTTGAGCGTTTCCGGGGTAATGTCCGAGACGACGCCCGAGAGGTCGCGGATCGTACCGTCCTTGTCGAGAAGGCCCGGCTTCTCCGCGCCCGCGGCGCCGAAGCGTAGGAGTTTCATCGTTATTCTCCGTGTTGGCGGCGGCGATCATGGGCGAGCGACCGGGGTGATGCAAGCGGCGTGAAGCGTTCATTCAGCAATGGATTGTTGCCCTGGCGGAACAGATGGACGTGCATTCCCTTCGTTGACCGCGAGACGGCATCATGCGAACGAGGGCCGGCCCCGGTGGGCGAAGAGGCCGGGGCGCTTTGTCGGAGGCCCGCTTGCAGACGCATCTCGATACCTGGCTGGCCATTCTCGGCTTTGCGGCGGTGACGGCTTTCACGCCCGGACCCAACAATATGATGCTCATGATTTCGGGCGCGAATTTCGGCTTTGTCCGCTCGATCCCGCATTGCCTCGGCATCACATTCGGCTTCCCTTTGATGGTGCTCGCGGTGGCGCTGGGGCTCGGCGGCGTCCTGCTGGCCGAGCCGATGCTGCACCGCGTCCTCACCTGGGTCGCCTTCGCCTATCTCTGCTGGCTGGCCTGGAAGCTGGCGCATGCCGGCCGCGTCGATGCCGCCGGCGTCAAGGTCGGAACGCCGATGAGCTTCCTGTCCGCCGCGCTTTTTCAATGGGTTAACCCGAAGGCCTGGATCATGGCCGTCGGCGCGACGGCGCTCTACATGCTGCCCGGCGAGCCGCCGCTGGTCGCGGCCGGAAGGCTGGCACTCGCCTTTTTCCTGATGGCGATCGCCTCGACGGTGGTCTGGTGCCTGTTCGGGACGGTGATTGCGCGGGTCTTGTCGAGCGACCGCCATGTGACGATCTTCAACATGGCCATGGCGGTGCTGCTCGTAGTAAGCATGCTGCCGACCCTCGTTTAGGGCGTTCCGCCGGACGGCCCGGCCGCTGCGTCACAAATCTGTTGTTCGCATCCGCTAAGCGGTCTCTAATTCTTCATCGGCCGAGGACGAATCAAGATCATGTCGATCGCGGTTGCTCCCCGTCATCTGCGAACGTTGTTTCTGTCGGATATTCACCTCGGCACGCGTGGCAGCCAGGTCGATCTTCTGCTCGACTTCCTGAAATACCACGACGCCGAGACGATATTCCTGGTCGGCGACATCGTCGACGGTTGGCGTCTCAAGAAGAGCTGGTACTGGCCGCAGTCGCACAACGACGTCGTCCAGAAGCTGCTGCGCAAGGGCCGCAAGGGCGCCCGTCTCATCTATCTGCCCGGGAATCATGACGAATTCCTGCGCGATTATCTCGGCACGCAACTGGGCGGCATCGAGGTCGTCGACAGCATCGTGCACGAGACCGCGGACGGGAAGCGCCTCCTCGTCATCCATGGCGACCAGTTCGACGTGGTCGTCCGCCACGCCCGCTGGCTCGCCTTCCTGGGCGACGGCGCCTATGTTCTGGCGCTCGGTCTCAATACAATTCTCAACAAAATTCGACGCCGATTGGGGTTCGACTACTGGTCGCTGTCGGCCTGGGCGAAGCTCAAGGTCAAGAACGCGGTCAGCTTCATCGGCGCCTTCGAGAAGGCGCTGGTGAGCGAGGCGAAGCGGGTCGGCGCCGACGGCGTCGTCTGCGGCCATATCCACCACGCGGCGGTGCACGACCAGTTCGGCATCCGCTACATCAACACCGGCGACTGGGTGGAGAGCTGCACCGCCATCGCCGAGCACCATGACGGACGGATCGAGATCCTGCGCTGGTCGTCCATCGCGAAGGATGCGGCGGTGGTCGTCGACAATGAGCCGAAAGTCGATCAGGTAGCGGCATGAGCCGGCTCCTCATCGCGAGCGACGCCTGGCACCCGCAGATCAACGGGGTCGTGCGGACGCTGGAACGGCTCGCAAGGCATCTGCCGGAATTCGGCGTCGAGCCGGTCATGCTGACGCCGGACGGTTTCGCCACAGTGCCGTGCCCGACCTATCCGGAGATCCGCCTGACGGTCGCCTGGCCGGGCAGCATCGGGCGGCGGCTCGATGCGATCGATCCCGACCATGTCCATATCGCGACGGAAGGGCCGATCGGCTTTGCCGTGCGCCGCTGGTGCCTGCGCAAGGGGCGCCTGTTCACGACGAGCTACCATACCCGCTTCCCGGAATATCTCGCCGCGCGGCTGCCGATCCCGGTCGGCTGGAGCTATGCGATGCTGCGCCATTTCCACAATGCCGGCGCCGGCTGCATGGTCTCGACCCGCTCGATCGAACTGGAACTGCAGGAGCGGGGCTTCCGCAACCTGATGCGCTGGTCGCGCGGCGTCGATGCCGATCTCTTCCGCCCGGGCCGCAATCCGGACGCGCTCGACCTGCCGCGGCCGATCTATCTCTATGTCGGCCGCGTCGCGGTGGAGAAGAATATCGGCGCCTTCCTCGATTGCGCGCTGCCCGGCAGCAAGGTGGTGGTCGGCGACGGCCCGGAGCTGGAAGCGCTGCGGCGCGCCCATCCCGAGGTGACCTTCCTCGGCACGCGGGTCGGCTCCGAACTCGCCGATATCTATTCGGCCGCCGACTGCTTCGTGTTCCCGAGCCGCACCGACACGTTCGGCGTGGTGATGCTGGAGGCGATGGCCTCCGGCCTGCCGGTCGCTGCCTATCCGGTCGCCGGCCCGCGCGACGTGGTCGGCAATTCGGGCGCCGGTGTCCTCGACAATGATCTGCAGGCGGCGGCGCTCGCGGCGCTGTCGATCTCGCGCGAGCGGTGTCGCGAGGTTGCGCTGCAGAACTCGTGGCAATCGGCCACCCGGCAGTTCCTCGACAATGTGACCGCGGTGCACCGGGCGCCGCGGCCCACGCGCTCGACCGGACGGGCTCAGTCGCGCACCGGCACCCAGACCTCGCACCCGCCGAGGCCGGTCACGGGATCGAAGTCGGGCCCGTAATATTCAACCATCATGATGGCGGTCGCCGGATGGGCGCAGCGCTCGCGGCCGAGCCATTCGCCGGCCGCCGCACAGGTCGCGCCGATGGTCGAGACATGGTCCCGATGCTGGAACACGGCGAAGCGCAGCGGCGGGATGCGGACGCCGACCAGCCCTTCGCCGAGACTGTCGAGCGAGGACACCGGCACGGCGGCGAGATAGTCGAAGCCGTCGGTGCGATCATCGTCCGAGCGGATGCACACGCCATAGGCGTCGCCGGGGATCTGATCCGGCACATGGCCGATATGCGGCCCGAAGCGCTGCCAGAGCAGCGGAATGCCGCCGCGCTCCTCATAGGTGAAGAAGGCGCGGAGGCCGGCCAGAAGCAGCGCATCGACGCTGCGGATCTCGGGTTCTGCGATGGCGATGGGGGTGTCGGGCATGAGGATCGGCTCCACGAGCGTGAGGGACGTGATATCGGCCTTGAGCCGCAGGCTTTCGGGCGTCAGGCCGAACTGCTCCTTGAAGGCGCGGGAGAAGGCTTCATGCGAGCCGTAGCCCGCGTCGAGCGCCACGGTGAGGATGACGGGAGCCCCATCCGCCAGCTGCCGGGCCGCTTCGCTGAGGCGGCGGCCGCGCACATGCGCCGAGAAGGAGCGGCCGGTCGCCTCGGCGAAGATCCGCGAGAGATGGAATCGCGACAGGCCGATGGCAGAGGCGATGCGATCGAGCGTCGGCTGCTCGCCGATGCAGCGTTCGATATGCCAGAGCGCCCGCTTGACCGTGTCCATCCGTCCCGTCCCCGCCTTCGGTCATCCAATCTAGCCCGTCCACTTGCGGCCGCTTGATCGGGATTGCTCGGCATGCTCCAGCCTGTTAGCCCCGTCACCATGATCACCATCGACGATATCGAAGCCGCGGCCGGGCGAATTGCCGGCCATGCGCTCGCGACGCCCTTGCTCTCCTCGCTGACGCTCGATGCGGCCACGGGTGGCCGCGTCTTCCTCAAGGCCGAGACGCTGCAGCGCACCGGCTCCTTCAAGTTCCGCGGCGCCTATAACGCGCTCGCCGCGATGGACGCCGAGAAGCGGAGCCGCGGCGTCGTCGCGGTCTCATCCGGCAATCATGCGCAGGGCGTCGCGGCGGCGGCGCGCCTGTTCGGCGTTCCGGCAACGATCGTGATGCCGGAGGACGCGCCCGCCGCGAAGCTCGAGGGCACGCGCCGGCTCGGCGCCGCCGTCGTCACCTATCGCCGCGCCGAGGACGACCGCGAGGCGGTCGCCACCGAGATCATGGAGCGGACGGGCGCGGGGCTCGTCCATCCCTATGACAATCCTTTCGTGATCGCAGGGCAGGGGACGATCGGCCTCGAGATCGCCGCAGCGCTCAGGACGCGCGGCGAGGCCGCCGATGCGGTGCTGGTCCCCTGCGGCGGCGGCGGCCTCTCGTCAGGCGTCACGATGGCGCTGAGCGCCCGGATGCCGGCCGCGGCGGTGCATCTCGTCGAGCCGAAGGGCTTCGACGACTATGGCCGCTCGCTGGCGGCCGGCACGATCCTGCGCAACGAGCGCCTCTCGGGCTCCGTCTGCGACGCGCTGATGGCGCCCGCACCGGGAAGGCTTGGCTTCGCCATCAACAGCCGCCTCGCCGCCGGCGCGCTGACGGTGAGCGACGAGGAGGCGCTCGCCGCGGTCGCCTTCGCCGTGCGGGGGCTGAAGCTGGTGGTCGAGCCGGGCGGGGCGGTGGCGCTCGCCGCGCTGCTCTCGGGGCGCTTCGACGCCGCAGGTCGGACGGTGGTCGCCGTGCTCTCCGGCGGCAATATCGACGAACCGATGCTCGCAAGGGCGCTTTCCGCCGCGTGAGGCGCCGGCGCCATGGCGGGCGACCCTGCTGCTTGATACGCTTCAACGCCGCGGATCACCCCCCGAGTCGTTCCGCCACAAAGATCGTCAGGTTCCCTGAATGACCGCCGCGCCGCCCCTCTTCAGGGTTCGCCTGTCCGCCTTCTATGCCGCCTCGTTCATGGTGAGCGGCGTCACCGTGCCGTTCCTGCCGGTCTGGCTGCGCGAGCGCGGCTTCTCGCCGGTCGAGATCGCCGCCTGCCTCGCCTTTCCGCTCGCGGCGCGCATCGTCGCTTCGCCCACCGGAAGCTGGCTGGCCGACCGCGCGCCGAACCGGCGTCTCGCGATCATCTGCTTCTCCATCCTCGGGCTCTGCTTCTTCCTGCCGGCCGTTTTCGTGTCGTCGATCCCGCTGATCCTGGTCCTGACCGGGCTCGCGGTCACGGCATGGCAGCTCAACCAGCCGGCCGCCGACGCGCTGGCGCTGACCGGCGTCCGGCGCTTCGGCATCGATTATGGGCGCATGCGCGTCTGGGGCTCGATCAGCTTCGTGGTGGTGAGCCTTGCCGCCGGCGTCGTGTTCGGCTGGTTCGGCGCGCCGATCCTCGCGCCGATGATCACGGCCGGCTTCGTCGTCTGCCTCACAGCCGCCTTCGCGCTGCCGGTGACGCCGCCTGCCGAGCGGGCGGCCGACGATGCCGAAAAGCCCGCGCGCCGCTCGGCCCGCGCCATCCTGCTCAGCCCGGAATTCCTCGTCGTCGCCTCGTCGACCGGCCTCATCCAGGCGAGCCACGGGCTGTTCTATTCCTTCGGCACCATCGAGTGGCAGACGCTCGGCTTCACCGGCTCGGAGATCGGCTTGCTCTGGGCGGCCGGCGTCATCGCAGAGATCATCATGTTCGCGGTGTCGAGCCGGCTGCTGCGGCTCCATCCGCATACCTTGATCCTGATCGGCGCGCTCGCCGCCGTCATTCGCTGGACGCTGCTGCCCTTCGCGGTGAGCTTCGCCGCCAATCTCGTGCTGCAGCTGCTGCACGCCTTCACCTTCGGCGCCTGCTTCGTCGGCATGCAACTGGCCATCGCCCGCTCGGTGCCCGAGGAGATGACCGCCTCGGCGCAGGGGCTCTGCATGGTGGCGGCGGGCGTGCTGATGGCGCTGACGACGCTGATCGCCGGACCGCTCTACCAGCATTTCGGCGTCCAGGGCTTCTGGGTGATGTCGGCCTTCGCGGCGCTCGCCGCGGCGATCCTCGTCTTCGACCGCCTGGTGCTTCAGCCCCAGAGCGCCGGCGAGGGCGGGCTGACGCGGCTGCCGCGATAATCGAGACCCGGGTCGCGGTCGCGCGCCAGGAGCAGGGGCCCGTCGAGATCGACATAGTCGGCGTCCTGCGCCAGCAGCACGGCCGGGGCCATGGCGAGCGATGTGCCGACCATGCAGCCGACCATGACCGCGAGATGCTCGGCCCGCGCCGCGCGGACGACGCCGAGCGCCTCGGTGAGGCCGCCGGTCTTGTCGAGCTTGATGTTGACCGCGTCATAGCGATCGGCGAGCAGCGCGCAATCCGCCGCCTCGTGCAGGCTCTCGTCGGCGCAGATCGGAACCGTGCGCTCGACATAGCGCAGGATGTCGTCGGCGCCGACCGGCAGCGGCTGCTCGATCAACTCGACGCCGGCGGCGGCGCAGGCGCGCATCAGCCGGTCGAACTGTTCGACGGGCCAGGCCTCGTTGGCGTCGGCGATGAGCCGCGATTTCGGCGCACCGCGCCGCACGGCGGCGATCCGAGCATCGTCGCCTTCGCCGCCGAGCTTCACCTTGAGCAGCGGCCGTTCCGCGGCCACGCGCGCGGCCTCTTCCATGCTCTCGGGCGTGCCGAGGCTGAGCGTATAGGCGGTTTCCAGCGCATGCGGCGCCGCGAGGCCGATCTCAGCGGCGACCGAGGTTCCGGCGAGCTTCGCCTCGAGGTCCCAGAGCGCGCAGTCGATGGCGTTGCGTGCCGCCCCGGCCGGCAGCGTCGCGCCGATGCCCGCGCGGTCGATGCCGCCGGCGATCGCGAAACCCTGCGAACGAATCGTCTCGACGACGCCATCGACGGTCTCGCCATAGCGGGCATAGGGCACACATTCGCCGCGCCCGACATGGCCGTCTTCCTCGATGGTCGCCACGACCACCGTCGCTTCCGTGCGCGCGCCACGCGAGATGACGAAGCTGCCGGCGATCGGCCACCGCTCGACGGCGACGGAGAGCTTGCGCAGCGCCATGGCTCAGCCCGCCTTGCCGAAGACGCGGCCGATCTCGGCGACGATCGGCGCCACGCCGGTGCGGATCGGATCGACGGCGGGCAGCGACAGCCGCGCCGAGGTCTCTGCGAGCAGCGCCGTCGCGGCGGCATCGTCGAGCGCCGCGGTGTTGATGGCGATGCCGACGCAGCGGATGGCCGGGTTGGTGAGGCTGCCGCAGCGGATGGTGAGGTCGATCACATCCTCGATCGAGGGCAGGGCATGCTGCACGCCACGCATCTTCGTGCGCGTCGGTTCGTGGCAGACGACGAAGGCATCAGGCTGCGCGCCATGCAGAAGGCCGAGCGAGACGCCGGCGAAGGAGGGGTGGAACAGCGACCCCTGGCCCTCGACGAGGTCCCAGTGATCGGCAGCGGCGGCGGGCGAAAGCCATTCGACGGCGCCGGAGATGAAATCCGCCACCACCGCGTCGATGGCGACGCCGCGCCCGGAGATGAAGACGCCGGTCTGCCCCGTGGCGCGGAAATCGGCGTCGAAGCCGGCGGCGCGCATCGCGGTTTCGAGGGCGAGGGCGGTGTATTTCTTGCCGACCGAGCAATCCGTGCCAACGGTCAGCAGCCGCTTGCCCGTCCGCTTGGTGCCCTTGCCGGTGGGGAAGCGCTCGCTCGAATGGCGCACATCGAAGAGCTGCGCGCCATTGCGCTCCGCCGCCTCGCGGATCGCCGGGATGTCGCCGAGCTTCGTGTGCAGCCCGCTCGCCACGTCGAGGCCCGCATCGAGCGCCTCGACGATCGAGGCGATCCAGTGCTCCGGCAGAACGCCCCCCGCATTCACCGCGCCGACGATCATGGTCCGCACGCCGGCCGCCTTCGCCGCGGCGATCGAGAGGTCGGGAATGCCGGCATCGGCCTTGCAGCCGGGAAGGCGCAACTGACCGATGCACCATTCCGGGCGCCAGTCGACGATGCCGAGCGCCGTCTTCGCCGCGAGGGCATCGGGAACGTCACCCAAAAACAACAGGTACGGTGTGACGATCTGCATGGCGAAGGTTCCTTTCAGTGGACGCTTGCCGTCCTTCCACTGCCCATGCCACTAGGTGGACTTGGGTCGGGAAGCTTGGTGAGCGGACAGCATCACAATGGCTGCCCGCGGGTCACGGCCGCAAGAGGGTTCGACACCGGTAATGGTCGTGGCGGCTGAAGCAGCGGCGCATCTCGAAGCGAGCGATTCGGACGGCCAGCTGCGACTCGTGCCGCGCGGCGAGTGGACTCTTGCCAGCGCCAGCGCGCTCGAAAGCGAAATCGAGAAGGCAGTCTCCGCCGCTGATCGCAACGTCACCGTCGATCTTTCGGACATCGACCATATCGACACTGCCGGCGGCTGGCTCATCACGCGGCTCGAGCGCGAGATCGGAGCCAAGGGCGTCGAGGTCAGCGTCGAGGGCGGCTCCGACAATGTCATGCGCCTTTTGGCCGCGCTCAAGGATGCCGAGCGCGAGCTGCCGCCGCCGAAGAAGCGGCAGAGCGTCGTCGTCGAGCTGCTCGAAGGCATCGGCCGCGGCATGTACGGCGCCGTCTCCGACGCCGAGGCCGGCCTCAACATTCTCGGCGGCGTCGCCGTCGGCTTCCTGAAGGCGCTCGTCAATCCGAGCCGTTTCCGCATCACCTCGGTCGTGTTCCATATCGACCGCGCCGGCCTCCGCGCCGTGCCCATCATCTCGCTGATGTCGCTGCTGATCGGCGCCATCATCGCGCAGCAGAGCGCCTTCCAGCTGCGGCCCTTCGGCGCCGAGGTCTATGTCGTCGATCTCGTCGGCGTCCTCGTGCTTCGCGAGCTCGGCGTGCTCCTCACCGCCATCATGATCGCTGGCCGCTCGGGCAGCGCCTTCACGGCCGAGATCGGCTCGATGAAGATGCGCGAGGAGATCGACGCGCTCGACGTCATCGGCCTCGACGTCAACGAGGTGCTGGTGCTGCCCCGCATCCTGGCGCTGGTGATCGCGCTGCCGCTCCTGACGGTCGTCGCCGATTTCGCGGCGCTGGTCGGCGGCGGGCTGGTCAGCTGGTTCTATGTCGGCCTGCCGCCCTCCGCCTTCATCATGCGCCTGCGCGACGCGGTCTATGTCTCGACCTTCTGGGTGGGCATCATCAAGGCGCCCTTCATGGCGCTCATCATCGGCATCATCGCCGCGACGGAGGGCTTCCGCGTCCAGGGCAGCGCCGAATCGCTCGGCGCGCGCACGACCTCCTCCGTCGTGAAGGCGATCTTCATGGTCATCGTCGTCGACGGCCTTTTCGCCATCTATTTCAGCGCCGTGAGCTACTGACCATGGCGGTGCGCAAGACCTCGGTGCCGGTGAAGAGCGAGACCGTGATCCGCGGCCGCGGCATCACCGTCGGCTTCGGCGAGCGCAAGATCCTCGAGAATCTGGACATCGACGTCTATCGCGGCGAGATCCTCGGCATCGTCGGCGCCTCGGGCACCGGCAAGTCGGTGCTCCTGCGCACGATCCTCGGCCTGCAGGCGAAGACCGCCGGCTCCGTCGAGATCCTCGGCCAGCCCTATGACGACGCGGAGCCGGCGATCCGCGCCAAGATCGACCAGCGCCTCGGGGTCCTGTTCCAGCAGGGCGCGCTCTTCTCCTCGCTCTCGGTGCTGCAGAATGTCGAATTCCCGATCCGCGAGCATCTGAAGCTGTCGCCGCGGCTGATGGAGGAACTGGCCCGGCTGAAGATCGACCTCGTCGGCCTCGCGCCGGAAGCGGCCGACCGCCTGCCGTCCGAGCTTTCCGGCGGCATGATCAAGCGCGCCAGCCTCGCGCGGGCGCTGGCGCTCGATCCCGACATCGTGTTCCTCGACGAGCCGACCTCCGGCCTCGACCCGATCGGCGCGGCGGAGTTCGATGCGCTGATCGCGACCCTGCGCGACACGCTCGGCCTCACCGTGTTCATGGTGACGCACGATCTCGACAGCCTCTATACGGTGTGCGACCGGATCGCCGTGCTGGGCGACCGGCATGTGCTGATCGAAGGCACCATCAAGGACATGCTCGCTTTCGATCACCCATGGGTTCAGAAATACTTCCGCGGCGCCCGTGCGCGCCGCCTCGAGGAGCAGGCGTAAGGCATGGAAACCCGCGCGAACTACGCGACCATCGGCGTGTTCACCCTGGCGGTGATCGTCGCCTGCTTCGCCTTCGTCTACTGGCTCGCGCGCTATGACGAGAGCGGCACGCGCAAGCCGCTCCGCATCCTCATTCCCGGCTCGGTCACCGGCCTCGCCAATGGCAGCCAGGTGCTCTTCAACGGCATCCGCATCGGCGACGTGACCACGCTGCGCATCAACCCGCAGGACCCGAACCAGGTCGAGGCCATGGTCTCGGTCGATCCCAACCAGCCGATCAAGGCCGACACCAAGGCGACCGTCGGCGTGCAGGGCCTGACCGGCATCGCCTCGATCGAGCTGAGGGGCGGCACCGCCACCCTGCCGAGCATCTTCGACGACACCGAGATCCCGACGCTGGTCGCGTCCGGCTCGGGCCTCTCGGAGATCCTCAACAGCGCGCAGGACCTGCTCAACAAGGCGAATGTCACCGTCGACCGGCTCAACGTCATCCTCGACGACGCGCAGCCCTCGGTGAAGACGACGCTCGCCAATGTCGAGAAGTTCACCGGCGCGCTGGCGCAGAATTCCGACGGCATCAACGACTTCCTCGCCAATGTCTCGGCGCTGTCGAAGCAGGTCGGGTCGCTGTCGGGCGACCTGCAGGGCCTCGTCGCCAAGGCGGACGGGATCCTCGCCGCCGTCGATCCCTCGAAGATCGCCGATGCCATCAACCAGATCGACAAGGTGGTCGAGAAGCTGGCGCAGTCGGCCGATACCTTCCCGCAGATCGTCTCCAACGTGAAGGACGTCTCCGAGCAGCTCGGCGAGACGCTCGCCTCGGCGCGAAAGATCATCGACGCGGTGCAGGTCGAGGCGGTGAAGAGCACGATCCAGGACGTCGCCACCGTCGCCCGCCGCATCCAGGGCGCGACCGTCGATGTCGACAAGATCGTCGCCGATGCGAGCGCCGCCGTGTCCGACGCGCGCGACTTCGTCGCATTCGCCCGCAAGCAGCAGCCGCAGGTCGAGCAGATCGTCGGCAGCACCAATCAGCTGATGGGCCGCCTCAACGACGCCTCGCAGAAGCTCGATTCCATCCTCGGCGGTGCCGATGCGATCGTGAACGATCCGGACAGCAAGAACTTCTTCAAGGAGGCCGCGGCCGCGGCGGCGTCGATCCGCAAGGTGGCCGACGCCTTTGCCGGCCGCGCCGATGCGATCTCGGCCAATATCGCCGACTTCACAGGCTCGGGCCTGCGCAATATCGACCAGCTGGTGAACCAGCTGCAGCGCACGACGACGCAGTTCAACCGCACGCTGAACTCCGTCGAGAGCAATCCGCAGGGCTTCGTCTTCGGCAACCCGACCGTCAAGGAATACAACCGCAAATGACCGCGGCTCACCGCCAACCGCGAGGGCAGACCAAGATGGCCAAGATGACGCGATCACTGCCGTTCGGCGCGCTGGCCGCCGTCCTGCTCGCCACGCTGCTCGCCGGCTGCGTCAGCGCGCTGGTCACGAGGCCGCCGCCCAACACCTATGACCTGACCGGCCCGCGCAACCTGCCCCAGGTCGGCGGCGGGGGCCGCGCGCAGGTTCTCATTCCCGCGCCGACGGCGCTGCAGATTCTCGCGACGCAGCGTGTCGTCGTCTCGCGCGGCTCGCTGATGGCCTATTACCCGGACGCGCAATATCCCGACACGCTGCCGAACGTGCTGCAGGCGCGCATCATCGAGACCTTCGAGCTCTCCAAGCAGGCGCATGCCGTCGGCCGGCCGGGCGAGGGCCTGTCGATCGACTATCAGCTGCTGACCGATATCCGCACCTTCAACGTCGTCGTCGATGGCTCCGGCATGGTCGCGGATGTCGAGATCTCGGCACGCCTGATGAACGACCGCAACGGCCGCGTCGTCGATTTCAAGGTGTTCCGTGCCCGCGTCCCGGTCACGGCCGACACGGCGCCCGCCGCCGTCGCCGGTCTCAACCAGGCGCTCGACCAGGTGCTGGTCGATCTCACGAGCTGGGTGCTGAAGCGTCTCTAGGTCGGATGCCTGCGGCGTAGCCGCGAAGCGGCCCGCTCAACCCTTGCCGGAGAGCAGATGCGCGACCAGCGCATTGGCATGGCCATGGCCCATGCCGTGCTCCTGCTTCCGGAACGAGACCAGTTCCATATGCTTCGCCGGCATGCGGCTGGTGAGCAGCGCCTGCCATTCGGCGATCGGCCGGCCATAGGTCTTCTCGATCGAAGGGAAGTAGGACGCCGGTCCCTTGACAGGCTTCTCAGCCATGTCGGTCGATGCTCCTCATGCGATTGCCGCAAGCTTCGCGCCGGGCCAACGGGACCGCAAGCCGGATCGGGCAGGGCCTCTGCTCAGGCGCGCTCGCGCAGCGGCGACTCGTCTTCGGCAACGACGAGGTTGCGGCCGAAGCTCTTGGCCTTGTAGAGGCAGCTGTCGGCCCGCTCGATGAGGCTGGAGGCCGTATCGCCGGGGCGAAGGCTGGCAATGCCGATCGAGAGGGTCACCGGGCGCAGCCTTTCGCCGCTGGCGCGCCGGCGGAACTCGCGGCTCATGACGGCGGTGCGGATATGTTCACCGACCACCACCGCTTCCGCCGCGCTGGTGCCGGGAAGGATGACCGCGAACTCCTCGCCGCCATAGCGGCAGGCCGTGTCCTGCTCGCGGACATTCTGCTTCACCGCGAGCGCCACCAGCCGCAGCACATGGTCGCCGGTCTGGTGGCCGTAGCGGTCGTTGAACGACTTGAAGTGATCGATATCGGTGAAAAGCAGCGAAAGCGGCGCCCCGCTTTCGCGCGCCTCGGCGATCGCGCGCTCGAAGGTCGCGTCGAAATGGCGCCGGCTGGCGAGGGTCGTCAGCTGGTCGTTGAGCGTCTCGTGGCGCACATTGTCGAGGCTGGCCTGCAGCGCATCCAGTTCGGCGCGCGAGCGGGCGAGTTCCTCCTCGATCAGCCGCTTGCGCTCCTCGATGGAGCGGGTGGCGGCGACGAGGCGGCGGACGAGATCGATAGTCGCGGTGCGGTTGCCGATGCGCGTCGCTGCCGCATGGGCGGCGGCAAGCGCCGCGGCGGCGCTGGCGGTCGCATCGGGCGGCGTCGAGGCGGGGCCGGCAGCTTCGAAGGGGAGTTCGTGCCACGTGAGCCCCAGCGCCTGATCGCGCAGGAAGGCCCGGCACAGCATCGAGAGATCGGCTCGAGAAAGCCCGCCTTCTTCGCGCAGGATGCCGTCGATGGCTTCCTTCAGAAGCGGTTCGCTTCCCGAAGCATAGGCATAGAAGAGCGCGTAATTCTGCGGCTCGGGCGCGAGGTCGTGTCGCTCCAGCGCGGCGAGCGCCGCCCTGGCCAGACTGGCCTTACGCAGAAATTCACCGCTGTCCTTCATGTCCCCCGACCGTCGCTGCGGGACCTGCCAATCCCTCGGACGGGTACAATCTGGACGCGAATTCCTAACGGGTTCCTAAGGCGGTTCATCACCCCGCTGCATCGCAACAGCGGGGGCTGGCCTTGGTGAACGCCGTGTTAAGGCGCGGTCTCTCCAGCTCAGGAAGACGGCGCGCGAACCGGCCGCAGCAGGAACTGCGGGACGTGATCGCCGAGGCCGATGACGCGCTCGCCATCGTCTCGATCCGGACGGCGCTGGCCGCGCTCCGGACGGGGTGGGGCAGGGCTGCGCGGCACGGGCCGGCGGCTCTCCTCGCCCTGGCGGACGGGACGCGCCGAAAGATCGGCAGCGGCTTCCTCGGGCGCAGCCGGTCGCGGCTTGCGGCCGCCGGAGCGGCGATTCTCGGACCGGGGTTCCTCGGACCGCACCGGAGCCTCGGACGCATCGACGGCTTCGGGCGCCGCTTCCTCGTCCCGCGCGGCGCGCCTCGGCTCGCCCCTCGACTCGCTTCGGCCTTCACCCTTGCCCTCCGACCTGCGGCCACCGCGCCCGGAACGGGCAGGGCGCTCATCGCGCTCGCCGGCCTGGACCGGATCGCCGAGCCAGGTGACGTCGTCACCGGTCAGCTTGCCGATCGCGGCCAGATATTTCTGGTCCGCCGGCGCGACGAGGGTGATCGCCGTGCCCGAGCGGCCGGCACGGCCAGTGCGTCCGATGCGGTGGACATAGTCATCCGCATGAGTCGGGATGTCGAAGTTGAAGACATGGCTGACATCGGGGATGTCGAGGCCGCGCGCCGCCACGTCGCTCGCGACGAGCAGCGTGAGCCGGTTGTTCTTGAACGCGTCGAGCGTCGCCATGCGGGCGCGCTGGTCCATGTCGCCATGCAACGCGCCGACCGAGAAGCCGTGCTTCTCAAGCGAGCGGGCGAGGACAGCGACGTCGCGCTTGCGGTTGCAGAAGATGATCGCGTTCTTGAGATCCGTCGCACCGCGGATGAGGGCGCGCAGCGCCTCCCGCTTCTCGGCCGATTCGCGGCCCGTCGCGAGGAAGGCCTGCGTCACTGTCTTGGCGGTGGTGGCCGGACGGGCCACCTCGACGCGCGCCGGATTGGACAGGAACGTATCGGCGAGATGCTGGATCTCCGGCGGCATGGTGGCCGAGAAGAACAGCGTCTGGCGCGTGAAGGGCAGCAGCTTGCTGATGCGCTCGATGTCGGGGATGAAGCCCATGTCCAGCATGCGGTCGGCTTCGTCGATGACGAAGATCTCGACGCCGGTCATCAGCAGCTTGCCGCGCTCGCAATGATCGAGCAGGCGGCCCGGCGTCGCGATGAGGACATCGACGCCGCGATCGAGCTTCTTTTCCTGGTCGCCGAACGAGACGCCGCCGATCAGCAGCGCGACGTTGAGCTTATGGTTCTGCCCGTATTTGTTGAAGTTCTCCTCGACCTGCGCCGCGAGTTCGCGGGTGGGCTCGAGGATCAGCGTGCGGGGCATGCGGGCGCGGGCGCGGCCCTGCTCCAGCAGCGTCAGCATCGGCAGCACGAAGCCAGCCGTCTTGCCGGTGCCGGTCTGGGCGATGCCGAGAACGTCCCGGCGGGCCAGGACATGGGGGATCGCCTCGGCCTGGATCGGCGTCGGAACGGTGTAGCCGCTTGCCTCGACGGCAGACAGCACTTTTGGGCTAAGCCCGAGCGTAGAGAAGGATGCGGTCAAGAAGGATATGGCCCGATGGGCTGCGTGGCCCGGCGACGTGGCGTCGGCGCCAACGGTGAGCGTCGCAGGCAGATACCGGCATCGAGGCCGTTTTGTCAAACTTTTAGAAGGAATTCGGGCCTATGCGGCGCCGATTCCTGCTTTTTTAGTTACTGGCCGGCCCGAAGCGGTAGCTGCCGTCGTGCTCGACGAAGAGTTCATAGCTCTGGTCGGTATCCGCCTTGGGGTCGACGACCTCGACGAAGACGGTGAGCCCGTCTGGATCGGATTCGGCGACGAAGTCGGCAATGTCGAGCTTCAGGGCCTGCATCTCGGCGATCTCGACCGAGCGCACCAGCGCCTCCGAGCCATCGACGCCGGTCGCGATCCACTGGACGAAGAGCCGCGCCGTCTGCGGCAGGCCGGCGCGCGCGACGACGACGCGGAAGACGCCCTTGCGGCCGTCCTGCTCCCAATTGCCGGCGATGCGCACGTCCTGAACCGAGGCCTCGATGGCCCCGACGGCATCGGCGAGCGCATCCGCGCGCGCGGCGGCGGGCAGGGCGGCCGCCAATCCGGCGAGGAGCGCAGTCGCGACGAGGACGCGGTTCGGCATTCTGACCTCCGGGGTGGCGGTGTGCGGGGTGAAGCTAGTGCGTCAACCGTGACGGCGGCAAGGCGATCCGTCGGTCAGCCCCCGGAAGCGGTATCGGCCTCGATCCGCGCCAGGAGATCGGCGGCGCGCGCGGCATGCGGGCCGATCCAGCGGTCGTGGATGTGCTTGATCGGCAGCGCGTTCAGATGGTTCCAGCGCTCGCGGCCCTTGCGCCGCGGCACGACGAGATCGGCCGCCTCCAGCACTTTCAGGTGCTGCATCACCGTGCAGCGATCGAACTCGGGAAAGCGCTGGCAGAGCGCGCCGGTCGTCAGCGGGCCATCCTTCAAGGCATCCATCAGCGCCCGCCGCGTCGGCGCCGCCAGCGCCTTGAAGACGCGCTCCATCGAATCATCGGTTGACATGTTATTCTTTTATAACATGATCGAGCTCGACGTCATCAGGAGGAGCACCGTCATGGACGTGAATTCCAGGAAGCTCGAACCCGAGGATCTCGCCTTCACGATTTCCGGCCGCATCGCCCGGCCCGTCTCCGAGGTGTTCGAGGCGGTCGTCGATCCGGGAAAGCTCTCGGGCTATTTCACGACCGGCGGCGCCAAGGGGCGGCTCGAGACCGGCGCGACGGTGACGTGGGACTTCGCGGATTTTCCCGGCGCCTTTCCGGTCCATGTCGTCGAGGTCGAGAAGGACCGGCGCATCGTGCTGCGCTGGGAATCGGTCGACCAGGAGGCTGCGCCGGGCGGGGAGGCGGGGCCTTACGAGACAACGGTGACGATGCTGTTCGAGCCGCTCGAGGACGGGCGCACGCTGGTGACGATCAGCGAGGCGGGCTGGCGGCCGACCGGGGCGGGCCTTCGCTCCAGCTATGGCAACTGCCAGGGCTGGTCGCAGATGCTCGCCTGCATGAAGGCCTATGTCGAGCATGGCATCAATCTGCGCGACGGCTTCTATGTCTGACGCTCAGCCGAAGAGGCCCTTCGCCGCCAGCGCCAGCGCGATGTAGCGGCCGAGCTTGCCGATCGTCACCAAGACGAGGAAGGACGCGAGCGGCTCCCGCAGCATGCCGGCGACGACCGTCAGCGGATCGCCGATGACGGGCAGCCAGGCGAAGAGGAGGCTCCAGCGGCCGAAACGGTGATACCAGCGCTGCGCCCGGTCGAGCGAGGCCTCGGAGGCCGGAAACCAGCGCTTCCCGCGCCAGCGCTCGATGAAGCGGCCGAGCAGCCAGTTCACGGCCGAGCCGAGAACGTTGCCGGCGGTGGCGACAGCGACCAGCAGCACGACCGGCACGTCGCCCTTTGCGATCAGCGCCACCAGCACCGCCTCCGACTGCGCCGGCAGGAGGGTGGCGGCGACGAGGGCCGCGAGAAAGAGGCCGGCGAGCTCAGCCGCCACGGGTTCGGCCCGCTTGCATTCGCCGATCGCCCCTGTCCGCGCTAGGTTCTCCTGAGGCGCGACTCGCGTCATGACCGGTCCGGACCGCGGAGGCATGCATGTCGCGATGGCAATGGCTCTTGAGGCAACTGACGCGGCGGCTGTGGTTCCGCGCCTCGCTCGTCGGCTCGATGGGCGTCTTCGCGGCGATTCTCGCGGCGGTGGTCGAGCGATACATTCCCTGGACCATACCGGGTGACATCGGAGCGGATGCCGTGGAGGGCATCCTCGACATCATCGCCTCCTCGATGCTCGCCGTCACCACCTTCTCGCTCAGCGTCATGACCTCGGCCTATGGCTCGGCGACCAGCAATGTGACGCCGCGGGCGACCAAGCTGCTGATCGAGGACCGCGTCACGCAGAACGTCCTCTCGACATTCCTCGGCTCGTTCCTGTTCGGCATCGTCGGCATCGTCGTGCTCAAGACCGGCGCCTATGGCGATCGTGGCCGCACCATCCTCTTCCTCGTCACCATCGGCGTCATCGTCCTCATCGTGGTGACGCTGCTGCGCTGGATCGACCATCTGACGCGGCTCGGCCGGGTCGGGGAGACGACGGATCGCGTCGAACATGCCACCCGCTCGGCGCTGGAACTGAGGATCGCGCAGCCGACGCTCGGCGCTGCGCCGCTCATCGATCCGGCGCGGGACATCCCGCATGACGCATCGCCCGTCCCCGCCGATCAGGTCGGCTATGTCCAGCATATCGATATCGGCGCGCTCGCCGACGCCGCCGACACGATCGATGGCGACATCTATCTCGCGGCCCCGGTCGGCGCCTTCCTCTATCCCGAGACGCCGCTGGTCTTCGTGGCCGGCTCGATCGAAGGCGAGGAAGGCGGCGAGGCGCTGGCGGCCATCCGCGGCGCGTTTTCGGTCTCGGCGGAGCGCAGCTTCGACCAGGACCCGCGTTTCGGCCTCGCCGTGATGAGCGAGATCGCCTCGCGCGCCCTCTCGCCGGGCATCAACGACGCCGGCACCGCCATCGACGTGGTCGGCCGGACGACGCGATTGCTGACGCTGTGGGGGGAGGGGAAGGACCGTCCCGACGAGATCGAGATCCGCTTTCCGCGCGTCCATGTCGCGCCGCTCGCCGACGCCGACCTTTTCGAGGATGCGTTCATGCTGGTCGCACGCGACGGCGCGGGGCTGATCGAAGTGCAACTGCGCATCCGCAAGGCGCTGCTCGCGCTGGCCGGCATCGGCAGCGACGCGTTCCGCCGCGCGGCGCTGACGCAGGCCGATCTCGCGCTCGCCCGCGCCGAGCTCTCGCTCGACCTTCCGGCCGACCGCGACCGGCTGGCGAGCCTCGATGCGCAGCGGCGCCGGGCCGAACTGGTCGAAGAAGGGGATGACGGCCGATGACCCCGTTTTCCGCCATCCGCGAGCGTGCCGAACAGCGCAAGGGCGGCGCGGCGGCGCTCGCGGCGCTGCTGCCAAATGTTCCGGGCAACGACGCGCTCGCCGCGCTTCCCAATGACCGAGTCCTCGCGATGATGGCGAAGCGCGTCTTCAGCGCCGGCTTCGTCTGGAGCGTCATCGAGGCGAAATGGCCGGGCTTCGAGGCGGCCTTTCTAGGTTTCGATCCGGGCGCGCTGATGTTCCAGCCGGACGACTATTGGGACGGGCTGGAGCGCGATGCGCGCATCGTCCGCAACGGCGCCAAGATCCGCTCGGTGCGCGACAACGCCGCCTTCGTGCGGGCGATTGCCGCCGAGCATGGCAGTTTCGGCCGCTTCCTCGCCGCCTGGCCGGCCGACGACGAGGTCGGCCTCCTCGATCTGCTCGCCAAGCGCGGCAGCCGCCTCGGCGGCAATTCGGGCCAGATGCTGCTGCGTTTCCTCGGCTTCGACGCCTTCGTCCTGTCGGGGGACGTCGTCGCCTGCCTCCGCGATGCCGGCGTCGACATCGCGGCCGAGCCGAAGTCGAAGGGCGACATGGCGAAGGTCCAGGCGGCGTTCAGCGCCTGGCGTGCCGAGACGGGACTGCCCTACACGCATCTTTCACGCATCTGCGCCCTCTCGATCGGCGAGAACCGGGCGGCCGGCGAGGAAGAGGGCGAATAGGGTCAGGAGCCGGGCGGCGTAACCCCGGCCGGCTGCCAGAGTTCGATCGGGTTGCCTTCCGGGTCATGAATGCGGGCGAAGCGGCCGATGCCGGGCATGTCCCATTCGGGTCGCGTGGTGACCTCGACCCCGGACGCGCGGAGGCTCGCCACGAGCGCGTCGAGATCGTCGACGCGGAGATTGAGCATCCAGCGCCGATCGGCGGCGAAATAGTCGCTCGCCTCGGCGAAGGGGGCGAAGACGGTCGGCCCGGCCGCCGTATGCCAGACGGGGTTCGGTTCGGCGCCGATGCCGAGATGCTCGGCATACCAGGCGGTGAGCGCCTCCGGATCGCGGGAGCGGAAGAAGAAGCCGCCGATGCCCGTCACGCCCATGACTGCCTCCCCCGTCTTTCAAGATTGCCGCCGACGAAATTCCGATTCGCCGGCAAAGCTCTACCGGCTTGTCTTCATCCAGTTTATCCAGGCGAAGTCCGACTGGCCCCGCCTGAAGAAATCCTAGATGTCGATCTCGGTCGCGAAGGCGGCGTTGTCCTGGATGAAGCGGAAGCGCTCCTCGGGCTTGTTGCCCATCAGCTGCTCCACGGTGTCGCGCGTCAGCTCGATCTCGCCATCGACGATGCCGACGCGCAGCAGCGTGCGCTTCGAGGGGTCCATCGTCGTTTCCTTGAGCTGCGCCGGCATCATCTCGCCGAGGCCCTTGAAGCGGCCGATCTCGACCTTGCCCTTGCCGGTAAACTCGGACTTCAGCAGCTGATCCTTGTGCGCGTCGTCGCGCGCGTAAAGCGTCTTGCCGCCCTGGCTGATGCGGTAGAGCGGCGGCACGGCCAGATAGAGATGGCCGTTCGCGATCATCTGCGGCATCTCGCGATAGAAGAAGGTGATCAGCAGCGACGCGATATGGGCACCGTCGACATCGGCGTCGGTCATGATGATGACCTTGTCGTAGCGAAGGTCCTCGTCGCGATACTGGCTGCGCGGGCCGACGCCGAGCGCTTGCATGAGGTCGGCGAGCTGCTGGTTGGCGCCGAGCTTCTCGCGGCCGGCATTGGCGACGTTGAGGATCTTGCCGCGCAATGGCAGCACCGCCTGGCTGGCGCGGTCGCGCGCCTGCTTGGCCGAACCGCCGGCGGAATCGCCCTCGACGATGAAGATCTCGCTGCCTTGCGCCGCGCTCTGGCTGCAATCGGCGAGCTTGCCCGGCAGGCGCAGCTTGCGCACCGCGCTCTTGCGCGAGACTTCCTTTTCCTGGCGGCGGCGCAGCCGTTCGTCGGCCCGCTCGATCACCCAGTCGAGCAGGCGCGAGGCGTCCTGCGGCGAGGCCGCCAGCCAATGGTCGAACGGATCGCCGATCGCCTTCTCGACGATGCGCGCGGCTTCGCCGGTCGACAGGCGGTCCTTGGTCTGGCCGACGAATTCCGGCTCGCGCACGAAGACGGAGAGCATCGCCGCGCAGGAGGTCATCACGTCCTCGGCGGTGATGATCGACGCGCGCTTGTTGCCCGTGCGCTCGGCATGCGCCTTGAGGCCGCGCAGCAGCGCCGTGCGCAGGCCCTGCTCATGCGTGCCGCCCTCCGGCGTCGGGATCGTGTTGCAATAGGAGCGGACATAGCCGTCGCCGGGGAACCAGGTGACGGCCCATTCGGCGGCGCCATGGCCGCTCGCCTTGTCCGTGCGGCCCGCGAAGATCGTGCCGGTCACCGGCTTCTCGTCGACGAGATCGGCGGCGAGGAAGTCCTTGAGACCGCCGGGAAAATGAAAGACGGCCGTCGTCGGCGTCGCGGCGCCGGGCGCGATGAGCTCCGCCGCGCAGTTCCAGCGAATCTCGACGCCGCCGAAGAGATAGGCCTTCGAGCGTGCCATGGCGAAGATGCGCGCCGGGCTGAACGTCGCCCCCGCGCCGAAGATCTGCGGATCGGGCTTGAAGCGGGTCCGCGTGCCGCGCCGGTTCTGGACATCGCCGACGAGTTCGAGGCCCGAGGTCGGAACGCCGCGTGCAAAACTCTGGCGGTAGAGCTTGCGGCCGCGCGCGACCTCGACCTCAAGTACCTCGGACAGCGCATTCACCACCGAGACGCCGACGCCATGAAGGCCGCCCGAGGTCTCGTAGACCTTGGAATCGAACTTTCCGCCTGAATGAAGCGTCGTCATGATCACTTCGAGCGCGGACTTGTCCTTGAACTTCGGATGCGGGTCGACCGGGATGCCGCGTCCGTTGTCGGTGACCGTCAGGAAGCCGTCGGCCGTGAGCTCGACCTCGATGAAATTGGCGTGGCCGGCGACGGCCTCGTCCATCGAATTGTCGATCACCTCGGCGAAGAGATGATGCAGCGCCTTCTCGTCGGTGCCGCCGATAT
>Ga0209933_1001163_pt1 | contig 28872 bp, 30 predicted proteins | sample ThiBiot_300_biof_FD_183944 | JGI IMG/M metagenome (GOLD analysis project Ga0209933, IMG submission 183944) | Wastewater bioreactor microbial communities from Cape Town, South Africa - Thiocy_cont_300_biof (SPAdes) | ecosystem: Engineered > Bioremediation > Thiocyanate > Unclassified | place...
CTCGCCTTCGTACCAGGTCCATCGCTCTGGCTTGTCGCGGTGACACTGGAAGAAGTCAGTCGCCGCCTTGTTGCCCAGGACATGGCCCAGTTTCACGAGCAGCGGAATCGGCGCAAGAGCGAACACGGAAAGGTGCTGCGTTTGCTCCAGACAGCCGCCCTTCGCATGGAGCTTTCCGACCTCCTGGTCGATGCGCCGGCACGCAAGCTCATACATAGCTCCCGCCGACTCTCCGCCCAATGGCGTAAGATCAAGATCCAAGATCCCGTCCGCCGGATAGCGCGGCAGCAGCGCCGCCGAGACCTCGGCGCGGCCAATCACGGGCTTGAATTCTCCGATCCTCGCAGTGAACTGGAGGACGGTCGTCTGCATCGAAGGACCAAGACCCGTGACCCTCTTGATCCGCGCCTCGTGCTCCCGCTTATGTGCGCGGAGTTCCTCGACCGTGTACCTATTCTCGTTGTCGTCGATGAGCTTGTGATCGCGCCGGCAAATCAGCATCAAGTTCTCAACGGCATCGATGTCGGCGGGACGGTCCGCGGCATCGCCTCGTGGTCCACCCTCGCGGAAAGCCACGATGTGAGCGTTCTCGCTGAAGTTGCCGGTCTCGCCCGTAAGCGGATGGGTATAGAGGAACTCGTTGCATCCGCGGAATTCGCACCGCCCACCGGCACATGCGACTAGGAGGAGCTCGGCGTGCCGGGAAAGCTTGGAGCGAGGCACTGCGCACACGGCCGTCTGGGACGCCAATGAACCGGTCGGTCGTGGGAGAGACATTGTTCACCACCTTCCCGCAAAACTGAGCCATGCCTAATGTTCTAGTGGATTCTAGAACAAGTCAATGCTGTTCTTGATAAGCCTGTGGATTGGGGTTAGATACTGATATGCCGCGAAGCGACCTGCACCCCGTCCAGGCGAAGCTGTTAGATCTGCTGATCGCTAACAGCCTGGAACCCCTAACGATTCGCGAATTGCAGCAACTGTTGGCAGCGTCCTCGACAAGCGTTGTTGTCCACCACATCGGCCAACTGGAGAAAAAGGGGTACTTGAAGCGAAACCCCTACAATCCTCGTGACTACCAAGTGGTCGAAGGCGGTCCAGAGGCTGAAATTGCGCATATCAATTTATATGGCGCCGCCCGCTGCGGACCTGGGGGATCAATTCTCGACGGTTATCCAGTGGATCGGGTGCCAATCGCGTCGCGACTCTTAAACTTTCCATCCAGCGAGGCCTTCATGATGAAGGCGAAGGGAACCTCCATGGTGCCCCGAATTCAAGAGGGCGACCTAGTGATTGCCCGCAAAGTCTCGGTGCCTGAGGATGGCAAGGTTTATGTGTGTGTGAACAATGAAGAGTGCCTCATCAAAATAGTAAGACTGATCGACGGCAAAATATTCTTAGAGTCCTTCAACCGCGATGCGTTTCCAGTCATGGCAGCCAGCAGCGATTTTCGAGTTGAGGGCGAGGTGCGTCACGTAATGTCTGGACGGATCTAATCTGTGACGTAGCCCTGGTAGCTGCCATTCTAATTTTACCCAGCTCTGCCGCTGTATACACGTCCGTTGATGCTAAGATAACGGACCCCAACGGCGGGCGACCAACAACTCATCCGAGCGACGACGCCGACTTCCGCCTTCTCAGCAAAGCGATCGTCAAACAGTTTGCTGCGACCCGACGGCGAGTGCGGAAGAAAAATACCGGAACAAGAGCGCAAATTTGATGGAGTAGCCTTGTCTCCCGACGCATTCGAACTATTTCTCGACAAGTCGGATTGTTGACGAAAAATGGAGTACCTCAGGTTCGTATTGACGCTTATATTCCACTACTGAGCGTTATAAGCCGCGGCTGTGCACCAGTCTGGGGGACTGGGGGTCGGAGGTTCAAATCCTCTCGCTCCGACCAATATTTTCAGGGACTTAACAGTCAGCTTGGGGCGAGGGCCTATAGGGTAGGCGCGTAAGGCGCGTTCCGTCGTCCGCTATTCAACAACATCAAAGCTGATTGTTTTTTCGCGCCACGCAGATTGGGCGCCGGGTGGTGTTTGCGAACTCGGTGAGCGCACGTGCGTGTGGCGGCGCAATCCAACGATCGACAGAATAAATAAGCGCGACACAGCGAATTTTTTCCGCTGTGCCGCCATTCTACAGAAGCGCCCGCGTGCGGTGAGGCGCGCGGGCGGGTCGATCAGCGATCGCGCGCGTTCACCTGGCTTTTGCGCCGAGCATCTGCATGTAGGCGTCAGCGGTTAGAAGTGGTGAAAGATCCGCGTTTTCATCGACGCGGATCCGGACAAGCCAACCGGCGCCGTAACAGTCGTCGTTCAGCAGGTTGGCCTGCCCTTTGAGGCTGCCGTTGACATCCAGAACGACGCCAGACACGGGGGCCATAAGCTCCGACACGACTTTGAACGACTCGACCGTTCCGAACGGAATGTCCGCCTCGATGCTCGTTCCGGCCTGAGGAAGATCAACGTACATGATCTTGCCGAGCTGTTTCTGCGCAAAGTCCGATAGGCCGACATGGGCTTCGCCTGTTTCGCTGCAGCGTCTCACCCAGAGGTGACAGGGATGGAAGCCCATCTCGTCAGATAAGCTGGAGGGCATTTGCGCTCCTTTGGCGGTTCATGGGCTTGTGGGTTGCCTGCCCGATGGCGTCCTCGACGGCTTCAAGGATGCCTTCGGAGATCGTCGGATGCGCGTGGACGGTGCGAAACAGTTCATTCGCCTTGCCGTTACGCTGGATCACCAGCGCACCCTCATGCACGATCTCCGACGCATGCGGACCGATGACGTGAAGACCTATCAGCTCTCCAGAGTGCTTATCGACGACAACCTTTGCCATGCCCGAGATCTCGTCCAAGGCATGAGCCCGTCCGAGGCCGCGCAAATCGAACTTTCCAATTTCAACAGAGAGACCGTCGCCGACGGCTGCATGCTCCGTCCTGCCGACCCAACCGATTTCGGGGTTCGTGAATACGGCGACAGGAATTGCCCCGTCATCCAGCAAGGAAAATTCACGGCGTAGCATGTGATCGATGGCGAGCTTGGCCTGTGCCGATGCTGCGTGGGCTAAGCCGGATCGGCCGTTCACGTCGCCTGCGGCATAGATATGCGGCACGTTCGTGCGCAGCACGTCATCGACGCAGATTTCGCGCCACTCGTTGGTTCGAATGTCCGCTGCCTCTAGACCGATGCCGACAGTATTGGCGCGTCGTCCCACAGCCACGAGCGCCCGCTCGGCGGAGCCTACGATTTTATCGTCCGCATATGCGCTGACGCCTTCTTCCGTATGCGTCAGCGACTGGATACGGCAGTTCAGCTGAACCTTGATGCCCCGCTTGCGCATCTCCCGCTGCAGCACAGACGAGATATCCTTGTCGGCATGCGACATCAGACGTGGTCCACTCGCCAGCACCGTGACGTCCACGCCAAGACTGTCGAGAACGAAGGCAAACTCGCAGGCAATGATGCCGGAACCCACGATCAGCATCGAGCGCGGCAGGCTTTCCCAGGCGAGCAGGTCATCGGATGTGCCGATCGTCGCGCCATCGATATTGAACTGGGGATCAGCCTGCGGGGTCGACCCGGTGCAGATCAGGATATGGTCGGCGCGCACGACCTGATCATTGACGCGAACGCAATGCGCATCGACAAGCTCGCCATATCCGCGAAGCAATGTCACCTCGCGGTCTTCCATCAATCGCTCAATGCCCTGTCCGAGCATCTCGATGATCGAAGCCGAACGGCGATTGATCGCAGCCCAATTCCCCGCGACCGAACCCGAGAATTGCAGGCCGAAAGACTCGGCCCGCTTAATTTTTTCGAGAAGACTGCAGCTCTCCACCAGAACTTTCGTCGGAACACATCCTTGGTTGAGGCATGTTCCGCCGAGCGGTTTGGGATCGACCAGAGTGACGCGGGCACCATGTGCTGCGGCGTGGGAAGCGGCGACGTAACCTGCCGGGCCGCCGCCAAGAACAATGATATGGTTCATGCTTAGGCGGTTGCCTCGAGCACCATCGCCTGGCCATTGATAACGACGTTGCCGGCGACCTCGACGGGAGTCTGAAGCGTGTTGAGCACGGGGCAATGCGCCTCGACGATCTGTGCGAGCTTCTGCAGATCTTCCCGGCTCGCGTTGCTCCGGATTTCCGTATCGAAGATGATCTTCTGGAAGCCAGCCGGAATGGCTTCGTCCATGCCGAACAGTCCGCGAAGATCGAGGTATCCGCGCAAATTACATGTGACGCTTTCGAGTTCGATTCCCAGCACCGATGCGTACGCGCGGTAGACGATCTCCTGACACGTTCCGAGCGCGACCAGGACGAGTTCGACCGGGTTGGGACCACGATCGCTGCCACCGAGGTCGGCAGGCTCGTCAATGCTCATTGCTGGAAAATCACGGACTGTGCCGGTGCAGTGCATGCCCTCGCCGAGTTGCGTCGAAGCGCGAAAAACGACCTTCGCGGCGGTCGGGTTCTGCTTGACGTTGTCTATCGCTGCGAGAAGCGTTTGCTTGATGGTGTCCTGCGACATGAGCGTTTCTCCCTCGTGTTTTGATATTATTGTGCGCGCAGGCTACGCGCCGGGAGAAGCGCTCCACAATTGGGTGCATCACTGCAGTTCTTAGGGATTTTCCCTAACCGGCGGTCGAGTGGGATCGAGCGCTTTTCTGATCCGGAAAAGGCTTCGGCCCAACAAGCACGTTGAGCTTTTGCACCAGATCCACAACGCAATGCGCCGACATCTTGCCCATGACGTTAGCGCGATGAGCCTCGACGGTTTTGCAGCTCAGCTCCAACTCGGCAGCTATTTGCTTGTTGGACATTCCACCGAATATGAGCCACGCCACCTCTCGTTCGCGGCACGTCAGCCGGTTGAAGTTCGCATCGACCTCCGAACGCGAGATTTCGGCTTTATACAATCCGCGTGCGCGCGCCATTGCCTCTTCAGTTCTGTCGAGCAGAGCCTGATTGTTGAATGGCTTTTGCAGAAAATCGATTGCGCCGTGCCGCATGGCTGTAACCGCCATCGGCACGTCGCCGTGGCCGGTGACGAGAATGGTCGAAAGCGGCGGTCGCCTCCGTTCGAGTTCAAGCAGAAGCTGCAGACCGCTCATGCCTGGCATTCTAACATCGAGGATGAGACATCCCACGCGATCTCCATAGCCAGCGATGAAGTCGTTGGCCGATTGAAATCCGCAGACCCGATAGCCTACCGAGGTGAGAAGGTATTCCAGAGATTCTCGAGCCGCCCGATCATCATCAACAACAAAGACCCACTCGCTAGTCCGCATTTTCCACTCTCTTCCGAGCAGGAAGCTCGATGACAAACGTTAAGCCGGGGTTCGGTGCATTCGTTTTGACTAGTAGTTGCCCGCCGTGTGCTTCGATAATCGATTTCGATATCGGCAGCCCCATTCCCATTCCCTTCGGCTTTGTGGTGAAAAATGCTTCGAACATTTTTTCAGAGTCGATCGCAGGTGCGATGGGGCCGCAATCATTGAACGAGACGCGCACCAAGCCCGGCTGAGAATATTCCGACGATATTGTCACGGTTCGACCGCGCCCGTTTTCGTCCGTGGCCATGGCTTCAATGGCGTTGCGCACGATGTTGAGTATGACTTGCTCTACTTGGATGGCTTCGCCCATGACCGGTGGAATGGACCCCACACCGCGCGTGCAGAGCTTAACTCCGTGCGCTTGAGCCTCCGGCGCAACAATCCGGATAGCGTCCGAAAGGACTGTGCCGATATCAAGCTGACGAAACGTGACGTTACCTTTGGAAAGGAAGCGGCGGATACTCGCGATGATGTCGCCGGCCCTCTCAGCTTGGCTGCACACATGCTCCATAGCTCTTTTTATCTCGGGCGCCTTCGACCCATTTTCGAGCCGGTAGAGGCAGCCTCGCGAATAGTTGGCAATGGCGGCCAACGGCTGATTGAGTTCGTGCGCGAGCGCCGTCGCCATCTGCCCCATGGAATTGAGGCGTGACGCGACCGACAGTTCGCGATAGTGCAGGCGCATCTCATCTTCATAGCGCTTGAGTTCGCTGATATCGCGCGTGATGCCAAGCAGCGCTGTCACTGCGCCATCCTGATCGCGAAGTGGCGCGGCGTGCGTTTCGAGCCAACGCAAAGACCCCTTCAAGGACAGGATTTTGAACTCCAGCTTGACGCTTTCGCCATTGAATACGCGTTTCGTCATCGCCTCGTAGGCTTCATGGTATTCGGCCGCGACGACGCGGTAGACCGACGTTCCGACGATGTCGTCTGCGTTGTCCGCATCGACCAGAGAGAGGCCCGCCGGATTCATCTCCAGAATGACGCCGTCCAGAGATTGGATTTTTACGCATTCGGGTTCGGTGGCGATGATCTGGCAGAGACGTTGCTCTCGATCAGCGAGCCGTTCTTCTGCGGCTAAGCGATTGAACGTTTCCGTTTGGAGCCCGAAACGGGCGCGCCTCAGAGACGCATACATGTGCGCGCTGTAGGCCGATATTGCCACCAGCATCGCGACAAGAGACAGAAGCCCATATTCTATAGGCTGCAGCATTGGACAATGTCCCTCGAGCAAGATCGATGATTGCCTTGGGCGCTCATAAAATATTGAGCGGATAGTCTATGGGCAGCCCAACGCCGAGGCCATCCACGGCAAGGCTGTCATCTCATATATTTTGTTTTTAGATAGGTGCATTTGCACTGCCTATTGATGAGCATCGACGCCGCGCGCCGATGAACTCTGGGATTGATTGCGAGTATGTTCGAGGCCATCGTAAGCAAGATTGACTACGATGACTAAGCCAGCGGGGCAATGCGCGCCAAGGTGGTGGATCTCTAGAATTCAGCACGCGTCTACTCGCTGCTTGCTAGCGGAATAGTTTAAGGGCGGCTTGCAGCCGCCAACCGATGAAGTCCGCTTCTTTGCGTTTGATGGTTCGGGTCTGCTGATGCCGATCGCGTTCGCTTCGCGTTATTCGTTCCGTTCGAACACCAGACGCTCCAGACAGTCGAAATAATCAGACGTCATCCGATGATTTTTGCAGATCGAGCTCAGACGATGTCCACAGTTAGCCTGGGCTTGAAACAGAATTGGCGGCAATTCTCTTTGCTGGTTTTGATCAACGCCTTTGTTGGCGGCATGGTCGGCATTGAGCGGACCGTCGTGCCGCTGATCGGCGCCGAGGATTTCCATATCGAGTCCGCAACGCTCATCACATCATTCATCGTCAGCTTTGGTCTGGTCAAAGCGTTCGCCAATCTTGTATCCGGCCAGCTGGCTGACCGTTGGGGTCGTAAGCATGTCCTGGTAACCGGTTGGCTGATCGGGCTGCCCGTTCCGTTCATGATTATCGGTGCGCCGAACTGGGAATGGATTATCGCGGCGAACGTTCTGCTCGGATTGAGCCAGGGCTTCGCCTGGTCGATGACGGTCATCATGAAGATCGACCTTGTCGGCCCCAAGAGCCGCGGGCTCGCGGTCGGGCTAAACGAGTTCGCTGGCTATTTTGCCGTTGGCGCGACGGCTTTTCTGACGGGCTATCTCGCGAGCCAATACGGGTTGCGCCCCGTACCGATTTATCTCGGCGTTTTTTACGCCGTTGCGGGCACGTTACTTTCGATTCTGGTCGTTCGTGACACGCGCCATCACGTCGAGCTTGAGGCGAAAGGTGCCGCTAAGGATGCGTCTCCGCTCTCCTTCCGGGACGTATTCCTGCTGACATCGTTCAAGGATCGCAATCTGTTCGCGGCCAGCCAGGCAGGACTCGTCAACAACCTCAACGACGGAATGAGTTGGGGCATCTTCCCATTATTCTTTGCCGGGCTCGGACTTGGCGTGGAGCGGATCGGCATCATCAAGGCGATCTATCCGATGGTTTGGGGGATCACCCAGGTCGTGACCGGCCCATTGAGCGACCGATGGGGCAGAAAGGGATTGATCGTCGGAGGGATGTGGATTCAAGCCGGCGGACTAATTTTGACGGCCGTCAGCAGCGAGTTCAGCGGCTGGATGGCCGCAAGCGTTCTTCTCGGACTCGGCACCGCGATGGTCTATCCGAGTCTGATCGCAGCGGTCTCCGATGCAGCACATCCTTCCTGGCGCGCGCGATCGCTCAGCGTCTATCGATTTTGGCGCGATCTCGGTTATGCAATCGGCGCGCTCTCGGCTGGCCTTATTGCAGATCGCTTTGGGTTTGCTGCCGCCATCTACACTATCGGCGCTCTGACATTCGTATCGGGTTGTGTCGTTGCCGCTCTCATGACCGACGATAAACGACGGATGGCTAGGAGGCCTTGAGCACCCGAGCGCTGCGATAGCGCAGATCGTGTTTTTCTCGGCTCTACGTGGAGCTGGATCCGTTCGCTCCTCCGCCGCAAATGAAAATGGCCGGCATGAGCGTGATCATGCCGGCCAAGTGCTCGGAGCCTGAGACTTCTATGGAGGAAGCGCTATGGCAACGAGAAGACTGTGAGCGAGCCGCCCAGGTTGGTGTACTGCTTGAGGCCAGCGTAGCCACCGACAGCGCCGAGGCCGTCGTTCGGATTCGTCAAGCCAGCCGCGAGACCGATACCGGCCCAGCCACCAACGCCCGAGAACACGGCGATGTACTGTTTGCCGCCGTGCGTGTATGTCATCGCGTTGCCGATGATGCCCGACGGCGTCTTGAACTTGAACAGCTCCTTGCCATCCTTCTGATCGACGGCTTTGAAGTAGCCCTCGAGCGTGCCGTAGAAGGCAATGCCGCCAGCTGTCGTCAACGCGCCTGACCAGACCGAGAACTGCTCAGGCTTCGACCAGACGATCTTGCCCTTCACGCCATCCCAGGCAATGAAGTTACCCATGCCGCCATGGCTGTCGGGCGCCGGATACATCGACAAGGTTGCGCCGACGTAGGGTTGACCAGCCGTATACGAGACCTTGAAGGGTTCGTAGTCCATGCACACGTGGTTCGTCGGGACATAGAACAGGCCGGTCAGCTTCGAGAACGAAGCCGGCTGCTGGTCCTTGGAGCCGAGAGCTGCAGGGCAGATGCCTTTGTGGTTTACGTCAGTGCCCTTGCCGTCCGCGAACGTGGAGTACTTGGCGACGCGGATCGGACGTCCATAGTTCTTGCTGGACTTGTCCATGTCGACGCCGGTGGCCCAGTTCACTTTCGGATCGAACTTTTCAGCGACGAGAAGTTCGCCCGTAGCGCGATCCCAGGTGTAGCCGAAGCCGTTACGGTCGAAGTGAGTGACCGTTTTGCGCTTCGTGCCGCCGAAGTCGAGTTCGGCCAGGATCGGCTCGTTGACGCCGTCATAATCCCACTCGTCGAACGGCGTCATCTGGTACGCCCACTTGGCGATACCGGTATCGGCATCGCGAGCGAACATCGTCATCGAATAGAGCTGATCGATCGGCTTGCCATCAGGCCCCGCGCGCTGGCCAGCATTCCAGGTCGAGGGGTTGCCGGTGCCGTAGTACATGAGGTTCAAGTCCGGATCGAAGGCCATGTAGCCCCAGGTCGAACCGCCACCGATCTTCCACTGATCGCCATTCCAAGTCTTCAAGGACGAGTCCTTGCCGACCGGCTTGCCGAGCATCATGGTCTTCTCGGGGTCGACGAGCACATCGGAGTCGGGCCCCATGGAATAAGCGCGCCATACGCGCTTGCCGCTGTTGATGTCGTATGCGGTCATCGAACAGCGGACGCCGAACTCGGCGCCGGATATGCCGACCACAATCTTGTCTTTGATGACCATCGGAGCTTGCGTGCCGGTCTCGCCTCTCTTCGGGTCGCCGTTGACGACCTTCCAGAGTTCCTTGCCGGTCTTCGCATCGAGAGCGACGAGCGAAGTGTCAGCCTGGTGAAGGAAGATCTTACCGTCGGCATAAGCGAGGCCGCGGTTGACCGTATCGCAACACATCACCGGAATGACGGCGGGATCCTGCTTCGGCTCGTACTTCCAGATGATCTTCTGTTCGTCGGCGAGGTTCAGAGCGAACACGATGTTCGGGAACGCCGAGTGAAGCCACATGGTGTCGCCGATGACCAGCGGGCCGCCTTCGTGACCACGTAGGACGCCGGTCGAGAACGTCCAAGCCACTTTGAGCTGGCCGACGTTTTCGGTCGTGATCTGGTCGAGCGTCGAATAACGGGTGCCGGCATAGTCGCCGGACTGGATTGCCCAGTTATTCGGATCGCTGGTCAGCTTGACCACGGATTCGTTGGCCCAACTCGGCCCTGAAAACGCAGCCGTCGCCAATAATCCGAGTGTAAATGCACTTTTGCGCATTGCGCTTCCTCCAAAGATTGCCACGCGTAAAGTGTTCAGAGTGCCGCTTACCTCAGCATTCAATTCGGCGGGATTTATTCCCGTCTTGGTTCCGAATGCCGGAGGCCTAATCACTTTCCACGGGTGAAAAAGCGGCAATTCTCATGAACACGTGCACTAACTCACTCATGGGCGAGTTTGGCAACACAGCTGGCATTAATTGCGGTCGCGTTTGCTGAAAAATATGCAAATGGGAAAATATCCAAATACATGCAGGAATATTTTCAGATTTTGTATCGGTATTTTCCTGATTGCTTTTGGTCTAATATTTCTGACGTGAGGAATTCGAAGGAATTGCATGCAACCCGCTCGCCGCAAGATTGCTGTCGTATCGACGTTGCTGTTGATGCCGATGCTGATTGCCAGCGCATCGATAGGGATGGCCAATACAGATGCTCCGCGGTGGGAGGTCGGAAGTATCTGCCAGACGGCGAAATCCGTGACGGCCTGTACGCGGAGAGAGGCGTTGAGTCGGGCGACGGTGCTTGATCGATGGCTTGCGACGCCAGAAGGAGACCGGCAGTTCTGCCTCGAGGAACTAAAGACGAAAGACGTCGAAAGCTACTGGAGTTTGCTTGATTGTCTGGGGAACCGCGCGATCGCGAACGACGCAAGCTAGTCCGTGTTTGTGTAGGCGCGATTGTCTCGTCTTTGATGGTGTAATCGATCGAATCCCGTGTGATCTTTCGCGTCGGGAATAATTCTCGGCGTAATCAGCGTTGATATTCGAATATGCGCCGCTAGAACATGCTTGAATTCCGGAAGTTAATCTCAATGGACACCTTGTGAAGCTACTCGTCGTCGAGGACCATCCGATCGTCATCTCAGGATGCAGGGCTCTATTCACCGAGGATGCTGGCGTCACGATGATCGAGGCACGCACCGCTGCGGCGGCGCGTTTAGCGTTGAAGAATGACGCGCCGGATGTTTCCGTTATCGATATCAATTTGCCCGATGGGTCTGGCCTCGAGCTCACGCGCGAGTTCATTGCTCATGATCCAGAAGCCAAGATTGTCGTCTTCTCTATGAGCGACACTCCGATGCTCGCTATTCAGGCGGTTGAGTGCGGCGCCAAGAGCTATGTCAGCAAAAACGGAAGCCCCAGCGATCTGAAGGACGCTGTTTTCGCCGTGGCGCGCGGGGAGATCTGGATCTCGGATGATCTCATCCAGGAGATGGCGCTGCTGCGCGCGAAAGCTTTTGGAGCGACGACGTTCCTGAGCGAGCGCGAGCATCAGGTGCTGAGAATGTTGGCGCGCGGCCGCAGCATGGCGGAAATCGCCAACGATATCTCTGTATCGTACAAAACCGTTGCGGCCGACTGCGCTATGCTGAGAACGAAGCTCGGCGCGCGAACCTCGTCCGAATTGATCCGCATTGCCGTCGAGTTGAAACTCGTTTGAGAAAACTCTGATCGGGCTTAAGGTCGGCGCCAACTCCGTGAAGCTTCGATAGCGCAGAAGCAAGGCTCTCCGGCCTCCTGGCGACGCTGCTGGCGAGCGCTCCAATGTCAATGGGAAAATTTCCCGATTTCATCGGGAAATTATCACCTTACTTCGGGAATTCATCCTCATATACCGTGCAATTCGCCTATCGCGCCGGGAATTAATTCTGGCGTGGCAGGACGAGAGGCACGGATTGCGGCTGCGCAATCGATAGATCGGAGTTCACACGGATGAAGCTCAAATTGTTAGGCTTGGCTGCTTTGCTGCTGGTTCCGGGATTGGCCACATCGGCTCATCTCGATAAGGCGATGGCGGCATCGGCATCGTTGACGGCGCTCGATCCGGACAATGACGGCACCGTGGATCTGCAGGAAGCCAAAGCAGCAGCCGCCAAGCTGTTCACGAAGCTTGATCCTGATAACGACGGCACGCTCGATGCAAAAGAGCTGTCGGGCCGCGTGGACGAAGCAGAGCTGAAGGCGGCTGATCCGGATAACGACGGCACGCTGGATCAGAAAGAATACGAAGCCATTGTCGAAGCGCGCTTCAAGGCGGCCAATCCGGACGACGACGGCACGCTCGATGAAAAAGAGCTTTCGACCGATGCCGGGAAAGCATTTCTGCTTCTCGTGGAATAATTTCTCATTACTGCGCTGCCGGGTGGCTTGGCGGATACAACAGCCACGCGTTCGTCTGGTTGCCCGGCAGTGCAGTGATTGATGTTTGCCGAATCTCTCTGCAGCTTTTCAAGAAACGCAGACATCGACGGCGAGGAACTCTCAGGAAGCAGCTCGAATTGATCCCAACCCACTTCGGAGGTTATCCGTGCAACGGTCAGCATCTCCTCTTTTCCTGGGTACTGCTCTGGCGGTCATCGCCGGTTGGTCAATATCAGCTTTCTCCGACGCTCCGGCACGCGTGAAGGGCTATTTCTGCGGGGCCAAAAGCGAGCAGGTCGCCTACATGCAGCGCCTTGCTGCCGGCGACAGCGAAGAAATCGCGGCCAACGCCGTGAATAAGTCGGCAGGAAAGCAGACCTGCGCCTATTTCCTTCCTGCCGACGCAATACCGGTCAAAGACCAGGTCGTCATGAGCGGGGGACTGGTGTTCAAGGTGCAAAGCTTCGTATTCCTGCCCGAAAAGGTCGAGCGTTGGACCGGGACGTATTTCGGTTCGATGCATTCGAAATCGAAGTACGGCGACATCTGACCTTTGTATCGCCGCGCTATCATAAGTCCTGTTTCGGACCGTGTTGGGGGAGAACGCCCTCCGGCAGACACGGTTTGCCGACGGCGATGCACTTGAACGTGTTTCGCGGCCCTGCGTGACAATTGACGGCCTTATCCTTGGAGTTCTCCCAGAACTCGTAGCCGCGGCCGAGCGCGCCCGCGCGTGACGACCACCAGACGGTCGCAGCTTTTTTGGCCTCGTCCTCCGTTGCGGCGGACCCTTCGCCGCTTTCGACTTGTGAGCCGCAAAACCGGCCCTCCGCTGCTGCGGGCATGCTTGCGGCAAGCGTCACGCACATGAGAACTGCACACCTTACGTCGATAATTTTAAGCATGGGTCGCTCCTGATTGCGTTGTCATTCAATCGCCGTCACGGCGAAGCCGCGCTCGCGCAGCAAAGCGACGAGCCCGCGCGGGCCGAGGTGATGCATCGCGCCAACGGCGATGAAGAGGCTGCCTTGATCGAGCAGTGGCAATGCGCGCTCGAGCATCCGCTCGTTGCGTTTGCTGACAAGCGCCTCGCGCAATGAAGAGAGCGTGGCATCGTCGAGACCGGCGTTCGGCGCCAGTTCCCGCGTGAGAGTCCAGGCCGCGTCCATGCGCCGGAAGCGATACAACTCCGACATCGTCTGCGTGACGTCATCGACACGAGGATGAAGCTCGATGCTCGCCTTCAACCACGTCGCCTGCAGATCGGAAGGGATCGATGCGAGCGAACTATATTGCTCGAACGTCGTCTCCAGGCCGACGATGCGCGTGCCCGACGCCTGCGCTCTTTCGATGACGAGCGTATCGATCGGCTTCATGCCGAGGTCCTGAAGCTGCCGCTGACACCGCGAGTCGGCCAGGAACATCGTGACGGCCCAAGGCTTCAAGCCCAAAGCGAGCTGCGGCGGATAACCGGCATCGGCAAGAACTTTTTCGATGACGGCCATTTCATCGTCGGCGAGAATGCGTTGCAGTTCGCGATCGCGTGAGACCATCAACGGCTGCGCTTGCGCCATCGCATTGGTCAGTGAGGATCGCGACGTCTCGGCGGCTTCAACGGCGACGACCTTCGAGGAGTCGATCGCAGCAAGGGTGGCTTGTGACAGACTCTGCAGATTTTTATCGATGACATGAACCGTTCCGAACAAGAACGATGCGGGTGTCCCGTCTTTGTCGATCCGCCAAAGAACGGCTTCGCTGTTGGCAACGCGGCTTGCGTCATTGAGGATCTTTTCGAGCTTGCCTCTATCGCGATGGTCGATCTCGTACAGCACGCTCGTCGGCACGCATGGCGCCTCGTCGGCGCCTTTCGATGTCGCTGAGAAGCCCACATTCGTTGCCATCGCCAACATCAGAATCCACCCGCAGCGCTGTCTAGCGTGGCGAAAAGGCGAGCACGACGCGCGGTCCGTCTGGCGTCTTGATGCGCTTGATCTCCGTGTTGGTTGCGAGATCGATGACCGAAACGGTCGCAGAAAACCAGTTTGCGACATAGACTTTATTCCCATCCTGGATGGCTGCCAGTCCCTCGGGGTAACGTCCGACTTTGATTTCGGCGCGTAGTTGCCGCGTGCTTGCGTCGAAAACGGAAACGCTTCCGTTTGCCTGGTTCGCGACGAGAAGCTGCGAACCGTTTTTGGTGACGGCGAGGCCATAAGGCATTTTGCGCGTCTCGGATGAGGAGACGACGGCAAGCGAGGCTGTGTCGATGATCGAAAGCGTGGCCGACTGTGCGTTGGCGACGATCAACTTTGTCTGGTCCGGCGTCAGCGTCAGCGCAAACGGAGCATGGCCAACGTCGATCTCCTTGATCACGTCCTGCTTGCGCGTGTCGATGACGGAAATGGAATCGGCTTCGCGGTTCGCAACGAAGAGGCGTGAGCCGTCTTCGGAAATCACCAGATGTGCCGGCGATCGGCCCGTCGGAATGGACTTCGAAATTGCCCCTGACCGCGGATCCACGACGGCGACGCGATCCTTGCTCCAGTCTCCGACGTAGAGCTTGCCGCTGCGATCGATGCCGATGCCGAAGGGCTGGCCGCCGATATCCAACGTGCGAACGACGTCGTGCGTTTTCAAATCGGCGACGACGATCTTGCCAGTTTCCGGCTGGGTTACGAATGCGTCGCCGGACATCGCATTGATTGCGAATGACGCGGGTTTCCCCGAGAGTTCGATGCGAGCGGAAATCTCATCGACCTGAGTATCGATGACGGCAAGGACGCCCGCATCTTGGCAGAGGACGTATACGGCTTGCTGCGCTTCGGCAGAGTTTGCCGAAGCCGCAGCCAGTGTCAGCGCCAGCACTAGGCCAACGACGCGGGCGATCACTTGCCCTTGCCTTCCGCCTTCGCTTTGATCGCGGCGAGGCCCGCCTGGAAGAAGTCGGTTGTCGCCTTGGTTGCGGCTTCGTCGTTCTTGTCCTCGGGCGGTTCATTCGTCGTGTCGGCACGATAGAAACGCGACGTCCATTCGACCTCGCTGCCGCCGTCCGCAGGACGGACCGAGATCTGATCCGAATAGAAGCTCACCGGAAACGCGTCGACGTTCTCCTTCAGAAGGCGATATTCGATAGACATTTCTTTCTCGTTGTAGGAGTCGAGACTTTCGACGAGGTCGCCACCGCTCTTGAGCGTCAGTGTGCGCGTCGCGCCTTCCTTGTTGCCGCCTTCTGCCGTGACTTTCGCGAGACCAGGGTGCCAATCGCCGATTGCGGCGAATTCCTTGATTACGTCCCACACGGCTGCGGGCGGAGCCGCGATGGTGATCTTTTCATCGGCTTTCTGCGGCGTTGGTCCGTGCGCGCTGGTGGCGCTGAAGCTTGCGGCAAGAATAAGAAGCGAAGCAACGAGAGGTGGAACGAAATTCATGCGTTAAGCTCCAGATTTTGAGGGAAGCAGGCGCGCCAGACGGGCACGATTTGTTAGCCGGGGATCGCCGACGAGCGAGAGCGCGTAGAGAAGGATCAGCGAGAGAAGCGCGAGCGAGGCCGGGATGTAGGCCATGTTCATCGATGTCGGCACAACGCGCTTTTTTGCCGAAGCCATCAGTGCATTTGCGATGCTGCCGGATTTCTGAAGCTCGACGTATGTCAGTCCAGTTTTATCGGCGAGATCCGTCAGGTGCGCGGTTTTTACCGACGAAAGATGTTCCTCGCCGGATTCGGGTGGTGCGCCGAACGGAGCATTGCGGGGATTGTAGCCTTCGCGCGTTTCGGCTCCGGGCGGTGCCGCGCCGATGCGGTTGTCTTGCGGAACGTCGCTCGGTCCATAAACGCCCGACTGGCGGCCTTCATCGTCGAACTTTGGTATGGGAACTTTCTCCGTACCACCGACGCCGACGATGAGCCCTTTGACATCGCCGAGCTTGCCTTCGAACGGCGGCGTGCCTGTGAACGGCAGTGGTGGCGCTTCCTGTCCATCCGTTAGAAAAATGAGATCGGCTTTGAGGCTCGCGGCGATGTCAATTGCGGAATAGAGCCCCTTCGCGATGTAGCTGTCGCCCTGCCAGGCCATGCGCCAGTCGAGTTCCGACAGCGCGTCTTCCAGACCGTCATAGTTGTTGCAGATCTCGACGGGATTGAAGAGCAGGAACGAAATGCGCTCGGTGAAAACACCGAGGCCCAAACGTGATTGGCAGGGCACGCTTTGAACCAGATCGACCAGCGCGTTACGGGCCGCTTGCAGTCGCGAAGCGGAGCCCGGCGGGCTCCCCGTGTCGCGCGTGTTCATGCTGCCTGTGATGTCGACGATTGCGACCGCATCGACCACGTTCTGGTTGCGGACGACCTGAAATCCAACGAGCGCCGCAAGCGTCAACGCCAGTCCTGCAATCAGCAGAAACATGCGGCGATCCCAGGGTATGCCGAATGCCGTCATGGCAAGCCTTTCGGAACACCCGGTAGGTCCGTCCACACTTTCTTGGGCGTTGCCTGCTCATCGTCCGGAAGATTTTCAGCCTGCGGCAGATCGCGGACGATGCGCATCGCGATGTCGAGATTGAATTTCGTGTTCCAATCTGCCGGATCGAGTTTGAGCGCCAGGCGGTATTCGGATTTCGCGACGTTGATCAAAGCCGCGGCATGATCGAGGTCGCCTTTGCGGACAAACTCCGAGCCCCGGCGCGTGCGCTCGTTGGCGATGTTGTAAAGCGCGCGGGCTCGCACGTGCGGATCGATGTTTGCTTCGCTGCTGCTGAGCAACGCTTGCGCATCCTCGATGCGATCGTGCGTGATCAGCTGATTGACGCGCGCGAGAATGAGCTCCGACGGCGAGTGTTTCGGATCAACGGAGGTGTCCTTATTAGCGGTAAGCGCCAAGATCGCACTGTTTGCGCTTTGTGTTCGCCATAGCTGCATGGACGTTGCCGCCGTAAAAAGCAGCGCCAGGACGGCGATCATCCAAAGGATCGGTCCGCGCCACGGCGATAAGAATTTGACCAAGCTAAGCGGCATGAGCGTCACCCCGCTTCGGCGTTACCGATCGTTCGAAAAATTTTGCGGCGAGGAGCACACCCATGCCGAGCGCGGCGAGGCTGTAGGCCCATCGCGAGAGATCGTATTGAGGAATGCGTTCGCTGTAGACGATGGGCGTCTGCTCGAGTTTGCCGATCTCGGTAATTGCGGCTTTCACGGCTTCAGGGCTTTCGGCCTCGAAGGCGCGATAGGGAACATGCAGCCCCTGTAGGAACATGTTCAGATGGCGCTCGGGCAGAACCTGCGGAATGTCGTCGACGCCGGGTGGCGGTGGCTCAAAAATTCCGTTGGTGCCTTGCGTGCGAAGATAAAGCCAGTAGAGGTGGACCGGTTGGCGCGCGAATTCGGCGCGTAGCGATTCCTGAACGCGGCGCGCGATCACGGCAGCGCCATCCGAGACGAGCACGATCGCGCGCGACGCCTGCGAAACGTCTTCCTGTGTCATGTCGAGCGCCATCGCGAGGCCGCGGCCGACGTCGGTGAAGGCAAGTCCAGGCCGGTCGATGGCGTCGATCGCTCCGAGAATGAGATTCTTGTGATCGGTGATCGGCAGCACATGAATGGGCGATGTCGAGAACGCGGCGACGCCAAAGCGGTCATGAGCACGCTCGGTCACGAAGTCTTTGAGCAAGCGTTTTGCCGCTGCGGATTTCGATTCCTGCCCGCCGCTCGGCGGTCGTCCCGCGAACGTGTCGTCCATGCTTGATGAGCGATCGATCAGCAGAACGATATGCGCGCCTTGGCCAAAGCGATCGATCGTTCGTTCGCGAAGCGAAAGCCCTGCGATGCCGAGAATGAGTCCGAGCATCGCCAGCGCACCGGCAAGCCGGAGCGCGAGCGCAATGACTTGCGACGTCCGGTCGGCTTCAAAGCCGCTAAGTGACGGGTACCCCTCCTGGCGTTGCACGCTGAGCAGAAGCGGCAGGATCGCCAGCGGCAGCAAATAGAGCGCCATGGGATTGGTGAAGATCATGCGGCTGCCTTCTCTTCACGTGCAAGATCGGCAGCCAGCTTTCGAACGTCTTCGATGGAAAATTTGCTTTCCGCGGATTGCTTGTTTCCGGAAAAGAAGAAGATGCGCGAGCTTTCGAAGAACTTCTGCATCGCTTCCTTGAGAGTCGAAAAACGCTGGCGCTGGCTGAGGAAGGTCGAAAGATCCTCGGCGAACAAGCGTCGGCCATAGGACTCATCGAACGCGCGATGCAGCGCGATCAATGAATCTCTGTAGCGACCATCGCTTCCCGCCGCGGTTTGCAGCTCTCGAATCCGGCGATCGGCCATCGTGAACGGACGTCCTTTCCGTTTCGCGAATGGACCTTTGGCGTAGTGCCGGAGCAGCAGAAGCGCCGAGAGAGCCAAGGCCGCAAGTCCAAATCCGAGCCATGTCGTCTGTCGCGATGTGCTGATTGCGTGAGCCTTGGCATTGGGCGCCATGATGTCGGCAAGCTCAACCGATTTTCCCGACATGAAGTCGCTGACGGCATACTCCCTGAGCGGAGACATGACGATTTGAAATGCGGGGATCGAGGCGACGTCCTGGGATGAGGGAATTTCCGTACCCGGTGCGGTGTCCGAAGTTTGCGCGGCGGGAACCGTTCCCGGATTTCGGAATTTCAGCGGATACGCCGGAATTTTGACTTTGACGGCTTCGATCGGCGCATAGAACGTCTGATACTTCAGCGTAATGTCGTGGATCTTGCGTCCTTGTGTTTCGCGGACCTTGTGATCGACGTCGATAAGCTCGAGCCAATAGGTGAGTGGCCCCGGTCGCGGAAGTCCCGCCGTCAGAAGCTCGGTATCGCCTGTCGTTACAACCTCGATCCGGCGCTCGAACGTATCGCCGATGAAATAACCGAATGCGCGGGGCTCATAAATATTCACCGCCTCGACGGCCGCTTTGCACGGTGCGGCACCGATGATTAGAAATGCAAGGATCAGCCAGGCGCGCATCAAACGCTTCCGTATAGAAGAAATGACGTGAGCCGCATCCAGTCGATGCGGTCGCGGATCGTGAACATTTCGCGCGCCGTCGTATCGAAGACTTGTCGCGTGCGTGCGCGTTGTTCCTGGCGAGCGGCTTGCCAGCGCGCTTTGAGTGACGGACGCATGGCGACCAGCCTCCGTGAGCCCGTTTCGAGGTCGCGAAGATTGAGAAGGCCCCAGTCGGGCAGCTCATCCAGTTGCAGGCTGTCGTCGATTTCGACCGGCACGACGTCGTGGAAGGCCAGCGCTTCTCCGGCGCGGCGCGCATCTTCTGTCGACCATAGGAAATCCGAGACGAGAAACACGAGCCTTCGTGTTCCGGAGACCGCCGTCGCCGCTTCCAAGATTCCGGAGACGCCAGGTTTTTGCGGCGTGAACGCTCGCAATTTCTCGATGGCTTGCGAGTGGGCGGCGCGCGAGAGCGTTCTCTGCAGGCGCAAATCTTCTCGCAGCGTGCTGTCGAACGGTAGGAGCGAGAAGGTATCGCCGGCGCGCTCGGCGCAAAGCGCGAGCGCTTGGGCCAGGTCTGCGGCGAGTGAAATCTTATTACAGCGGCCCTCGAATGCCATCGATGTCGAAACGTCGACAAGCACGGCGACGTCGATCGCGCTCGGCTGCTCGAAACGGCGGACGAGAAGGCGTTCGAAGGGATCGTTCAGCGAAGCGCGAATTGCGATCCGCCTCGGGTCGGGAAGAGAGAGCAGGGGCACGATATCGCGGAAGCGGCCGCCTCCGCCGTACAAATGACTCCGATGCGCGCCGGCGCGAATGCCGCTCGTTCGCCACGGAATGCTGTAGGCGACATCTCGGAGCTCGTCACTCACGGCGCGGGCACCTTCGCAAATACGTCGCTGATCAATGCGCGGACGAGTTCTTCGCGTCGTAGCTCGTAGACGGGCGCAAGGAAGATGCGGTGCGCCATGCATTCGTAGAAAATGTCTCGAATGTCTTCCGGCACGACCATGTCGCGGCCGGTCAGCCATGCCGATACGCGTGCGGCGCGGATCAGGTAGCTCATGCCGCGAGGGCTGGCGCCGCCCGCGACCAGCTTGCCGACATCGACGCCTGCAACGTTCAGGCCGGCGCTTGCGGGATTGCGAACCGCGTCCCAGAGATCGAGCGTATAGCGTTCGAGCGCGGGGCTGACGGTGATGCTGGACTGAATGACTTTTGCCAGCGCATTGAGCTGCCGGTAATCGACGACGCCTTCCTTCAAAGTACCGATCAGCGCGTCGACGTCGTGGAAGCGAGTTTCGAACAGCAGTTGCCGGCGTGACTCTTCATCAGGCGGCGTGGCGATGGCGACTTCCATCAGGAAGCGATCGCGCGCGGCTGCGGGAAGCTCGAACGTCTCTTCGCGCTCGATGCGGTTTCGGTCGGCGAACACCAGAAGATGCGGGAATGAATGTTCGGTGTTGAAAGCCGTAATGCTGCGTTCGGCCATCAAGCGCAGGAGCAGAGAGTGAACCTGCGGACGGGCGCGGTTGATCTCGTTGAAAAAGAATACCGAAAGATCGCTGCCGTGACGAAGGACGGGGCCGGGCTCGACACGCGGTTTTCCTTCTTCGTTCAGAAACGTGTAGTAGATCATGTCCGAAGGCATGAGATCTATCGTGCCTTCGACGCGTTCATAAGCGCCGCCGAGCGTTCGTGCGACGGCTCTGAGCAAGGTGGTTTTGCCGACGCCGACATCACCTTCGAGCAGGACGTGTCCGCGTGCGAAGATTGCAATGACCATGAGGCGTATTGCGCGGTCCTGCCCGACCACCGCTTTTGCAACCTCGCTTTCAAGCTCGAGCGCGTGTTGACGCCAGTCCGCGAGGTTCATGCTTTTCAAGGCGGTTTGTTCCTGTTCCAAGCCCGCGAGCGCGCCATTCATCGCAGAGAATTCCATGCAAATATGTGCCGGAGAAACATCGGTTCGACGGCCGAGTAAAAAAATGGGGTGCTGCAAATGCAGCACCCCAATGACCTCGGAAGAGGAAGTCTTGTCTTAGCGTGGCAAGATCCCGAGGGTCTTTAAGGGGTGCGCGTCTACTGAATCTTCTTTACGTCGTAGACCCACTTGCCCGTTTTCTTGAAGTGTTCTGCGCGCTTCGCATTGCGTTCTTCTTCGCCCTTGCGAGACTCAACCTGTTTGTTGAGTTCCTTGGGATCGTGCTTCGGGTCGTATTTCGAACCCGCGATTTTCTCCGGGAAGCCCGGCTTCGGTTCCCAGCAGTTGCCAGGAGCTTTGCAGTGGGTGCCATCGTATGCCAGCGCAGCCGGTGCGGTCGCACCAATGAGACCGGCGGCCATGATCACTGCACCTGCCAAGATCGGGAGTGAACTCTTCTTCATCGGCTTTCCTCCATCTTCTACTTTGCTCAGGCGGCTTCGCCGCCCTTGTTGTTCCGTACCAGCATGGATCCGCCCGTTTTCAATCGGGACGGCGGCCAGACTAGTTTCCGGAAATCTTGCACTGCGCCTTTTCGGCAGCAGCTTTGCCCGTGGCTTCCCAGGCTTTGATGTCGAAGGGCTTGAAGTTCTTCTTTTGCTCCTCGCTCAGCCAATCCGCATCCGCGACATCATCTTTCTGGATGTGGCGAATCCAGGCGATGAGCTTCAGCATGTTGTCGAGTTCGAGATCCTGACCGTGCGGACCCATCATGCCGTTGGCGCCGCCGAAGATCGTTTCGAACAGGCCTTTGTCGGTCGTGTTTTTCGGGTAGGTCCAATAGGAGTCGTTGAGCCCCGGTCCGACTTTGCCTTCGCCGATGTGACCGTGGCAGCCCGAGCAAGACTCGAGATAGATTTCCTCACCTTTCGGCAGGCAGCCAGCAACTTCAACGTAGGGGTCGACGCCCGTCTGCATGAACTGCTTGACCGCAGGAGTGTCGCGCCCTTCTTTCGGAGCCTGACCTTCTACGTCGAGCGCTTCGCCGGTCACCGTATTCCGGAAAACTTCCTGTGCGCCAGCGCTTGTAACGAGCCCCGCCAACGCACAGAAAGTCAGGCCCGCTGCCGCCACTGTGAATTTCAACTTTGATTTCAGTCCCACTTGTCCACTTTCCTCGATATCACCGGCGCTTGCCGGACGTTTATTTATTGGATGCCGGCTGAACGAGAGGGATTCCCTCGTCCTTCAGAACATCTTCGATTTTCGATTGCACCTTGGGCAGCGCTTCATCGATTGCTGAGAGCAACGCTTTGTCGTCCTTGCGAACGGCAAACGATTGGTCGAAATGGAACGGAACCTTCATGCCGTCCGAGCGCACGTTGTTGTCTGGGACGACAATCAGCTTCAGCGCATCGTTTGCCTTCACGTAGCGCGCGACTTCAGGAGCAAACGCCACCGCGAGCCCAGCGGTCTGGTTCGCGACCTCGCCCACCATGCGATCGGGCGGAATGCGCGTATAAGCGTTTCTGCGATCTTTGAAGTTCGTCAGCGACGATGCGTAATTGATGTTGTCGTTATACAGATCTTCTTTTTCCATCATGACCGACGCGGGCGTGCTCGGGACGAAGCCGATCTTGCCGGCCTTCGCCAGATCCGGGCTGTCCCAGTTCGCGATCTTCAAGTTCGAGTCTTTGCGCACGATGAAAACGTAAGGCGCGCGATAATAGGGCTTCGATGTCAGGACGCGTTCGTCACCTGCATCGGTTCCGACGACCAGGTCACAGAGCTTTTTGTCGAGCTGGTCGCGAACTGCGTAGATCGCTGGTTTCGCCGACCACACGAATTCCGCCTTGCGTCCGATCCCTTCGGCGATGATCTTCGCGATTTTGTTTTCGAAGCCGTTTTCGTCCTTCGTGGAATACGGCGCTTCGTTTGCGGCTGCGCATACGCGAAGGACGGAGCTGTCGACGGCTGTTTTCGTCGTTGCGTCTTGCGCAAAGGATGGAGTGATCGACATCCAAGCGAGGACGGAAAGCCCGGCGGCGGCGAGCAACGGTCTGGAAACCTTGCCGATGGTGCTATGGCTTCGATCCGTACGGATACTAAGCGGCATGCGCAAAAAGACCTTTCGAATGCTGGTCAGAGTCATCTGACGGCTTGTGATTTTGAGATCCGAAGTCGCCAGTCTTCGGGGCAATCGCGTTGCAAGGAACTCGCGGGGCGGCTCACCATGTAGTGAAGCGGAAATGGCTGCCGCCACGCGGCCCAGCATCCTCGCAGACGCTAAGCTTGTGAGAGAGGATCGCGGCACCGCTCGATGCCGAGCCGCGATCCGAGGCTTTCATCAGCCCTTCTCGTACTCGCCGACGTTGACGTCGTCGTAGGGGTTCTTGCCATCAAGCGAGAACACCTCGAGGCTGCCGCCCATCTGCGTGTAGTTCTGCAGGTTCTTGAATGCGCCAACCGCGCCGAGACCTGCGGTCGGGTCCTGAAGGTCGAACACCAGACCAACGCCCGGCCAACCGCCAACGCCCGACATCACAGCGATGTACTGGACGCCCTTGTGCTCGTACGTCATCGGGTACCCGATCACGCCCGACGGAAGCTTATGCTTCCAGACCAGCTGTCCGGTGTCCGAGTTGCGAGCCTTGAGGAAGCCATCGAGCGTTCCGTAGAACACCAGATTGCCTGCGGTCGCGAGCGTGCCGCCCCAGACCGAGAAGCGCTCCATGTGCTGCCACTTGTACTCGTTGGTGATCGCGTTGTAGGCCTTGATCTGACCAAGACCGAGGTAGTTCTGACGATCGCCTTTCGGGCCCGGGTACATCCACAGCGTCGCGCCGACGAAGAACTGGCCGGCACGGTAGGGAAGCATGAATGGCTCCCAGTCCATGCAGATGTGGTTGATGCCCATGAAGAACAGCTGCTTCTGGGGATCGTAGGAGTCGTGACCCTGGTTGTGGTACCCCATGGCCGACGGGCAGATGTCCGTGCCCTTGTGGTCCATACGGGTGCCGTATTCCGGATCGCGAACCGGGAGGCCGGTCTTGAGGTCAACCGTCTTGAACACGTTGACGGTATCGTCAAGCTTGTCGGCCGAGATCAGGTCACCGTTTTCACGATCGAGCGTGTAGACGATGCCGTTACGATCGGGATGCGTCAGAAGCTTGCGCTTCTTGCCGGTCTTGTCGGTCTGCTCGGAAAGCATGATGACGTTGACGCCAGCGAAATCCCACTCGTCGTGCGGGGTCTTCTGGTAGCCGAACTTCATCTTGCCGGTGTCGGCGTCGCGAGCCGTGATCGTCATGGTCCACTTGTTGTCACCAGGACGCATCGTCTCGTTCCACGGAGCCGGGTTGCCAGACCCGTAATAGATCAGGTTGGTAGCCGGATCGTAGGCATACCAGCCCCAGTTCGTGCCGCCGCCGATTTTCCAGGCGTCGCCTTCCCAGGTCGCGGTGCCGAGGCCCTTTTGACCATAGTGCGGGTTGGCGCTGTTGAAGTCGTCAGCAAGACCGATTTCGGCATCGGGACCGGTCGCGTAGTAACGCCAAGCCTGCGCGCCCGTGCGGACGTTGTAGGCCGTCACGTGACCACGAACGCCGAGTTCGGCGCCTGACGAACCGACGATCGCGAGATCGTGAACGACATAGGGAGCCTGCGTGAGCGTCTGACCGACCTTGATGTCGCCGTTCTCAACCTTCCAGAACTCTTCGCCCGTCTTGGCGTTCAACGCGACGAGATGGCCGTCGAGCTGCGTCTTGATGATCAGCGAAGGTGTTTTGTCATCGCCCGGCCAGTACGCCAGACCGCGGTTAACGAGGTCGCAGCAAGCAACCGAGCGTGCGGCCGGATCCTGCTTCGGGCTGTGCTGCCACAGGATGTGGCCGGGATCGTTGAGATCGAGCGCGAAGGTCTTGTTCGGGAACGAGCTGTGAACGTACATCACGTCGCCGATGACGAGCGGTGCACCTTCATGGCCATGCAGCTCGCCGGTCGAGAACGACCAGGCGTGCTTCAGCTGCTTGACGTTGTCGACGTTGATCTGCGTGCTCGTGCTGTAGTTGTTCGAATCGTAGTTTTTGCCCGGCATTACCCAGTTTTCATTGCTGTTCGACAGCTCGATGAGCTTGTCGTTCGCAAGCGCGCTGGTGGCCGCGCCCATGTGCACGGCGGCAGCTAACGCCATGCAGGACGCCGACATCAGCATCGATGTGCTAGCAAGTCTTTTCATGCCAATTTATCCTCGCGTTTCCAATCCCAGCTATTGTTCTGGACGACGAGCGCGTGGCGAGGGACGGGAACCCGACGCCACAACATCCGTCCTTTAGTCAGAGGGAAATCTGGGTAATTCCTCCGCCCATCTCTCCGCTCTTCGTAGGCGTACCGCGCGCTCGGATTACTGGTTCTCCGATGACTTCGCGTTCAGCACGGGCGGGACCGTAACAACGTAACTAGCGGGGGTCTTCAGTGTGATCGGCAAATAGCGCCGGGAAGAATCGGCAAAGAACGCTGCAGACGTTGTCCTGGAAGTCTGGCGTTCTCTCTGGCATAGGTCGGGCACAAACGCAGATCGCATCGTGCGCTCTGCGCGCCTCACAACTCGCGAGAGCAATGAAATCTCGAACATTCTGGCTGATGGGCGCGTGCGCCCTGCTTTTTGCGGGATGTGATGATAGTAGCTCAATCAATCAGCATGCGGATCAACGCTCGGGGTTGGCGCAATCGCAAGCACAGCCGGGCTGGCTTGATGCGACCTCAGACATTGATCCAGCCGGATGGCTGATCTCGCGCGAGGCGAGCCGGGGCAAGGCCATCAAGGCGGAGGAGGCCGACATTATCAAGGCGTCGATCGCAAACGCAGCTAAGATATTCAAAGAAGATCCGCGCATGATCGCGAACAGGGCCGTTCAGCTCGAGGTAATGCTCGATCCGACCGATGACCGCGAAACCGCGGTCTGGTTGGTCGAAGTGCTGGCAGACGTCGTTCGCGAGCCGGGCAAGGTCGAGGGATTTGGCGCAATCGGCCAACAATACTTCAATTTGCGCAAAGCGGGATTAAGCGAGCGTGCCGCGCTCGATGACCTCTCGCGGCGCTACAGATCGCGCGGCTAGTTTGATGCTGGACGCATTGTTTCGGAAAGTTTCGGGGTTTGCCTGGTTCGGACGTTCGATCCGTCACCAGGTCTTGCTCGCGATCTCTTTGATGCTTCTGCTCGCCACCATTGCTGCCGGCACGATTGCTGTCGTCAATGGCCGTAACGCGGTGAACGTCGAGATCAAGGCGTCGATAGATTTCGCGGAGGGTCTGTTGCGCGAGCTGGTTCGGCGCATTGCCGCGGAAAACCAGCTTTCGAACCTCGATTACCTCGTGTCGCGGGAAGTCGACCATATGCGCCACGCGCGCATCTATGTTCAGGATGGAGGCACGCCGCCAAAGCTCTTGCGCTCGTCCTCATCGGACGATGACGGTCCGTCGCCCTTGGGCGAAACGCCAGATTGGTTCGAGAGCCTGATGATGCCGGCTGGCGGCGAGGATCATACTCGCGTCATCCGCGTGCCGAATGGCGACCGGCAGATCATTCTCAAAGGCGATCCGGATGATGAAATCGCCGAGAAGTGGCAGCAGCTCTCATCCCTCGCGATCGTTGCTTCGATCTCAATGCTGCTGCTCGTCGGAGCATTCTATTTCGTGCTCGGATGGATACTGACGCCGTTGCAAGCGCTGGCGCGTGGGCTCGTGGCTTTGGAAGCCGGCGAGAACGCGCGGCGTCTCGAAATACCGCGCGTCGTCGAGATCGCCGACATTTCGCGCAAGTTCAACTCGCTTGCGGCATCGCTCGATCAGACGCGGGCGGAAAACGGCGAGCTATACAAGCAAATCCAATCCGTTCAGGAAGACGAAAGGCGCGAAATCGCGCGGGAGCTGCACGACGAAGCAGGTCCCTGTCTGTTCGGCATCACGGCGAGCGCCGAGTCGATCAACAGAATATCGATAAAGCTCGACGACGAGTCGGCGCGCAGAATCACGACGCGAACGGATGAAATCCTGTCGATCGCTGATCGTCTGAAAGCCATGAACCGTGCGCTGCTCAAAAGATTGCATCCGGTTTCCATCGGCAAGGTGCCACTGCCGGCGTTGATCAAGGATCTCATCAACGATTTCGATCGTCGCCATACGGACGTCCGCATCATTTCGGAGATCGGCCCGTTTGCTCGCGCTTACGCTGAGAAAATCGAGCTGACCGTCTACCGGGCGACGCAAGAGGCTTTGACGAACGCCGTCCGGCACGCGCAGGCCGACAACATCCTCATCGAACTGCGGGAAGAAACGTCTCGCGCCGGATCGAGAGAGCAGGAGCCCGGCATCCTGATCAGCTTGCGGGTGAGCGATGACGGCGTCGGTTTCAAACCTGGGGCGGCTGCTGGTTTTGGTCTCTCCGCCATGCGGGAACGTGTGCTTTCCGCGGGCGGGACGCTTGCCGTCGAAGCGCGAAATCCACGCGGCACGTCGATCTCCATCAAAATTCCAGCGCAGCCTAGGGACGCCAGCCGCCTGCAGGTACGCGAAGCTTCACGGATAACATCATGACAAAAATTCTTGTGATCGACGACCATCCCGTTGTGCTGCAGGGATGCCGCCGCGTTCTCGAGGATGCCGGCATCGAAAACATCACGCTGGCGTCGAACTTGATCGATGGCTTCCGTGCCTATCGGAACGACAAGCCCGACGTCATCATTATCGATCTTGCGATCAAGAAGGGCGTTCTCGTCGGTCTGACATTCATCCGGCGATTGCGGGTGCATGACAAGCATACGCCCATCCTGGTGCTGACGATGCATGAAGATCCGATGATCGCCAGCCAGTCGCTGCGCCTCGGCGCAAACGGCTACATCTTAAAGGACACATCGTCCGTCGATATCGTGAAGGCACTGCAGGCCGTGCGTCAGGGCAGGCCGTTTCTCAGCCACACGGTCGCGTCGGCGATCGCGCTGATGGAAACCAAGGGCCGCAGCAATCCGCTGAGCGGCATGACGTTACGCGAACTGCAAACCTTGGAGCTGATCGCGCAGGGCAAGCAATATGCGGCGATCGCCGAGGAACTGCACGTCAGCTACAAGACCATCGCCAACACATGCTCGCAGATCAAGGCGAAGCTCGGTGTGAAATCCCTTCCGGAGCTCATGCGCATCGCCATCGATCATCTGCCGGAAATGGCAGGACAGCGGACCAAGTGATGGCCTCCGTCGTTGCCGGGAACTATTTCCATCGAAGTATGCCGTGACTTGGAAATCGGTTTCGGGCGATCCATGTGCATCCTTCAGATCCAACCGGTGCGGAGCCCCATGCGTATCATTTTCGCTATCTTTCTGACTTGCCTATCCGGTTCGGCGTTTGCGGATGTCAGCTGTAAGGACCAAGTCGATGCAGCATTCGCCAAGCTTCGCGAGGCGGGCAAATTCCGGCTGGACACGACGATCAAGAACAAGGACGGCATGCTGAAGATGCAGGCGGACTATGTGCTGCCGGATCGCATGCACCAGACGGTGACGCTGGGC
>Ga0209933_1001166_pt1 | contig 28711 bp, 24 predicted proteins | sample ThiBiot_300_biof_FD_183944 | JGI IMG/M metagenome (GOLD analysis project Ga0209933, IMG submission 183944) | Wastewater bioreactor microbial communities from Cape Town, South Africa - Thiocy_cont_300_biof (SPAdes) | ecosystem: Engineered > Bioremediation > Thiocyanate > Unclassified | place...
CGCCGATACTACTTTTACTCGTAATGGCCATGTTTGCCTTTGGCGATCAGTTGCCGTTTGTTGGGAACCGTCTGGCCGATCGAAAAGCTATGTGGCTAAGTCCCTGGGATAATGATGTTTATGGGGGCGACCATCTGGCGCACAGTTTCTGGGCCTTGGCATCCGGCGGCTGGACGGGGCAAGGCTTAGGAAAAGGATTTGCCAGTGCCATGCCAGCCGCTCATACGGATATGATACTCCCCAGTGTGGGCGAAGAACTGGGTGGATTGGGCGTAGTGGCTGTTTTTCTGCTGATGGGTATTCTAGTGCACCGGATCTTGCTACACGCCCGGCGGGCTGGTCAGCCGTTTAGCTTTTTCCTGGTGGCGGGTATCGCGCTGGCAACGGGCGTTCAGTTTTTGATCATTGCGGGCGGTTCCATTGGCTTACTGCCTTTAACGGGTATCAGTGTGCCTTTTATAAGCTACGGCAAAATATCGCTCATTATCAATTTGATAGCTATGGGGGTTGTGTTTAGTGTGGCAACTAGACCGGGGCAGTCTGAACAGCGCCAATACCTGGAGAAACACTATGATGTCGTCCTGATGGCGGGTATTGCTGGTTTTCTGCTGGGTGTGCTGGTGCTGATTGGTCGCCTGTTGCCCATCATAGGCTGGCGGGGTAACGAGTATATTGTGCGGCCCGCCCGTGTCGTTACCCGCAACGGTGATCCTGTGTATAGTTACAATCCCCGAATCGAGCGGTTAACCCGCGTACTGGCTGCGGGTACTGTCTACGACCGGAATGGGTTGGTGCTGGCAACCAGCTCGCCCGAACGGGTTACCCAACAACTGGCCCGGCTTCGGCAGATCGGCCTGAAAACCGATCAGCTTCAAACGCTCATACAAAAACGGCAGCAGCGGTATTACCCCTTTGGAGAGCACCTGTTTTTCTGGACGGGGGATTTAAATACGCAACTCTTCTGGGGGCAAAGTAATGGATATTATGCCGAAGCAACCCACTTCAGCGAGTTACGGGGTTTCAACAGCCGTCCTCGAAAAACAACGCTGGTTACGACCGATTACAGGGCCGACCGCTTTAGTCCAGTCGTTCAACAGGCGCGGACACTAACCGTTTATGACTACAGCGAACTAGCCCCAGCTTTACGGGCAGGGATCGATAGCCGGGAAGTGGCCGATCGCAAAGCAAAAAATCGCGACATTCATCTGAGTATCAACGCAGGATTGCAGGTGGCACTACAACAGGGACTGGCGCAGTCGGACTATAAAGACAAACGCCTGTCAGTGGTGGTACTGGACGCTGGTTCGGGCGATGTACTGGCATCGGCAGTTCATCCGCTACCCGCCCTGAAAACACCCGATGTGCTGCTGTTGTCGGATCGGGATCGGCTGAAACTCACGTATCTGGTCACCGAACGGGATTTGGGCATGACCTATCCGACAGCTCCCGGTTCAACAGCTAAAATCCTGACTGCCATGGCCGCCTTTAACAAACTGGGATCATCGGCCTCGGCTATTCGCTATCCGATTTCGTGCGAGGAAATTATTCGACGCGGGGCGCGGGAATCGGAACCCTGTGGAGAACTGGTGGATATGCGGAAGGCAATCGTTCGGTCGAGCAACGTCTATTTTATCCGAACCGCGAATGACAACGCGCTGGATACTGAACTGGCTGATCTCTATTTAGCCACAGGGATGAACGTCGATCTGGTTGGTGGCTACTCCTTTTTGGATACCCATACCGATGCGGAACGGGTTCAGATACGCCAGCATTGGCGGGATTCATCGTTTGTCGTACGTCGGAAGTTGTATCAGAGTACGCAATATCCAAGACGTTACCGAAGTGAGTTTTCTGGGCTGGCCTGGGGGCAGGGACAGTTGACTGCAACGCCCGCATCAATGGCTCGCATGGCCGGAGCTATTGCCAACAACGGTGTTTTACAGCCTTCGCGCTATGTACTGGACCGGGCCGGAAAAACCGAGCCAATAACCAGCGGCAAGCCCGTAGCCCGACAGCCTGGTTATGCCGAACAATTAAAAGAATTCATGATTGAGCAATCAAACCCACCGTCGGGACGTAGTAAGATAAGTATCGCGCGGGTAGCGGGTAAAACAGGCACGCCCGAACGGGTTGTGCAGGGCGTACAGGTCAACGATGGCTGGTATGTGTTTTTTGCTCCCACGCCTGACGGACGCTCGAACACAGTTGTGGCAGTACGGATCGAATTAGGACAATCTTCAGCCGATGCCGTCAGTTTAGCGAATACCGTAGTGGCTCCTATTTTAAAAGAGCGTAACTATTTGGGAAGTTTTTAACGTAATGCGGGTGGAAAGCCGCAACCTGTAAATAGCCATACAACCTGGTCTACGGCTGCACGGGTTTCCAGCCGCGTTACACCAATTCATTATGAGCCTGATAGAAAAAGTCAAAAATTTATTTGGGTTTACCCCAGCTGAGCAGCAACCGACTACAGTGGCTTCTAATGTCCCTGCTGAGGCTGGACAGCCAAATCCTGGCCCGTTAAAAGCAGTACCAGCGGGGCCTCCACCAGCAGCTCTGTTACGGGAGCAGGTTATGCGGTTTATAATCGGTAAACTTCGGGCCTATCAGAATGAGCCCGACACCGCTCCTGTAGGCTTGCGATTGGCTGTTTTATGCACAGATACTGAGGACGAAGACTTATACCGGGTCGTTCTGTGGGCGAACCAACCGGGAAAGTTTCAGGCTGAATTGGCTCGTCAACTGGCCGATCATTACATTACGCTTCCTAAAAACTGGCAGTTCGAATTCGCCTTTTTTATGGACCAATTGCCCGACACTACATATCGGGAAGGCAATCTGGGTTTGGTCGTTGTCGATCGCGCGAAGCCCGAAAGCGCCACTCTTCGGGCGAGAGTAGTTGCTCTGGTGGGGCAGATGGAGCAAGCGGAATACATACTTGATTCAACCCAGCAGACCACGTTCTGCATTGGCCGTGGGCATACAACCCAAACGGCATCGGGGCGGGTCCGAACCAATGATATTGTTATATTGAATGACGACGATCCAGGATTTGACCCCCAAAAAGGCGCTGGCAATGGGGCCGTTAGTCGGGCGCATGCGACAATTCGCTTTGATATGATTCAAAAACGTTATGCACTGCTGGTCGATCCAGGTGGGCTGCCTTCCGGGGGAAATAAAACGAAGATCATTCACCCGAACGATACCATCGAACGGGCCGATATTTCAGGCATGAGTTACCCTCTACAAAGTGGCGACCAGATTGAGCTTGGGGGTGAAGTGATGCTCTTGTTTGAGCTTCTGTAAAGCGGCTCACTATGGGTTAGAGTAGGCTCAAGTAAATCATTCTATGTGAAGGCTTTGGTAGTTCTGGGCAAGACGTACGTCGTTTGCAATGCCTGGTTTATTTCCTATGAAAACCTTATCTCTGCTTTGCCTTTTCTTCTTTTTTCCGTTGATCCTGTTGGCCCAGGCAACGGAATCGTATCCTGTTCACCCTGATGCGCAGCCTCAGGAGGGAGTTCCCAAAGGCGAAGTGCTTAAATTCACATTCGAGTCGTCCAAGGTTTTTCCTGGCACATGGCGCGAGTATTGGGTATACATACCTGCGCAATATAAGCCTTCTCAACCCGCCTGTGTGTATATAAATCAGGACGGCATTCAGTGGCAGGCCCCCGCCGTTTTTGATAATCTGATTCATAAAAAGGAAATGCCCGTCACGATTGGCGTGTTCGTGATGCACGGGCGTGTGAGAGCAGCTAATTCCGATGTAGCTCTGGATCGCTTCAACCGGAGTTTTGAATATGATGGGTTAGGGGATAACTATGCCCGCTTCCTGCTAGACGAGCTTCTGCCCGAGGTTGAAACCAAAAAGGCCTCAGATGGACGAGCTATTCGTCTGTCTCATAACGGGAATGATCGTGCCATCGGTGGCTCAAGTAGTGGGGCCGTTTGTGCGTTTACGGCTGCCTGGGAGCGCCCTGATGCATTTAGCCGGGTATTTAGCACGATTGGTACGTATGTTGGTTTACGCGGGGCCGATCACTACCATACCTTAATCCGGAAGGTTGAACCCAAACCGCTGCGCATTTTTCTACAGGATGGCACCAACGATCTTAACATTTACGGTGGCGACTGGTGGATGGCCAACCAGACGATGGAGCGTGCCCTGACGTTTGCGGGCTACGATGTGCAGCACATCTGGGGCGAGGGGGCTCATAGTGGCAAACACGGAACGGCGATTTTTCCCGATGCCATGCGCTATCTGTGGAAAGGGTGGCCCGAGCCCATCAAAGCAGGTACGTCAAAAAATCAGATGCTTACTGATATTTTAGTGCCCAATGAAGGCTGGCAACTGGTTGGCGAAAACTATCGCTTCGCTGATGGGCTTTGCGCCAATGCTCAGGGCGAAGTGTTTTTTAGTGATGGACCAACGGGGGCGCTATGGAAAATAGGTCTTGATGATAAACTGAGTCAGGTTGGTAGCAAGCGTAAAGGAGGCCATCGTCAGGCATTCGGCCCCGATCAGCGGATGTATGCCACTGCGAATGCAGGTTCTGGCATAACCGCCTATACACCTGACGGAAAGGCGTCGGTTGTGGCCGAAGGGCTGACTGGCTATGATCTGGTGGTAGCCAGCAATGGCAATACCTACGTTACCAGTAAGCGTACTGATGCCAAAGGCGGTAGTCAGGTGTGGCTGATTCCACCGTCGGGCAAAAAACTTGTGGTCGATACCGATCAATTTTCGGCGAGTGGGATTACGCTATCGCCCGATCAAACGCTTTTATACGTATCCGATTCTGATTCGCACTGGGTCTACAGTTATTCGATCCGGGCAGATGGTACCCTGGCTAATAAACAGAAATATTACTGGCTTCACTCACCCGATACGGCCGATAATGCGGGAGCAGACGGTCTTAAAACCGATCGGGATGGGCGGCTCTATGTGGCTACTCGTCTGGGTATACAGGTATGTGATCAGGCGGGCCGGGTCAATGCTATCCTGCCAATCCCGGCTGGAAACGTATCCAGCCTTTGTTTTGGGGGCGCCGATTTTGGTAGGCTCTACGTAGCATGCGGTAATAAGGTATACAGCCGTAAACTGAATAGTAAAGCGGCTAATACATGGGATAAGCCCAGCAAGCCTACGGCTCCGAGATTATAAGTTTATCCACGTGTGCCGAACATTAGTACCTAGATAGGTGGCTGTCTGTGATTCATATTGACTTACGATTAAGTATTTGTCAGTGCAAAAAGGTAACATAGGTCCTTGGTGTTGGTCGCCAATTGTTGCCGTGTTATGGGCTAGATAAGTTAAATGCGGGCTGATATGTCACTTCTGTTGTCTTTTTGGTTTCAATGAGCTATTTTTGCGGAGTCTGATTGATTGGGTATTCGGTTAGGCTATAGTCACCCTTTGTAGAAATATGGAAATGTTTCTATAATTAAGAGATTAGCATGAGTTTAATAATCCGTTGTTAATCAGTGCATAGTGGCTATTCTGCTTAGGGGTGGGCTGGTTTTAATTATACGGTAACTTTACTGTATAAATGAAAAGAGTAAAGACTCGTATGGTTGGAAACTAAGGCCGCTAATAAGGTGATAAATGTACTAAATACTATATAATAGTATATTGTTGTATGTAGGTTATGCGCTTTTTGGGTAATTTAATGTATGTTATTGAGTACTTTGGCCCGATATTTATACAGAAAAAGATAAAAAATGCTTTCCTCTTAACGTTATAATTGTATGCCTTCTTGCTTGCTTGTTGAGAGCGATCTTGTGATTGCAAATCAATTAACCACTTACTTAACACAGACTACGCTTTTTGATCCACCGATTGTGTGCTCAACAGCGATGGAAGCCTTCCAGTTACTGACAGATTACCCTGTCGATTTAATCGTATTGGATCTGGATTTGCCTGATATAACAGGGATTCAGCTGCTTGAAAGCCTGGTTAATGCTCCGCCGGTTATTGTGCTGGCTGATCATGCTGAGCAGGCTGTTGCCTGTTATGATTTGGATGTGGTTGTCGATTTTTTGCTAAAGCCTGCCGCTTATTTACGTTTTTTGCGTGCCGTCCAACGGGCTTTATTGCCACAGTTCAGCCATAGCTTCGTAAGAGATACCAACTTGGTAGCTGGTAAAAAGGGAGCTGAATTAGTTCGATCGGCCCGACACTTGAAACGGGTCGTACTCGATGATATTCACTATGCCAAAGGGTAACACATGAACTATATGCGCGATTTATAAAAATGAACGAACCTCCAGATAGAAGCTCTGGAGGTTCGTTGTAGCGAATAACCGCTCTTAGTTTTTTCCACCCGAAACTTTGCCGGGTTTAGCTGGAAAGCCTGGCTGAGTGATTTCGAAATTTTCCTTCTGCTTGGCATCGGCAACCATCTTCCGAACATCGGCCAGTAATTTTTTAGCGTCGTAAACCACACCGTCTTTCACTGTGTAGGTAACGCCCCCCACGCGCTCTACCTCGTTTTTGTCGTTCAAGTGAATGGCCCCCGTTCCATAGAGCACTTTCAGGTTAGCCAGTGGGTTTTGATCAATAATTACAAAATCAGCCAGTTTGCCTACTTCAACGGAGCCAATCTGATCGGCCATACCGAGGGCTTCGGCCCCTTTCAGCGTAGCCGCCCGGATTACTTCGAGCGGATGGAAACCGGCTTCGCGCAGGAGTTCGAGTTCGCGGATGTAGGCAAAGCCATAAAGTTGATAAATGAAGCCCGAGTCAGAACCCGTGGTTACGCGGCCTCCCCGATTTTTATATTCATTGATAAATTCCATCCAGAGCTGGTAGTTTTTCTTCCAGGCTACTTCCTGCTCAGTACCCCACGAATGCCAGTATGACCCGTGCGAAATCCGGCTGGGCCCGTAGAATCGCCATAGGCTGGGCATGGTGTAATCGTCGTGCCATTCGGCGCGTCGGGCCAGCATCAGTTCGCGGTTGGCTTCGTAGATGTTGAAGGTGGGGTCGAGGGTAAAGTCGAGCGCAATCAATTCATCCATGACCTTATTCCAGCGTTCGCTGCCGGGCTTAGCGGCCTGTTGCCACAGATTACCCGCTTCCTCAAACCGATTTTGCTCATTGTTGTAATTGTAGTTGGCCGGGTAGTTCTGCACGGTCTTATCGTCAAAGAGGGCTTCAGGCAGTCCATACCAATGTTCCAATGAGGTCAAACCCGCTTTGGCAGTCGCCAGGGCGTTCATGCGAGCTACTTCGAGTTGGGCGTGGTGACAGGCTGACCGTAGGCCGAGCTTTTTGTTTTCTTCCAGCGCTGCCCGAAAAATAGCCGGTTCGGCACCGAAAAATTTAATGCCATCGGCCCCGCGTTTGGCATTTTGCTGCACCCAGGCGCGGGCTTGTTCGGGCGTAGTGATTGGGTCTTTCGCGCCCTGCCCAAATACGGTGTATGCCTTGATGCGGGGAGCGGTAATTTCGTTTCGTTCACTTTTCGCCCTGTGTTCCAGTACCCAATCCAGTCCATTACCGCACGATGGGTCGCGGATGGTGGTAATGCCGTGCCCCAGCCAGAGTTTGAACACGTATTCGGCATTGGCTCCCTGTGCCTGCCCACCAATGTGCCCGTGCATATCTATAAAGCCCGGCATCAGGTACATGCCTTCGCAGTTTAGTTCTTTATCGCCAGGGTCAGCTTTGGGGCGGTTCTTCGGATCGATGGGTACGCCAGGGTAACCCACCTGTTTGATCTGCGTAATCCGGTTTTTTTCGACCACAATATCGACAGGACCAATAGGGGGAGCCCCCGTGCTATTAATCAGCGTTACCCCTCGAACGATCAGTTTGCCAAACGGCCCTTCGCCCTCATGGCGGGCCGGGGCTTTTTCAACCTGACCAAACAGGGCGTGAAAAATGAAGAGTGAAAAGTTAAGTACAAAGAGGAGTCGTGTATACGGTTGTATCATACGGACAAATCGTTTTTGATAAACAGTTGTAAGATAAGCGAATCTGCCGGATTTTTGCACAGACGGATAGAACGCAGATTTTTATGGTTTACACAGATCATGATGAATCATACCAATCATAAAAATCTGCGTTCTATCTGTGTTCACTTGCCTATCGTATGCGCCAATTCATCATTACTAATTTTCTGCTCATTGTGCTGGTGCTTGCTGTGGCATTTGCCTTTATTATGAAAGCGACGATCTTTCAGAAGGAGCCCGATACGAAAGCAAAACCAGCCGAAACTGCCCCCACTGTTTTCTCGAACTACTGGTTTGCCAATAAAGCGGAGCTGAACAGCTATCGGCTTCAACAGGCCAAAAGTGGGGCGCTGCATACAGGCGAGGCTACGCTGATTTTCCAGACAGAGAATTTCCTGCCAGCTAAACAGGTAAAAGCCGACCAACCGGCAGGGGGGATTCCGGTACTGAAAACCAGCCTGTTCAAAAGGTTTGCCACAGGTCTCTACGAGTATTCGCTGTCGACCTCGGTCTTTACACCAGTCGAGAAAAGCGGTGGTCGGCCTGTACTGTTCCCGAATACGTTGAAAGTCAGCATGGCAGGGCAGGAGTGGGATGGCCATTACTACCAGCAGATTAACTACCGCGACAATGCCTATCAGGTGATCGGGAAGTCGTTTCTGGAAAAAGAGGTCGATGACGCCTACCCACTCGATAAAGTCATGCTTGAAGATGAACTCTGGAATCAGATTCGTATCAATCCTGACAAATTGCCCACGGGCGAAACCCGACTGATTGCCGGAACCATGACCGCCCGACTTCGGCGTAAACCCATTCGCGTGTTACCGGCCAAAGCAACGCTGGCCAATTACGAAGGGGTATTGTTTCCGGGTAACTACCTCAAATCGTACACAATCGAATACCCTACCGACGACCGGACGCTGATCATTATTTTTGAGCGTGATTTCCCCCATAAAATCGTTGGTTGGGAGGAAACCTACGATACCAAAGATAACCTTCTGACCTCCAGAGCCGTTTTACAGAAGACAGTTCAAACGGATTACTGGAATCATAAGGCCCCGGCCGACAGTACATTACGGAAGGAGCTTTTACACTAAACACCTATTCAGTTGGATTAATCCGGCTGGGTAAAGCTATGCCTAAGTTCACGAACACCATGAATCGTATTATCACTTTTTGCTTATTCATCGTATGGCTAACGGCCTGCTCTGGCGATGGCGATAAGCCTAAAACAACGACCGAAGAGCCAATTTATACGCTGATTTTTCTGGATAAAACCCGCAGCGTGAACATCGATAAAGCGTTTGTAGGTCAGAAATACCAGCAAGCGCTAACCGACATCATTGAACAGAACATCCGGCAGAAGGGCGATAAGCTGGACGTGTATTTTATCCATGAAAATACATCCAAAGCTCGTGCATTGAATATAACCGTTCGGTCCGAAATGGAAGATGTATCGGCGGCTAGCCCGACTGATCGTGAAGCGGCTGAAACAGAGTTCAACCTGTCGCTCACGCGCGAAAAAGCGCAAATCCGGCAGCGGGTGCTCCAGCAGTTGGTAGCGCAAAATGTTGGTTCATCGAACCAGGAAACGGACATCTGGGCCAGCCTACCTGTTATTGCTAAAGCCAATGAATCGGGCGCTACGGTGAAAGTGTATTACCTCAGCGACATGATCGAGAGCGTAAAAGGTGCAAACCGACGAGATTTTCAGGTTACCCCGCCCAAAGACAACGCCCAGGCCGATGAATGGGCAAAAGCCGATGCCGAGCAGCTTAAAAAGTACACGCTGGGTAGTCCGGAAATCACAATGATCCTGCCTTTCGAACCGAACGCATCCGTAAAGGAGAATAACCCGGCTGTTACGCAGTACTGGCAAAAGCTCTTCTCTGAACTGGGTGTAGGAACTGTAGAGGAGCAGTAAATCAGGACGAGATGGAAGGCGTTTCGGCTGGAATTTCGAAGTGATAACCTTCCGAAAAGCCAGAAAAATCTTTGTTCAGGCAGTAAGACGTGAGGGACAAACCCTCCCCTTCGCGACGAACAGCCAGGTAGTGGAACAAAGGTTTGTAATCGGCGGCTATATCGGGCAGGCGGCTTGGCGATGTATTGAGAGGCTGACGCAACCCCCCGCCACCGCCGATCACCAGGAATGTTTTTCCGTCGAACTCATACCGTTCGAACGCGTGCGAATGTCCGGTAATAAACAGTTTTGCTTTTTGGGAACGGAGGTAAGGTGGCACAAACCGTTGCTGAACCAGCTTGGATGAACCTACCAGTTTGCTGTTGGAGTAGGGAGCGTGGTGACAGGTCACAATAACGACTTTAATTGATGGGTCGTTGTCCAGTTCCTCCAGTGTTTGCTGATACCATGTCTGTTGGGTAACCAGATCCGCTATCGACAGGATACTGAAATTAGAGTTCAGCATAATGACGGCAATGGAATCGGTTACTTTCACATAGCCTGTATGAATATGGTCGGGAAAGCGCTGCTGAAAATTTCGGGCACCTTTCCGGGGGCGGCCCATCACATCGTGGTTACCCATGATGGCATAAACGGCTGTTTGAACTTCCGTACATTTTAGCAGAAACTGATCGATGATCCGCCACTTGCTATTCCGATAACCCAGCGAAACAATGTCGCCCAGCCAATAGAGAACGGCCGGTTGAATACGCAGGATTTCGTTGAAAATTACCTGCGTAGCTTTTTTGTTCTGGTGTGTGCGCAATACCAGGCGTTCGACCCACATAGGCGCCTGTGTATCGCTCAGAAATAAAATATCCCGTTTACTCGTATCCGTTTCCATAACTATTCATGCATTTTACCAGGAGAATGCCCGCCAAACCAACTGCAACTCGGCGGTGAAGGCCGCGTTCTCGACGGCTACGGCATCGAACCATTTCAGCTCTCCTGCTATCCGAAAACGACGGCCAATCGGATAAGTGTATGAAGCGGCCGCCATCCAGCCTAAACTATTCGTATTAGTCATGACCGTACCCAGATAATCGAGCCGGGAATGATTAACATATAAACCCGTTCCGGCGGTTATCGCCATCCGACGCGCTATGCTCCGATCGGTACCCGTAAGCCACCCCAATGGCATCGAAAACACGACCAGAATCGGAACGGCCGACACATACACGTGCGTATTCTCGCCCGCTACCTGCCCTCGGTAACTATACATCGTTGTCCAGCCCGTTTCGAGCCCTACCCGAAGCCGATGATCGGGGTACCACATTACCCGGAGGGAGGATGGTGTACCAAATCGGCTCAGGCGCGTCTGCTCAATGGCAGCCGGTACACCAAGGTGCGTTGAATAATACGACAACCCTCCTCCTGCTGTTACAACCACGGTGTAAGGGCCACGTCGTGTATCGGTAAGTGTATCGGCTTCAATAGCCTGTAGCCGACGCTGCCGACGGGCCGACGAGGGCCGCTGGGCCTGAACAGCCAGACTTAGTAATAGTAGCAAAACCACCCAGCTTGTTGTCTGTAAACGACGATAGATCATGCTCACGGCTGTTCAGTATAGTGATAAAAGGCAACAACAGGCGAATAGTTGGAAAGGATACCGTCGAACTGATTCTGACCGATAAACTCCCGGATAAATTCAGGTTCATCGAGGGTCCAGACAAAGACCGTCAGTCCGGCTGCTTTCATAGCCTGTACTTCGGCGGTTTGTGGGCCGAGTGTCCAGCGAGGAGCCCAAATTCGTGCTCCAAGACTACGGGTGAGCGCGGTGTCTAGTTCGCACAGGATTGGGGTATTTTCTTTGTTAGCCAGGGCTTTGTACGAATCCACTGCTTCAGTACTGGGCAATCCAATAATGATGCGCAAGTCACGCCCAGCCTGAAGTGCTTTCTGGCGGTACTTTTGCTGAATAGCCTGCACTTTGTCCATCGGGCCAATGTATTTGGTATCGAGCCAGACAAAGTTCAGCGCTGTGTTGTTCACAACCGTTTCCAGGGCTTCTTCCAGCGTTGGTATTTTTTCACCGTTGATGAGCCGCACAAACGTGCTTAATTGCTGATACGTGTAGTCTTCGACTGGCCCCATCAGGCCATTTTTCTGGATGAGCCGCAGATTAAGTGTGTTGTCGTGGTACAGAATCGGGACACCATCTTTCGTATAGCGAACATCGACTTCAATGCCGGTAGCGCCTAGCCTGGACGCCAGTTTGATGATTTCGACCGAATTTTCAGATGCAGGTAGCAAATCTGATGTACGTCCTCCACTGCGGTGCGCCATAATGGAAAACGGCCGAGAATTAAGCGGTCGATTATAGGTTAAGGTAATCGGATGACTGAGTTTACTGTTTTTATCGCCGTACAGCCCGTCGATGACCATGGTATCGCCGGGCGCCAGCTGGCCTTTATAAAGCTGGAGTTTGCCCTGATGCTTGACCCGGAGCGTTAACTGAGCCAGGCCGATTTGATCGTTCACCAGTTTACGCCAGTAACCACCCAGCACCAGGCTATCTGTTTGTGACGTGCCTTCAAGGTTAAAATACGCGGCATCTTTACCCGTAAAAACCGACAGGTAGTAACTGGTGTCGGCCCCATTGTGTAGATACGTCCATTTCAGGGCTACCTGATCGCCAAATTCGCTGGCCCCGTTCGAAACGGTATACACGCCGTTCGTAACTGCCCGAACAGCCGTTCCAAACTGACCTGAACCAGGCAAATTGGTAAAATCATAAGGGACCAGAGCTTCGTACGTTTTCCGGCAACTCAGAGAGGCTACCAGAAGCAAACCCAGCAGACTATAGATGACCGGTTTCATAATATAAATCCAAAAATAAGTTGAGGGTAAAACAGGTTTCGGTCAAACGTGTCGAATAGCGACCAAAGTTGCCAGTTGAAATTGGAATAGGCTCCCCGAACGCCCACCGACACATGGCGCTGGTGATAAAAGGGCTGTTCGAGCATAAACGTAAAGGCTACTCCATTTACCTCCCGGCGGTTATATACGACCGCCAGCGAACCCACCTGCGACCGATAGTAGAGGTCTACGATAGCTTCGGTTCGGAACGTAAACCGAAGATCGCGGGTGAGTTTATAACCCACCGATACATTCGGAAACGTTTCGACACCAAAGGCCTGGCTGCTGAACACATCCTTGATTTGTAAGGCACCCAGCCAGCCAGTTATGTCGTAGCCGGCCGACATAAACAGTCGGTTGGTAAACGGTTTGACCCACCGAAAGCCCACGCCAATGTTACTCTGTACGAACTGAGTTTGAAAGCGGCCGGTCAGATAGAAATTTTTCGACAGCCCCCGCTGCAGGTTAAAGTCAATGGCAGGCACACTGACCCGGATTTCTTCCGTTAGTTCGGGGGGCGTGGTGGTAAAGACAACCCCAACTGACTTGCGCCATTTGCCGGGTACTGGCGCCTGAGGAAAATAAATGCCGGGCTGCAATGGCCAGACTTTGCTGGATTGAGCCATACCCAACTGGGCAAACCCGATCAGCAGAGCTGAATAGCCCAGTTGTCGGAATAGGTTACTGGAAGTGTAGAGATTTCGAATGGTAGCCACTTAAAAATCGGTATAAGCGTCAGAAGTACTAAACCGTGTGGACCGTAATTTGTTGCTTCGGATCATCGTCCAGGTTAGTAAATCTAGATAATTTGCTCAATTAGCGGGGGGACAACACGGTTGATGATTCAGTAATTCCACCAATGAAGTAATCGTGCAAAAGTAGCTATACCGTTTTCGTAGGGTGTATCTCTGAGAGAGTTACCTAGACCGGATACGATATTTAATTCCTATTAAAAAAGTAACCAGCCCGAATTGGTCAGGCTGGTTAAATGGCAACGCAAACACTAAACTCAACTTATCTCACTATAAAAAATCAATGTTACGGGTGGAGGTACGGACTCTAGCTAGCAAAGGCATAGTCAAATTCCGGCGTTTGTTCTACAAGGCAGTCAGTATTTTGGCGGAGACTCAGGCAGCGTAGTTGCGTATTGATTTGGCGCTGGCACGTCCTGTATGTTGATAAAGCGTCTTCCTGGCTGAGATCGATCAGTAAATAATCATATCGGCGAAGTAGTAAATGAATGGTTAAGACCAGCTCAGGTTCACCCAGTAAAATTTCGGTACGAAACGCGCCCAACCCGCTTTTTGACAAAAGGCCTACCCAACGGTTCAACTGTTCATTGGCGGTTTGTTTGGCTTCCCGAAATAGGGAAGCTTTCAGTGGCTGATCGGCATTCTTGTTGAAATCAAACGCATAAACCACCGTCAGGTCAATGGGTTCTGACTGTGTTTCCAACCAGCGATTGAACGACAAGGCCATATCGACCGACCCATCCGTGAGCAAAAGAGCTTTTTTCATTGCGTAATCCTACCAAGTATTCCTGTCAAAATTAGGCGAGTTGGTTACGCTGAAGTATGAGTAGCGTTAGGCACAGGGCTGATTCTGGTCAGCCGACAGGCTGGCTTTCAGGGAACTTCGGTTTGTGGCCGAAGAAGGAATGGCGACAGGATTTTTGTCAGACTATTGGCTGGACTGAGTGACGAAAGTCTGCTTCGGGCTTGACCTGTCTCAAGAATTTTGCGGGAAGGAAATGCCAATTTTACAGCTACAAATTGCCTTTATACCATGGCACTCACGTCGTCTGTATTTCCGGTTTTGCCACAGCAGCCTATCTTACTGGTCTGTACATCGGCCAGTAATTCACAACGCCTGGATATAGACTGGTTGCTGGCGAAGCTTCGGTCGCTTGTCAAGCCGGGTATACAGATTATGTGCATCGACGAATCCACGCATCCTGAAGTTGTTCGGAGTTTTGGCTTTACGAGCTTTCCAGGCTGTGTATTGCTTCAGCAGGGTTTCGAACTTTGGCGATATGCTGGCCCGATTGATTATGCTGTGCTGTCTACTTGATAACTCAAGAAGACAGAGACAGGCACTGAACCAATCCTAACTATCCACTACTTCGCTAACAGGCTGTGGCACATCGGTATGGCGTCCTGAACGCGGACCGGGAGTTGATAATGTGCCAGACCACGACCGATCAGTAATAGAGCAACAACAACAGTCGCCAGAGAAAGGGCGCGGTTCAGGTATTGGCGGCCAAGTATCGACAACCAGCCTGTCATCAGATTGACACCCAGCAGTGCGGGTAGCGTTCCCAGGCCGAACAGGAGCATATAGGAAGCTCCGGCCTGAGGGGTATTGGTGGCCAATGTACCGGCCAGGGCCAGATAGGTAAATCCGCAGGGGAGCAGACCATTCAGGATACCCAACAGCCCGAAGCCTATCCAGCCGGGCTGTTGCATATGCTGGCGAAACGTGCGGGTAATCTGGTTGTCGAGCCAGGGCCAGCGTAGCCGGGCGGGTAATCCTTTTCGCCAGAAAAAACTAATCAACAGGATAAGGCCACTAATAACGGCTAGCGGACGTTGCCAGCCCATCAGGTGTAACCCCAGGCTCATTGTACCGGCTAATGCGCCTAATATGCCGTAGGTAGCTACACGCCCCAAATGATACAGACCAACAGCTTTCCAGCGGGCATTTTTTGGAATTCGGCCAACGGGTAGAGCTGCTACCAATGGTCCGCACATACCTACGCAGTGCAGGCTGCTGATCAGACCCGTAACAAAAGCGGTAGCGAGCCAGGGCGACATAGCTTATAAATCGAATTGACTTTCCTGATAATACTCGCGGGTGCCATCCGACCACGTGAACTGTACGCGCCAGCGCCCACGGGCCAGAGCAGCCGTTGAAATCACCTGCTGGGCCTCATGGCTGGCTGGAATCGTTACCTTAAAATCCTGCTTCCGATTACCAGGGCGGTAAAAAACAATCTGACCATTTTGCAGGGTTTTGGGCAGTTCACAAACCACCTGCTGCTGGTCGGGCTGATTGGTGATGACAGCAGTCGTGTTTTGCCGGGCATTTTTCTCCCGATCGATTTGCCGCTGATAGTCAAGCTCATTCTGGTAATAGTTATCACTAACCAGGTCGACATGCTCGCGGCTCATCTGGTACACCATCGTACCGATAAAACCTGCAAAGAGTACAAATACAAGAACGATTGATTTACCCCAGTTCATAGATTTAATGAGCGAAAGAGTGAATGAGTGAAAGAGCGAATGGGTTGAGTAAAAAATAACGTGCGTCAGCATTCGCTCTTTCACTCATTCACTCTTTCGCTCATTGGACAGGTCCTAAAAATGTTGTGTTTATTTTATCGACGACTTCGCCATCGGATACAACTTCGATAACGAGTTTGGTACTGTTCTGATGGATCGATTTCTCGGGTAATAGGATGAAAAACATACCCTTTGTCAGCTCATCGGCAGGTGCTTTTGTGATCGGTTGTACCATCCGTAGTTTGGCTCCCGGATAAGCCACCCGGAACGAAACAGGCTTGTCTTTGTGCGTTTTGTTGACTAGTTCGACCAGATACAGATCGGAAATCATGCCCCCCGGTTCGCGTTGAAATAATTGGCCCGGCGCCCGCAGAACGGTGGTGTCGAGATCGCTGCGGCTTACCAGCAAAAAGCCCCATACACTCATGAGTAAAACCAGAATAACGCTATACGCTACCATACGAGTGGTTATACGCCAGGGTTTCTGTGTCCGAACACCTTCGAGCGAATCGTACCGGATAAGGCCGCGTGGACGACCAATTTTATCCATTATGTCATCGCAGGCATCGATGCACAAGGTACAGTTCACACATTCCATCTGATTGCCATTCCGAATGTCGATACCCGTCGGGCAAACCTGTACGCACAGTTTACAGTCGATGCAATCGCCTTTGGGCTGGGCACTAGGGGCGAGGGGCAGCGGGCTGAACGTATCCCGGTGGTCGAGTGTAGCGGTTGTACCTTTTTTCTGAGTGCTACGCTCGATTTTTCCTCTTGGCTCGCCCCGGACTTCGTCATACGTGATGAGTACCGAATTTTTGTCCAGCATTACGCTTTGCAGACGGCCGTAGGGACAAATAGTCGTGCATACGTATTCGCGCACGTGGGCATAAACGGTGTAGAAAACCCCCGTGAACACCAGAATGGCTGTCAGCCCGGCCAGATGGTTCGCCGGATTGTCGGTTATGATGGTCAGTAAAGCATCTTTGCCAATGATATACGCCAGAAAGGTATTGCTGATAGCGAACGAAAGCAGGAAAAAGAGACTGTACTTAGCCGACTTTTTAAGGATTTTTTCGGTAGTCCAGGGAGCAGCATCCAGACGTTTGCGGGCGTTCTGATCGCCTTCGATCCAGATTTCGATGCGCCGGAAAACCATTTCCATGAAAATGGTTTGTGGACAGGCCCAGCCACAGAATACGCGTCCATAAATCGTTGTAAACAGAACGATAAAGACAATAAAGGCCAGCATACCAATGGCTACCAGGTAAAAATCCTGGGGCCAGAAGGTAACACCGAAGAAGTTGAATTTCCGCTCCAGAATGTTGAATAGGAACAGCGGCTGGCCATCATGACTCAAAAAGGGCCCGGAAAACAGGGCAGCCAGTAGCACCCACGATACGACATTCCGCCAGCGATAGTACCTCCCTTTTACCACACGAGGATAGAGCCATTCCCGCTTACCAAACGTAGGGTTGGGTTTCTTTTCAGGAGGAGCGTTGAGTGTTGCGTTCATTGGTTTCGTTGTTGGGAGTTATTACACAGAGATACAGAGAGGTTAAAGAGATTCACAGAACTATCTATTGTTTCTCTGTGTGACTCTGTGGTTCTTTGTGTATCTCTGTGCAATAGTCATACTTAATTTATCGCTACTTTCTCGCCCTGTGGTTCTTTGGCGCCTGCGGGCTTAGTGCCCTGTATGGAGAGTATATAGCTGGAAACCTGCTGAATCTGAAGGGGGTTGAGTTGCTTTTTCCAGGAGATCATGCCTTTGTCAGGCACGCCTTCGGTAACCGTGTGAAATACTTCTTTCACCGAGCCGCCATGTAGCCAGTATTCATCTGTGAGGTTCGGACCAACTTTGCCTTCGCCATTCTGACCATGGCATGCCGTACAATATTGGTTGAATAGTGTTTTACCGGCCTCTAACCCCTTCGCTTCTGTGATTTTTGTAACGGTGTTCTCATTGATTTTGCCCGCTACCAGTTTCACATACGCTTCACGTTGTTTTTCAGCAACGGTTACTTCCTGATTGTATTCCTGCTCCATTACATTCCCCGTACCAATCACGTGGAAAATGAGCAGGTAAATAGCGCCGAAAGCGATGGTCAGGTAGAACAGACCCATAAACCACGGAGGAGTAGGGTTGTCGAGTTCGGCGATACCATCGTAGGCATGTTCCAGCATCAGGTCTTTTTCGGTGCTCAGCGTGTGCAAACCGGCCCACTTTTGCCAGGCGGTCCGATTGTCAGCGGGTTTGGCTCCAGGGTTCGATTTTAGTTCCAGTGCCTGACGCAGAATGTAAGCTAGATAAAGCGTAATGACTAATAGTAATCCGGTGGCAACGGTCACAAAGATCATCACCATTACCCACAGCAGGTCTTCGCCGGAGCTTAGATCCCAGATCGATTTGCCAGTTGTCGGGTCAAACAAAGTTGTTACGAGAAGATTCATAAAATAGATCGATTAAACCTCGCTGGATTCGTCGAGGGGCAGGTTACTCATTTGCTGCATATGGCGTTTGTCGGCGAGCAACAGGTACAATCCGACCAGCAGGAAAAAGGCGAAAAACGTCAGGAACGAACCGATCATATAGACGTCTGCCCCAGGTATGGCTGAAATAAATTGCTTGAACATGGCTTTTTGAAGGAGTTAGTAGGTAGGAGCGAGGAGTGAGGAGGGCTGACATGAGCCTATTTCTACTAGGGCTATTCTCGCTCCTAACTCCTCGCCCCCACTACTTATTTCTGTGCGGTTTCCATTTTCTTAATGTCCGTTCCCAGCCGTTGCAGGTAGGCAATGAGGGCTACGATTTCGCGGTCGGGTTTTACATTGATCCCTTCTTTGGCCAGCCGACCACTAACGTCGGTTGCCTGTTTGGTCAGATCTTCGTTGGCCTGGGCAATAGCGAGGTCATCGTAAGGAACACCAATCTTGTTCAGGGCTCGCAGTTTCGCTGATGTGTTCGAAATATCGAGCTGCTGCGTGATCAGCCACGGATAGGCAGGCATCACAGACCCAGGCGACATTGAGGTTGGGTCGTTCATGTGGTGGTAGTGCCAGGAGTCGGGATATTTGCCGCCTTCGCGATGAAGGTCGGGGCCGGTCCGTTTGCTACCCCACAGGAATGGGTGATCGTACACGAATTCGCCAGCTTTCGAGTATTCGCCGTAACGCTCGGTTTCGGAACGGAACGGCCGGACCAACTGACTGTGACAGCTTACACAGCCTTCACGGATGAAGAGGTCGCGACCCTGTACTTCGAGTGCGGTATAAGGCTGTACAGAAGCAATGGTTGGCACGTTCGATTTGACCATGAACGTTGGGATAAGCTCAATGAGCGAACCAATCAGGATAACGACCAGCGATGCAATCAGGAACTGGAAAGGCTTGCGTTCCAGCCAACGGTGCCAGTAGGTCTCGCTGCCGGTTGGTTTATAGCTGACAGGCAGTGCATAGGCTTCGGCTTCTTCGTTGGCAACCAGCTTTCCAGCGGCCATGGTTTTGAAAAGGTTATAGCCCATCAGAATAGCGCCCAGCAGGTACAGCGTTCCACCCAATGCCCGCATCATGTGCATGGGCAGAATTTGCAGGGTTGTTTCGAGGAATGTCGGGTATTTCAATACGCTGGCATCCGTAAACTCTTTCCACATCATGCCCTGCGTGAAGCCTGATATGTACATGGGGATGGCATAGAACAGAATACCCAGGGTGCCGATCCAGAAGTGGAAATTCAGCAGTTTTTTCGAATATAATGGTGTGCGATAGATGCGCGGAATAAGCCAGTACAGCATAGCGAAGGTCAGGAAACCATTCCAACCCAATGCCCCAACGTGTACGTGCGCTACGATCCAGTCGGTAAAGTGCGCAATCGCATTAACGTTTTTGAGCGAGAGTAGCGGCCCTTCCAGCGTGGCCATACCATAGGCCGTCAGGCCAACGACCATGAATTTCAGAAGGGTATCTTCCCGAACTTTATCCCAGGCACCGCGTAGGGTCAGCAGACCGTTGATCATACCGCCCCACGATGGAGCAATCAGCATAATCGAGAAAACGGTTCCGAGCGATTGCGCCCAGTCGGGTAGAGAACTATACAACAGGTGGTGAGGGCCTGCCCAGATGTACAGGAATATCAAGGCCCAGAAGTGTAGAATCGATAGTCGGTACGAATACACCGGACGGTTGGCCATCTTAGGCAGGAAGTAGTACATCATGCCCAGGTACGGTGTGGTCAGGAAGAAAGCCACGGCATTATGGCCGTACCACCACTGAACCAGCGCATCCTGCACACCCGCATACATCGAATAGCTTTTCAGGAAGCTCACCGGCATCTCCATCGAATTGACGATGTGCAGTACAGCTACCGTTACGAAGGTGGCGATGTAGAACCAGATAGCTACGTACAGGTGCCGTTCGCGACGTTTAACGATCGTGCCAAACATGTTGATGCCAAAAACCACCCAGATCAGCGTAATCGCAATGTCGATGGGCCATTCCAGCTCGGCATATTCTTTGGAACTGGTAAGACCCAGTGGCAACGTAGCTACGGCCGACAGAATAATTAATTGCCAGCCCCAGAAGTGGATTTTGCTCAGTACATCGCTGAACATCCGGGTTTTACAGAGCCGCTGGAGCGAGTAATACACACCCATGAAAATGGCATTACCGACAAACGCGAAAATGACTGCATTGGTATGCAACGGACGAATCCGGCCGAAGGTAGTATACTGATTGCCCAGGTTGGCGGCTGGTGCAAATAATTGGGTGGCGGCAATAACACCGACGAGCATCCCGATGATGCCCCAGATGATCGACGCTACGGCAAAGTCACGGACAATTTTGTTGTCGTAGGCAAAACGCTCCACCAGCGTCTCACCGCCGGGTGGCTGCTGCCCAATGGACACCTTGCCGGGCTTAACCAGGCTGGAAGCAGCATCAGCGGCAGGTTGATTAATCGAAACATTCATAATGAACGAGATAGGGGTTACTTTGCGTGTGATTGAGGTTCAGCAGTATCCGGTGCGTCGTCTTCCAGAAGCATCCGAATCGAGGGGGTGTACAGATCATCCTGCTGCCCAGTCCGCATCGACCAGAAAAAGGCCCCCAGAAAACCCAGTGCCATCATCAGGCTGACACCAATCATGAAGAAGATAATGCTCATCACCGTCTCGATTTTGCTGGTTCAAAATTGAGACGGTTTGCCCGTACGAATCATGAGTTTCGTCAGGCAGGAGACTGATTTTGGCCCGGTCAGGCAATGACCTGACAAACGTCAGATAATAAGTTGACGAGCGTCAGGTAGAGGGGAGGTGGCGAGGGGCAACTTTGCGCTCATTCGTAGCTATCTTCTTCTAAAACGGGTGCATGTGCTGTCAGATTCTTTAATCTGACAGCACCGTAATGTGCCTGTGAAGTACCTCGAATGACCATCAATTTCTCTTTTATGATCATCCTCGCTTTCTTTCTGACGCACTGGTACCTGTCGGTACTGATGCAAACCTTTTTTCTTCACCGCTATGCTGCCCACCAAATGTTTACGATGAGTAAAGGGTGGGAGAAGTTTTTCTACGTCGTGACGTTTGTGGCTCAGGGGTCGTCGTTTCTAAGTCCTCGCGCGTATGGTATTATGCACCGCCTACACCACGCACACGCTGATACCGAGCAGGACCCCCATTCACCGGAGTTTTCCAAAAACCTGTTCGACATGATGTGGAAGACCCGGATTTACTATAATGACATTCTGAATAATCGCGACCACATTCCGGCGAAGTTTAAGAAAGGCGTTCCCAACTGGCCATGGATGGAGTGGTTTGGCGATCGCTGGCCTGTTCGGCTAGCCTGGGGAACGGCATACACGTTGTTTTATATCCAGTTTGCGCCTTCGCCCTGGTTTTTCCTGCTGCTGCCGTTTCATTTTCTGATGGGGCCGGTTCATGGTGCTATCATCAACTGGTATGCACACCGCTACGGGTACACTAATTTTGAGGTAAACGATACGGCCAAAAATCTACTTCCCTTCGATTTCCTGATGATGGGCGAATCGTATCATAATAATCATCATAAATATGGTGGCCGGGCCAACTTCGGGGGTTTCCGTTGGCATGAGTTCGATCCCGCTTATCCACTACTGAAACTACTCAACTCGCTGCACGTGATCAAACTGCGATTCGGCCGCGACGAAGCCTATATGTAAAAATGGCTGCCGTTCGTCTGTGATACAATCGCGGGCGAACAGACGAACACAATCATTCATCCGGCTGAAAGCCACGCTCTTCCAGCGGTTTCCTGCGTTCGTCGTCATTGATTTTCTGAGCTGTTCAACGGGGTGCAACTTTGTTTCATCAAACAAAAACAAATCGAGAACAGACCATGAAAAAGTTATTCATTCTGATGCTGGGACTGGTAGCCGGTACTGCATCATTCGCTACAACAACTGCCAACGAGAATCCGGTTGCCGCCATAACGCTGACTGCTGATAATAAGGTTAAACTGGTTATAGCTCCTGAAGATGCCAAAGCAACTATTGCATTGCAGGATCGGGAAGGTCATTTGCTCTATACCTCCTCGGTCGATTTACGCCAGGGAGTCAAACAGAAATTCAATATCAATGAGTTGAGCGTTGGTACCTACCAGATCGCCGTTAAGGTAGGAGAACAAAGCACAATAAAAACCTTCGTGATTCAGGAGCGCCCGGCCGAAACATTCGTTATGCTCGAATCCTAATCCATCAGGCTAAGTCTATGCAAAACCGGTTTCTACGACCGGTTTTTATTTTTCCAGACCATTCGCTGACTATAGGAAAGACCGGTTTGGTTAAGGGTTACCATTAGTTTTTTGCTATTGTACGCTTCGTCTATTTATGGATAATCGGCTTACATCGACACAGAAGTGGCAGTTGGCCATTCGGCTGCTGGTACTTTTTTCGCCCCTGCTGCTTTACGTCAATTTGCCCGAATCAGCGCGAAATACAACGGCTTTGGTTCATTCGATTCCTTTCTTTATCCTGTTCAGCATAATTAATCTGGGATTGTACTACCTCTGGATCAGTGCTACCGACTGGTGCCAGCGGCAACTGTCGAATCGGTTCAGCAGTGATTTCCTGATGCAGTTCAACTGGCGGTCCATTCTGTTGACTCTCCTGATCTCATTCTCGTTGGCCCTTCTGTTTACGAAACTGCTTCCCATGCTTTTATTCGGCATACTGAAAGTTGTCAAGCAAATATGGCCGTCGTTGCTGCCCAGCCGTGGCCCATCACCCTTTCCGCCTGCGGTGATGGCCTACATTGGTCGCGCCAACAACGTCTTCTCCATCGTCATTGTGCTTACGGCCTTTTACCTGACCATCAGCGAGCGGTCGTTCCGGCAGTTGAAAGATGTTCAGCTAAAGGCCGAAAAACTGGAAAAAGAAGCCCTGTTAAGTCAGTTCGGTGCTTTGAAGAGTCAGTTAAGTCCGCATTTTCTGTTCAATAGCCTGAGTATTCTGACGTCGCTGATTCATGAAGATGTCGACCTATCGGAGCAGTTTATCAAGCGGCTGTCCAAGGCGTATCGGTATATACTCGAACAGCGCGATCAGGATTTGGTGCCGTTGTCAACCGAGCTTGATTTTATTCAGGCGTATACCTTCCTGCTCAAAATTCGCTTCGAGAATAAATTCGATGTGCTGATCGACGTACCCCAGGCTGCCCAGCTTCAGTATCGGATTGCTCCGCTCACGTTGCAGCTCCTGGTCGAAAATGCGGTGAAGCATAACCGAATGTCGCAGCGGGAGAAACTCAAAGTGCGTATCTACGTCGAACAGGATTGGCTATTGGTCGAAAACCCAATTCAGGCCCGCGACCAACCCGAACCATCGACCGGTATCGGATTATCCAATATTGCCAACCGCTACTCGCTCCTAACCGATCGGTCGGTCTGGTTCGGTGAAGATCAAGGGCAGTTTATCGTCAAAATCCCACTTTTAACTTAAAGAGCGAAAGAGTGAAAGAGTGAAAGAGTGAATGGGCGACGAGCTGGGTTTCACTCTTTCACTCTTTCACTCTTTCGCTCTTTCGCTCTTTCACTCTTTAAAACATGAACGTAATCATTATTGAAGATGAAGACCGCTCGGCCCGGCAGTTGGAGCGGATGCTGAAAAAATACGATCCAGCTACGCAGGTGCTGGCCCAACTGCCCTCGGTAAGTGAATCGGTAGCCTGGCTTAGCCAGCACTCCGTACCCGATTTGATCCTGATGGATATTCACCTGGAGGATGGGCTGGCATTCAGCGTTTTCGAGCAGATTCAGTTGACGGTGCCCATCATTTTTACGACGGCCTACGATGAGTACATGATCAAGGCGTTTAAAGTCAATAGTATCGACTACCTGCTCAAACCCGTCGATTATGACGAGCTGGTCCATGCCCTCGATAAATTCAAAACCCTGCGAAGCGTATCGTCCAGCCCCGATCTCACCAAACTACTTCAGGTGGTGCAGCAGTTTCGGGAGTCACCTTTCAAGGAGCGGTTTATGATCAGCATCGGTACTAAAATTCGAAGCGTCGAAACGAGCGAAATCGCGTATTTTTTCTCGGAAGAGAAAGCGACGTTTCTGACCACCAAAGAAGGTCAGCTACTTCCGCTTGAGTATAGTCTTGACCAATTGACGGGTATGCTGAACCCATCACAGTTTTTCCGGGTAAACCGACAGTTTTTAGTGGCCCGGTCGGCCATTCAGACGATCCATGTTTACTCCGCCGGTAAGCTAAAAGTTGATCTTCGTCCAGCCTCTCGCCAGGAAGTTTTGGTCAGTCTAAGCCGTATCGCTGATTTTAAAGACTGGCTGGGTAGGTGAGTAATCATATTTTAACGCAATTACTCGGCAATCCTTTGCTTGACTTTGTTTACGCGACTGCCGATTCGGAGCAGGTAGTATAACCAGCCTGATAAAACGACTCCAATCACGGCTACGACCACCCAAATTTTGCCATCCTGCCTTAAGACTTCTGCTAACTGATCCATAGTGAATTAACTTATTGATTCATTCGATTTCGCGTCGGCTAAACGTTTGCTGGCCGATTGTTCCAGTTCCTGCTGATCATCTAAAATACTTTCTACTCGTCGCAAGCGTACCCGTAGCTGGGTGATCCAAAAACCTAACAGTGTAAAGCCAACGAAAGCGGGTCGGATGATGCGTTTGATCGAATTGTCGGCGTCATACTGATTGAAACCAGGGTTACCGCCGTTGCCGGGATGTAGCGAGTCGGTTAATCGCGGCAGAATAAGGATAAGCGGAATGAAAACCGCAAAAGCGAAAATATTATACACCGACGATATCCTGGCTCGGCGGGTATCATCATCGACCGATCCCCGTAATATAAAATAAGCCAGGTATAAAAGCATGCCAACGGCTACTCCATTGGTCTTGGGATCGTTTGGCCACAGATCGCCCCAGGCAAAGTAAGCCCATACCGATCCGGTAATACAGCCCAGCACACCAAACAGCAGGGCTGTATTAGCCAGTTCAACCGATATCAAATCGTCATCCAGCCTGCCCTTTCTTAAGTAGCGAATGGAGAAAATGGCCGACCCTAGCAGCATGGCCATCATCGCAATCCAAAGAGGAGGATGGAAGAATGTGTTGCGGATGGCTTCGTGCAATATGGGCAATTTGGGGACTGGACTCATCAGCCCTGCGATAAATACATAGGCTAGAATAAGAACAGTCAGCGCTTTCCACCAGTGTTTCAGCATAGATAGAGCAATTTTAAAAATGGGCATTCCATGTTAAGAAGCCTTGAATCGGCAAGTTATACCATATACAACGGACTAGATAGTCTTTACTTCTTTTCCTTTCGCATTGCCAATACACCCAGCATAGGGCCGGGAAGCAGGATGTAAAAAAGCCAGCCCGACAGACCAATTTGCGTAACGAGCCAGGCCATGAACTGAATCGAAATGACTGTGATCAGAAATCCCAGGCAGGTAACCAGCGTAAGGATACTGCCCCGATTTTCGAGGGTAGCATGACTGGCTACAAGCGTTGAAAATTGGGGCGAATCGCCAGCGGCAGAGCTTCCCCATACAAATAGAAAAAGACCGAATACAGCTACCGGAGCTTTTAACAGAAATGGCAGCAGGAGAATGCATAAGCCAGAGGTGATTAATAATGATCGGGCTACTCGGGCACTCCCCATCCGCAGGGCAAGAAAGCCTCCGCCAATACAGCCTAAAGAACCTGCCCCAATAGCACCAAATGCCCAGAGTGAAGTGGCTATTATGGCTTCGGAATGTTGCTGTTGATAGTAGATAATCAGCGCGGGGAAAAAGGCCCATAATGTGTATAACTCCCACATATGCCCAAAATACCCCAGCATAGCCGGGCGAAAGGCCGATCGCTGAAAGAGGGCGTGCAGAGCCTGAAAACGAAAACGGTTTTTCGAGGGTTGAATGGAGCTGGCAGGCACTAGACCATAAAGTAAAATGCCCCCACTAATAGCCAGCGCACTTACAGCCAATAGTAGACTGCGATAGGGCAAGTTACTGCCTAAACCGCGAATCAGATGGGGAAAGGCCGTTCCAATTACCAACGCCCCGACCAGAAAACCCATAGCTTTCCCAAGTATAGGTTTAAATCGGTCGGCGGCTATTTTCATGCCTACGGGATACACCCCCGCCAGAAAGAAGCCCGTCAGAAAACGGCTCACCAGAATCGTTACAGGTTGTATCGGAAGGAACAGCCAGATCAGATTGGCTGCTGCCGCCAGACTAACGGAAACCAGAAAGACATGCGTGGCCCGAAATCGATCGGGAATGGCGAGCAGGGCGTATAGGAGTGTCCCCGAAATAAATCCAATCTGTACGGCTGAAGTTATCCAACTCGTGAATTCGGTTGTTTTCAGAAGCGTTTGCAGTTCGGGCAGGATGGCGTTCCCAGCAAACCACAGTGACGTTCCCGCAAACTGGGCAAATACCACAACGATCAGTTGAAGATTAGTCTTCGAGGAAGGCAGCATCCCCAAAGATAAGCAGTAATTTTTTACGACAGGGTTTACAGGATTTAAGGGATAGAAAATCTTGTACATCCTGTAAATCCTGTCGAAAAAAATTATCGCCAGCCCCGGTAACTCCGAACGCCAAAGGTAGCAATGGCCAGCATGGTTGCTGAGCTGATCGGCATCAGGATAGCGGCTACAACGGGCGACAGGTTGCCAAATAGCGCGTAGCTCAGGCCAATGCCGTTATACAGCAGCGACACCACAAAGCTAAACCGGATAACACGCATACTGAATCGGCTGAAATCCAGAAAGGCAGGTAGCTGAGTCAGCGCGTTTGCTTCCAGAATGGCATCGCTGGCGGGGGTAAACTGAATGGTATCGTCGGTGACGGCAATACCGACATTCGCTTGCTTTAAGGCACCGGCATCGTTCAGGCCATCGCCAATCATCACGACCCGTTTGCCCGTGGCCTGCAAATGCTTGATGAAGGCTAGTTTTTCCTGAGGCCGACAGTTGAAATGCATTTGTCCGGTATCGGGAAACCATTGCTTTAGTTCCGTTTTGGTATGGTCGTTATCGCCCGACAATAAATAGAGCTGGTAAGATTTGTTCAGGCCGGTAAGCATGGCGTCTAGACCCGAACGGTATTGGTTTGGAAAACGAAAGCGTCCTCTGCATTCATCGTTAATACTTACGTATACTGCCGATTCGGAAGGCGTGGTTATATCGGTTTCGGTAGTTGAAGGCACAGATTGGGGCGATGAAAGCGCATTGCCGGAGAGGGCGTCTTCACAGGCTAGAACGGAGGCATTGACAAACGAACGCGTTCCTAGTTTAACAATTTGCCCATCTACCACCGCCTGAATGCCATGTCCGGGCACCTCGGTGAATAAATCCATTGGTAGTGACGAACAGTCTGCCAGATGAGCCGCCAGTTTTCGGCTAAGTGGGTGAGCCGAGTGCCGCACCAGCGAAGCAATCATGCTGCGTTCAATAGAAGTCAGTCTGGGCGAAAGCTCTTCAATAACTCCCGACTCATCACTCTTTCGTTCTTTACCTCTCTCGCTCTTTACCTCCGTCAACGTTCCCGTCTTGTCAAACACAATGGTGTCGCAAGCGGCCATTTGCTCAATAACTTCCGCGTTTTTGAGGTACAAATGGCGTTTACCTAATAGTCGCAGGCCATTACCCAGCGCAAACGGGTATGAGAGTGACAACGCGCATGGGCAGGCAATAATCAGTACGGCTGTAAAGACATTGACCGCTCGTGCTGGATCGTGTTGCAGGTACCAATACAAACCGACGACTGTAGCCAGTGTGATGACCGTAATGGTGAAATATTTCCCAACCGCATCGGCAAAGGTGCGGATACGCGACTCGTTATCCTTCTGAAACGCATCGTTATTCCAGAGCTGGGTCAGGTAACTTTGCGATACGTCGCGGACAACTTCCAGTTCGATAGCTTCGCCGACCTGCTTACCACCTGCGTACACCAAGGCACCTGGCTCTTTCGATTCGGGCTCCGATTCGCCCGTTACGAAGCTGTAATCGATGAGTGCGTTGCCTTTGTAAAGCAGCCCATCGGCCGGTATCAACTCCTGATTACGAATTCTGATCCGATCCCCTTTATGGAGTTGAGCAACTGGAACTACGCGCTCCCCGCTCCCCGCTCCC
>Ga0209933_1001171_pt1 | contig 28630 bp, 23 predicted proteins | sample ThiBiot_300_biof_FD_183944 | JGI IMG/M metagenome (GOLD analysis project Ga0209933, IMG submission 183944) | Wastewater bioreactor microbial communities from Cape Town, South Africa - Thiocy_cont_300_biof (SPAdes) | ecosystem: Engineered > Bioremediation > Thiocyanate > Unclassified | place...
ATTCGAGGAGTCGCCCGATTGCGACGTGATCAGCCGTTTCCAAAGCTCATGCAACGCCGCCGATCGCGGCGGGATCTCGATCGTTCCGATGAGTTTGTCGAGCTTGGCGACGTCGAGCCCGCGCCAAAGCTCGTAAGGCAGGCCGGAGCCGTCCGACGACATGACAGGGGCGAGGTCGTCCTTTTCGACGGCCATCGGAAGCGCGCCGCGCACGACCGCATTTTGCGGAGCGGGACGGTTGGAGAAGCCGCCGCCGGAATTGCCGCGCGTATCGCCCCGTCCGCCGCCATTGTAGGGCGTGTCGAATCCGCGATCCGGCGGCGACCAAGCATTGCCGCTGTCACCGCGTCCGGTGCTGCCCCCCGGCGCGCCCATCTGCGGGAAGTACGTTTGCTTATCGGGCGGCGGCGAATAGGCGTCGTTGCGGTCGGGACGCTTCTTCGACGATTTCGCGGGCGGCGGCGCGGAGGATTCATCCTGCGCCAGAACGCCTCCGGTCTGCGCCGGCAACGCCAGGGCTGCGAGCAGCGCAACGGTCGCGGCCATCGTTAAGCGTCGCGCGAAGGGGTGAGGGTTGCCCATGACTGTTCAAGGCCGGATTTTTACGCCCGAGACGGGCTTGCTGATCGTCTGCTGTTCAGGCTCGAAACGGGTCGCCAGAATGTAAAGCCCGCCGAGAACCAGCGCAGCCAGCATGCAAAGTACGAACAATAGCCGGAAAAGGCTCGGCATTTTTGCGTCCCCATCTCCCCTGCTAGGTGGCCACCCTTATTGGCGCGATTATGACTCTCACCGGTACATCACGATAGATTTGCGTCCCGCGCCCGGCAGTCACGCTCCCGCGCAGGCGTTATCCGCGCGTTTCCGGTTTGCGGGGCTTTTCGGTTCGTGGCATGACGGCGCACAGCCCCACCATGGCACCCTGAGCCAAATTAGCCGATTCGCTCCCGCGACCGGCCACCGGAACCGACATGACGGAATCTGAAGCGATAGACACTGCCAAAAAGCGACTTGGCAAGCGCTCGATCGTGCTCGTCGGTTTGATGGGATGCGGCAAGTCTTCGATCGGCAAACGTCTAGCGGCAAGGCTTGGCCTGCCGTTCATCGATGCGGACGAGGAAATCGAACGCGCCGCCGCCAAGACCATCAACGAAATCTTCGCCGATCACGGCGAGGCGCACTTCCGCGACGGCGAGCGCAAGGTCATCTCGCGTCTCCTCAGCAATGGTCCGCAGGTGCTGGCGACCGGCGGCGGGGCTTATATGCATCCTGAAACCCGCCAGCGCATTCGCGAGAACGGCGTCTCGATCTGGCTGCGAGCCGATCTTCCCGTGCTGATGCGCCGCGTGATGAAGCGCGATACTCGGCCGCTATTGCGCGAGGGCAATCCCGAAGCCACGATGCGCAAACTGATTGAAGCCCGTTACCCGATCTATGCCGAGGCAGATATGACCGTTGATAGCCGCGACGAGCCGCACGATCTGGCCGTCAACGAAATTGTTAATCGCCTCGCGACCAGTTCCGCCGTGCCGACCGGCCCGGTTCAGCCGCCAAGCCCATCGCGCAGCGTGCGCATCGAACTCGGTGATCGCGCCTACGACGTTCTGATCGCAAGCGGTCTGTTGTCTGACACAGGGGCTCTCATCAAATCGCGTTTGGGCGCGGTGAAATGCGGGGTCGTGACCGACGAGAACGTCGCGCGGCATCACCTCGCGACCCTCGAAGAAAGCCTCAAATCGGAAGGCCTGTTTGCCGGCTCGATCGTCATGACGCCGGGCGAAGGAACGAAAAACTTCCGCGATCTGGCGACGCTTTCGGAACGCCTCCTGGAACTCGGACTTGAACGCGGCGATCTCGTCGTGCCGCTCGGCGGCGGCGTCATCGGCGACCTCGCGGGCTTCGCGGCGGGCATTCTGCGTCGCGGTATCCGCTTCGTGCAAATTCCGACGTCGCTCCTGGCGCAGGTCGATAGCTCCGTCGGCGGCAAGACCGGCATCAATACGCCGCAGGGCAAGAACCTGATCGGCGTCTTCCATCAGCCGAGCCTCGTTATCGCCGACACATCCGTGCTGACGACGCTGCCGCCGCGCCAGATGCGCGCCGGTTACGCCGAGGTTGCCAAGTACGGCCTGCTCGGCGACGCCAAATTCTTCTCATGGCTCGAGAACAACTGGCAGGGCGTTTTCGGCAACAACGGTCCCGCCTTGACGAAGGCCATCGAAACGAGCGTCGCCGCCAAGGCCGCGATCGTCGCGCGTGACGAAACCGAGACGGGCGATCGCGCCCTGCTCAATCTCGGCCACACGTTCGGCCACGCATTCGAAGCCTGGACCGGCTATTCCGACAAGCTGCTGCATGGCGAAGGCATCGCGATCGGCATGTGCCTCGCATTCCGCTTGTCGGAAGAGTTGGGCCTCTGTCCCGCCGGCAATGCCGATCGCGTTACCGCGCATTTCAAGGCCATCGGCTTGCCGACACGGATCGCGGACATCCCGCAGACCGGTGCAGATGCGGATGAGTTGTGGCGTCTGATGGGCCAGGACAAGAAAGTCCGTGGCGGCAAGCTCGCATTCATTCTGGTGCGCGGCATCGGCGACGCCTTCGTCTCGCGCGACGTGCCCCCGGATACGGTAAAGGCCTTCCTGAAGCGGGAAATTGCCCGTTAGCAGGCCGATACACATTGTTCGCAACAGGTGTGCTAGGCTACTCGGCCAGCGATTTCTGATCGTAGGAAACCGGCCAGTTCCATGTCTATCGCAATTAGCATCGTCGCCATTTTCGTTCTGATTGTGCTCTCGGCGTTTTTCAACGGCAGCGAAACCGCGCTGACGGCAGCGTCGCGCGCCCGCATGCACGCTCTTGAGGAAGACGGCAACTCGAGCGCCGCTCTCGTCAATCGCGTCCTGTCGCGGCCGGAAAAGATGATCGGCACCGTGCTGCTCGGCAACACGCTCGTCGACGTTTTCGCCGCCGCGCTTGCATCCAACGTCGCGGTCAACCTCTATGGCGAGGTCGGCGTCGCCTACGCGACCGGCATGATCACCATCCTGATCGTGATTTTCGCGGCCGTGCTGCCGAAGACTTATGCGTTAGCGTACGCCGACCGCGTGGCGCTCATCGTCGCGCCGCCGATGCGGGGCCTGATCTACATTCTGACGCCGTTCACGAAGGCGATCGAATACGTCGTTCGTAATCTCCTGAAGCTGACGCCGGGCAAGGCCGACGACGAAGCCAACATCCTCGCGGCGCACGAAGAGATTCGCGGCACCATCGACCTGCAGGCGAAGGAAGGCACCGTCGCGAAGGGCGACGCGGAAATGCTTGGCGGCATTCTCGATCTCGGCGATCTGCAGGTCGCCGACATCATGGTTCACCGGACCAAGATGGAAACGGTGAATGCCGATGATCCGCCCGCCAAGATTCTCGATCAGCTGATGAAATCGCAGTTCACCCGCGTTCCCATTTGGAAAGAGGAGCCAGAGAATATCGTCGGCGTGCTCCACACCAAGGACCTGCTGCTCGCGCTGTCGCGCACCGGATGGGCGCCCGAAACGCTCGACATCATGAAGTCGGCGAGCACGCCCTGGTTCGTGCCGGATACGACGACCCTCAAGGATCAGCTCAATCAGTTCCTGAAAAAGAAAACGCAGATGGCGCTCGTCGTCGACGAATACGGCGAGGTGCAGGGCCTCATCACGCTCGAGGACATCCTCGAGGAAATCGTCGGCCAGATCACCGACGAGCACGACAATCCCGACAGCCACATCCGCATGCAGTCGGACGGCACGGTCAACGTCGACGGAACGGTTGCAATCCGCGATCTCAATCGCCATCTCGATTGGGACCTGCCGGACGATGAAGCGACAACCATCGCCGGTCTCGTGATTCACGAAGCGCAGACGATTCCGGAGCCGGGACAGGTGTTCACCTTCCACGGCTACCGTTTCGAAATTTTACGCAAGAGCCGCAACAAAATCACGGCGATCCGAATCAAGTCGCTCGCCGCTGCGACGGCAAGCGCGACGGGCTCACCGCCAGCGGGCGCGACGCAGCCGAAAACCGCACGCGGATAAGTTCGCGCCTATGGCTAAGGGCGTCCCGAGAAGCCGGGCGGAACAGGCTCGTCCGGAGCAAGCGTCGCGAGCGCCAGCGCGTGAATGCCGCCGCTGATCTCGTTCTTGAGCAGATCGTTGACGATGCGATGCCGTTCGACCCGCGATTTACCCGCAAACGCGCCGGAGATGACGAGAATGCGAAAATGGCTTTCACCCGTGCCCGGCGAGTTGCGATGTCCGGCGTGAAGCTCTGACTCGTTAATGACGTCGAGTCGCGTGGGGCGCAGCTCCACCATCAATTTTTCGCGTAGGATTTCGGTGACGGACCGTCCCATGTTGCTCTCTTTGACTTCCCGATTCTTCGAACAAATATAAATGCGCAGTGAAACGACATGTTAAACGCTTGCCAGCACAGTCGATGAAGAAATCAACCGGAATTCTTGACGCCTTGTTTCCAACGAAACGAACCATCATAATCACCGGCCGATGAAACTCGATTCAAAATATTTCGACAGCATTCGCCTGTCGTCCAAGCGCTCGCAAGGCGCCAAGAAGGAAACGCGTGCGCCGCTCTGCCAATGGAAGGGCTGCGAGAAGCCGGGTCCGCACAAAGCGCCGAAAGGTCGTGGCCGCGACGGCGAATATTTCCACTTCTGCGTGGATCACGTCCGTCAGTACAATCAGGATTACAATTATTTCGACGGCATGAGCGATGCCGAGGTCAACAGCTTCCGCAAGGATGCCCTGACCGGACATCGCCCGACGTGGAAGACCGGCGCCAACGCCTGGGCTCACGGAACCCGCGACGGTTCGCGGACTGAAGAAGCCGCTGCCCGCGTCGCCGAGAGCACGGTGAGAATGGCGCGGAAAGTCAGATCGTCGCGCACCGCGCCGTCGGCCTTCCGCCGCCAGCTGAAGCCGTTGGAGCGCAAGGCGCTCAAGACGCTCGATTTGGGCGACGATGCAACTCGCGAGGACATCAAGACCCGCTTCAAGGAGTTGGTGAAAGTTCACCATCCCGACGCCAACGGTGGCGATAGTCGGTCTGAGGAAAAGTTGCGCGAAATCCTGCAAGCCTATAACTATCTGAAGCAAGCAGGCCTGGTCTGATACCGGGCCGTTGAGCCGTGTGCGATTGTGCCTCCCAGATCGCATCGGCCCGAAGCCCCTGAGGCGGCTGGGCGGCATTCATCGGGAATTGGATTTTGATGCGCACGACGACGAGCGCTCCGGGCGCGCAACCTGCGAACTTGCCGGATATGAAACTGTCCGTGCGCCAAGTGTTCGGCATAGACAGCGATCTTGAAGTTCCGGCCTACTCGAAGGCGGACGAGCACGTTCCCGATCTCGATCCGGATTATCTTTTCAATCGCGACGTGACGCTCGCGATCCTCGCGGGCTTCAAGCACAATCGCCGCGTGATGATCCAGGGCTATCACGGCACCGGCAAGTCGACGCACATTGAACAGGTTGCGGCGCGCCTCAATTGGCCGTGCGTTCGCGTCAACCTCGACAGCCACGTCTCGCGTATCGATCTCGTCGGCAAGGACGCGATCGTGCTGCGCGACGGCAAGCAGGTGACGGAATTCAAGGAAGGCATTCTTCCCTGGGCGCTGCAGACCAACACCGCGCTCGTGTTCGATGAATACGATGCCGGCCGTCCCGACGTCATGTTCGTCATTCAGCGCGTGCTCGAAATCTCGGGCAAGCTGACGCTGCTCGACCAGTCGAAGGTCATTCGTCCGCACCCGGCATTTCGTCTGTTCGCGACGACGAACACGATCGGCCTCGGCGACACGTCCGGCCTCTATCACGGCACGCAGCAGATCAACCAGGGCCAGATGGACCGCTGGTCGATCGTCGCAACGCTCAATTATCTGCCGCACGACGATGAAGCGAAAATCGTGCTGTCCAAGGTCAAGGCCTTCGACAAGACGGACGCCAAGCGCAAGCAGGTCTCGCACATGGTTCGCGTCGCCGATCTGACGCGCTCGGCCTTCATCAACGGCGATCTCTCGACCGTGATGAGCCCGCGCACCGTGATGACTTGGGCGGAAAACGCCGAGATCTTCGGCGACATCGGCTTTGCGTTCCGCGTGACGTTCCTGAACAAGTGCGATGATCTCGAAAAGCCGCTGGTCGCGGAATTCTATCAGCGCTGCTTCGGCGAGGAGCTTTCAGAGAGCACCGCCAACGTCGCGTTGAGCTGAGAAGGCTGATCGAAGGCCGGCTTAGCGCCGGCGCGCCCTTACAGTCCTCTCCCCGTCGGGGAGGGGTTGCGGGGCTGGAGAACACCACAACCGGATAGCCGCCGTGAGCCTACCTCCAAACAAGCGCCGCGAAGCTCCCTCAGAGCCGCTGAAACGCGTGCTTGGCCCGGCCGTGCGCGCGATCGCTGGAGACGGCGCCGTCGAGGTCGATTTCGGACCGGGTAAAGGCGACGTGTCGGGAAAGTCCGTCTACATCCCCGAGCCGCCGCGCGCGCCGACCGCTAAGGACATCGCACTGGCACGCGGTTGGGCCGATAGCCTCGCGCTGCAGATCGGTTGCCACGACGCCAAGATTCACCGGCGCATCGCGCCTCCGCCCGGACCGGCCCGCGCCGTGTTCGAAGCGTCCGAACGCGCTCGTGTCGAAGGGCTCGGCGCAATGCGCATGCCCGGCATGGCGGCGAATCTCACGGCCCGTCTCGAAGACCAGTACAGTCACGGACGCTTCCGGGCGGTGCTTGATCGTGTCGAAGCGCCACTCGAAGATGCGCTCGCCTTGCTCATTCGCGAACGCCTGACCGGCCTTCCGCCGCCCGCGTCGACGAAGGGCCTCGTCGACATCTGGCGGCCGCTGATCGAAGCGCGCGGCAGCACGCTGCTCGATCGCCTCGAAGGTCTGTCGGAAAATCAGGAGCAGTTCGGCCGCCAGATTCGCGACCTGCTCAAGGTTCTCGATCTTGTCGATCTGACCGAGGAGCCGCAGCAGGGCGAAGAGGAAAACGAAGGCGACGACGGCGCCAAGGACGGCGCGACGGATGAGTCGGAAGACGCCAACGAGGAAGGCTCCGACGGCGAAGACAAGGAGAGCGAAGACCAATCGTCCGAAGGCGATCTCTCGGAAACCGAGGAGATGGTCGACTCTGGCGACACCGAGCAGCAGGAGATGGACGAGGAGACGGTCGACGACAACGAGGCGCCCGCGCCTTGGCGTCCGAACATGACCGTCCTCGAGAACCCGGAAGCATTCGGCTACAAGGTTTACACCCGCGCTCACGACGAAGAGGTCGGCGCGGCCGAGCTTTCGACGCCCGAAGAATTGGAGCGCCTGCGCGCATTCCTCGACAAAGAGCTGAAAACGCTTTCGGCTGCCGTCGCGAAACTCGCCAATAAACTGCAGCGCAAGCTTCTCGCGCAACAAAACCGCGGCTGGGATTTCGATCTCGAAGAAGGCATGCTCGACGCCGCACGCCTGACGCGCGTCATCACCGATCCAACCGGCGCGCTGTCTTACAAGCGCGAACGCGACACCGAATTCCGCGACACCGTGGTGACGCTGCTTCTCGACAATTCGGGCTCGATGCGCGGCCGTCCGATCATGGTCGCGGCATGCTGTGCCGATATTCTCGCGCGCACCCTCGAACGCTGCGGCGTCAAAGTCGAAATCCTTGGCTTTACGACGAAGGCGTGGAAGGGCGGTCAGGCGCGCGAGGAATGGCTCGCGGCCGGAAAGCCACCGGCGCCGGGACGGCTGAACGATCTGCGCCACATCATCTACAAGACGGCGGACGCGCCGTGGCGGCGGTCGAAGAATTCTCTCGCGCTGATGATGCGGGAAGGCCTGCTCAAGGAAAACATCGACGGCGAAGCGCTGGCGTGGGCACATTCGCGTCTCGTCGGACGTCCCGAGCAGCGCCGCATCCTGATGATGATTTCAGACGGCGCACCGGTCGATGACTCGACGCTGTCGGTCAACAACGGCAGCTATCTCGAACAGCACTTGCGCCAGGTCATCAACGAGATCGAGAACCGCTCGTCCGTTGAACTGATTGCGATCGGCATCGGTCACGACGTCACGCGCTACTATCGTCGTGCGGTGACCATCACCGATGCGTCGGAGCTTGCGGGCGCCATGACCGAGAAACTCGTCGAGCTGTTCGAGGAAGATTCCAAAATCGAAAAAGCTTCGCGTCCCGTGCGACGGCGCGCGTCGCTGCACTGAACGATGGGCACGCTCGCCAACAGCATGCGCGCCGCTGTTTTCGCCGCGGCTTTCGGTCTTTACCCGCAGATCGTATTGGCTGATGCCAAGCCCGATATCGCAGCTCTGAAAGCTGGCCCGATTACGATTGATGCAGTCCTCATTCGCGATTTCGCGCGTGCGGAGATGGCTGGCGCAGCGTCGGCCTCAGCGCCGAACCCGATAATCGGCAAGCTGACGTTTCGCGGCGGATTGGTCCTGACGTCGCCGTCGCCGAACTTCGGCGGCTGGTCCGGCCTCGTCGTCGGCAACGATGCGAAAAGCCTGCTCGCGATTTCCGATTCCGGCGTCTGGATGACGGGCAAGATCGTCTACGACGGAACGCATCCGGCGGGCATTGCGGACGCGCGCCTCGGACCTTTGCTCAATCGCGACGGCAGGCCCATCGGCCGCGAACGCGACTCGGAAGCGATTGCTCTGGAATCGGGAACGCTTGCGCAAGGCTCCGTCCTTATCGCGTTCGAGCGCAAGCATCGCATCGATCGCTACGATTGGTCGTCGCAAGGCCTGGTGGCAGGCCGGAGCACGGTGCCTCTTCCTGCCGAGGCCCGGCGCATGCGGCCGAACGCGGGTCTCGAAGCCATGACGGTGATGCGCGGCGGCCCGTTCAAGGGCTCGGTGATCGCGTTTTCGGAACGGTTCTACGATCGCGACCGCAATCACACGGGTTGGCTGTGGGCGCCGCAAGGCCCGGCGACGATGCATCTGAAGAATATCGGCGACTTCGACATCACCGATATTTCGAGCCTCGACGACGGCACGCTGTTCGTTCTCGAACGCCGCTTTCGCTGGACGGAAGGCGTGAAGATGCGGCTGCGGCGCATTTCACCCGATGAGCTGAAGCCTGGCCGTGTCATCGAAGGCGAAACGCTCATCGAAGCCGATCTCACTTCCGAAATCGACAACATGGAGGGTTTGTCGGTGACGCGGCTCGAGACCGGCGAAGTCCTGGTGATGATGCTGTCCGACGACAACTTCAATCACATTCTGCAGCGAACGCTCCTACTGCAGTTCACCGTCAATGATCGCGGACAAGCAAAAGCCCGGCCGCAGGACTGAACCCGGGCCGGGCAAAATTCTCATTCGTCAGAGGCTTGGCCTTAGGCCGCCTTCTCCGCCTGCGCCTTCTGAAGCTCACGCTTCAGCTTCAGGCACGCCGCCGAAAGCTCGTCGTTCTTCGCCTTGAGCAGGAAGGCATCGAGACCGCCGCGGTGCTCGACCGACTTCAGCGCCCGCGCCGAGATGCGCAGACGGACCTTGCGGCCCAGGGCGTCGCTTAGCAGCGTGACGTTGTGCAGGTTCGGCCGGAACTTGCGCTTGGTCTTGTTCTCGGCGTGGCTCCTGAGTTGGCCTGACAGCGGCAAAGTGCCGGTCAGCTCGCAGCGCCTGGTCATGACGGTCTCCTACGCCGCACCCGGATGGGGCGGTCTATCGAATGTCTGCTGTTGCAGAAAAAATGCGCCCCGTCAGCAGGGCTCACGGGGTCTATGGGGCGCTGTATAATTGAGGGGCGGGATAGCCGTCAAGCATGCTGGCGGAATTGATCGCCATCGGATCGTCCGCCACGCTTGCGGGATCAGGCAAACCCCGTACCCCTTGGATATCCGGCCTGCGGCCGAAAGTCCAAGAATCGACGCAAAGGCGGCCTAACGCGGGGCCTTGCTTTCGGGGCGCGCAGGGAAGAGCCTATGAACTACTCTAATGTCGTTGGGCGTCGGCGTTTGGCCTGCTCGTGCGCGCTTGCCGCTACCATCGCGGCCCTCGTCGCCGGACCCGCGGCGGCCGGCGATCAGGCACGGGATCAGGCCCGGGATCAAGCTTGGCCGAACCAGGTGAACGCCCGCTACAAGCTGACCTTCAATGGTTTCGAGGTAGGCTCCTACAACTTCACATCGAAATATAGCGGCGACACTTATTCTGCGACCGGCAAGACGGAAATCTCGGCCCTGTTCGGTGTCTTCAAGTGGACCGGTACGTTCACCGGAAGCGGCTCGGTCGACAAAAGCGGCCCGCGCCCCGTCGCCTATCAGATGAGCTACAAGACAAAGAAAAAGCTGACGTCCGTCACACTCGGGTTCGACCCGGCAGGCGTCAAGACGATCGCGCTGGTGCCGAACAAACCGCCCAATCCGGAAACGATCAAGGTCACGCCCGATAACCTGAAGCACGTGTTCGACCCGATTTCTGCAACGCTCGCGATTTCGAACGCGACCGGCTCGGACGCCTGCAATCGAACCATTCCAATCTTTGACGGCAAGGCCCGGTTCGACCTGCGCTTGTCGCTCAAGGGCCGCGAGGCCATCAAGGAACAGCGCCCGAGCGGCCAGCCCAAGGAACTGCTGATCTGCCGCGTCAAATACGTGCCGATCGCCGGCCATAAGCCGAAGGATTTCGAGAAACCCTGGATCGACTACGATCACATCGAGATCGCATTGCGCGCCATCCCGAGCGCGGGGATCTACGTACCCTATCGGATCTCGGTTCCGTCATCCGTCGGACCTGCAGTCATGACGGCGGACCAGATCAACATCATAGCGGCCGATAACGCACAGATTGCACTCAGGCAGTGAACTCCCCGGCAGGGCCGGTTCGATTAACGAGTGCGGAAGATCGGGGCTCCGGAGAGAGCACGCAATATCCCCTTGATCTCACGGCCCTGCTCTGTAATGCCAGGGTCTGATCGGAGTCAGGCACGACATGATAAGTGATCTCGAGGCCCGCATTCGCAACGTCACTGCGGTGCTCGGACCGACCAATACCGGCAAGACGCATCTCGCGATCGAGCGCATGCTTGGCCACAACAGCGGCATGATCGGCCTGCCGCTGCGTCTGCTTGCGCGCGAGGTCTATGACAAGATCAAAACGCGCGCCGGCGTCGAGAACGTCGCCCTCATCACGGGCGAGGAAAAAATCAAACCCGAGCGCGCCCGCTATTGGGTCTCGACCGTCGAAGCGATGCCGCGCGATATCGACGTCGACTTCCTGGCGATCGACGAAATCCAGCTTGCGGGCGATCCCGAGCGCGGCCACGTCTTCACGGATCGCCTGTTGCACGCACGTGGACGCTCCGAAACGCTGTTGCTTGGCGCGCAGACGATGCGCGAGGCGATTTCCGATCTGATCCCTGGTGCGAATTTCATCTCCCGTCCGCGCTTGTCGAAGCTGACGTACACGGGCGAGAAAAAAATCACGCGCCTGCCCGCCCGTTCGGCGATCATCGCGTTCTCCGCGCAGGAAGTTTACGCCCTCGCCGAGCTGATCCGCCGCCAGCGCGGCGGCGCCGCCGTGGTGCTCGGAGCGCTGTCGCCGCGCACGCGCAATGCCCAGGTCGCGCTCTATCAGTCCGGCGACGTGGAATTCATCGTCGCGACCGACGCCATCGGTATGGGTTTGAACCTCGATATCGATCACGTCGCATTCTCGGCCTTGAGAAAATTCGACGGCCAGAACCATCGCAATCTGACACCTGGCGAGATCGGCCAGATTGCCGGCCGCGCCGGTCGCCATATGAACGACGGAACGTTCGGCGTAACCGGCGGCGCCGAGCCGCTCGATGCCGACGCTGTCGAACGTCTCGAAACGCACAGCTTCGATAGCGTGCGCACGCTGCAGTGGCGCAATCGCAACCTCGATTTCAGCTCGCTTTCAGCATTGCATGAGTCATTGCGTCAGCTCCCGCGCGAGCAGCGTTTGGCGCGCGCCCGCACGGCCGACGACGTCGCCGCGCTCGAAGCGTTGAGCGCCGATCGCGAAATCGCCGATATCGCCTCGACTCGCGACAACGTCGCCCTTCTCTGGGACGTCTGTCAGGTTCCGGACTATCGCAAGATTTCCGGCCAAAGCCATGCCGAGCTGATTTCCAACCTCTACCGGCACTTGACCTCCGGCACGCACAAAATTCCGGAGGACTGGTTCGCCAAGCAGGTGGCATTGGCCGATCGCACCGACGGCGACATCGATACGCTCGCGACGCGCATTGCCCACATTCGTACGTGGACGTTCGTCGCCAACCGCCCGGCTTGGCTGAGCGACCCCGTTCAATGGCAGGAACGAACACGGGCGGTAGAGGATAGTCTTTCCGACGCACTTCACGAATGCTTGACGCAGCGTTTCGTTGACCGCCGGACCAGCGCACTGATGAAGGGCATGCGAGACAAGGAAGAATTGACGGCGGATATCGCCGAGGACGGCGCGATCACGGTGGAAAGCCACTTCGTCGGCCGCTTGAAGGGTTTTTGCTTCACGCTGGATTCGGCCGGTGACGGCATCCACGAGCGCGCGACGCGGCAGGCCGCGATGCAGGTCGTGACCCGCGAGCTTGGCATGCGCGCACGGCGCGTATCGGCGGCACAGAGCGATGCGTTCAAGTTGACGCGCACCGGCGTCGTTGTCTGGCGCGACGACGAAATCGCCAAGCTCGAACGGTCCGAGGATCCGCTGCAGCCCGGCTTGTCGCTGATCGCCGACGAACACATGAGCGAGTCGGATCGCGAAAAGGTCCAGGCGCGTCTCAAAACCTGGCTCGACGATACGATCGCCGACAAGCTGAAGCCGCTCGTCGATATGTCGAAGACCGGCGAGCTGCAGGGCCTCGCGCGCGGCATCGCGTTTCAGTTGAAGGAAAATCTCGGCGCTTTGAAGCGCGAGACCGTTGCTGACGATGTCAACTCGCTCGATCAGGCCGCGCGCGCCGAACTGCGCAAGTACGGACTGCGCTTTGGCGCGTTCAATATTTTCTTCCCGCTCCTGCTGAAGCCGGCCGCCGCCGACCTCGCGGCGACGCTCTGGCTTTTGAAGAACAGCGCGACCGTGAACGGCACGCCGCAGTTGCCGCGTCCGGGTTTGACGTCGGTCGTCACCGACCCGGGCGTGCCGGAAGCGCTCTATCGCGCGCACGGCTTCCATGTGTGCGGACCGCGCGCCGTCCGTCTCGACATCCTCGAGCGTCTCGCGGATTTGATCCGCCCGCTGCTCGCCTGGCGCTCGTCTCCGGAACGGGCTGACGCGCCGCCCAAAGGCTCAACCGGCGACGGCGGCTTCAAGGCGACCGACGACATGATGTCGATCCTCGGCTGTTCGTCAGGAGAGCTGGGCGAAGTCCTGAAGTCGCTCGGCTTCCGGCTTGAGCGGCGTCCGATCGCGCCCGCCCCGGCAGCCGCACCGGCCGACGTTGCGGCCGATGCATCAGCCCCAGCTGCACCTGCTCCGGATGCAAGTGCGGAAGCGTCGTCTGAAGGCGAGACGCAGCAGCCCGCGGAGGAAGCCGGAACAGCCGCTGTCGCGACAGCTCTGCCTGCCGAAACCTCCGAGGCTGAAGCTTCAGCGCCCGTGGCGCCCGAAAACGCCGAAGCGCCTGCCGCAACGCAAGCCGAAACCGAAACTGAAAAATTCGAAGAGATCTGGCGGCCGCGACGCCATCATCGCCGCGAAGGCGGGCATCGCGATCACCGCGACGCGCACCACCGGCGCGGCAAGCCGCGTCACGATCGTGGTCCTGCCTCTGCTCCGGCATCTGACGCAAACGCTGCGCCAGCCGAAGTGCCCGCCAGCGATACAAGCGCGCCGTCGGATCAGCAGTCCGCGCGCCCGCGCTTCGAGCGTCACGACGGCGGCAAGCCTCGGCGCGATCACGAGAAGCGCCCCAACCGGCAGGGCGATCACCGCCACGGCGACCAGCGCAAAGGTGATCATAGGCAAGGCGATCATCGTCATGGCGAAGGACGCCGCCGCGACGAGCCGCGCCGCGCGCCGCAGGTCATCACCGCAGCGCCGCCGAAGTCCGGCTCCGCCGACTCGTCCTCGCCCTTCGCGGCCCTCGCCGCGCTCAAGGCGCAAATGGAGAAGCGCAGCGAAGGTTCCGGTTCGACCTGATGGGCCCGGCGGGCGTGAGTTCAAGCCAGCGCGTGGATCAGTGGCTCTGGTTCGCGCGCATCACGAAGTCCCGCACCCTCGCCCAAGACCTGATCTCCCGCGGCAAGGTCAGGTTGAACCGCGAAAAGATCGACAAGCCGAGCACGCTGGTGAAGCCGGGCGACGTGCTGACGCTCGTCGTCGGTCCAGCCGTGCGAAGCCTCGAGATCGTGGGGATCGGCCATCGGCGCGGGCCTGCCACCGAAGCCCAGTCGCTGTTTCTCGATCACACGCCGCCGAAGGTTCGGCCGGAGGCGGCAGAGATAGCGATGCAGTCGAAGCAATCCGCCGTTCGTCCCGAAGGCTCGGGCCGGCCGACGAAGCGCGATCGCCGCCAGATCGACAAGCTCAAGGGTCGTTCGTAACTGTGACTCCTCTCCACCTAGGCAACGGGTTTGCCTATGCTAAAGAAGGCGCCGCCGATGACCGCGCGACCCGTCGATGCGCGGCCCGGCCATATCGTCCAGAATCGCGCGCAGCAAAGATCCGCCAGGAAAACGTATGACCTACGTCGTCAACGAGAAGTGCATTAAGTGCAAATACACGGATTGCGTCGAGGTCTGTCCGGTCGATTGTTTTTACGAAGGCGAGAACATGCTCGTCATCCATCCCGACGAGTGCATCGATTGCGGCGTCTGCGAGCCTGAGTGCCCGGCGGACGCGATCAAGCCCGACACCGAACCCGGAATGGAGCGCTGGCTCGAATTAAACCGGCAGTACGCGGACAATTGGCCGAACATCACGGCCAAAAAGGCCGCCCTTCCGGACGCCGACGACATCAAGGATGAACCGGGCAAGTTCGAAAAATATTTCTCTCCAAACGCGGGTTCTGGAGATTGATTCTCTAATTTCCGGGATTTTTATATTTAAGTTGAGATAAATACGTCCGTTTAAAAAACGATTTTCGTGCCTTTTTGGCGCGATATTTAAGCTCGACCAGATTGTCTCATGAGGTCGGCCTTCATTTGCGAGCAAGATTATGCTAGAGTCTTTCTCGATGGCATTAAGACAGCACAAATCCGAAACGGCTGTGAACAAAAGAAGGCCGCCCAACTCTGAGGGCCGGCTTTCAATGAAACGTAATGGGGCGTCACACGGCCAGTTCAGAGTCGGATGGAGTTTGCAAAGCTAGGCCACAATGAGCGCGCAGGGGACGACCTTTTCCTTAGGGGACAAGGTTTGGCTCGATGCGCGCGTGTCGTCGGCAACCGCCAACGGCACTGATGCCCGCCTCCCAAGGCGGCCCGACGAGCCGGTCCCCCGGCCATGCTCAGTACGCGAGAGTGAGAAAAAATATGGCGCAGAAGAAGAAAGCTCCGGTCAGCCCCAAGTCCGCAGCGAAATCCGCGGTCCACAAGGCTGTCCCGTTGAAAGCGGCTGCGAACGCGCAGAAATCCGCGAAGCCCGGTAAGGCCAAGACGGAAGCCGAGACTAAGCCTTCACTCAGCAAGCAGAAAAGCGCGCAACCCGTCGCATCGGCGAAGTCCGTCAAGAAACCGCAGCCGGCCGCGAAAGTGGATCCGGTTTTGACGCGTAAACCCGTTTCACCCTCTCAGTTCGCAGCCAAGGCCGCGGCAGCTGCCCCGCAGCGCGCCATGACGGTTCCGGCCGGCACGCACAAGCCGGCTGGCCAGAAGCTGACCACGTCGGTCGCGCCTGCGACTGCGCCTGCCGCGCATTCGGCGACCCCCAAGGCGATCGCAGAAAAGACGGCTGCTGCCCGCCAGCTTCTTGCGGTCCAGAAGAAGCCGGTCAACCAGCGTCACGGCTTCAAGGCCAATGAATTCGTCGTCTATCCTGCTCACGGCGTCGGCCGCATCGTCGGCATCGAGGAGCAGGAAATCGCCGGCATGTCGCTCGAGCTCTTTGTCATCACGTTCGACAAGGAAAAGCTGACGCTGCGCGTCCCGACCGGCAAGCTCGCAAGCGTCGGCATGCGCAAGCTCGCCGATGAAGGGCTCGTCAAGAAGGCGATGGAAACGCTCAAGGGCCGTGCGCGCATCAAGCGCACGATGTGGAGCCGCCGCGCGCAAGAGTACGTTGCGAAGATCAACTCCGGTGATCTGATCTCGATCGCCGAAGTGGTGCGCGACCTCTACCGCTCGGAAGCTCAGCCGGAGCAGTCGTACTCCGAACGCCAGCTGTACGAGGACGCCCTCGATCGCATGGCGCGTGAGCTGGCCGCCGTCGAAAAGCTCGACGAGCGCGGCGCGGTTCAGCGCATCACGGAGATCTTGTCGAAGAGCGCGAAAGGCCGTCGCTTGGCCGATAGCGAGTCGGTCGGCGAAGCCGCCTGACGCTCCGTACACGCCGTCAATTTCGGCTATAGATTTACAGCGCCCGGGTCCGCACCTTCCGTCGGATCCGGGCGCAACTTTTGTGCGCCATCGGGATCGACGGGAACGCTCGCAGGCTGCGCGTCGTTCGGCGCCGTCACCGCGCTCACGCCAGCGGGGGCCTGAACATCCTCCTTGCCGTCCACGATCTCGATTTGTGAGACGTCGGCGACATCGATCAACGGGCCGTTGCGCCGCTCGATCCATCCGCGCACGACGACGGTTTTCGATTTGAGCGTATCGAGCGTGCGCGCGAACTCGGGATTTGCGGCAAGCACGGCTTTGCCGACGCGAACCGTGAAATCGGATTTCCAGTCCGTTCCGAAGTTGAGATACGTCGTTGACTTGGTCTTGCCGATTGACGCGACAGTCCCGATCACCCGTTCGAATTTTCCGCGCTGCTTGAGAAGCGATCCCGGCTGCTCTGCCGGCATCGGCCGATAGACGCCGTTGCTCCACAGACCGAGCCGTTTGCGGCGCGCCTCCGCTTCGTGCGCCAGAAGCTCACGCACGCACGCGAAGCTTTCCGGCACGCCATACGCGCGCGCCTGCCCGGCGGCGAGCATCGTGCCTTGCACCCATTCGCTTCGCCCGTTTGCTTCGAGAAAAACCTGCGCCAGGAAACGGCCGTAGCGGTCCTTTTGCCGACCTCCGAAGGCGAGCTTGATCCGTTTGCCGAGCACCAGGTTTGAAAGCGTCTGCATCGCTTGCGTTTCAGGCGGCCACGCGCCGGCTTGGGCACCGGCATCGCGCGCCCGCGGAGCCAGCGCTCCGATCAAACGCACGCCGCTCCCGTCATCGAGAACGAGCGTCTCGCCATCGAGCACGCGCGCGACGGTGCGAACCGGACCAGGTTCAAGAACGCAGGGCGCGGGGAGCAGCGTCTCGTCCGCGATTGCAGGCAGGGCAGCGCTCGCGAGAGCGACGAGGCCCGCAAGCCCTGCAATGTTACCCGCGCCTGAACCCCATCCCATGCCGGAAGAAAATCACAGACGCCGACGCCCGCCAAGCCTCTCGCCACGATCTCTCCGCAGCGGTTGCATGACGGGCGTACGCCTCGGGGGAAAGGGGCGCGACCGCGAGCGGCCCTCGCGGAACCCCGCTGAGCTCGCAGCCTCCCGCGCACTCGCGGTCACAAGCTGACATACTGTAGGTTGAACGATGTTTCAATCATAAGTTGAATAAGTTTTATCGCGGTCGGCGGAAGCGTCGTTTGCGAAAGGCCTGGAACCTCGACGCACAGTCCCTTGACCGGCCGCAACGCCCGCAGCATAGCTTGCGCGCTCGCCGAAATCGCAGCGTCAGTCGCCGCGAACCGACCTGGCCCCGTAGCTCAGCTGGATAGAGCAACGGTTTCCTAAACCGTAGGTCGCAGGTTCAAATCCTGCCGGGGTCGCCACTTTGCATGGTTCCGCGATTATGCCGTTCACGCATTATTGCGGTCGGGCGTCCCGCGCCGCTTGGGCGATCTTGTTTTGCTTCAGAACGCTTCCAACTTTTCCACGCGGCAGAACGCGGCGACGCCGGATGCTCTCTTGCGGTTGCATGCCTGTCCCGGAGGTTCGGCTTGCTGGGACGGCCGGTCTGAAGTTCGATGCCCGGCGTTGCGCCAGCGCTTTATGCGCCGCTTCGACGTGCTCGACCCTGGCTTCGAGCTTGTTCAGCCGGGAAAGTTCCTTCTTCACGCGCTTCAATGCGGCTGCGAAAAGTTGCTTGCGTCGTTGCGGTTGCTCGACGACGCCGGGAAAGCTTCTGCCGCGAGGCTCGGATTTGCCGCGGGTTTCACGTTGTTTCTGACGGGTCAAAGTCCGCGCCTTATCGCGCAGATCCCGCAAGCGGGTCTGCAGGTCCGTCAATTCCTTCCGGCCAAGCTCATAGATTTCCGGGTGATGCGTTGCGCGAAGCACCGCAATCTCATCGGAGTTCAAGAGGGCGCGTTCTTGTTTCGCGGACATCGACATGACGAGCTTTCTCCGTCGCTGACACAACAGGCTGGTCCGACACTACGCTTTTCGGCTGGCAGCGAGTGAGGGTTGTCACCGAAATGTAAGACGCGAGGTAAAGAATTTCATCGGCACTGAAAGCGATGGATGATCAACCTGAGATTGTTGCGGCAACAGTCATTGTGCGCTGCGATTGGCGACCTTGCTTTTAGCGGAAAACAGCCGTTATCTGATCGGGTGGTCGGGATGCGTCCCAATCGAACGATTAACCCGCTGAAAAATAACTTGGATTCGAAAACTGGCTAGGAGCATCAGAGTTTTAGGCTCGTTGACGGGAGCTACCGGACCCAATGGTGCGGGCGACGACGTCAACGGCCGCGTATGCATGACCGGCCCCCGGGGGATTCGGCGCTGATGGCCGGCAAGATCGAGGTCACGATTGCAGATCAGAACCCGGTCGTTCGATCGGGGCTGGAAGCGTTGGTGCAACGCGATGGCCGCTTCAGCGTTTGCGGCGTCCATGCGACGGGCGAAGCCCTGATCGAGGCACTGAAGGTCAAGCCGGTCGAAATCGCCATCGTCGGCTGGACGTTGCCCGACATGACGGGTGGCAACGTGCTGACGCGCCTGAAGCAGGAAAAGTGGCGCACGCGCGTGGTCATCTACACGGGCGAGCGCAGCAGTGAAGTCTTGCGGCAGGCGATCAAGGGCGGTGCCTGGGGCTTCGTGTCGAAAACGGAAGAGCCGCAGGTATTGCTTGAAGCCGTCGTCTCCGTTGCGCGCGGCCGCTTGTCGCTACCCTACGTCGACATCGATTTGCTCAATCACGATCCGCTCGAAGGTCTGACGGCGCGCGAACGCGAACTGCTGGCAGCGCTCGCGAATGGCTGGACGAATCTGCAGATTGCGGCGCGCACGGGCATCTCTCGCAACACCGTGAAATACCATCTGAAAAATTTGTACGACAAGCTCGGGGTGTCCAACCGCGCGATGGCTGTTGCACTGCACGTGTCGGTTAACCGTAACGATCATCACTGAGCGAGTACGCTGAGCCGGTCATGACGGCGGCGGCGGTCTGCGCACACAAAGCCGCAGTGGTGGGTAGCCCATGCTGCCCAACGGGGTGTTGTTAGTTTTTCGTTCGCACCGTCACTGTCCCCCTGCTACTTACGAACCTACGCCCGCATCTGCGATCGGGCGGAAGGATCAGCAAAAGCGCGCCGGATATTGGGTCTCCATAGTCTTAGGGGACCGTTCGGCTTGGCTCAACGCAGCGCGGAGAAACGCTCATGACCGTCACGCCCCACCTCTTTATTCCCGGCCCGACCAACGTCCCCGACGCTGTGCGCATCGCGATGAACCTTCCGATGGAAGACATGCGCTCGCCGGAATTTCCCAAGCTGACGCTGCCGATCTTCGAAGACCTCAAGAAGGTTTTCAAAATGAAGGATGGCCGCGTGTTCCTTTTCCCGTCGTCGGGAACGGGCGCATGGGAATCTGCGATCCAGAACACGCTCGCCGTCGGCGACAAGGTTCTGATGAGCCGCTTCGGCCAGTTCTCGCTGCTCTGGGTCGATATGGCCGAGCGCCTTGGCCTGAAGCCTGAGGTTTGCGACGAAGAGTGGGGCACCGGCGTTCCGGTCGAGAAGTACGCTGACATTCTCGCCAAGGACAAGAACCACGAAATCAAAGCCGTGTTCGTCACGCAGAACGAAACGGCGACCGGCGTCGCCAGCGACGTGGCCGGCGTCCGTAAGGCGCTCGACGCCGCGAAGCACCCCGCGCTCCTGATGGTCGACGGCGTTTCTTCCGTCGGCTCGCTCGAAATGCGCATGGGCGAATGGGGCGTCGACTGCTGCGTCTCTGGCTCGCAGAAGGGCTTCATGCTCCCGACCGGCCTCGGCATTCTCGCCGTCAGCCAGAAGGCGCTTGACGTCAACAAGAGCAAGAACGGCCGTATGAACCGCTGCTTCTTCTCCTTCGAAGACATGATCAAGACGAACGATCTCGGATTCTTCCCCTATACGCCCGCAACGACGCTGATCCGCGGCCTGCGCGCCTCGATCGATCTTCTGCTCGCCGAAGGCATCGACAACGTCGTGGCTCGTCACCATCGCCTCGCCTCCGGCGTTCGCGCGGGCGTCGCAGCCTGGGGTCTGAAGCTCTGCGCGAAAGAGCCGAAGTGGTACTCCGACACCGTGTCGGCGATCCTCGTTCCCGAAGGCGTCGACAGCAACGCCGTCACGAAGACGGCCTACTATCGCTACAACACGTCGCTCGGCCTCGGCCTCAACAAGGTCGCCGGCAAGGTGTTCCGCATCGGTCACCTCGGTTCGCTCGACGAGTACATGGTCGGTGGCGTCCTGTTCGCCGTCGAGATGGCGCTCAAGGACAACGGCATCCCGGTCAAGCTTGGCTCGGGCACCGCTGCCGCCGCCGAATACTTCACCAGCAATCCGGTCAAGTCGGCCACGAGCAAAGAGCCGCTGAAGGCCTAACTCGAGACAATGCCCAGCTGCTTAAGGCGGCTGGGCATTCTGGCGTCGTATCGCACTCGCTGGTTGAACGACGCTCCGCATTCTGATTTTTTCGCAAAGACAACAACGATCGTTCACTCCGCTAGGAAGGCGACCCCCAAATGAGCTATACCCTCTACCCGAACCGTAAGCAGCGTCTGCAGCGTTCGTATCTCGCTGTGCCGGGCTCCAACCCGACGATGATCGACCGCGCCCTCAAGAGCGCCGCCGACTACGTTTTCCTTGATTGCGAAGACGCCGTCGCGCCGCCCGAGAAAGAGCAGGCTCGCAAGAACATCATCCAGGCTCTGAACGATCTCGACTGGAAAGGCGCGGGCAAGAGCGTCTCGGTCCGCATCAACGGCCTCGACACGCACTATTGCTATCGCGACGTCGTCGACATCGTCGAGCAGGCTGGCGCCAAGCTCGACACGATCCTCATTCCGAAGGTCGGCGTCCCGGCTGACGTCTATGCCATCGAAAGCTTCGTCAGCCAGATCGAAGTCGCGAAGGGTCTCCCGCACCAGATCGGCATGGAAGCCCTCATCGAAACGCCGCTCGGCATGGCCAACGTCGAAGCCATCGCGTCTGCCAACAGCCGCCTCGAGTCGATGCACTTCGGCGTTGCCGACTACTCCGCATTCAACAAGGCCCGCACCGTCGTCATCGGCGGCTTGAACCCCGACTATCCGGGCGACCAGTGGCACTTCCCGCTGTCGCGCATGACGGTTGCCTGCCGCGCGTTCGGCCTGCGTCCGATCGACGGCCCGTTCGGCGGCATCGACGATCCGGAAGGCTACAAGGCCGCTGCGCGCCGTGGCGCCGCTCTCGGCATGGAAGGCAAGTGGGCGATCCACCCCTCGCAGATCGAACTCGCCAACGAGATCTACTCTCCGACGGCGAAGGAAATCGAACGCGCCGAGCGCATCCTGGTCGCGCTCAAGGAAGCCGAAGCGCAGGGCAAGGGCGCGGCATCGCTCGACGGCAAGATGATCGACGCAGCATCTGAAAAGATGGCGAAGAACCTGCTGGTGACGGCAGCGGCGATCAAGGCAGGCGAAGAAGCTCGCGCAAAGAGCAAATAATCAGAAGCCGGAAACGACAAGCCCAATCCCGAGGAGTCCAAAAACATGGACATTCATGAATACCAGGCCAAAGAGCTTCTTGCGAAGTTCGGCGTGCCGATCGCCCGCGGCGGACTTGCCTACAGCCCTGAACAGGCCACCTATCGCGCAAGCGAGCTTGGCGGCACGGTCGTCGTCAAGGCGCAGATTCACTCTGGCGCGCGCGGCAAAGCCGGCGGTGTCAAGGTCTGCAAGACGGAAAAGGAAATCGAGGATGCAGCCGAGTTCATGCTCGGCCGCAAGCTCGTCACGCATCAGACGGGATCGGCCGGTAAGCTGGTCTCGCGCCTCTACATCGAAGAAGCGACGAACATCGATCGCGAAATCTATCTCGGTTTCGTGATGGACCGCGCTTCCGAGCGCATCGTCGTCGTAGCCTCGGCCGCGGGCGGCATGGACATCGAGGAAATCTCGGCGTCGCAGCCCGACACGATCATCCGCGTCGCCGTTGACCCGGCGGTCGGCATGCAGCAGTTCCAGGCACGTGAGCTGGCATTCGGACTTGGCGTCGATCCTGAGATCGTCAACAAGCTCGTGCCCGCGATCATGGGCTGCTATCGCGCCTTCCGCGATCTCGATGCGATGATGGTTGAAATCAACCCGCTCGTCATCACCAAGGAAAAGCAGGTCGTTGCGCTCGACGCCAAGATGTCGTTCGACGACAACGCGCTGTTCCGTCGTCCGCACATCGCCGAGCTGCGCGACAAGAGCCAGGAAGATCCGCGCGAAACCTACGCGTCGGATCGTGGTCTCTCGTACGTCGGTCTCGACGGTGACATCGGCTGCATCGTCAACGGTGCCGGCCTCGCGATGGCGACGCTCGACATGATCAAGCTTGCGGGCGGCGAGCCTGCGAACTTCCTCGACATCGGCGGCGGCGCCTCTCCCGAGCGCGTCACCAAGTCGTTCAAGGCGGTTCTGCGCGACAAGAACGTCAAGGCCATCCTGGTCAACGTCTTCGCCGGCATCAACCGTTGCGACTGGGTTGCCAAGGGTGTCGTCGACGCCGTCAAGGAACTCGATATCAAGCTGCCGATCGTCGTTCGCCTCGCAGGCACCAACGTCGAAGAAGGCCGCAAGATCATCGATAACAGCGGCCTGACGGTCATCAGCGCGGAAACTCTCGCCGATGCTGCCAAGCAGGCGGTCGAAGCGGCCAAAAAAGCCTAAGCCCGGAGAAACGTACCAATGGCAATCTTTATCAATGAAAAGACGCCGATCCTGATCCAGGGCTTCACCGGTCGCATCGGCACGTTCCACGCCCAGGAAATGATCGACTACGGCTCCAACGTCGTTGGCGGCGTGACGCCCGGTAAAGGCGGCACCTCGCATCTCGGCCGCCCGGTGTTCAACACCGTCAAGGGCGCCGTCGATGAGACGGGCGCTGAAGCCTCCATCGTGTTCGTGCCGCCGCCGTTCGCGGCTGACGCGATCATGGAAGCGGCCGACGCTGGGATCAAATACTGCGTCTGCATCACGGACGGCATTCCTGCCCAGGATATGATCCGCGTGAAGCGCTACATGCGCCGCTACAAGAAAGAAGCGCGCATGATCCTGACCGGCCCGAACTGCGCCGGCACGATCTCGCCAGGCAAGGCGATGCTCGGCATCATGCCGGGACACATCTACCTTCCGGGCCGCGTCGGCATCGTCGGACGTTCGGGCACGCTCGGCTACGAAGCCGCAGCGCAGCTCAAGGCCCTTGGCATCGGCGTCTCGACGTCGGTCGGCATCGGCGGCGACCCGATCAACGGTTCGTCGCATCGTGACGTCCTCGAGCACTTCGAGAACGATCCCGAGACCGACGCCATCCTGATGATCGGCGAAATCGGTGGTCCGCAGGAAGCCGAAGCCGGCCTCTTCGCCAAAGAGCACATGAAGAAGCCTGTCATCGCCTACATCGCTGGTCTGTCGGCCCCGAAGGGCCGCCGCATGGGCCACGCTGGCGCCATCGTTTCGGCATTTGGCGAGTCGGCTGCTGAGAAGGTCGAGATTCTGAAGGGCTGCGGCGTCGCTATCGCGCCGACGCCGTCGGAAATGGGCTCGACCGTCGCGCAGGTTCTCGGCAAGCAGAAAAAAGTTGCCTGAACTCCGCGAAGACCGGAGCGGCCGCTCCGCTCCGGTCTTTGCACACTGAGCCAAATGATCTTACGTTTTGAACGCGGTCCCGCTCCGGGAACGCGGAGGCTTGTGGATGCAGGATACGACGCGCGTGGAAAACTCAACGGAACTCGACGAACTCGCGCTGATCGAAGAGTTGAAGCGTCTGAGGACGCAAATCCCGGACAATCCCTCGCTCAATCCTATTCTCAACGTCGCCTTTGATCTTTCGCGGCGTCTTGAATCGCAGGCGATCACCTTCGACGCCGTCAAGAATCTCGCCGGTCGCCTGATGGACCGCGCCTGCGTGCGCCGTGCCCGGCGGCTGCGCGACAAAGTCGGCTACGTCGACCAGGCGACGACGCTGAAAGATTTTACAGCCTACGTCGAAAAGACGGCGAACGAAGCCGCGGGCTCGATTGAAGCCTTCGCGCAGCGCTGGTCGCGCGCGCGCACCGGCATCGTCATGACCGCGCATCCGACCTTTGGACTCTCCGATGCGCTCTATCGCCGGATGGTCGAAATCGCCGTCGCCGACCCGTCAGCCAAAGAAGTTCAGATCGGCATTCCACATCGCCCCGAGGAAACGCTGACGCTGCGGCACGAGCACAAGTGCGTGCAGGAGGCGATCCGCAATCTGCGCAACGCTTATGAAGAGCTGCTGCATGCGTTCTTCAGCGTCTCGTCGCAGAAGTTCGGCGAGGCCGCATTCAAGCTGCGCCCGAAGCTCGCGACGATGGCGTCCTGGGTCGGCTACGACCTCGACGGCCGCAACGATATTTCGTGGACGTTCTCGTTCCACGTGCGCCTGCTCGAAAAGCGCGCCGCCCTCGCCGACATTCGCGAGCGCTTCGTCGTCCTGAAGCACAAGCTCGACGACGCCGACGGCCCGCAGCGCATCGCGCGCCAGATCGTCGGCAAGCTCGATCTCGGCATTGCCGCGGTCGACGAACAAATCAAGGCGATCGAGCAGTTCGAGAACGACCACGACTATCTCACGAAAGCGGCGAACGTCATCACCAAGTCCGACGGCTATAACCTGCTGACGGTCGAGCCGTTGCAGACGCTGTTCGAACAGCTGATCGATTCCGTCGAAGCACCACAGGTGAAGCGCGCTATCGCGGCGCTCTCGGGCCTCGTCGCCGCGACCGGACTCGGCACGTCGCACATTCACCTTCGCATCAACGCGCTGCAATTGAACAACGCCTTCCGCGCTTACGTCCACGAGCCCTGGACGCGCGATCTGACCGAACGTCAATCGCTGGCGCGCATTGTCGATATGATCAAGAATTGCCCGCAGGAAACGGTCAACTTCTCGACGCTCGATCTCGAGACGGCGACGGCGATCCGTCAGTTCGCATTGACCGCGCAAATCCAGAAGCATGTCGACCGCGAAACGCCGATCCGCTTCCTGATCGCCGAGGCGGAATCGCCCGCAACAATCCTGATCGCGGTTTTCTTCGCGAAGCTCTTCGGCGTCGATCACATCACCGATATTTCGCCGCTGTTCGAAACGCCATCGGGCCTCGAAAACGGCGCGCGCATCATGGAGCGCCTCGTCGAAGAGGACACCTATCGCGATTACGTTCAGGGCCGGAAGCGTCTGAGCATCCAGACCGGCTTCTCGGATGCCGGCCGCTTCATCGGCCAAATTCCGGCGACGCTGGCGATCGAGCGCTACTACGACAGTCTGTCGGCGCTGGTCGCGAAGGCGAAGCTGCAGAACGTCGAGACGCTGATCTTCTCGACGCACGGCGAGTCGATGGGGCGCGGTGCACATCCGGGCGACCTGCATCAGCGCCTGCACTATCTGATGACGGACGAGTCGCGCCGCCGCTTCGCCGACGCCAAAATTCCGGTGAAGCACGAAACGAGCTTCCAGGGTGGCGACGGCTACATGACCTTCGGCAATCGCGCTTTGACCACCCGCGCTTTGGCCTCCGTCGTGATGGACGGCGAAATTCCGGAAGAGACGGTCGATCCGTTCTATACCGAGCAGAATTTCAATCTCGACTTCTTCCTTCGCCTGCGAGCGTTCCAGCAGAAGCTGTTCGCGCACGACGGCTATCGCGCCGTGCTTGGCGCGTTCGGCGCGAACCTTCTGTTCAAGACCGGATCGCGTCCTGTGAAGCGCCAGGGCGAGCATACGTCCGATCGTGGCAACCCGGCGCGCATGCGCGCGATCCCGAACAATGCGATCCTGCAGCAGTTCGGATATCTCGCGAACGTCGTCGCGGGTCTCGGTATCGCCGTCGGCAGCGAGGTCGATCACTTCAACAAGCTTGCACGTTCATCAAAGCGCCTGCAGTCGATGCTGGCGATGGTCGCGCACGCCAAGACCATCTCGAGCCTCAACGCGATGGGCGCCAACGCCAAGATCTTCGATGCCGGGTTCTGGGCGGCGCGCGCCTCGTGGGGCCGCGAGCAGGCTTTGAACTCTGCATTCCGCACGCTGGCGACGCATCTCTTGCCCGACGATCGCGAAAGCGACATCGCCGAGCTCGTGCACCTTCTGCGTCTCGATGCGATCGATCTTCACGCCATCCTCACTGACCTCAACATCGAGGACGGCATGACGCCGGACGAGAACCGTCTGGAACTCGATCTTCTGCAAGCCATTCGTCTCGCGGTGATGATGCGCATCTTCATCCTCGCGGCGCAGCTCCCGCGCTTCACCCCGCAGGATGGCCTGTCGCATACGCAAGTTCTCGAAATGGCGCTCGGTCTCGATATTCCCGACGTGCTCGAGGTGTTGCGCAAGGCGTTCCCGCACTCGAACCGCACGATCGACGAGAAGGACGAGTTCAACGAGCCGGCAAGCTATCGTCCGCGCGGCGTGAACGACTACGGACGTCTCGAAACCGAAATCCTGACGCCGATGGAAAATTCGTACGAGTTCGTGCGCGAGATCGGCACCGGCATCTCGCATCACTTCGGCGCCTTCGGCTGACCCGAGACGCGATTGCGCGTTAGCTGCTTTTTCTGGCGCGGCGGCCCTGGTCGCCGCGCTTTTGTTTGAAGTCGCTGGCGTTGAGCGCAAACACTTCGCCCGTGCTCATTTCGGTGTCGAGCCAGAGAAACGGCAGATCCGGACGTGCGGCTTCGAGCGCGTCCTGCCCGGTGCCGATTTCGACAATCAGATTTCCATTTTCTTCGAGCCGTTCGCCGGCGCCGTCGAGGATGCGTTTGACGAGATCGAGACCGTCGACGCCCCCGAGATGCGCGAGCTGCGGCTCGGCCTGATATTCGGGCGCAAAGGCTTCGACCTCGGCAGCCGCAACGTAAGGCGGGTTCGATATGATGAGATCGTACGAGCCGCCGGGAAGCCCGTCGAACAGGTCCGCCTTGAAGGTACGCACGCGCTGGTCCAGCCCGTAGTCGCGAATGTTGCGCGCGGCAACCGCGAGTGCGTCATCGGAAATATCGCTCGCGTGGATTTCGGCATTGGGGAATGCTTCCGCCGCGAGGATCGCGATGCATCCCGAGCCGGTGCAGAGGTCGAGCACGCGTCCGACTTCGGCTGCGTCCGGCACGATCGATCCAAGGCCATCGCGCGCAATGAGTTCGGCAATGAACGACCGCGGTATGATCACACGTTCGTCGACGTAGAACTTGCGCCCCTGAATGTAGGCGGAGTTCGTCAGGTAGGCTGAGGGTTTGCGCGTCTCGATGCGGCGTCCGATAATGTCGCTGAGTGCGGATCGTTCATCCCGCGTCAGGCGGCAGTCGAGCCACGGATTGATGTCGTCGATCGGAAGTGAAAGCGTCGAGAGAATGAGAAATGCCGCCTCGTCGACAGCGGTCTCAGTTCCGTGTCCGAACACGAGACCAGCGCGCGTCATCGCGGTCACGGCGTACCGCAGCCAATCCCGGATCGAAACGAGTTCGTCTGTCGGCTGTGGGGCGCGGTCGGTCATGACATCCCGTGCCGGAAAACCCGTTACCGCGTTGCCGGCAGCTCGTCGAACCGGATCAGCCGGCGCTCGGTTTCGTCCCAGAGTTTGAGACGCGCGCATCTGAGGCTGTCGCGCAAGGACAGCTGATTGATCGACTGCAATTCCGGGCTCGCGTTGAGGCACGCCATCAGGCGGTAGTTCGGAATCATGCTGTTCAGGTGATGAATGTGGTGCAGGCCGATATTGCCGGTGAACCAGTTCAGCACGCGCGGCAGCTTGTAATAGGACGACCCAAGCAGCGCCGCGACCTGGAAGTCCCAGCCCTCGGCTTTATCCCAGGTCGTCTCCTCGAATTGATGCTGGATGAAGAACAGCCACCCGCCAGCGGCGGACGCGATGTGCAGCACCGGCAGGCCGACCCACAGCACGTTGCTCCATCCGAAAAAGTAGAACAGCGGCGCGTAGAACAGCGCGAGACCGATATTCAGCCCGAGCACGCTGC
>Ga0209933_1001176_pt1 | contig 28525 bp, 36 predicted proteins | sample ThiBiot_300_biof_FD_183944 | JGI IMG/M metagenome (GOLD analysis project Ga0209933, IMG submission 183944) | Wastewater bioreactor microbial communities from Cape Town, South Africa - Thiocy_cont_300_biof (SPAdes) | ecosystem: Engineered > Bioremediation > Thiocyanate > Unclassified | place...
TCAATCGTATCGGGCAACCTACGATATCACCTGGCAGTTCCGGAACCGCATCCTGCCGATGCGGGCGGTCATCACCGAACAGTCGCTGCTCGAATACAACGGCATGCTCACCGACGTGTTCGACCTGCTGACCACTGCGCAGGAGAACGCCAACGCCAACATCGCTGCGATTGAGGCAAAGCGGAATTTCTTCCTTGCGACGGTCGATTTCCAGTCTGCGATCATCGGCGGGGGGAGTTCCGGGCCTGCTGAAACGACAACCGCTGCCGCGGCTCCGGCCGGCGCCGAGCATTAGGATTATCCAAAATGACAATCACTCGCAGAGCCCTCCTCGGGGCCAGCGGTGCTGCTGCCGTGTTCATCGGCGCGGGGCTGGTCTCCGGCCGGGGGCAGGCCGCCACCATTCCCGAAGCTCCTACCACCGACAGCCCGGCCACGGCGCCTCCGCTCGTTCCCACCACTGGTCCGGACTACAATCCGGTCGTGACGATCAACGGGTGGACGCTCCCGCCCCGCATCAAGGGGCAATGGAAGGAGTTCCATCTTGTCGCCGAACCCGTCGTTCGTGAGATCGCACCTGGTATGGTCGCTCACCTCTGGGGCTATAACGGGCAATCGCCCGGACCCACGATTGAAGCGGTGGAAGGGGATTTCGTCCGGATTTTCGTGACGAACAAGCTCCCCGAACACACCACCATTCACTGGCACGGCCAGCTTCTGCCAAGCGGCATGGACGGCGTCGGCGGCCTCACGCAGCCGCACATCAAGCCGGGCCAGACCTTCGTCTATGAATTCCAGCTCAAAAAGAGCGGGACCTTCATGTACCACCCGCATGCCGACGAAATGGTTCAGATGGCCATGGGGATGATGGGATTTTTCGTCGTCCACCCGAAGGATCCCGCCTTCCGCCGGGTCGATCGCGATTTCGTATTCCTGCTCAATGCCTACGACATTGAGCCAGGAGCCTACGTGCCCAAGGTGGCGACGATGAGCGACTTCAACCTGTGGACCTGGAACAGCCGCGCCTTTCCCGGCATCGATCCCTTCGTCGTCGCCAAAGGTGACAAGGTCCGGATCCGCTTCGGCAACCTGACCATGACCAACCACCCGATCCACATGCACGGCTACGACTTCAAGGTGTCCTGCACGGATGGCGGCTGGGTACCCGAAGCAGCTGCGTGGCCGGAGGTCACCATCGACTGCGCCGTTGGTCAGATGCGTGCCTTCGACTTCGTTGCTGACTATCCCGGGGATTGGGCGATTCACTGCCACAAGTCCCATCACACAATGAATGCCATGGGCCACGACACTGCAACCTGGATCGGTTCTGGTCGCGACGCCCTGACATCCGCCATGCAAAAGGTCGCCCCCGACTACATGACGATGGGGGCGAGTGGCATGGCTGAAATGGGCGAGATGGAAATGCCACTCCCCGACAACACGCTGCCGATGATGACCGGCTGGGCCCAGTTCGGTCCGGTCGAGATGGGCGGCATGTTCTCCGTGGTAAAGGTCCGTGAGGGCCTAGCTTCGGACGACTACGCGGATCCCGGTGACTACGAACACCCCCCGGGGACCGTGGCCTACGAGTGGACCGGTGATGAGCCGGTCACCGACGCCCCGGCTCAGGCGAAGGCTGAGCCTCAAGTCGAGGTCCAGGTCGTCAAGCCGTCTGCAAATTCCGTGCACAACTCCCACTGAACAAGAGGTTCCCTTAGTGAAATCCCTTCTGACGGCCACGCTGTTTGCAGCACTGGCCTCCACTTCCGCCTTGGCGGGCGCCGGCCATTCCGGCGACGACCGAGCCTACGGCGAGCCAGGCACCGCCGATCATCCAGCCCGTATTCTTCGCATCGACATGAAGGAGACAGCCGACGGCATGACCTTCAATCCCAAGAAGTTCGCGGTGCACAAGGGCGAGCAGATCCGCTTCGTGATCAGCAATGTCGGCGAGTTCGATCATGAACTGGTCCTCGGTACCCTCGAGGAGAACCTCGGGCATGCCGAGGAGATGGCCAAAAACCCTGACATGGAACACGACGATCCCAACGCCATCCGGCTCGCTCCCAACGGCAAGGGTGAAATTCTCTGGATGTTCACCAAAGCCGGCGAGTTCGACTTTTCCTGCCTCCTCCCCGGACACCGCGAGAGCGGCATGTTCGGCACCATCATCGTTCAATAAGGACCCAAAACCATGAAGAAGCTCATCACTGCACTCGTCCTAGGCCTGCTCACCACCTCGGCATTCGCAGCGACCGTTCCGGTTGCCGGCGAGGTCACCAAGATTAACGCCGCCCAAAACAAGATTACCTTGAAGCACGGGCCCATTACCAACCTCGACATGGGCGCGATGACCATGGTCTTCACTGTTGCCGATCCGGCAATGCTCGGCGCCGTCAAGGTGGGCGACAAGGTCACATTCGAGGCCGACCGTGTGAAGGGCAAGTTGACTGTCGTCACGCTTACGGCGGCGAACTAGCCCAGCAATGTGAGGCGGAAAGCTGGTCTTTCCGCCTCATCAATTCCAGTCCGATAAACGTCCAGTCGCCCGACTTACGACAACAGGCCGCCTCGCGACTTGGGCCGGACGCGCTCGCACGATTTCTATCCGAGCTGAGCAAGAATGGGCACATTCTGCAGTAACCAGTAGGACATGGTGCTCGTCGTGCCCGTCATCATCAACACGCCAAAGATCGCCATTACGACGCCGGCCGCGACCTGTAACCTACGGCCTAGCCTTGCCACTTTGCCGAGCCGGTGACGGACGAAGACGTCGATGAACATCGCAGACAGAAGGAACGGTACACCGAGGCCTGCGGCGTACACCGCAAGCAAAAGCGCTCCCGACGGCGCAGTCTCAGCAACGGCCGCGACGGTAAGTATGCCTCCCAGAACCGGTCCTATGCATGGCGTCCAACCAAAGCCAAACGCCAGACCGAGTAGAAACGCACTCAAGGGGCGCCCACCACGGACCGGGCCTGGCAAGCGGGTATCGCGGCGCATCCATGGCACCGAAACCAACCCGATCATGAACAGACCAAAGAGGCTTACGATTACACCGCCCACTATGTTGGCTTCGAATTTGTAGCTCAGCAGCAATCGGCTCAATGCCGTTGCGGTAGCTCCCAAGGCCACAAAGACGGCAGAGAAACCCAAGACGAAGCATAGCCCCAAGAACAGTGACGACAGGCGTACCCCTTGTCGCGCTTGCTTGGTCTCGATCGAATGTCCCGTCAAAAAGGACACGTAGCCCGGTACGAGCGGCAAGACGCAGGGCGAGAGGAACGAAACAAGGCCAGCGAGGAAAGCCGCCAACAGCCCGACCGACATGTTAGTTGATCCACTCGTTGGTGATTGCGCTGGCCGCGTCAGGCGTCGTGTCATTCATGAGATGGCCCGCCGTGCCGTCAGCTGGTGCACCAGCGGTAGAATTGTTCGCGACAGATCATTGCTGGAAAGCGGACCAATATGGCGGTGTGCTATCACACCGTCGCCATCGATGACGAAGGTCTCAGGGACACCGTACACCCCAAAGTCGATCGCTACTCGGCCGTCCCGGTCGGCTCCTGTCCTGCGATACGGATCGCCGTTGGCGTCAAGCCATGAACCCGCGTGTTCGGGACTGTCTTTGTAGTTAAGCCCATAGACCGGCAGCGCATTCTCACCCGCCAGCTGCATGAGCAGGGGATGTTCGATCTGACACGGGACACACCATGATGCGAAAACGTTGAAGAGTGAAACCTGCCCGCGAAGGTGTTCGGTTCCCAGACCGAGCTGGCGGCCTTCGACCGGCGGGAGTGCAAAAGCTGGAACGCTCTTGCCGATCATCACTGAAGGAATTTCGCTCGGGTTGCGGGTTAGGCCGACAGCGAAAAGCGCGAATACTCCAGCGGCGCCCACTAAAGGCAGCGCGGTCAGGAACTGACGGCGAGGGAAGCCCGTAGCGCTTGGGATTTCATTGGCGGGAGGAAGCGGCGTTTGATCGTCCGACATCATTTGGCTCTCCAGCAACATGTATACATCGGTCAATTCCTCACGGATCGGCGCTGCTTCTCGCCGCTTGATACGCCTGCGCGCGCTCGGGCCACGTGCTCTTAATGTAGCCAAGCACTGCCATGATCTGCACGTCTGTAAGCACCCCACCAAATGTCGGCATGTCGCTTTCGTAGCCCGGTGCAATTGCCGCCAGACCGTTCTTAACGATGATGAACAGTTGCTTGTCCGAGTGATGCCAGGTGTGCCCGCTCTCGTCGTGCGGCGGCGCGGGGAGGCGGCCATTGGGCAAGCGCTTCATCCACTCCGCTTGGCCTTCGAGACGTGCGCCATGGCAACTCGCGCAGTTGGCCGCATAAAGCGCCGCACCCTCTGACGCTTGCCCGGACCGAGCCGAAACTAAATAGCCGAACCCGGCCGCGCTCGCGACACACGCGGCTATAAGCAGGCCCAGCAACAAGTGTCTCATTTGCTGCCGAACCTTTGCCACGTTTTGCCACCGTCTCTGCTTTCCAGCACGACGCTCTCGTCCGTCACGGCAACCACATGAGCGGCGTCCGCGGGGTCTGTTGCAAGATGGAGGATGTAGCGTTCGCCAAAGTCACTGCCGAGAGCCACCCCCTTGCCGTCTTTCGGCAACTGAAAAAGGCCCGTACCCGCGAAGAACGCGTAGAGCGAGCCGTCGGTTGTCGCCTCGACCAAAGTGACCGGCTGCGGTGGCCCGAACAGCGCCCAGGTTTTCCCAGCGTCGGTGCTTTGCATCAGGCCACTACGCGTGCCAGCATAAACCGTGTCGGCGGCAATCGGCGACGCTGCCAGGTCAATGACCTGTTCGGGCCCGGGTCCGGCGACGCTCCAGGTTGCTCCACCATCGCGACTTATCTGGACACCGCCATATAGGCCGTAGATCACCTTTGGGTCGGCGCGACTGATCGACATGGCGTGGAAGTCCACCGGGCCGCCGACACCGTCAGCGATCTTCTTCCACGTGACGCCACTGTCGGTCGAAAGGATCACACCCATCCCTCCCCCCTCGCTTGGGTGGCCGCTGGCCAACAGTCGCTTGGCATCGGAGGGATCTGGACTGAAGCCCATATAGTCGTTGGTGTCAGCCGAGACAGTCTCGGCAACACCCTCTGGGTTGGAGCGAAACACCCCGTAATGGGTCGCAAGCAGAATGCTGCCAGGTCTGGATGGATCGAAACCAACGCCGTGAATGTGGGATATTTCGCTCAATGGGACCTGGGCGAGCGATGGCAGGACGAGCGCAACGGAAGCGACGAATCCCAGAAAGATGCGTGTGATGTAGGTTCTCATGGTTGACCTCAAAATTGCTTGATTGTCCAGGACCTCGGGTCCCACGGCCCCATGGCCATCGCCGCAACAGCCTTGAGATGACCATTTGCTGGGGTTTGCTCGAATCCCTCCGAAGGTGGTGCCTTCGCCCCAGCATGCCCACCGCGCCAAGGCCCCGCGGTACGCGCCCCGAGGCACCGACAAGAGTCGCTGCGGTACAGCCGCAAAGCGAACAGGCCAGTACTCCCAACTAGCGATCTTGGCAGTAGCGGAGAAGCGACCTGCAGGAGAGTTCCGCCGGCAAAGATCGTGGGATGGCATGTGTTCACTCCTACCTGGAACCGGACGGCTGCAAGCCGGCCTGGCTCTTTCAAACCTGAGGGTCATCGCGACGTTCGACAGCCCGGACCAAGGGAGCCAAACACGGACACGACTAAGCGCTGCGGTAGGTCCGAGGACCGCGCAGCGTCAGGCGATGTAGGTAGTTCGAGGAGGGGAGAGTTCGGGGGGCGAGCCCCTGCCGACAAGCGGCTTGGCCTCGTGAACGAAGAAGTCCCGCCCAGAAGCGGCTAGCTGTAGCAGCCCATCCGACGGCGGCACAGACAGGGCCGGGCCGACGCAAATAGACGCGCACGGCATGTTTGATGGGCACGGCTCGCTCTTGCTGGCGACCTGGCAAGAGACGGCGGCCATCTCATCCATCATTGCGGCCGCTTGGACATTGCGCATCGTTAAGTCACTGGACGCGACGGTCGACATACCCATTCCGAGAGCCACAAGGGCTCCCAAAATTAGCAAGAACAGCTGTCTGACCGACCAGGATCTCATTGCGTGCGATTTTGTCGGTGACATCCGGGCAAATCAAGGCACGCCTGCGTGATGCGACAGCGTGAAGCGGTCGTCACATGCAATTGCCGGAACGCGCACTCGCGATCGGAGAGCACTACGAGACGGCCCGATGCTCGTCCCGCGCCGCCTCCCAAATCTCGCGGGCCGCATCAACGTTCAGCACGGCAATTGCGACCCCAACCACCACATCAGGCCAGACCGACTGCCAGACAAAAGCGGTAGAAAGACCAGCCAGAACAATCGCCACATTGGCGATTGCGTCGTTTCGCGCCGATAGAAAAGCCGCTCGTGTAAGGCTCCCACTGTGAGCGCGATATCGGGCGAGCAGGAAGGCGCAGAACAGATTGATGGCAAGGGCGCCCAAGCCGGTGACCCAAAGGGCAAAAGGCTCCGGTGGGATCGGGTTCGTAAATTTGCCCCACAGGGACCAGATCAGGGCGATTGCAGGAACCAGCAGGATACCCGCGAGGATCATGCCGACACGAGCCCGAGCTACTGATGACCAGGCCATGGCAAAAAAGATCAGCAGATTGACTGAAGCATCTTCGAGAAAATCTACGCTATCGGCAAAAAGCGAAACCGATCCGATCGCGAGCCCGACCGCAAACTCAATACCAAAATAGGAAAGGTTCAGCAGCGCAACGGTGATCACAGTGCGCCGAAGCGCCGCATCTGAAGGTACGATCGGCGAACTCACGCCTCAACCTCGATGGTCACGTGGGACAGATCATGAATGTGTGCCAGCCTCGCGCGATACTCACTGGCGGGCTGCGGCGATGCCGCCTTAATCACTACAATCGCTCCCCGGTGCCCAGGACCAAGCTGCCACACGTGAAGGTCGACGACCTTGTCGCTGTCAGTTTCGATTGCGTCGCGGATCTCGGCGGGAAGGTCTTCGCTGGAGGGCACGAAATCGAGCAGGACTCCCCCGGCATCGCGGACCAGGCCCCACGACCACCGGGCAATAACGAGGCCGCCGACAATGCCCATGGCAGGGTCCATCCAGTTCCAGCCATAGAGACTGCCCAGCAACAACGCCACAATGGCCAGTACTGAGGTCAACGCATCGGCGAGCACATGGAGGTATGCAGCTCGCAGGTTGTTATCGCCAGCATGACGATCGTGCGCGTGGCCGTTTTGGTGGCCATCGTGATCGTGGCTATGGTGACCATGGCCATGGTGAGCGTGGTCGCCGCGGAGCAGCCACGCGCAGACCAGGTTCACCGCGAGGCCGATGCAGGCCACGATGATCGCCTGCTGGAAGTTAATCGCAACAGGGCTGTAAAACCGCATAAGGCTTTCCCAGCCAATGAGCAGCGCAATCAGCGCTAGAACGACCGCGCTCGCGAACGCAGCAAGGTCGCCCAGCTTGCCAGTTCCAAAGGTGAAGCGTGGGTTCTTCGCATGGCGGCGGGCAAACATGTACGCGAGCGCTGCAATGAGCATGGCAGCTGCGTGCGTAGACATATGCCAGCCGTCAGCGATGAGAGCCATCGAGCCGTAAATTGTACCGGCAGCGATTTCGACCACCATCATCGTTGCGGTGATTGCGATCACCAGCCAGGTCCGGCGCTCGTTCCGGTGGTGATCGTCGCCAAGAAATACGTGTTCGTGTGGGCTGGATAGGCGAGCGAAAGCGTCCGTCATTTGAGGTAGGTCCTTACGATCTCGATGAGTTCTGCTGCACCTTGAGCGCGGCCTTCGTCCTCATCCTTTTCCGGATTGGAGACGTGCTCGCGAATGTGATCCTCGATGAGCTCGGCGGTGAGTCCGGTGACTGCACCACGTATTGAAGCGACCAAGTTCAGGACGTCGCCGCACGGTACCTCGGTTTCAAGGGATCGTTCGACGGCCTCTATCTGACCTTTCAGTCGGCGGACGCGCGCGAGGAGCTTTTCTTTGTGCTTGGTGGTGTGTGACATATATAGGGGGGTACCCTATTATTGGTGGCCGCACAAGCATGGCGTTTGCTCTCGCAAGGCGACAGGCGTAAACGTCCGCGAGCCGCCGCTTCGCGAACCCGGCGGGGCACTAGGTGGTTGCAGGACTGGCACGGTCTCTGAGCAGTTTCACATTGGAATTCGGTGAGTTCGGGCCGGTTGCCCCCACTCGTCTTCCGCCTACACCCTCACCATGGACGTTCGTTCCGTCTGTGGCACTGCACGCGCTTGTGCTGCTTCTTCTTGGGTCAATCATCACTGGTCGTCCAGTGCAGCCACGCCCCCAACGCTCCATCGACGTCGAACTTATCGACCAGCAAGTGTACGAGGACTCCTTCGAAATACCGCCAGACGTCGCAGTTGCGCCACTGGCTGTCGCCAAGCAGACAACAGAACCGACCGCGGCGCCTCCGCAGCCTTCTGATGGCTTGACAGCTGCAACCGAGCTATTCGCCAGCCGCATTCTCGCTGACCCACAAAACCAACAAGTCCGTGACACGCTGCCGCTGCTCGAGGACACCGAGCGTATCGTTCAGCTCTGCAGCCTCGAGGGCCTTGAGCAGCTCCACATCGCCCGGCCAGACAGCCAGCCGGATTCCATTTCCCCCAGCGCGTTTGCTCCTACTACGCTGGAAGGCTCTACGTTGAAGGCTGACGGCGCCGCGTTCCGGGCCGCTCAACGATGGTAGGAGCTTCGGTTCAGTTGTACGGTCAGCGCTGGCACGACCACCGTAACTGCCTACCGGTACGCTGTTGGCCCGGAAATTCCGGAAGCCGATTGGGAAGCTCACAACCTCATCGCCGAGGATGAGGACGAGTAGTAGCTTTAGCGGGCGGCGATTGCCCAAAAGGAGGCTTCTCTGGCCCTTCGTTTCTACATGGTGTTGGCGGCTGCGCCGCTGTTGTCGTGAGGTCTTACTGCACCGGCGCAGGCTCACCCTCACATTTTCGTCGATGCCAAAGCGAGCATCGTGTTCGATGATGCCGGTGCCCTGATCGCTATCGAGAATTCCTGGACCTTTGATGAGGCATTCTCGGTTTGGCAGATCCAAGGTCTCGACACCAACGGGGACGGCAGCACGTCGTCTGGTGAAATGCAGGACCTTGCGACGGAAAACGTGGCAAGTCTGGCGGATTACGGGTTCTACACCTCGGCAGGCGAAGGGCAGTCGTCGTCCCTAGTGTTTAGGGGCGCCAATTCCCCCAAGTTTGTCTTCGAAAATAACCATTCAACATTGACTTTCGATATCGCGCCGCAAGCGGCATATCAAATCCGGGACAAGCTCGAAATCGCGATCGCCGATCCCGAATACTACGTCGCGATAACCTACCCCAGCATTGCCGAAGTCACCCTCAAAAATGCTCCGGCCGGATGTATCGCAAGCCTTAAGCCTGGCCACGAGATGCCGGAAAACCTGGCCGCGCAGTTGTATCTCCTGCCGCCGGATGTAACCAAATTGCCTCCCGACCTGGAAGAGGCGTTGCGAGGCGTGCAGGGAAGCATCCTAATTGATTGCTCGGCGGCCGAAGGCTCGGTGCCCCCACCACCGCCTGCAACAGCTTTGGAAGCTGTCAATCAAATGGCCGAAGTGATCCCAATTCGGCCCTTAGATAGTCCACCCACGAAGCCCAAAATCCCATTGCCCAAGGCGGGCCTTTTCGGATGGGGCTGGGGCCCCGAACTGCTCGTGGCCTTGGGAGTGCTTGCGCTGGCAGCCGGCCTCATTGTGCTCGTAGGCGTGCCTAAGCGAAGAGGCACTGGAATCCACGCTGGCAGGTCCAACTCCTTACCTCGCTCATCAAAACGCCAGAGGTAGATTTCATTGGTAAACAGCCCTTGAATTGGATGGGTGTCCGAACTGCTGCACTAGTCGGCCGCTGCCGAAGCCATCGTCGCGCTGAACGGCCGAGAGGGCTGTCCGTCGATCAGCAACTTCAAGTCGGCGGAGTAGTTTGGCAGCGTCATTAAATCCTCCGGCGCAAAGATCGGCCTGAACTCTTTCGCCAACACGGTGGCGTCCGCGCCGCCGACCCGAAAGCAGATAAGCGTCCCGGCGTTACCGTGCACCGCCGCGCCGATCGCAGGATCGAGTTGAGCTAGATACTGATGTGCCAACACCATGCCCACGCCGTACTTGCGAAGTTCCGCCAGCATGTTAGCCAGCGCCAGAGTGGTGAAGCTTTGGAATTCGTCAATGTAGACGAAGAACGGGGGGCGTTCAGTGTCGGGATGGTCGGCCCGGCTGAACGCCGCCGATCCCATGGCCGTGACCAGCAGACCTCCCACTAGGCGGGAGCTGTCGGTGCCGACCCGGCCCTGCGCGAGATTGACGAGTAGCACTTTGCGCCGATCCATTATCGCACGGAGACGTAGGCCACCGTCTGAGGGTGACAGAAAGCGGCGTAGACGCGGATCCGCCAAGAACGCACCAATCTTATTCTGAATAGGTGCGATACCATCTGCCTGATAGCGAAACGAGTAGTTGGGATACTCCCTCATCCAGAAACTGCGTACCTGCTCATTCTTAACGTGGGCTAGCAGCTTGAGCCGAAACGCCTTGTCGGTCAGCAATGGCAACAGATCAGCGAGCTCCGCTTTTGGCTGTTCAAGTAACGCCAGCAAACCATTGCGCAGGATGTGCTCCATGCGCACGCCCCAGGCGTCACTCCACACCAGCTTGAAGAGGTCGATTGCGCCCGACGCGACCAGTGAACGATGTTCCGGGCTGACGCGGAGCAAGGGATTGTAGCCGAAACGCAAGTTCGGATCAGCGAGATCGAGGTTCAACACATCGCTGCGGCGGGGCAGGGCCCAAACGGCAAGGCGTTGCACGAGGTCACCGTGTGGGTCCAGCACTGCCAGCCCGCGGCCGGCAACGATATCTTGGCGGGCCATCGCCTCGATGAGGCTAGACTTGCCGGTTCCGGTCTTACCAATGATGTAAACGTGCGAAAGACGGTCCCGCTGCTTAATGCCGAAGCGCCGACGATCCGACCGGGCGTTGGTCGTGCCAAGGGCCAAGATATCGTTGAAGGATTCGTCCATTCCCGCCAGCGTACCGCCAAGGCTGCAGGTGTGGCAGACCACGGCGCATTCAGAGCGGAATATGCGTCCGTTCGGCGAGGACTTAGCGACTCGGTGACCGATCAGGCCGGCCTCGCTCCGTCATGCTAGTCCGTCGCCACGGCAAGCCCGCGCGTTAGGTCACTCGCCCTAGATGGCCGCATCTTTGCCAAGATAGGGGCGACTTTCCTTGGGTTCATCGATTTGACCAGGGCCATTAGCAGATCGCGGGGCATCTCGTCGAAAATGACCGCTGCGTCTGCTGGCTTCATGTCTTCATATATCCGAGAGAGCGAGCGCATCTGTTCTGCCGCCTCGATCCCTACTGCTGCTGTGACAGCACTTTGCAGGTTGGTGAAAGCCGCGATTTTCTCGTCGAGCTTTTTTTCGGCAGCGTCGAGCAAGGATTGCTGCAGGTCTAGATCAGCTGCTCGTTTGTCCAACTCAAAGCGTCGTTCTTTCAGACGCAGTTCCAACTGTGGTTTGGCAGGCGTCGCTACGATTGCCACCGGGACGCCGTCCGGTCCGACAATGGTAGGTGGAGCATCCGCCAGCCTCTTGCACTCTGTCGCCGCCTCCTTGTCCGCTACCACTTTGATTGCCGCGGGACCTGCAACCGGCACGCATTTCGGCCGGGCGTCTTCACTAACCGGCGCTACAACGGCTCTAGCAGTTTCCCGATCGAGTTCGAGCGTTGCATCGGCGTCAACGAGGGTGGGATCAATCGGCTCTAACATCGGCGTGACGATCGAGATCGCGGGATCGCCAAGGTCGAGTGTGGACTCTTGCGCAACCACTGCCTCCGCCAACAGTGCGCCAAGGCCAACTGCTAGGGTCCATCCATAGGATCGAAAGTTTGCCAGCATTCTCTTTCTCCAACTGCGAGGAGAAAACCAGACCTACCTTACGGGCTCTATAATCTTGTCGGGTCGTCTCAATCGGTGTGCGACGTGGCTAACGGAGCGTTCACGGCACTTCGATGTTCGGACAACGTATGTTATCCTGCCGGCGTCACCCTCGATCTGGGTCACCTGTCTGGCGTGGAGCCTCGACAACAACCTCACCCGCAAGCTCTCGTCGGGCGATCCGGTGCAGATCGCAATGTTCAAGGGGCCCGTCGCCGGCACGGTCAATGTCGCCCTGGCCGAATTACGCCGCCTCAAGGTCTCAGCGCGAGCGAGCCTGAACGAAGAGGCGGTTCAGACGATGCAGATCGGTGTCGCAAGGATCGCTTCATCCGCCTGTTCTTACTAAGCCTTCCGTTCCTGCGGGTTTGAATGGGCGGGTGACGCCGCTCCGAGTAAGCAGAATTGCTCCCAAGAGGATGGCGAACGCGCCGACGATCAGCTGATGATCGATGTTCTAGCGAAGGACATGGTCGCCAGACTCTCGAGATTGAGCAGCAACGAGCCCATCGCGGTCGTGGTCAGGGACAGCCCCAGCGAATGCGCCTTGAGCATTTCGTGTCCACGTCCGTAAGCATCGATATGAAGTGACGCGCTTCAAAGAGCGAATCCATCGGCAGATTCCGCTCGCCGAACGTATCCCGAGCAGCCGATTCTTGCCTCGGTCACTCGACGCCTAGTGGGCAACAAAAAAACGGCACCCCTTTGGGGAGCACCGTTTGGTGGCAGAGCGTCTGCTCATGCAAACAGAGTTGAGCTGATGAAGTTAGGCTCACGCTTTATGCCAAGTCGTCCTTCTTCGTGAGCTTGTTCAGCAGCAGTCGCCTTGCCAGCGATACCGAGTTTCCAGAGCGATATGCAGTATCCGCATCGCGGGCATTCCACTGATAGCCACTGTCGATCGATGAAGCCTGCAACACACCATCCACCCTCGTGTTGGTAGTGTTCAATGGTCAGGCCGCCGAGTTCGGGCTCCCGGCAGCCGATGCAAGTTTTTCCAAGTAATTGCCGCTGATAGTCGGCGAGCGACGGCGTAGACGATACACTATGCGTGTCCGTCACAAAATTCTCCTGCGAAGTTGTTGAAATGAGGAACGGTGTTCCGAAGTTATTTTGCTGCCAAAACCAGAAATTGTAAAGTTGTGAATATGATTGTATTCGTGGTAACTGGTGATCAGCTTTGAATGTTAGTCTGTGGATATTGTTTTCTCACAACAAAGAATGTGCGAGCCTCCACCGAAGCGATCCTGAACCCGCGAAAATGCACGATAGCTAGACTTATGCCGGCTCTGAGCTACAGAATGCCGGCCAACAGCCGGGGATGCACTGTCCCGAGAAGGAGTTTGGACAACGGGGCGGACGCCCCGAAGAGCGCAGCCGAAATCAGCGGAAGCGGGATGCCCGGCCATAGGCGTTAAGGTCATCGGTAGAGGGGCTGGTAGTCGACCTTCTCTTCCAGGGCGGTTGCTGACAGCGAGGATGGCAACTGGAACTCATTGTGCCTTGGCCAGACCGACCACGGCGGGAAAGTAGCCCAATATCGTTCCGCGCGCCCCGCTAGATATGCCGTGGCTTTCGCCATCCACCAGATGAACGCGGCCACGCCCCGTGCGGAGGCCCTAACGGTGAATCTCCGCCTCTCAAGCCATCACGTCATGACAGTAACATCGAGAGGCTTACCGCCGCCGAAACAACGTCAGGTGATCACGCCCCAGGTATTTTGACGCTCAGCAACTTCGATGAGTTAACAAAAACCAGAATGTCGGGTCCGAGGTGGATGAAGGCTGCTTCGATCGGACCGATCCATCCCATCAACGCTGCGGTGATGCCGAGAGCGTGGACGACGCCGACGCCTACCCACAGATTTTCTTGAATCGTCCGGTACGCCCGGCGGGCAATGTTGCGAGCGGCAACGATCTTGCTGAGGTCATCCGTCATCAACGCGATGTTCGCAGCTTCTAGCGCTGCCTGCGTGCCCCCGCCGCCCATGGCGAAGCCAATGTCGGCGCGGGCGAGGGCGGGTGCGTCGTTGACGCCGTCCCCGACCATCGCGACCTTGAAGCCCTGCTGCTGCAACTCGGCAATCGCCGCGACCTTATCTTCCGGCATCAGGTTGGGCTTGACGTCATCGATGTCCAAGCCTTCGGCGATCGCTTCAGCAGTCGCAGCGTTGTCGCCGGTCAGCATGACAATGTGCTTGACCCCACTGGCCTTGAGCGCCGCGATTGCTTGCTTTGCGCCAGGACGCAACTGATCTGCAACGTAGATGACACCGGCAAACCGGCCGTCGATCGCGACATGGACTGGGGTCTGGCCAGTGCCCTCGACGGACTTGTCGATAGCCACTCCCGCCTCACGCAGTAACGCGGGATTGCCGACCAGCACCACCTTGCCCTCGACCGTCGCCCTGACACCCCTGGCCTGCACCTGCTCGAAATCCTGCGGCTCCGGCACGTTGAGATTGCGCCGAGTTGCCTCGTGGACGACGGCCTTGGCGAGGGGGTGGGCAGAACGGCGGTCTGCCGCGGCCGCCAGCCGTATCAATTCGGCTTCCGGTAGTGCCGCATCGAAAGCGACGATCTGCGACACTTCGGGCTTGTTGGCCGTTAGCGTCCCAGTCTTGTCGAACACGACAGCGTCGGCGCGAGCCAGAAGTTCCAGATAGAGGCCGCCCTTGATAAGAATGCCAGTTCGCGCGGCGCGGGCGATTGCGGCGATCATCACCAGCGGTGTCGCGAGGCCCAATTCCGCCGGCGACGTAAAAATCAGCAGCGTCACCACCTTGGAGACATCCCCGGTGACGACGAAAACGCCGACAAGAAATACCAGCACGATGGGAATGAGCCAACTGGCCACCCGATCGGCGAGCTTCTGTACCGGAGCCCGCACGGACTCGGCGTCCTCGACCAGCGCGATGATGCGCGAAGATCGTGTCGCCGCCGACCTTGTCGGTCCGGACGTCAATGGCGCCGGATTCGACAATCGTGCCGGCGAAGACTTCAGCGCCCTCCGCCTTGTCTTGGGGCACGCTTTCGCCGGTGATGGGCGCTTGGTTGACTGCCGCGGCACCGCCGACAACTGTGCCGTCCACCGGGATCTTCTCGCCGGTGCGGACCAGCACAATCTGGCCGGCCCTCACCTCGGCGATGCCAACCGTGCGCTCGCGGCCGTCCGCCTCGCGCACCAGTGCGGTCTGCGGCACCGAACCTATCAGCGACTTGATCGAGGCACGAGCCCGATCGGTGTTCAACTCTGCGATGAACTCGGCGATCAGGATGATCACCATCAGGACCGCGCCGGCAACCGTTTCTCCGCCAAACACCGCCACCAGAGTGGCGATGGTGACGAAGATTTCGGTGCCGATCTTGCGCTCCCTCAACAGGTCGATCAGCCCACTCTTGGCAAGCGGATAGAGCCCGATGGCGACTGCTGCCCACAGCACGTACTCGGGAACGACGTTCTGCCAATAGAGGAACGCGACAAAGCCGGTGAGTGCGATGCGGCCGACCTCGATCCAGCGCTCGCCCGTCATCAGGCCCATGACGGCAGGTGTCGCCTCCAATTCGGTCTCCGTGCTGGTTGTTTCAGTGCTCATGTTTACTTTCCTCAGGGTTTTCTTCGCCTTCAGGGGCCCATTCCTCTGCTCCGTGCCCGTGTTGATGGTCAGGGTCGCTATGGCCGTGCTGATGCTTGTGGCGCGTGCCGTCTGCATGAGCGTGCTCGTGTTCGTGGAAAACGATTTCGAGCCGGCGCCCAAAGGCCCCGGCGATCCGGCATAGGGTCGCCACGCTCGGCACGTGATCGCCTCGTTCGAGCCGGGAGATCATCGACTCTGTCATATTGAGCCGCTGAGCGAGCTGCCTTTGCGTCTCGCCGGATTGGTTTCGCAAGGCGGCCAGCAACTGCGCACACTGGGTAGCGATAGCCGCACTGTCCGTACCAAGGATCTCGATCGGGTTGCTCATCTGACTTCTCATAATTGCTATGTTAGCAAAATTGCGAAGTTTGTGCCAGCGGCGCTGACGATGCTGCGACACAGTGGCCCAAACTGTGGACGGCGCGGTGCGCGGAAAGTGATTGTTAAGGTGAACGCACCAGTCTGAGTGCATGCACAGGATGGCGACAATCGGCACGCATTTGGCAATGATCTTCGGGATCTGTGCGATGCTGTTCGCCGCCACGTTCCCGATCGCCTCGACTGGCTCCAATGCGCCAACGTCCCACGCCACGGTGTCGGAGCATGTGCACGCGCAGGGACATGGCCCAGTGAACTCTGGGCACGGTGGCGCCGTCCATGACCATCACGGGCTCGACACGCTCACCGCCGGACTCGTAAACGGGATTAGGACCGCAACCGAGACGGCGACGTGGATGCTGTTAGCAGACCTGCCACTGCCGTCGGCCGTCCGCGCCGCCCCGGAACAACCCCCAAAGGTGCCCGCCTAGTCGCCGAGCGCACCAGCGCGCTCATCGATTGGTTCTTCCGGTGCCGCTGAGCGCCGGTACGTGGGTAGTTGCAGTGAGTACAGATACGACGATCACCCTTGGCCGGGTGAAGAGAACACGCGCGTCGTTGACGCGGCGCATCAATGTAGTGATCACGGTCCCGGCGGCAGCCTTTGCGGCTATCGCCGTGCGGTTGGTCCAGTTCGGGATCCAGGTCAGGCAGATTTTCATCAAGGGGCGCGAGGTCAGCGTAATCGAGATCCGCGACCGACTTCGCCCGCGCTTGCTGGCAACCGCTGCACTTCTACTGCTGATTGCCGCCTGTGCCCGGGGCGGCGGCATCTATGGCCCGATCGAGGGCGACAATCGTCCGCATCGGGGCGTGGACCGGGCCCGCATGCTGCCGATCCAGGGGATCGACGTGGCCCGCTACCAGGAGAATGTAAACTTCGCGACGGCTCGACGCGATGGGATTCGCTTCGTCTTCATGAAGGCCACCGAGGGCAAGGACTACCTGGACCCCAACTTTCCTGCGAACTGGCAACGGGCGCGGGCGGAGGGTATGCCGCGTGGTGCGTACCATTTCATGAACTGGTGTTCCTCGGCCGCCGACCAGGCGGCGTGGTTCACGAAGATGGTGCCGGCCGATGCCGACGCCCTACCGCCAGTGCTCGATCTCGAATGGCAGAACGGCTCCAGTTGCAAACCCAACAAGAACCGGGAGCAGACGTTGGCGAAGGTCCGCACCATGCTGGAGGCCATGGAGCGGCACACGGGTAAGCTGCCGATCATCTACACCGACATCAACTTCCACCGCGATATCCTCGAAGGCGAGCCTCTGCCCAATATGTTCTGGCTGCGCTCCACTGCCGCTCCGCCGGAGCAGCGCTATGCCAACCGGCAATGGACTTTTTGGCAATGGACGCAGACGGGCGTCGTGGCAGGCGTACGCGGCGAGGTCGATCGCAATGCGTTCTACGGCAGCGAGACCGACTGGCAGGTGTTCCTCAACACCGGATGCGACGCCCGCGTGCTGGGCATCCTAGCGGTGTCGGGTAGGTGCGCGCAGACATGGTGACGCACCGCAACGGCCGGTCGAAATCCTGCCCAAACTTGGTCGCAAAAGTAGCGGCATGAATCCATCGGCCTACGATCGCTCAGCGAGGTACACGATCTGGCGCGCCTTGGTGGCGCTACTGACCATCATAGTTCTTTCGACCGCCACCGTGGGGCACACGTTGGCGGCGTTCGATCCAACCTTCGCCATCGAAATGGTCCAGGCCGGGGACCATCATGCCCCTAAGGCGACGGCCGATGGACACGCCGCAACGCACGGTGAGCACAGCCATGAGCAGGCTGTGCTGGCCGTCGTGATCGGGCAGTGGCCGACGGTAGCGCTGCACTACAGCCTACCGAGACTATTGCAGCCCTCGTCCAGCCCGCCAGCTATCCCGCATCGCCCGCCGACCGCTTGACCGATTGCCGGGGCGCGCCAGCCCCGCTCATCGAGATCAATCGCAAGCGGAAATCTGAAATGCTGTTCCTTCAAGCCGCGGAAGCGCGGCATGCCATCGCGCAGACCTTCGCCGTAATCAATTACAGCCCCACGCCTCTAGCCCAGCGCGCCATCGCCAAGGGCGTCATGCGTGACCTGCAGGCCCGTCGCCTGCGTCCCAACGTGCCGGTTCCATCGCGCTGGAACCCGCTCAAGTTCGTGCGCTTGATGCGCACCGAGACCGGGTCACTGAGCGCCGCCGTCGCGGCGTTGCTCTACGATGGGGCGTGGACCTCGAGCGGTGGCTCCTTCCGGCTCGCCGAACAACTGGGCGTAAGCATCCCGGAGCTATGTGAGACGGCGCTGCGCCAGCGTGGCCAGTTGCGCTACCTTGAAATTGGCGCCGGTTGGGCAGGTATGCGCTCGCCGCTGTCCAATGGCATGATCCCACGCGACGCCGGCGGGCTGGCCCAACGCTACAAGCAGGAACTGGGCGAGACGGTGCACCTGCATCTCACCAATCTCACTCCATGGCACGAGCACTTGCCGGATGGCGTAACGGAACATTCGCACGTTACCGCTGCCGGTCTCACCGCGCTCGAATCGCAAGGGGTGGCGCGACGGAGCGTGGATTTCATCTACTCCCAGGCGGCGGCATACTTCGAGACCGACCATGTCTCGTTCGTATGTGCCGCGTGCCGGCTGCTCGCTCCGGGGGGGGCCATGATCTTCAACCACCGCCCCGCCATCGCAGAGGAGATCGATGCGATCATGGCCGATCACGGAGTGCGCTGCGCGGGACGGGTCGACCTTGGGGGCATGAATGGCTCCGTCGCGCATTTCCAGCGACCGGCCGAGAAGGCGGCCCGGAAGACCCTTGCGGCCTACGACCCGGCGTTTCGTCGGGCGGCCGCCCGCTAGTCACCACCACAGGAGAAGCAAGATGCACAGACGCACGTTGCTGACCGCCGGCACAGCCGCCGCCGTTTTGGCGGCAATCCGGCCAGCTGCAGCCGAGGCCTCATTCAGCACGACCGTGCTACAGGTCGAAGCCGAAATGAATGCGAAGCGGGCGGCGGGCCAGCCAGTCACGGCTGTCTGGCTCGTCGACGCCCTCGGCGCGATGGATGCAAGACTCAAGCGAGTTGCGGCATTCGAACTGGTGCGGCGGATTCCCTACAAGCTCTCGGCGTGGACGGGTGATCCAGAGAGCCTGTTCAACAACGGCCGGGGTGACTGCAGGCACAAGGAGGCGGCCGAGCGCCGCCTCCTGAGCAGGATGGGCGAGAACGCGTTCCATGTCCGGATTCTGTTCGATTGGGCCGACCTGCCCATCCCGCGCGACATTCTCGACAACTTGACCGATACGCGTGGCTTCCACGATGCTGTCGAGGTGATGATCGAAGGCAAGTCCGTGATTGTCGACGCAACCTGGGATCCGGCGCTTGCCGCCGCTGGTTTTCCGTTTCTTCCAGCATGGGACGGCGTGTCCGCAACGGCGCCCATCACCAACGGCCAACTCACCGTCATCCGGCCAGAAGACCTTCCCAAGGACACCAACCTCTACGAGGATTTTGGGATTCCTTGGCCAGTTCGCGAAAGAACCCTAGCCTTCAATCGGGCACTCAATACGTGGACCGAGAAATTCCGCCAAGCATAGGCGGGCAGCAGTAAGATTGTCGAATGACTAAGGAGGACCGAGCCTGCCCTTTCAGTAGGTGGCTATCACTCTTAGGTCGATCTGCAGTACGACGCTCGGCCACGGCGGCGACTATGCCGAGCTGCGAAAGTTGACCTAAGCGCCACTACCAGGAATGCGACGCGGCCGGTTGGATATCCCTACCGGCCGCGTCGCTCACGCATTCTCTTCGGGGGTGCTTGCTTGCGAGTGTCCGCTTAGGGCGACAGCTAAACCAAAGGGTTGGTCGCAAGTTCGTATCCTGGCGCAATTTCACCCGTGCAATTTGACCTTAAAGGCCGGACGTCCGCACTAAGTTACTCTTTGAGCGGCGGCATATCCGTGGCTACAGCTTCCGCGCGGGCGCGGTCGAGAAGCTCAGGTATCGAAAGCAGGATGCCAGTCGGCCCTGCAATCGTCACTTCCGCTACGCCAGAGCGCTGCAGAGCCCTGTATACAATGACGGTCTCGATCGCCGTGAAGCACGTGTGCTGGCAATTACCGGCCGGCATCGTATAGCTAATGATGTAGGCCACGCGTGCTCCCACGCCTAAGTCTCGTAGCAACGCTGCGCGGAGACAGCAGGTTGCGTCGCTGCGCAAGCGTGAACGAACGTCACTGCGAGTGCCTTGCCCGTGTCGCGCCCCCGTTCCGCCGACGGTAGCCGGTCTCAAATGATCGGTAGCAAGGCGAGTTGCGCATCCTGGTCACTGTGCCGCCGACGCCCGTGGGTACAGCGGGTGCAGGCGTTGAGGGTCTGCCATAAGCCAATTGGATTTATTGAGCGTGACACGATGTGAGGCAGTTCTTTCTAGAACGCGATTTCTCCAAGTTCCTCTTCCTCGCTGCCGCCGGTGGCCTTCCACCACCTCCAGCACAGCGACAGCGCCTCGAACAACACGATGTTACGAGGCTCCTGGTCGAACACTCTGCGAGGGTCGGGAAGCCATGGCCGGATTTGTGGAAACTCGTTGGCGAGGTACGCAGCGCGCGCATACTTATTGGGAGCGCCGTCAGGGTGCTGCGCCATCAGGATAACGCGCACCTCGGCGGCAACCGCCGCTCGCATCACCGCCCGATGCAAGAGCAACGAATTGTTGCCTTTGCGGCTATGCTCCGGATCTTCCAACACCAGCACGTCGAGACGGTAGTAACCGATCCACTCGACCGCCTGGTCGAAGGCAGCTTCCTCGCTTTGGCTCGCGTCGATCGACAGCTTCCAGTCCATCAGTTCGCCATCGACTAGGTAGGCGAAGCCAACCTTCATGCTGCCGATCGCCAACCCCATGACGCGCCGTATCCTACGCATACTCCTCGGGATTGATCGCCAATAATTTCTGAGCCATGCCGGCCAAGGTCTCGAGCCGTCGCTGCCGATCGCGCCAGGTCAGCGGTGTCGCCGGCATGCTGGCGAGGCGTCGCTCGAGTTCATCACGCAGGGCGGCGATGATTTCCTCCGAGGCCCGTCCCAACGATTTGTCGAACAGCAAATAGAGAATCGACAGCTCGACCACGGTCGGGATTGCCGTGCCGGTTTCGAACTTCGAAATTCTGGGCTGATCGGTCCCCAAAAGATGAGCACAATCGGACTGCGTGAGCGCGGCGCGGCGACGGGCGACCCTCAGGTCCAGCCCAAACTTGTAGACCATAGGCGAACGAAAATTACGGCACGAGTAATGGGCCTATTCTATTCGCCGATCTCGTCTCGCCGTAGTCCACGGCATATGCGTCCAGGCATATGAACGCTATCCATTCTTTCCTTCCGAACCAGTGCTGCACCATGAGAAGTGGCAAGCCACTTCAGCGCACCGTTCGAAACGAATGTCTGCGTTCCAGGCCCACCTGCATGTCGGTCCCGACAGGCCACTCTGTCCCGTATGATATCACGCGCAGTTCTGCCGACGACATCCCGCGCTGCATGTGCCGTCCTCTACAGACGTGCTCGCGTAGGAGATACTGTTGGGCGATGCGCAACCATCCCTCGCAGGCACAACATCGTGATACACTGCACAGCGGCCCTGTAATGTTCCTTGACAATCCGTCGAGCGATTCAGCCCCCGCAGCGGAGCTCATGACCGTCCTTGAGACGGCCGCGTTCCTGACGATCTCTGAAAAGGGAGTCAGGCGCCTGCAGCACGCACGGCGGCTTCCGTTCATCAAGGTTGGAGCAAGCGTTCGCTTCGCGAAGCGCGATCTTCTCGCATACCTCGAGAGCCGGAGGGTTAAGCCGCTCGACAGCTAAGAATCTATGACAGTACGAAAAATCAAAAACTCGTGGTGGGTCGACTTCCGCGTCGACTACACCCGATATCGCAAACGCAGTCCCGAAAACAGCAGGCTCGGTGCGCAGGCGTATGAGGCCACGCTCAGACACAAGTTGGCGTTTGGGCTGCCGATCGAGAACGCGCAGCGCGTAGCCGCACGAACGCAAACGTTCGAGACGTTCGCAAAAAAATGGTTCGACGAATACGTGATCCCCAACAACAAGCTCTCGGAGCGACACTCCAAGAACGACATTCTTCGTGCGTCGCTCCTCCCGTTCTTTGGTCGGATGCCGATTGGACAAATAACCGCACGCGACATCGAGCGATACAAGGCGCACACGGCGCGTCAGGGGGTGGCAAACAAGACCATTAACAATCGGCTGACGGTGCTTAGGAAGTGTTTGGCCACCGCGTATGAGTGGCTCGATCTCGACGGCGTCCCGCCTGAGATTGAGTGGCTCAAGTGCACCCCGCCTAAGACGGACTACCTTACTAAAGAGGAATGCGAACGTCTTTTAGCCCATGCCAAGGGCATTGTTCACGACCTCATTCTGATGGCGCTGCAAACCGGCATGCGCCAGGGAGAGCTTAAGGGCCTGCAGTGGTCATCGATCGATTGGTCAACCCATACCATTGTGGTGCGGCACTCGAAGAACGATTGGAGCGAGACGCTCGACACCCCCAAGAGCAATCGCGAACGCTTCATCCCCATCAGCAACGAGCTCTATGACACGCTCTGCAAGCGACGGATGGCCTCCGGCTATGTCTTCCTCGACAAAGATGGCAGCCCGTTCACGGGCGCTCGCCTCACGCGACGGCTTGACCGTGTGTGCGCCAGGGCCGGGCTTCGTCACATCGGCTGGCATACGTTGCGCCATACATTCGCGTCGCAGCTGGCGATGCGTGGTGCGCCTCTAGGTGCCATCCAGGCGTTGCTCGGACACTCGAGCATCACCATGACGATGCGATATGCGCACATGGCACCGTCTGCCTTGCGGAGCGCCATCGACCTGCTCAACCTCGGTAAGCCACAGGCGTGGGCAACCGGTGGGCAACCGACGGCATAGTCTGCAAACTACGGCTCAATCCCAACACAATTCTGGTTGCGGGGCCGGGACTTGCACCTTCGCCACAGGGAATTTGGCAGGCCCGAGAATACCGAAGCGGCGCAACGCAATCGGAGAATTAGCCATGCAACACAACGAGATTTCGACTTGTAGGCAAATGGTCAAGCGTACTCAATAATGGTCAGCTGTAGCCAGGTTTTGTCAATTTATGGGCAACCCGCGGGCAACCACACCTTTATCCAAGCAAGGAACTTACAGGGCCGAAGGAACAAGGTTGCCGATCGCAATGAAATACGCCCCCGCACCAAAGTGCGGGGGCGTCGGGTTTCGCCCATGTCTAGAACGTAGGTACATTGGATCCGTTGACAATGGGCGCCTGAGTCTCCTCGGCGTTTGCTCGATCCCGCCGCTCGATCTCCCGCCGCAATAGCCGGGCGATCGATAGCGTCACCGAGGCGATCGAGCTGTACGGCCCGCGATACTCACGGCTGGTCTGGTAGGGCCGGCCGAAGTACCAACCCCTGGTTCGCCACTCCACGGTGTAGTCGTTGAGCGCGTACTTTCGCTGGCGCTCAGGCTGCATCGACAGCCTCGCGAGCATCGCAGACGCCATCAATCACCCGATGCAATCGCGGCGTAAGGTCGGCGTTCTCTACCACCTTGCCGATGAGGGCAAAGGTTGTGGCGTTGAACAGTCGCCATGCCGTGCGGCCGCCCCACTCGAGATACTTAGGGTAGTCCCATTGCTCGAGCACGTCGGCGATGCGCTGCACATTGATCACCCCTTGCCGAAACAACGTCATGATGGCGTCGTTGGCTTGGGCCTCGCTGAGCTCCGTCATCTGGTAGCGCAGGAAGGTCTGGTGCTGCCGCTCACGCTGTAGCGCCAGTGGTTCGACCAGCTCGCCGACGAGGCCGGGCAGGTCGCGTTTGGCATTTGCGGTGTGCTTACGGCGGATGACGTGGTCAGCTATGAAGCTGAGATTGTCGCAGCAAAACACCCGACCACCGAAACCGATGCCGACCGGGAAGCTCTTGTCGTGCGAGTTGCGCAGCGCCACCGTGTCCTCGTAGCCGCCATAGGTGGAACGAAGACTGAGTAACCCGAAGAACCGGGATCCATCCGGGGTCACCCCGAAATGCTCGGCGGTGACCTCGTGTCCGTAGAACGCCAGGGTATGCTTAAGCATGTCCACCACCCGAAAGTGTGGGATCGGGACGTGCGTTGCAGTTGCCTCGGGGGTGATGAGGGCGTGCAGGCCGTCATAGTCGATGGGCCCGGCACCAGCGTGAAGCATGAGTTTCATGATCCACGCTCCTCTCAGTACTCGTCCCAGAACATCACCGTCAGCACACGCCGGGTAATGTCTGGGCGGGCGGGGTCGTCCGAGCCGTGGCGCATGGAAGGATCGTAGTAGTCGATCTTCCAGTACAGCTGCTGCTCCTCGACCAGCAGCACGCCGAAGTCGTGCTCCCCGTGCGGGTCGTTCTCGGGTCCGAAAGTCTGATAGTCGCGAACCCGCACGAGTACGGCTTTGACGAAGTCTGGTCCGCGCTCTTGGACGGCAACGGTGATGCAGAGCGAACCGCCGAGGAAGGTGGTGCGAAACGCATCGTTGAGGTCGGCGATCTTCTGGCTCAGTCCGGGGTCGAAGTTTGAAGGAACGTCCATGCTACTCTCCTTTGCAGATGCCAACGCCGCAGATGTGCGGCACTGGCGGCTGCCCGGGAGAGCGCTATCTGTCACCCAGTGTAGCGGAGCCCGCTCTTCGCAGTAGTAGACGGCGTATGCGCACGGGCATACGGACCGGGTGATCGCCTGCCGCCGACCCGGCTGCCGCGACCGGTAGAGTAACGCACCGTTTGGTGCTTCCGCTTCGAGCGGTAGCAAATACGTGGGCTTGGCCGGCATGGTCATCAATTGATCGGTTAAAAAATGTGACTTATAGTTTAAGAGTTAAGTACTTAACTTCAAAATCTAATTATGTCGGTATACTTGGTGGCGTGGACTCCGGGTCGGGAAAGTAAGAATCACGCGCATGCACGGGCAACTTTCGTCGCGCACGTTGGTCGCTATGATCATATTAGGGATCCGGGATTGGATTCTGCATGGTTTGTGTCGACAAACTGGACGGCCGATCAAGTGAGCGGAGACCTCCGGAAGATGGTGGACGAGGACGACAGGATCATTGTTGTCCAACTCTATGGCGGCTCCCATCAAGGTTGGTTAGCGCAAAGCGTCTGGAATTGGATCAGTGTCCGCCTCTAGGCGTGTTCCGCGAGGCCAGCTCAAGCGACGCATGTGATGACCGATCGTCCCTTCGCATTTGCGCTGACCGGTACACCGTCATAGCGGGTTCGCTTCAATCAGCCTCACCCAGGTCGCTCCTGACGTAACCATGCGCCGGTGACGGCAATTCGTTTGCTGGCGGGGGGGCGTTGTAGGTCGAGGCGTTTTGGTTGTTTTGCGCAAGTCGTCGGTCTCCACCGCGCTCGTTTACTCGCCTATCCACGGACCTTGCTACTGTGGATAGGACGCGCTGCGCTCAAATGCATAGCAATCACAATATGATAAGCGGATATCGGCACATAACAGAGGGTCTGACTTCAATCACATTTTCTGCTTTGCTTTTGTGTTTGTTGGTTTCGCCCACTTCTCGCTCGTCGCGCTAGACGCGCTCCTCGCTAGGGCCACGGTGCTTACCTCAGTCGATAGTGTTCACCTGCTGAGACGATGCTATTGTCTCAACACGCCACGGCCGGAGCAGGGGGCTCAGATCGCAGATCGGCAAGATCCCGAGTTTGAACGCGCCGCAATACTGATTGGCTTGCTTCTCATTGCACCGGCGGCGTTTTTCTTTGCGCTTGCGGTCGTGGTGAAAGCCATCGGTCCGATGTTGCCGGTGATCATCGCTTTGCTAATCGTTGCGGCGGTTGGCTACGGCTACTATCGGTTTCGGACGTCGCCATTTACCGTCCGGGGCGGGCAGGAAGCAGAAGTCCTGGCTCTGGTCGAACGCGCGGAGCAACAGCAACGGGCGCTCCCGAAAGACTTTCCCTCGGACGCCTTCTTCAAGGCCTTTGAACGGCGCGGCATCGTGATGGCCAACCTGCCGCTCGTAACATACGGCGTGGCGCAGGCGATCTACGCCGAAGAGTTCCTTCGAACGCTCCCGCCGATGCCCGGGGTGCCGCTCGAGGCCGAGCGTGTCTACGATATCGACTATGACCGGCGGACGCTGAAGAAGGGCGAGGAGCCACCGTATCGGCTCCGAACTGATAGCCAAGGCCGGCCGACGACGCTTGAGCTGGAAGACTACAAGGTCTGGTTGCGCCGCTTTGTGGCGTCGACCACCAATGTCGAAGCAACGGTGTTGCACTTTGCCAATCTGTTTGCCGACTGCGTGGCCGAGCCACTCAAGGCCAGCATGGCAGTCGGTGGTGGGGCCGGCGATTTCACGGTTCCACTGATTGATCTGCTGCCGGATGGAAAGCGCACGCTCGCGCGAATGATGACGGTGCTGTTCGATCGCAAGGTGCGCGACTGGCATCATTTCTCAACGGTTCGCACCACTTACGAAAGCAATCGCGAGCGTGCATCGAACACGGCGCTTCGGCTTCGCGACCTGGCGCTGGGCGTGGTACTCGATCCAGAGGCGTTCTCGGGCACCGCGCGGGAGGCTGTCGACGCCTATCTCGCCAACACGCCACTGCGCGCGTTGCTGCTGTCCGCTGTGCCATTTGCGGTACCGCTCGCCAAGCGGTTCGAGGGACATCTGATCGTGGCGCGGCAAGGGTCGGGCAAAACCAATGCGCTGGAGTGTCTGATTGCCAAGGATCTGGAGGAAGTTGCCGCCGGGCGGGCTTCGATCGTGGTGATGGACAGCCAAGGGCTCGCCAGCGACACGCTGATCGGGCGGCTGGCGACGCTCGAGGCGTTCAGTCCGGGCGGGGCGCTCCATGGCAAGCTCATCTATCTCGAGCCGGATATCGAGTTCCCGCTGGCGCTCAACATCTTTGATATCGGCATGCATCAGATGGGGCGGCTGACGGCAGCACAGCGGGAAGACATCGTGAGCAGCGCCATCGAAGTGGTGGAGTTCTTGTTCACCGGGCTCCTGGGTGGCGAGCTCAGTGACAACATGACGATGTTGTACCGCTATCTGGTGCCGGCAATGCTGGCCATTCCCAACGCCGACATGAACACCTTCATCGAACTGCTCGACACCGACGGTGGACGAGATCAGGTACCCGCTGGTTTTGCAAAATACCGGCACCACTTCTCGGGGCTGGAACCGGAGGTCAGGTCGTTCCTGGAACAGGACTATCTGAAGGATGTCGAACTGGTGAAGACCAAGGCGGCGGTGCGGCGGCGGTTGCGCGCCGCACTGGCTGACACGACGTTCCGTCGTATGTTCACGCAGCCGCGGAACAAACTGAACCTGTTCACCGAGCTGCAGTCGGCTAAGGTCATTCTGGTCAACACCTACCCGGCCAAGACGTATGTCGAGCAGTTTGGCCGGCTCATTCTGGCGCTGCTGATGCAGGCGACGCGGCAGCGTCTGGAGATCGATCGCGAGCAACGCATGCCGACCTTTGTGTACCTCGACGAGTGCCAGGACTACATCGCGCGTGAGGATCGCATTGCGCGTTACATCGACAAGTGCCGAAAGCAGAACGTGGGTTTGGTGTTCGCGCACCAGCGGCTGGCGAACATTGAGAGTCCAAAAGTGCTGAATGCGCTGGCGGGAGTCTCAATCAAGTTCTCGGGTGTCAGCGATGCGGACGCCTCGGACCTCGCGGCAATGGTTGGCAGCACGGCCGAGCACATCAAGGGGCTGGAGCGAGGACAGTTCGCGGCCTTTGTCAGCGGAGTGACGCCACATGCCGTCGACATCACCTTTCCGAAGAGTCCGCTCGAAGATGCGCGGCGCATTTCCGGTCCGGCGTTTGCCGCGCGCCGCGGAGAGATGCGGACAAAGTATGCGACTGCCTATGGCAGCAGTAACACGGCGAACGAACCGCCGATCTATGAAGGCACGTACAGCGAAGCCCGACCGGCGCCTCGCATCGTTCACCATCGGCCGACTGCGGAGGACGATCGTCCAAGTGGTCCGAGCGACGCTGATGATTACGATCCGCTCAGCTAAACGGCGACGCGTGGACCCCAGTCGCTGACGAAAAGGTGACAGTTCTCCAAGGCGTCTCACTTGGTATCACGCTGGTGCATGCAGCCTCATGCCGACCTTTGCCAACCGCTCTGACGGCGTGAGATGTGCGGGGTATGGCTTCGCAACGATCTCGAACGACTCCTCAATCCAGAGGTAGACTCATCGCGGTCACGGCGCGCGACTTGGCGATTTTCCGACTGCTCAATCGATACCGATTTTTGCCGTCCAATTTCATCCATGCCTTTGTCGGCGGCAACGCGGTCTATCACAAGGCGCGGCTGACCGACCTGTTTCATGAGGGTTGGCTAGCCAAGCCAGCGCTGCAGTGGGAGGTGCTCAATGCGCGCTATCGCTTTG
>Ga0209933_1001181_pt1 | contig 28419 bp, 30 predicted proteins | sample ThiBiot_300_biof_FD_183944 | JGI IMG/M metagenome (GOLD analysis project Ga0209933, IMG submission 183944) | Wastewater bioreactor microbial communities from Cape Town, South Africa - Thiocy_cont_300_biof (SPAdes) | ecosystem: Engineered > Bioremediation > Thiocyanate > Unclassified | place...
CTTTTTTATAATTATTTCTTATGATTTAGTTCGTTTGCGATTTTCAGGATGTCTGTCATTACTTCCTTGAAAACTTCAAATTTCTCAGGTGCGATTCTTTCCAGAACTTTTTTATTAAAGTTAAGAACAACTTCTTTGGATAAATTTCTTGAATTAAGACCTTTATCAGTTAGTTTTATAATCACTTCTCTTTTATCAGTTGTAGTTTTCTCTTTATAGATATAACCATTGTCTTCAAGAAGCTTGATGATTCTTGTCAGAGAAGTAGGTTCTATTGCCATTTTAGGACCAAGATTCGTACTTCTCGTACCTTCTTTCGGGTCAATTTTCAGTAATGTAAGAGCTTGTACAGCCGTAGAATTATACAAGGAAGCCTGATCCGAATACATCTTCGAAACAGCCAGCCAGGCCGATTTTAACATCAAGTCTACACTTTCAACTTTTTCAGTGCTTTTCTTTTCCATAATTTGAATCTTAAAGCGTTCCTTACAAATATAAAAAAAATACTATGCATGCATAGTATTTTTGTGTTAAGTTAATTAATTGATTGATTTGCAATGGTTTAATTATTATGCAAATCTTATTAATTAAAATTGTGAAAAATCTATTTAGTTAGGAATACCTTTTTTGATCAAGGTTTGCAGAGATTGTTTAATTTCCTGGAAATTATGACAATTGTCATAAAAATCATCCGAATTCAGTTCCCAAAAATCATTTTTAAATGTCAATTTAAATTTTCTTAAATCCTGAGAGAAGTTTTTTTGGAGATAAGAAAACATCATTTCTTTTTCCAATTTTGGCGCATCAATATCCGGCGAATGAAATGCCTGATTGAATTTTAAAATTTTTGGTGTTATCAATTCAGGATTGCTAAGAATGACTTCTTCGGAGATTCCGCTAATGAGTTTTTTATCTTTGATCCACCAGATTTTATCAGAAAATTCTTTTGCCAATCGCCAATCGTGAGAAGAGAAAAGAATCAGTTTGTTTTCTGATTTAGCAAGATTTCTGAGAAGTGAAAGGATTGTTAATTTATTTTCTTCGTCTAAATGCGTGGTTGGTTCATCCAGAATAATGAAAGGTGAATTTTGGGCCAAAGCTCTTCCAATGAAGGCTTTTTGAAGATTACCGTCTGATAATTCAGTTAGTTTTTTGTTTTGATATTCTGATAAATTGAGTTTGTTTATGATTTCAGTAATTTCTTGTTTATCTGTTTCATTTAATTTAAAGTAGAAGGGATAATGAATATATTTTCCGAGAGAAATCAAATCCGTAACCGTATAATTATCAGGGATTTCGGATTTTGAAAAAACAATGGCAACTTGAGAAGCTATTTCGTTTGAGTCTAATCTCTGAATTGATTTCCCATTCATGAAAATTTCGCCTTTTAAAAGCTTGTTTTGTCCAAGAATAGATTTGATTAAAGTGGTTTTTCCGATGCCGTTATTTCCCATCAACAAGCAAACTTCGCCTAATTCCAAGGAAGAATCAATATCCGAAACCAAAGGATTTGAATAGCCGATTGTTGTGTTTTTTAATTCTAGGAAATGCTTCATTTTTTATCGCAAAGGCACAAAAGTTTTTTAACTATTATTCTGTTTAAAAGTCGCCAGGCTTATCTTCGATAAATTCTAAAGATTGTTTACAACTCTTTTTATTCCGTTTTTATAATAATCTGTTCTGAAGTTCATTAATAAACCTAATTTACAATTTGTCATTTTTAGATAAGTTAGAATTTGTGCTTTGTGAATATCATTCAAATAATCAACAGTTTTTATTTCTAAGATTAATTTGTTTTCTACTAATAAATCAATTTTAAAAGCATTCTCGATTACCAAATCATCATAGATTATTGATAATGATTTCTGTTTTTCAATTTTTAATCCAAATTTTTTAATGTCGTGAAAAAGGCATTCTTCATAAACATTTTCAAATAAACCTGCACCAAGTTTTTTGTAAATTTTAAATCCTAAATCAACGACAATTTTTGCCAATTCATTTTCATCCATTGTATTTTTTTATCGAAGATAAAAAACTTTGCGCCAAACTTCATTTGAAACAATTATTCATCGAGATATCTTTGCGACTTTCATCAGTTTTACAAATCCAATTTATGCGCCTTTGCGATAAAAACTATTTATTACTTTTCATCAACATCAACAATATCACAGGAATTCCAAAGAAGGTTGTAATAATATTAATCGGAAACTGACTCAGTTCCGAAATAATCGAAAAAACCTGCATTATAAAAATACCTAAAATAATATTCAGAATCCATTGATGCCAGAGTTGTGCAGGATTCCAGATCATTCTGCAAAAATGAGGAACGACAACGCCGATAAATAAAATAGGTCCTAAAAATGCCGTAACTGAAGCAGAAAGTAGAGAAGAAGCAACAATAATGCTGATTTTTAGTTTGGATTGACTGATGCCGAAACTTTGGGCATAAGCACTCCCGAGAGCATTTCCAATCAATGGTTTTATAGATCTGAATGTGAAAATCAGTCCGATTAAAACCGTAAGAATCGAAATTTGAACTAAACTTGCTTGGCTATTCGCTCCAAAAGTCCAAAGCATATAATTTTTCAGACTTTGACTTTCCACATAAAACTGGAGAAACGAAACAACAGCGCCAGCCAAAGCCGAAATCAAAAATCCAAAAATAATAATGAAGCTTTTATCCCGAAATCGATTCGAAAATAAGAGTAAAATCATCATCAGAACAATACTTCCAACAATGGATGACAAACTGATAAAACTATTCTGTAAAAAATCCGGAATGACAATATTCTGTGAAAAGAAAATATAAAACGCAACAAATAGACTGGAAACCGAAGTGATTCCCAAAACATCAGGGCCTGCCAAAGGATTCTTGAAATATTCCTGTAAAAGAAATCCGCTGGTCGGAATCGCTATTCCTGTCAAAAGCATTGCCAAAGCACGATTAATTCTAAATCCGGCAATTTGAAAATTCTCAGATTCTGAATTGATAAAATCAGAAAAATTCAATTTTGCAAAACCAACATTGAGATTGATGAAAAACGCAATAATCGCCGATACGATTATCAATGTTACCAGAATAGGAAAACGTTTCATCAAGAATAAATTGTTATTTCAAAGATTTTTTCGGGCCAGAAATTCCTGCTTTTTCTTTATTCTCAACAACTTTTGCAGTAGAATTTTGAGCTAATAGTTTTTCGATCTTCTGATTTAGCATTTCTTCGCTCATAGAACCAACTGTTTCATCAGATTTATCACCTTTTCTAATCAAGGTAAAAGGAATCGCTTCACCATTCCAAGACTGGAAATTTTGCTTGAAAAACTCCTGATTCAAAAGTGTTCCGTCCAAAAGGACAACATTTTTTCTAATGTCGTATTCATCCGCAAAATCGCTGACATCTGTTGTCCAATCTGTTTTATTGTCAAGACTTACGAATGTAAATTTCACAGGCTGATTGGTCAATTCTTCCATTTTTTTCTTGAAAAACGGAATCTCGTGCATGCATGGTCCACACCAGGTTGCAAAGAAATTGGTCACATAAAGAGTATCAGAATGATTTGATTTCAAAAAAGTTGAAATTTTTTCCGGAGAATATTCTTTCAGCTGTGCAACATCAGCTTCACTTTTAGTCGGTGCGACTTTTATAGAATCTTCTTTTGCTTCTTTTTCAGCAACTTTTTCATCGTTCTTTTTACAAGCTAAAAAGCTGAGTGATATGACTGAATATATAACTAGTTTTTTCATAATTATGTTTTTTCTTTTGTCAATTTTCATTAAATTTGATTCTTGACAATGGAGAATCAATTAACAATCGCGAATCAACCTCAGTTTCACAGGCTAAAAATAGCTAAAAAACGACAATTGACCAAAAATGCATTTGAGCTGGAATTGGCAATTCCTGAGGAACTGAAACAGCACTATCAATATCAGGCCGGGCAATATGTAACGCTGAAATATCATTTCAATGAAAAAGAAATTCAGAATGATTATTCTTTCACATCGGCACCTTTTGAAAACAAAATTGATCTGGCGATAAAAATCAATGGCAACGAAAGCTCAACCGATTTCCTGTTCAGGAATTATCATATCGGTGACGAAATCTCTGTAAGTGAACCTTTGGGCAGATTTTTTCTTCCTTCGAGACCCAATGAAAAACGGACCATTCTTGCCTTTGCTTCCGGAATAGGAATTACACCAATTATAAGTCACATTAAGAATATTCTTCATAATGAACAGTTTGCCCGGATCTTTCTTTTCTATGGCAACAAAAGTTATGAGGATATTGTTCTGAAACAGGAGCTGGAAGATCTGCAGAAACAAAATGTTGGAAGATTCCAGGTTTATTATTTCCTGTCGCAAGAACTTGTTAAGGATAAGCTTTTCCAGGGACGATTGGATGAGAGAAAAATTTCTTTGATCATCAATCAGATTCTTCATTTGGATGAAGAGGATGAAGAATCGACAATTTGGGACAGTACAGACAAAGTTTTGATTTGCGGACCTGGTGCAATGATCAAATCCGTAGCAAATGCCTGCTATAACCACGGCATTCCGAAAAAGAATATTCATTTCGAATTATTCGAAGCTTTCAACGAAGACATCTATCCAACGGAAAAAGAGTTTCCTTTGATTGAGAATGTGAATGTTAAAATAAAATTCAATCATATTGAAAAAGATGGGATTATTCTAAAAAATAACGAACGCAAAATCCTTCAGCAATTATTGGATTTGGGTTATAAACTGCCTTATTCCTGCAAATCCGGAATTTGTGGAAGCTGTCTCTGCTATTTGAAAAACGGGGAAGTGGATATGACAGAAGACGAATATCTGACGGAAAATGAAAAACGCCAGGGAAAAATTCTACCTTGTGTTTCCATAGCAATGAGCAAAGATGTATATTTAGATTTTGATTTATATAACTAATGTTTAAGAAGGTTGCTGATTTTCTGAAGATTATTTTAAGGCTTGCAGAGCTGGGAATTTTGCTATTGATTTTAGCGAATTTCTGGGTCGTGGCCTTAACCAGCGGAAGAACTTATACGAAAATCAGCAAAGTTCCACCAAGAGATTGCGCTCTGGTTTTAGGAACTTCTCCCAAAATGCGTTCCGGAGTTGCCAATCCTTATTTCACAGCAAGAATGGATGCCGTCGGAACATTATATCATCACGGGAAAATCAAAAAAATCATTGTCAGCGGGGAGAAAAGTGAAAACTATGACGAACCTGCCGCCATGAAACGTTTTCTTGTTTACACAGAAGGCGTTCCCGAAAATATCATTATTGAAGATCCGAAAGGCTTCAATACGCATAAAAGTATTCTTCGTTGCAAAAATGTTTACGGTCAAAAAAATGTAATTATCGTTTCACAGGGCTTTCATAATCTAAGAGCATTGTTTTTTGCCAGAAATAATGGAATGAATGCACTTGGTTATGATGCTCAAGATGTTAGCAGAAACGAAAGCTTCTACAGAAATCACACCCGGGAATTTTTTGCCAGAGTTTTGGCTGTTTTCTATTATGTTTTGGGAATTTCTCCTGAAGAATAATACTCAATTTTGTTATAATTATCAGATAGGTGTTTTTTGATTTCTATCTTGGCAGATTCTTTGTAATTTATCTGTTATACTGAAAATGTATAATTTATAAAATCGAAGAAAATGAAAAATTCAATCAAAATGATATTAGCTGCTTTTGCAATAAGTTTAATTTCTTGTGTAGCGGCACCGGATTCATACAGTTACAATGACCCATATTCTCAAGGATATTCGGACAGTTATATTGATGGCTATTACAGGTCTCCTGACGGTTATTGGTATGCCCCAAATGTTATTTATCTGGATAATAATAACAATTATTACAGAAACGGAGCGATATATAATTCCAATAGCAGAGTGAGAAATAATATTGTTATCTCGCCTAGACGAAACTCGATGCATAATGAGAATATCAGAATTCAACCTGCAAGAAGCCAGAGAAATACTGGAATGATTAATCAAAATAATGTGAGATCTCAACCTGCCACCGGAAACCGAAATAATACTCGTGTTGAACCAACAAGAAGGAATCAGAATAATATAAGAACATCTCCACAAAAACAGGTCCAACCTCAAATTGAAAATCGTTCCACCGAAAATAGCGGAAGACGAAAATAGAAAGAGCTGCAGATTGCAGCTTTTTTTGTGCAATTAATTCGGATTTATTTTTATTCTGAAAAAAAAAATTATAGTATTTTTGTAAAAAATGTAGAGATGCTCGTGATTGGTATAGCCGGAGGAACAGGCTCCGGGAAGACAACAGTTGTTAATAAGATTCTTCAACAGCTTAATTTAGAAGGTGTTAATGTGCTTTCTCAAGATAATTATTACCACGATAATCCTAATTTGACCTTATCAGAAAGAGAAGTTCTCAATTATGACCACCCGAAATCAATTGATTTTGAACTCTTGCTGGAACATGTCAAGGCACTTAAAAATCATCAGAACATAGAACAGCCGATTTATTCTTTCGTAACACACTCCAGAACCGGCGACTACGTTACAGTAGAGCCAAGAAGTGTTTTGATAGTGGAAGGAATTTTGGTTTTAACCAATAAAGAATTGTTGAAAGAGTTTGACCTGAAAGTATTTGTTCATGCAGATTCTGACGAGAGATTAATCAGGAGAATCCGCAGAGATACGCAGGAAAGGGGAAGAGATCTGCAAGAAGTTCTTCACCGTTACCAGACGACATTGAAACCGATGCATCAGGAATTTATTGAGCCTTCCAAAAACGAAGCCGATTTGATTGTTCCGAATATGAAACAGAATTCTGTAGCCATTGATTTCTTAACAACAGTGATAAACAATTCTCTAAAAAAAGTTCATTAATAAAATATTTATTATGAAAGAATTAATCAAAGATATCAAGAAAAAATCGCCGACACTTAAGTTTTTCCAGACTTATGTGTTCAACAAGTATGTGTTGACATTGGTTGGATTTTTGGTTTGGATGATATTTTTTGACAGTACTTCTTTTCTGGTTATCAATGAACTGAATGGTGAAATCAGCCGTTACGAAAACCAACGCGAATTCTACAAAACAGAATATGAAAAGAATGACAAATTCTACCGTAAGCTGATGAACAACAAGCAGGAAAAGGAAAAATACGCCCGTGAAAATTACTTTATGAAAAAGCCGAATGAGGAGATTTTCATATTAGTAGTAGATAGTTCTAAAATTGCAAAAAAATAATATAAAAATGAGTTTCATAGAAAGTACATTGGAAGATTGGGAAAAGCTTGTAAAGAAGCAACTCAAGACAGAAAATATTTATGAAATTCTTTCTAAAGATAATCTGGAAAATATTGAGGTAAAACCTTATTATCAAAACAATTCCGAAACCAAAATTCTTCCAAAAGTAGAAGAAAGTACACATCTTGTGGCAGAATATCAAGATGGTTTGGAACAACAGGCTTTCGCTTTTCTATTGAATGAAAATAATGAAGGTTTGCAGGAAAAGACAATTTTCATCAACAATCCGGATTTGGCAGAACATATTTTGACCGAAGAAACCAATCGTTATTTTTCTTTAGTTGATGTTTTTTCTGATGATAAAACTGCAGAAATCAATGAACACATGGCAGGCGAATTATTATCGAAAGCCTTTGAAAGACAAATTGGAATTGACATAAGTCTGCATCAAAATGCCGGTGCATCCATTATTCAGCAATTGGCTTTTGCTTTGGCGAAATCTAAAGAATTAGTAGAAAAATTCGGTACGGAGATTCTTGAAAAGCTCGTTTTCCGATTGGCTATTGGTTCCAATTATTTTTTCGAAATGGCGAAAATCCGGGCTTTTAAATACCTGTTTAATCAGCTTTCCAAAGAATTTGATAAAGATTTGATTCCTTACATTTTTGCGGAAACGTCGTTCAGAAATAAAGCTAAAAACGATGAAGAAAATAATCTGATTCGGTCCACTTTGGAATTGGCTTCAGCGATGATTGGCGGTGCGGATGCGGTTTTTTCCAATGATTATAAAATCGAGAATCAGACAGAACTTTCAAGAGAAATATCTTTTAAACAACAGATAGTTTTAGCTTATGAAAGTATCATTAACGTTTTCGAAGACGCGTCTTCCGGAAGTTATTTCGTAGAAAATATCACTCAGCAATTCGCTGAAAAGTCCTGGAGATTATTCCTTGAAATTGAAGAAAAAGGCGGTTATCTGGCATTGTTGAAATCCGGGGAGATCCAGAAAATGATTTTTGAGCAAGCAACAAAAGAACAAAGCTGGGTTGAAGAAGGCAAAATCAAATTGATTGGTGTCAACCTTTACCCCAAATTAGAAGTTAAGAAAACAGTTGATGAACTTTATAATGCTGATGAAATTAAGAAAGTTCGTTTGGCAGAAATGTTTGAGTAATGAAAGAACATTTCCAAGATCTTTTAGAATATAACCTGCATTTTAATCAATTACTGATTCAGGATTTTTTGGAGAATAATTCTGTGTGGCCGGAAAAAGGCAAAAATCTCCTCAATCATATTCTGAATGCGCATCAGATTTGGAATGCAAGAATCCTTAATCAAATTACATTCGGAGTTTGGCAGATTAATGCTGATAATTCATTATTGAATATTAATTCAGATAATTACAATCATAGCTGTAAAATTCTTAATGAACGAAACCTTGATGAAATCATTACTTATAAAACATCTAAGGGACAGGAATTCAGCAATTCGATTCAGGGGATTTTATTTCATTTTATCAATCATTCCACTTATCATCGTGGTCAGATTGCAATGCTGATGAAGGAAGCAGGTTTGGAACCTATTGCTACTGATTATATATTTTTTAAAAGAAATAATTAAGATTACATTATTTTCAATTTTCGTTAAAATCAATCCATAATTCGGAATTCATATGTAGATATTTATTGTTTTTTATTTCTCATATGTAATCACTATATCTTCATTGACGTTTGCATTTCCAAATAATGGCGATTTCTTAACTAATTCACTATCTTTGCAAAAATTTTAGAAAATGAGCGGAGACGGAAATCAATCAGGTAGAAACAGAAAACCAAGACCATCTGGAGGCAGCAGACCTTCCGGAAACTCCCGTAGCTCCAGTGATAGCAGAGGAAATTCTGGAAGTGGAAAATCTTTCGGAAATTCAAAAGGTCCAAAAACTACAAGAGGTGGAAACCGTTTTGACAGCCGAGACAAATATGAAAACGGCGATAGAAAATTTGGTCCGAAAAAACCTTTTAGCAGAACTGAAAAAGACGAAGATAAAACGAAATCTTTTATCCAGAAAAGAAGATTCGATAAAATAAGCAAATCGGTTCCGAAAGAATCCATAAGGCTTAATAAATATATTGCCAATTCCGGGATTTGCAGCAGGAGAGAAGCGGACGAACTGATTACACAAGGTCTTGTGGAAGTGAACGGGAAAGTGGTGACCGAAATGGGTTACCAGGTTCAGAAAACAGACAGAGTAGTTTTCGATGGACAAAATATCACGCCGGAAAAACCGGTTTATGTTCTATTGAACAAACCAAAAGGTTATATCTCGACCACCAAAGACGAGAAAGCGAGAAAAACGGTAATGGATCTGACGGCGAATGCGTCGCCATACAGAATTTTCCCTGTAGGAAGACTCGACAGACAGACGACTGGTATTATTCTTTTGACGAACGACGGACATATGACGAAAAAGCTGACGCATCCATCTTTCAATATGAGAAAGATCTACCACGTGACACTGGATAGAAAATTATCCATTGAAGATTTGAAATCAATTGCAGAAGGCATCCGTTTGGAAGAAGGTATTGCAGAAGTGGACAGCATCTCCTACATCGAAGGAAAACCAAAGAATGAGATTGGAATCGAAATCCACATCGGCTGGAACAGAGTTATCAGAAGAATTTTCCAAAAGCTCGGTTATGAAGTGGAAGCGCTCGACAGAGTGATGTTTGCCGGCCTGACAAAGAAAAACATCAAGCGTGGGCACTGGAGAATCCTAACGGAACAAGAAGTTAACAACTTGAAAATGTTATAAATTAAAAGACTGAAATTTTTCAGTCTTTTTTTATATTTAGGTATGAGTAAAATTTATGTATTCAGTGGTTTGGGTGTTGATGAAAGAGTTTTTGATAATATTGATTTTGGAAGATTGGATGTTGAATTCATAGATTGGATTGAACCACTAAACAATGAAAGTCTTGAAAGTTATGCTTTCAGGATTTCGAAGAAAATTAATTCTGAAAACCCAATTCTGATTGGTTTATCTTTTGGTGGAATGTTATCTGTTGAAATTTCCAAAATCATTAAAGTCGAAAAATTGATTCTGATTGCTTCTGCAAAAAATAAGTTTGAACTTCCTTTTGTTTTTAAACTCTCAGGGAAATTAAAGCTGAATAAATTGCTCCCGAATTCAATTTTAAAACATCAGAATTCCATTATAAATTGGCTATTCGGAATTGAATCGAATAAAGAAAAACAATTGCTCAAAAGTATTCTTCAAGATACAGATACAAGATTTTTAAAGTGGGCTATTAATGAGATTATCAATTGGAAAAATGAAATCTATCCTGAAAATTGCATTCATATTCACGGAAATCTAGACAGAATCCTTCCAATCAAAAATATAAAAGCTGATTTTGTCATTAAAAATGGTGGACATTTTATGACTGTTAATAAAGCGAAAGAGATTCAGGATGTTATTTTGAATTTGATTTAAAACAAAGACTTTCCGAATTGGAAAGTCTTTTATTATTTCACTTCATCATAATAAAGAAGCTTGTCATCTTTATCAAAACTAATGATCGTAATTTCCCGATTTTTAGCTTCATCATTATTAAAGAATATGGCTCTTGCAGGAAGTCCGGATTCTGGAGTTAGATTAGGATTCCAATAAAGAAGTTCACGTGTATCTTTTACGACTTTTTTATAAGCATCACTGGTAATATCGGGTTGTTCGAAATCAACCGCTTTATCATAACCTCTCAAAATTGTTTTATTGTTCAGTTCTTTTTTGTCATTTTCGGCAGCTAACATATTGCCTCGTTTTGTATAGATTGCAACAGCATTGCCAACCAGTCCGTCATTTTTCAAAATCTTCACCATTGCAATATTGCTGACAGGGAGAGAATTGATCATACTTGCATCAACAGGCATCTCATCTAAATATAATTTAGCTTGCGAGCCACGGATACTTGGAACATAATTACCGGAACTATCCATTGTGAAGGTCAATCCTGCAGCTCTTCCCTGAAGCCATTGCATAATATTAAGAGATGCCTGCGCGTCCTGATTTTCATTAACCAAATCAAAAATAGTTGAGTTCATCCCGCTGAATCTCCCACTTGATAACTCTTTATCCAGTTTTTCTTTTAAATCAACTTTTTTCGCTGTAACCTGGACTTCTTCAATCTGAGTTTCTTCATTAGCAGCTTTTAATATCTGTTGATTTTTTTTGTTTTGAAGTGCTTTGGCAACATCGGAACTCACTTGAGCATTTTGTGAAGATTCTGCCAAACGATAATTGGTTGCCGGTAAATTACCTTTGTAGATAATATTGTTTGTCAACGGTTGAAAATAAATATTGACATTGTCAGATTCGGAAGCTTTACTTTTATCCTGATTCAAGTAATAAGAAATAGTCAAAGGTTCATCAAAATAAATATTGTTGAGATAGATAAAACCATTGTCATCCGTTACAGCCTGAGAAATTCCTTTATCTATTCCTCCTGCATTAAATAATAGATTGACGCTTTTATTTGGAATGATGCGACCATTATTAGTTACTTTTCCTTTGAACGATAAATTGGATTCAGGTTTATATTTGATTTCAGGCGTTTTTCCGGTTAAAAGAGAATCCCAATCAAATCTTTTCCAACTTTCTGAAATTAATAAAGCATCTAACGCATCTGCATTGGCATTCTTGGAAAAATACTGAGCCGGTGAAAAAATAGGAGATGAGATATCACCTGTCAGCCAAAGCGCACTTAGGATATTATTATCATTTGTACTTTCAGTTTTGGTGTTTTCTTTTACTAAAACTGTATAACTTGGATAATCTGTATCAGGTTCTAATTCAAAGCTGTTGAAGGCACGAGGCTCATTATTAAGAGATGTTGATGCAAAAGTAGGCTGCTCAATCATTAGGTTTTTTGGCTTAACGAAACACAATCTTTTAGCAACAACTTCCTCTTTGTCATTGAATATCACCAATTGCAACACCGCATTTTTATCATCACTGATTTTTGTAGGAATTTTACTGGAAATTTCTGCTGAAGCATTTTTGATGTTAGCTCTGTAAACCATTTGATTATTAATGATTCCAACAATACTGTGACCTTTTAAACCTTCCGGGAGATTGCTGCTCTTTAATGTATAATTGATTCCGTCGTTACCGCTTGATATCTGCAGATTAATCCCGGAATTAGCTACAGCTGGCAAAGCAACAGTTTGCTTAATTCCTTTGTTGTCTTCAACAATGACCTTATAATTTCTTCCGGCTTTTGGTGTTAGATTAAAAACACTGACGTTTTGATCCAATCCTTTGAAACTTACCAATTTCTCTGCAGGCTTTTCAGAGTCAATCACATAACCGCTCCAGCTCGCAGGGGGAATACCTTGAGAGAATAATCTTACAGCAATTTTGGTGTTAATATTTTCAATAAAAGTTCCACTTTCCGGAAAAGCATTGGCTGTCCATTTGGTGTTTTTATCAAGAATCAATCTTTGTTCAGATTTGGGATTGTAAATCGGAACTTGCTTCATAAAATTGAATTCCTCTGGAAAATTAGCCATCCAAGCTGTATAAGCTCTAAAGAAATATATGTCTTCTTTTAAAGCTTCTGTTAGAACAAACGAGCCGTCGCCTTCGCCATTTTTAAGCGCAATAGTTCTTTTATCAACTAGATTTTTGTTGTGGTCGTATAACTCGACAAACAAAGTATTGGAAATGGTTGAGCGTCTGTAGCCATCGAAAACAAAAGATTTGAAATAGATATTATCGCCGACAACATAATTGTCTTTGTCCAATAGAACATAGACTTTCTCCTGCGAATAATTTTGTTCCAGATTCTGAATAGCTTTATCTATTCTTCCCTGAGCTTTAAACTGCAAAATCCCAACAACATAGATAAAAAAAATAAAGATTTTTTTCATATCAAAAAGCGTCATAAATATTAATTTTAATTTCTTTCTGCAAATTAATTAAACAAAAGAAAACCCTCAACATTTGTTAAGGGTTTTATATTAATTTTAACAGGAATAAGATTAGATTCCGTTTACAATTTCATTAAGTGTTGCAGACGGTCTCATTGCAGAATCAGTTTTGTCAAAATCCGGTCTGTAATAGCCGTCAATTTCCTGAGGCTTACCTTGAGCACCAATCAATTCTTCATTGATCTTACTTTCGTTTTCTGTCAATGCTTTTGCAACTGGAGCAAATTTCGCAGCAATATCAGCATCTTTGCTCTGGTTTGCCAAAGCTTCTGCCCAATAAGTTGCCAGATAGAAATGTGAACCTCTATTATCAATTGTTCCTAATTTTCTTCCCGGAGATTTGTCTTCTGCTAAGAATTTAGCATTTGCTTCATCCAAAGCATCTGCTAAAATCTGCGCTTTCGGATTGTTCTGAGTCTGAGCCAAATGTTCCAAAGAAGCCTGCAATGCTAAGAATTCACCCAAAGAATCCCAACGCAAATAACCTTCCTCGATAAACTGCTCGATGTGTTTAGGTGCAGAACCACCGGCTCCGGTTTCGAACAAACCACCGCCATTCATCAATGGAACAATAGATAACATTTTTGCAGAAGTCCCCAATTCCAAAATAGGAAATAGGTCGGTCAAATAATCTCTCAAAACATTTCCGGAAACCGAAATCGTGTCTTTGCCTTCTCTTGCTCTTTTAAGCGTTTCTGTCATTGCGTCTTTCACATCAAGGATTCTGATGTCAAGCCCGGTTGTGTCGTAATCTTTAAGATATTTCTCAACTTTTTTAATGATTTCTCTATCGTGCGCTCTTGCCTTATCTAACCAAAAAATAGCAGGTGTGTCCGATAATCTCGCTCTGTTGACAGCTAATTTCACCCAATCCTGGATTGGAGCATCTTTGGTCTGACACATTCTGAAAATATCAGATTTCTCAACTTTTTGCTCCAAAAGAACGTTTCCGTTTTCGTCAAGAACTTTTACAGTTCCGTCAGCTTCAGCCTGGAAAGTTTTGTCGTGAGAACCATATTCTTCCGCTTTTTGAGCCATCAAACCAACATTAGGAACAGAACCCATTGTTGTTGGGTCTAATTTTCCGTTAGCCTTCATATCATCAATGGCAGCCTGATAGAATCCTGCGTAAGAACGGTCCGGGATAATAGCAACCGTGTCATCTTCTGCACCAGCTTTGTCCCACATTTTTCCTCCATTTCTGATCAATGCCGCCATAGAAGCATCAACGATGATATCGGAAGGAACGTGGAAATTAGTGATGCCTTTGTCCGAGTTGACCATCGCTACTTTCGGACCTTCAGCTAACGCTTTATCAATGTCAGCTTTGATTTCAGCTTCCTGAGGAATTCCTGCAATTTTGTCGTAAAGATTTTGTAATCCGTTATTTGGATTGATATCCAGAGATTTGAAAGTCTCAGCATATTTAGCAAAAACATCTTTAAAGAAAGTCTCAACAATAGCTCCGAAAATAATCGGGTCGGAGATTTTCATCATTGTTGCTTTCAAGTGAGCAGAAAGGATTACACCTCTTTGTTTTGCTTCATCAATGGCAGTTTGTACAAAAGCTTTTAATGAGTTAAGATTCATTACAGAAGAATCGATTACTTCACCAGCTTTAAGGTTTGCAAAATCTTTCAGAACTTTTTCAGAACCGTCATTTCCGAAGAATACAATTCTGTATTTAGAATCCTTTTCAACCGTAGTAGAAGTTTCTGTTCCATAGAAATCGCCCCTGGTCATATGCGCCACATCTGTTTTGCTGTCAGCACTCCAGTCACCCATTTTGTGCGGGTTTGCTTTTGCATAGTTTTTAACTGCTTTAGGCGCACGTCTGTCTGAGTTTCCTTCTCTTAGAACAGGGTTTACGGCAGAACCTAGGACTTTAGCATATTTAGCTTTGATTGCTTTTTCTTCGTCATTTTTTGGTTCAGCAGGATAATTTGGAACTGCGAAACCTTTGGATTGTAATTCTGCTATTGCCTCATCTAATTGAGGAACAGAAGCAGAAATATTTGGTAATTTAATAATGTTCGCTTCTGGAGTTGTTGCCAATTCACCCAATTCCGTTAAAGCATCTCCAATTTTTTGGTCATCTTTCAGGAACTCCGGAAAGTTAGCCAGGATTCTCCCTGAAAGTGAAATGTCTTTTGGAACGATGTTAACGTCTGCAACCGAAGTAAAAGCCTTAACGATAGGCAAAAAAGAATGTGTTGCAAGCATTGGCGCTTCATCCGTAAGCGTGTAGATAATTTTTGATTTTTCTGACATTATAGTAGTTGATTTTATTTACTGTTTTTTCAAAACAGACAAATTTAGTGTTTTTATGGTAATTTTATAATAGAGGAAATATGATTTTTGAGTGTTTGTTATTAATCTGAATAAAAAAAGAGACGTTTGCCTCTTTAAATTATAGCTTAGTTATGATATAGGTTCCAGTTCCATCAAAATTTAACTTGAATACAACCGAAAAGTTTTGAGAAGAAGAATTAGTACCTGGAAAACTTATATAATCTCCTCCGATATCAAAATTACCATCACTTAGATTATCTCCTAAGCTCTCATTGTTAGGAAGAGATATTTTAAACTTATTTCCATATGTATTTGTTACTCCAAACACAAGAAAACTAAATTGATTTGTTGCTTCATCATAATAATTGAAGTATACATTAGGATTACCTGTGTTAAAATAAATAGAAGGTGTGAAATTATTAAAATTCACGCTATAGAATACATTTCCACCACTTATTCCTGTCACACTGAACCTCACTTGATAAAAACCATTTGAATTTATAAGATAATCATTTCCATTCGGTATAATATCAGTCCCAGTACTTGTTCCATAAATCTGCGCTCCAGAATTTTGACCAGCTGCAAATTTGATTTTACTATTAGCAGCTAAATATTTATATCCTATTTTTTCACTAGAACTTAATCTAAGCAATTCAGCACTTGCAGTATTATAAGAGTTATATGAACCAAGCATATATATATTTGTAGGAATTGTTGAACTAGTTGAACTAGAACTTGTGGGTAAACTCAAGGTTCCTGAATCATTTATATTTAAAATGTAATTTGTTCCATTAGGAGAAACCAAAGTAATTCCTTGTCCAGGACCAGTCACAACGGTTTTACTAACTTGAGAATAAGGCACACTCATCAACTGATTCACTCCAACATTGGTATAATTACTTCCGCCAGCTGGATCCATTTCTACTTTTACAAATTTCGGATTCGTTACCCAATTGATTCCTCCGAAGTTTCCTGCGGTTGCAGTTCCTTGTCCGATATTAAGGTTAATCAAACCTTTGGAATTGGTTGTTTTAGTATGAGTTTCAGTATATAAAACATTTCCTGTTGCAGAATTATCCAGAATGCTGATTCTTAAGTTGACGCTTCCATTAGCAATTGGAGCACCTGCCGAATTGAAAGCAATTGTCTGATAACTGAAAGCCTGTGGAACTTGCGAATAAGCTAATGAAGCTAAAAATAAGCTGAAAGCAATGTAGAGTTTTTTCATTTGGTTTTTATTTTTTTATAATTTTTATAGGTTTAATGTCTGTATTTGTGAAATAAAGCAGATAAATTCCTGTATTTAGGGAACGTAAATCTATCTTATCCGATTCGATTTTTGTTTTAAAAATGATTCTGCCGGAATTGTCATAGATAATAGCTTCGTCAATTTTAGTTTTCGAGCTTAGTTGCAGATTGATAAAATCGCTTGTTGGATTAGGATAGATTTTGACATCGTCTTTTAAAATTTCATTGATTCCCAAAACCTTTAAAGTGGTTTGGTACAAGATTCCCAGTGTCCCAGAACTGGCATCGTCCGGATTAGACGCTATTACATAGATTTCTCCAACAGAATGGTTAAAGGAATTCTCAGAAACTGCACCGGAATTGATATTACCAATGACCGACTGAGCGCTTGCCAACAAGGGAAAAACCAGTAATACACTAAGATTGATTTTTTTCATCGTGTATATAATTTTGGCTGCGAAAATATGAAATTTATTAATGTTATTTAAATTAAAAATATCTAATTTTGAATCTTAATAAAAATAGAACAATGTCACAAATTACATTCAAAGGAAATCCTATTCATACTGTAGGCAGTTTGCCGGAAGTTGGAACTGTTGCTCAGGAATTCACATTAGTTGGAGCAGATCTGTCGGAAAAGCATCTGGCGGATTATACAGGAAAAAAAGTGTTGCTGAATATCTTCCCAAGCATTGATACTGGCGTTTGCGCCGCTTCTGCAAGACAATTCAACAAGGAAGCGAGTTCTTTGGAAAATACCGTTGTTATAAACGTTTCCAGAGATTTACCTTTTGCTCTTAACAGATTTTGTGCTGCTGAAGGCCTTGATAATGTAGAAGTGTTGTCAGATTTCAGAGGTAATTTCGGAGAAGATTATGGTGTGACTTTGGATGATTCTCCTTTGAGAGGATTATTGAGCAGAGCTGTGGTTGCTTTGGATGAAAAAGGAACTGTAATTTACACGGAGCAAGTTCCGGAAATAGGTCAGGAACCAAATTACGAGGCGGCTGTAAATGCCTTGAAATAAAATTTCGAATAAAATTATTCTTTATAACGGGAAATCTACTATTTTAGATTTTCCGTTTTTTCATTTATGGACATATTAAAAAGTATCTATCAGCATCCTGCATTTTCCGAAGGAGATCTTAATCTTATCTTCAGCAAACATCAAAAAATCAATTATAAAAAAGGTGATTTTTTCTTAAAGGAAAATGACATCCTCAATTCATATTTTGTTTTAGAAAGCGGTGTTGTGCGATCTTTCGTTTATGATATTGATTCTAACGACATCACCATTAATTTCTTTACAGAATCTGATATTGTGATAGAAGCATCATCATTATTTCAAAGGATCCCTTCGATAGAAAATATTCAGGCAGAGACGGATTGCTCGGTTTGGAAAATCAGCTATGATGATTTCCAGGAACTGTTTCATAGTATTCCGGCGTTGACAGAATGGGGCAGAGCGTGGATGTCTTATCAGTTGTTTTATCTCAAAAACCGTTCTGTGGAAATGATTACCAAATCGGCAACAGAACGTTATTTAGACTTAATTCAAGAAAAACCTGACGTTCTGAAATTTGCGCCACTTAAAAATGTAGCGTCCTATCTGGGGATCACGGATACATCACTCAGCAGAATCAGAAAGGAAATCGTGAAGGGTTAATTTATCTTTAATAAAAAAAATCAGCAATATTAATTACTGATTTAGTTTTTAATTAAATTTCTTTTTTGAGTTCCCGCTTCTGGATTTTCTTATAAACAATATTCGACATCAGTATACTGAATTCATAAAGAATTACCAAAGGCAATGCTGCTGCCATCATACTCAGGACATCTGCCGGTGTGATAATCGCGGCAACAACCATTATTAAAACAATGGCATGCCTTCTGTAAGTTTTCAGGAATTTTGGAGTCAGAATTCCAATTGATGTTAAAATGTAAACTGCAATTGGAAAAAGAAAAACCACACCCATCCCCATTGTGACCTGTAAAAATAGAGTTGTGTAATCTGACAAGTCAAACAGCTGGACGATATTATCCGAAACTTTGAACAACAATCCGAAGTTAATTGCAAAAGGCAAAATCAAAAAATAACCTGTTAAGACTCCAGCCATAAAAAGCATCCAGATCGAATTGATATAGAAGATCGAATTCTTTTTCTCATTGGGCATCAAAGCCGGGCTGATAAATTTCCACAGTTCCCAAATGATATAAGGAAAAGCCAGAACAAGACCCGAGAAAATTGAAACCGCCATCATCACATTGAATTGCTGGAACAACTGCTTCTGTTGAACACTGAAGTGAGCCGGTAAAATAAAACTATCATTGCCGGTCAATTCTCTGGAAAAATGATTCACAATTCGGAAAGTTAAAAAGTCATTTCTTGTAGGACCAAAAAAGATATGATCCATTACCCAGTTGATGTTAAAACCAACTACAATTGCTAAAATAACAATTGCTAAAATAGATCTCACAAGATGTGACCTCAACTCTCCAATATGTCCAAGGAAGGACATTTCCTTTTCTTCGCTCATTATTCTATATTAATGATATATTGATAATTGATTCAAAAATTTACACTTAATTAATACCTTCGTCCAATAAAGTATGGATATCGATAATCCCGTAATATTTGCCTTGATCTGTCACTACAAGCTGACCGATATTGAATTCTTTCAAAATTTGCATCGCTTCTTTTGCCAGATTATTTTTATCAATCGTTTTTGGATTTTTACTCGTGATGTCAGACGCTTTAACCTTGGAAATATCGTCTTGATTCAGTAACATTCTTCGGATGTCTCCATCTGTAATTACGCCAACAATTTTCTCGTTTTCTATCACAACAGTAATACCGTGTTTTGAACCACTGACAGAAATAATCACATCTCTGATCCCTGACTCCGGAGAAACTTCCGGTTTATTCTGAGAAACAAATTGCTCCACTTTTGCAGTCAGATTTTTACCAAGACTTCCACCGGGATGAAATTTAGCAAAATCGATATCTTTAAAATCTTTCAGCTCCATTAAGCAAACGGCTAAAGCATCACCCAAAGCCATCTGAACAGTGGTTGAACTTGTCGGAGCTAATTTATTAGGACATGCTTCTTTGTCAACGTGTGTATTGAGAACAATATCTGCAGCTTTTCCTAATTTACTTTCAGGATTTCCTGTCATCCCGATTAAAGCGGATGAGTAATCTTTCAGAAATGGAAGAAGATTGACAATCTCCGGAGAATTTCCGGAATAAGAGATACACAATATTACGTCTTGTTTCTGGATCACACCAAGATCGCCGTGGATCGCTTCTGCAGCATGTAAAAATTGAGACGGCGTTCCGGTGGAATTAAGCGTTGCAACAATTTTATTGGCAACGTGAGCCGATTTTCCAATCCCCACAATAATTAATTTCCCTTTCGATTCATTGATGGTTAAAACACTTTTTATGAAGCTGTCATTCAATCGGTTTCTGAGATTGGTCAACTCGTTTATTTCTATATCCAGCGCTTGGTGGGCGTTTGCGATTATTCCTTTTGGATCCAAAATTTTAAATTTTTAATTATTTTTTTTAATAATATTTATTTTGTATCTTCACGCTAATAATTTAACAGAGCAAAATGAAGTTTTTTAGCTTCATTTTTTTATCCCTAAAATTCAGGATTTACCATTAATGTATAACCTTTCAATAAAATGCAAATTTAGCAAACTATATTAAAGGATGAGCACAAAAGACATCAACTTATCTGCGGAACTCAAAAAATATTTCGGATTTTCAAAGTTCAAAGGACAACAGGAGCAGATTATTCAGGAACTTCTAGGTGGAAAAGATGTGTTTGTTTTAATGCCGACTGGTGGTGGAAAATCACTTTGTTACCAGTTACCGGCATTGATTTCTGAAGGAACAGCCATCGTTGTTTCTCCATTAATTGCATTGATGAAAAATCAGGTAGATGCTGTAAACGGTTTATCTTCGGATGAAGGTGTGGCTCACGTTCTCAATTCTTCTCTTAACAAATCCCAGACAAAACAGGTAATGGATGACATTACGGCTGGCAAAACAAAGCTGTTGTATGTTGCTCCGGAATCCTTAATCAAAGAAGAATATCTCGAATTTTTGAGAGATGTAAAAATATCTTTTGTTGCCATTGACGAAGCCCACTGTATCTCGGAATGGGGACATGATTTTCGTCCGGAATACAGAAACCTGAAAGGCATTATTGATAAGATCGCGGATGTTCCCGTGATTGCTTTAACGGCTACTGCAACGCCAAAGGTTCAGGATGATATTCAGAAAACTTTGGGAATGAACAATGCTCTGGTTTTCAAAGAAAGTTTCAACAGAGCTAATTTATATTACGAGATTCGTCCAAAAGTGAATGTTGATAAAGAGATTGTCAAATTCATCAATCAGCATAAAGGGAAATCCGGAATTGTCTATTGCCTCAGCAGAAGAAAGGTGGAGGAATTTGCTCAGCTTTTACAGGTTAATGGGATCAATGCGTTACCTTATCATGCCGGGTTGGATCAAAAAACAAGAGTTGCTAATCAGGACAAATTCCTGATGGAGGAAGTGGATGTGATTGTTGCAACTATTGCATTCGGAATGGGAATTGACAAGCCTGATGTTCGTTTTGTAATTCATTATGATATTCCAAAATCTTTGGAAAGCTATTATCAGGAAACCGGACGTGCCGGAAGAGACGGAGGAGAAGGTTATTGCCTGGCATTCTATGATCCGAAAGATATTGAAAAATTAGAAAAATTCTTGGCTCAAAAACCTGTTTCCGAAAGAGAAATCGGACTACAGCTTCTGAATGAAGTGGTTGGTTATGCAGAAACATCCATGAGTAGAAGACAATATCTGCTGTATTATTTTGGAGAAAAATTCGATCCGGTGAAAGGCGAAGGTGCAATGATGTGCGATAATTCCCAGAATCCGCCAAAGTTAAAGAATGCAGCTAGGGATTTGAAAAAAGTGTTGGAAATGATCAAATCTTTGGGAGAAAAATTCCGTACAAAAGACCTGATCACTATCATTGCCGGTAAAGAAACGGCTGTTACCAAATCTTATAAACTGGAGCAGACAGAATTCTTTGGATTCGGAAAGGAAGAAACGGACAACTATTGGAAATCGATTATCAGGCAGGCGACTGTTCAGGATTTTCTTAGAAAGGATATCGAAACTTATGGTGTTCTGAAAATTTCTGAAAAAGGAAATGATGTGATCTCAGGAAAATACAAAGAACCGTTTTTGATTGCTGAAGACAGGGAATATGATCTGACTCAGATCAAGCAAAAATCTGACAGTGAGCAAGTTCAGATTCAGGCTGGTGGCGGACTGGATCAGTTGTTATTTGGACAGTTAAAGGATCTTAGAAAAACTGTGGCTAAAAAACACGGCATTCCGCCTTATACGGTTTTTATGGATCCAAGCCTGGAAGATATGACAGTACAATATCCTATAACAGTGGAGGAAGTTGCGAAAATCTACGGTGTAGGTGAAGGTAAAGCCAGAAAATACGGAAAAGAATTCGCTGATTTTATAAAGAAATATGTTGAGGATAACGGCATAGAAAGAACTCAGGATCTTGTAATGAAACAGGTGGCCAATAAATCCAGCCACAAGGTTTTTATTATTCAAAATACTGATAAAAAGATAGATCTGGAGGATATCGCAAAAGCAAAGCATCTATCAATGAGCGATCTTCTTTCTGAAATGGAGAGTATTGTTTATCAGGGAACCAAACTGAATATCGATTATTACATTGAAGAAAATTTTGACGAAGATGTTGTAGATGATTTTATGGATTTTATGAAAAACTCAGAGAGCGACAGTATGAAAACATTATTGGCTGAATATGGCGATGATCTCACAGATGATGAAGTGAGAGTTCTCCGAATCAAATTTATCAGTGATGTTGCTAACTAAATATAATAATTGTCGGAAAACTTTCCGGCATTTTTATTTATAGGAATTCCCATTTTGGTTTTGTAATTTTGATTGATGAAATTGCTAAACAAATAGTGATTTAGATCAACATTGAAAAAAATGAGCATCTACATATGAAAAAGTCAATCATTTTCATATTACCCGATTTGGAAACTGGAGGAGCGGAAAGAATTGTGACAACAATTGCCAATCATCTTCCCAGGGACAGGTTTTCTCCTTCGATTCTTTTGTTGAGAAAAGAAGGCGCTTATCTTGATTTTCTGAAACCCGATGTTGAAATTATCGATATCCAGACTCCGAGAATCAGACATTCTCTCAAACCGATTCTGTTAGAAATAAAAAGAAGAAAACCGGATATTGTCTTTTCGGGTTTTGGAGAAATAAATGCATATTTGTCTTTGTTTACAAGATTATTTCCGAATACAAGATTCATTGCCCGGGAGACTAATGTTGTCTCGCAACACGTGACGAGGAAAGAGATCAGATTTTTTTATAAATTCTATAATAGTTATGATAAAATCATTGCTCAGAGTAATGATATGCAAAATGATCTGATCAAAAATTTCGGCATCAAAAAAAAGAAATTGGTTAAGATCAATAATCCTGTGGATGTTAATTTTATTGAAGAAAAACTTAATGAATCTGAACGTCCGGCAGAATTTTCTCATCAGCACAAAAATGTGGTTGCCATTGGAAATCTATCAGCAAGAAAAGGTTTTGATAATCTTCTGAAAGTTTTTTCAAGACTTAAAAATCAGAATATTTTGCTTCATATTCTGGGAGATGGACGTGACAAGGAAATGTTGATTCAGATGAAAGAGATGCTCGGTTTGGATCATGTTATTTTTCATGGTAAAAAAAGTAATCCTTATCAATATCTCAAGTTTGCGGATCTTTTCATTTTGTCATCGCGTTACGAGGGTTTTCCTAATGTCCTTTTAGAAGCAGGAGTTTGTGGAATTTATTCTTTAGCCAATAATTGTCCCGGCGGGATTGACGAAATTATTATTGATCAAATCAATGGCGAAATAGCTGATATCGAGGATTATGATAACTTTGCAGAGAGAATAAAACACGCTGTTTATAAAAATAATAACAGAGAAAATATTAAAGAATCTATTAAATCCAGATTTTCCAAAGAGATTATCCTGAAAAAATACGAAGATCTTCTTGGGAATTTATAAGAACTAATTAAACATGTTAGACGAAATATTCAGTGAAAATGGTCAGGGGATTATTTATATGTGGTCTATCCCAATCCATGCTATTGTCATTTTAGGCGAGATGATCTACAGTCATTTCAACCGTGAAAAATTATACGAGACCAAAGACGTTTTATCCAATGTTTATCTGGCTATTCTCAATTATGGATTAGATCTTCTGATGAAAGGAGTATCTATGGCTGTGATGTTTTTCTTTTATCATCACCGTTTATTCACTTGGGAATTTAATGTTTGGTATTTTGTCGCAGTTTTTGTTTTACAGGATTTTGCTTATTATGTTTTGCATTATGTAGATCATCATTCCAGAGCGTTTTGGGCGGTTCATATCACGCATCATAGTTCGGATCATTTCAATATCACAACTGGCTTTAGAAGTCCTGTTTTACAGCCATTATACAGATATTTATACTTTTCGCCATTGGCATTTTTAGGATTCAATCCTTGGCATATTATGGTTGCCTATTCGGTTTTACAGGTTTATGGGACTTGGGTGCATACGCAGACTGTTAAGAATCTTGGTTTCCTGGAATGGTTCATGGTAACGCCTTCTCATCATAGAGTTCATCACGCTTGTAACATCCGTTATCTGGACAGGAATATGGGAATGGCGCTGATTATATGGGACAGAATTTTTGGAACATTTGAAAAAGAAGTTCCCGAAGTTCCGATCAAATACGGAATCTATCCCAAAATGGAGGACAAAGGTCCTGTGAATTTAGTTTTCTACGAATGGAAAAAAATTGCAAAAGACCTGAAACAGCCTGACTTAAAATTTACAGATAAACTAAAATATCTTTTCTACTCTCCAGGCTGGCGACACGACGGAACTGGTAAAACCGTTAGAGACTATCAGCGTGAAGAATTAGAAAGAAGAATGAAAAAACAAGCGTCATGATTATAAAAAAATTGATCCTATTCATTGGAGTATTATTGATTTTAATTAATTGCAATTCATCAGTTAAATCAGGAGACTCAACTCTTAATGAAGAAATCCCTTACAGAGAAGCGAAAAATTATTTCGTTAAAAATAACATTGATGCAGCAATTGACAATCCGAAATTTGAAACGCAGGGAGAATTCGACCAGGTTTTTGGAATGGCAACAACAATGGGAGAGAACGGAAAACCAACGCCAGTTGATTTTTCTAAAGAATTTGTCATCGCACAAATCGAAGATCCTTCAAACCAAAGTGTAGAACTAAAGCCGGTTTCAATCCGAAAGAACGCAAATATTCTTGAGGTTAAATACAGAAAATTGGTTGGAGAAAATCAATCTTACACAACTCAAACTGCAATGATTTTGATTATTGATAAAAAATACGAAGGCGATGTTAATTTCGTTGAAGTAAAATAATTATAAAGAAATTAAATAAAAAATTCCTGAATTTTAATTCAGGAATTTTTGTTTTGCTATGTCGAAAACGCGTTTATCAATTGGTAATGGAAAAGGATTTTCACCTTCTAACGGAATCCATTCTGTCTTTTCTATGCAAGGATCTAAGATTAGTAAATCTTCTTCATTTAAAATTTCAGCCAAGTAATAAATTGTAATCAATTGCTCATTATCCCGGAATCTGGAAACCAGAAAATCGTCTTGTGTATAAAAGTGGTCTTTAATTTCAATCTCAAGATTCAGTTCTTCCTGGAACTCTCTCTTCAGGCATTCTAAAGTGCTTTCTCCATATTCCAATCCGCCGCCGGGCAATTTAAGAAGATGATCTCCGGCATATTCCTCGTGAAGTGCAAGAACTTTGTTGTCTTTTATACAAAGTGCATACACCCGAATGTTGATTTTGTCTATCATATATTGTGATTTGCAGTGCCTAATTTAGGGAAATTATTTTTTCCAGGCGTTGATCATTTCTCTTTTTCCGGGAGGACCTTGTTTTTTTTCTACTTCAAATCCTAATTCCTGCAAGGCTCGTCTCACACTTCCTTTGGAAGAATAGGTTGTCAGCAAACTTCCTATTTTCATTTTGGAAGCAACAATCTCAAATAATTCTTTCTCCCAAAGATCAGGCTGTACTCTGGCTCCGAAACAGTCAAAATAAACCAGATCAACAGGAGGTAAGTCCATGGTTTTTATATTAAAGAAGTCGTCTTTTATTTTTTTAAGATAAAAATTAACATCTAGTTCAACTAATTTTTCCCATTCTGTTTCATGAATTTTAAGAGACATATTTTGAACAATTGAGCTCGGAAATAATTCAGAATAAGACAATTCGGTCGCTTCTTGCAAAAAAATCGGATATTTTTCCACACCAAAATAATTGATTACATGATTTTTGTCATTTCTCAAATATTCATCAAATGTTACCAAAACGTTAAGACCTGTTCCAAAACCCAACTCTAAAATATTAATTTCATAACTATTTATCAAATTAAGTCCATTTTTGATAAATACGTGATTCGCTTCCTGAAGTGCACCGTGTTTAGAATGGTATGTTTCTTTTAATTCACTGATTAATAAAGTTTTACTGCCGTCGCTAGTGCTGATTAATTCTCTTTTCAAAGTATTTTTTTACAAAATTAAACTAAATTTTGATTATTAAAAAATTATTATATATTTGTAATACCTCAACAAAAAATTAAAAAATGATAATTCAAAAAACTTCAAATCCAAGAATTTCATCATTTGATCCTAATAATTTTTCTTTTGGAAACACTTTTATAGATCATATGATTATTTGTGAATACGAAAATGGGAAATGGGGGGATCTTCAATTGGTTCCTTATGGTCCTATCGGTTTTACCCCTGCTATGATGGGGGTCAATTACGGACAGGCTTGTTTTGAAGGAATGAAGGCTTATAAGGATAAAGATGGTCAGGTATTTCTTTTTCGTCCGGAAAAGAACTTTGAGCGTATTAACAAATCCGCAAAAAGATTAGCAATTCCTGAGATTTCCGAAGAAATGTTTATGGACGGATTAAAAGCTCTTGTGGATATTGACAGAGACTGGATTCCTCACGGAGAAGGAATGTCTTTATATCTAAGACCTTTGCTGTTTGCAACAGAAGAAGCTCTGAAAGCGAGAATCTCCGAGAAGTATATGTTTGCCATTGTGGCAACACCAGCAAAAAATTATTATACCGCTCCGGTTTCTGTTAAAATTGCCGATCACTACTCAAGAGCAGCAAGTGGAGGTGTGGGTGCTGCAAAAGCGGCAGGAAATTATGCTGCTTCTTTCTATCCAACCCAGCTGGCAATAGAAGAAGGATATGAGCAGATCATCTGGACAGACGATTGTTCACACGAATATTTTGAGGAAAGTGGAACAATGAACGTTTTTGTAAGAATCAACGATACAATTTATACACCTAAAACTTCAGATAAAATCCTGGATGGCGTTACAAGAGACAGCTTTATCCAGCTTGCAAAAAATAGAGGAATTGAAGTTGTTATCGGTAATGTAAAAGTTTCCGATGTCATAGAAGCTCAGAAAAATGGAACTTTGAAAGAAGTCTGGGGAGTAGGGACTGCAGTGGTTACAAGTGTTTTTCAGGCCTTGGGATATCAAGGCGAGCATTTGGTTTTACCACAGCTTTCTGAAGAAGAAAGTTATGCTTCATTACTTAAAAATGATCTTGTTAATATCCAGACTAATAAAGCCGAAGATCCTTTTGGATGGAGAGTTTTGGTAGAAGAACATGTTTACAGTCTTTAGAATTAAATAATTAAAGATAAATTGAAAGAATGAAAACCGGAAAATTGCTTCCGGTTTTTGTTTTTTGATAACAATTAAGTCTGGCAAAATCCTTATTTTCGCAAAAGATTTTCGAGCATTTTAGAAATATCATTACAGAATGAACAAATTATTTTACATATCGATTTTAATTCTTACCGCTTCTTGTGCCAAGCAAACACCTGCGCAGCATCCTGAAGAACAGTTTATGTCAGAAAGCGAACTGGAAGTTTCTAAAAACCGTACAAAAGAACTCAATACTCTTGAAAGAAATCAAATCGAGGATTGGATAAAATCTCAGAATGTAAAATATTATCCTATGGGGATGAACTATTGGGTGAATATAGAAAATCTAGAGAAAAACTACCGTAAGAATAATGGTGAAAAAGTCTCTTATCAATATTATATTTACGATTTTGACAGGGTAAAACTATACGACACACCAGTAGAAAACATCAATGTGGAATTTGGTCATTTTAAAGAAATGGATGCGGTAGAAGATGTAATAAGATATCTGAAAAAAGGAGAGGAGGCAGAATTACTGGTACCTTCGGTTTTGGCTTACGGAACTTATGGTGATAATAAAAAAGTTCCGAATGATATGCCATTAATCATCAAAGTAAAAGTATTATAAAAATTAACGCATAAATAAAATGAAGAAATTTATAGCATTATCTATAACATTATTAACATTATTAAACTGTAAAACATTGGAAATAGACAAAGAAACTTACAAGAGTCTGCCAGACGGACTTTATGGAAATCTGACAACAAGTAAAGGTGACATTTTGGTCAAATTCGAAG
>Ga0209933_1001186_pt1 | contig 28264 bp, 24 predicted proteins | sample ThiBiot_300_biof_FD_183944 | JGI IMG/M metagenome (GOLD analysis project Ga0209933, IMG submission 183944) | Wastewater bioreactor microbial communities from Cape Town, South Africa - Thiocy_cont_300_biof (SPAdes) | ecosystem: Engineered > Bioremediation > Thiocyanate > Unclassified | place...
CGTGACCCACGCGTTACCTTCGACGGCACGATTCTGGCCCAGAAAGCTCTTTCGGCAATGGTACGGACGGGCGAGCGCGTACCGATGAATCTGCTGATCGACATTCTTCGGGGTTCGCGCAGCCAGCAGGTATTGCAGGGAGGATACGACCAGATAAAAACCTACGGAGCCGGACGCGACATTCGGTTTGAAGACTGGCGAAATTACCTGCATCAGCTCATCAACATCGGGGTTATCGAAATCGCTTACGACCAGCATTATGCGTTACGGCGGGGTATTCTGGCCGACCAGGTTCTATATAGCGGTCGAAAAATAGATCTGGTTCGACCCGACGACGCGCCCAAACCAGTGGCCGAAAAGCCCAGAACCAAAACCGAGTCGCAGCGAGATGAACTTTTCGAACGGCTCCGGGTTCTGCGCAAGCAACTCGCCGACGAGCAGAATGTGCCAGCCTACGTTATCTTCACCGACACGACCCTCGAAGATATGGCCCGCCAGAAGCCGACGACTCCCGATGCCTTACGGAATGTCAGTGGGGTGGGTGAACGTAAACTTCAGTTGTTCGGGAAGCAGTTTCTGGACGAGATTGTAGGGTATGTGCGGGGACGTGCACAAGCCGGAGAAAAACCGAAAGGTTCGACCCAGCTACTCACGCTTGACCTCTATAATAGAGGCCTGTCGATTGAGGAAATTGCGGTCGAGCGCCAGCTCACAAGCGGCTCTGTAGCCAGCCATCTGGTACAACTTTCCCGGTCGGGCTACGACATCGATTTGGCCTCATTAATTGACCCTTATGAGCGCCGGGAAATTGAAAAAGCCATCGGCGTAGTTGGCATCGAAGAAGGGCGCTTAAAAGCTGTTTACGAGTATTTAGGCGGCAAATACGACTATGGCAAACTGACCCTGGTTGCGGGTCTGCAATAAAGATATAATCCTGTTTTCAGTAGTACCGTTGGATAATTCTTAGAGACCAGATTTGGTATATACCAGATAATCAGCTAAATTCGTTTCAGTAAAGATTACGAGCCCGTTACTACTGTGCGGGTTTTTTCGTCTCTATGTCTCACAACAACTACTATAATTTTGATTAAAGAAGTAAGTTTTTCACTGCTCATGGCTACCATGAAGCCGGGGATTGGCGTCACTACGCTACCAAGTTGGTCCCCACTTTTCGGAGCCGATACGAGCCGGGTACTTCCGTTATCAAGCGGGCTGAACAACCCTCAATTACTAGTCGTTGATTCGACCAAACGCCTGTTTCCAATTTATTTCTGTGGCGAAGAAGTACCCGTCAATGAACCCCGCGTATCGCGCCGATGGGCACAAACGCTACGCAATTATGGTGCCCAGGAAGCTTTTCTGATGGATCTTCGGACCAAAGCGTCTGAATTCTTCCCCATTATTGACCCCATCTTACGGAAGTACAAAATTCCCCGCGATTTTCGGTTTATGCCGCTGGCCGAAAGTGCGCTCAACAACCACAGCGTATCGTATAAAGGAGCCGCCGGGTATTGGCAGATCATGCCAGGAACAGCCCGCGAGCTGGGATTGAAAGTAAGTGGTAAGGTGGATGAACGCCGTGACCTTCAGAAATCAACGGTAGCGGTTTGTCGGCACTTGCACCAGTTGTACAAAGTACTGGGTTCCTGGACGCTGGTAGCCGCAGCCTACAACGGAGGGATCACGCACGTTATGAACAAGATGGAGCAGCAAGGCCATTCGAATTATTACCGGCTTCGGCTTCACCGCGAAACCAGTTCTTATCTGTTCCAGATTCTGGCATTTAAAGAACTGCTGACCAACCCCCGCCAGTATGCGTTGCTGCTTAGTGGGTCAACGATTGCCGAGCTGACCAAACCCCTACCGAGCTGGCATAAGCCGTTGGCTGTTCCCAGAAAGATCAAGGATGCTCCGACTATCGAGCTGATTGATGAAGAGTATACATCGCCAATCTGGGGTCCTCGACCAAACAATGCATTAACCAAAGCACCGTCAGATACCGATCAGTTGATTGCCAGTGCCGCTCTGGTAAAACATACACCAAATGCACCAGATGCTGCTCTGGAAAAACAGGGCGCTCACTTGCCCATCAAAAAACTCATGATGGGGCTGATGGTACTCCGTTTCCGTCGCCCTCGTATTCTCCAGCTGAAGCAGGGAGAGGGCGAAGGCATACGGCCACTGCACTTCTGGGATTGGTTGTAGTCCATTAAAATCACCTATATGTCACCGCAGAAAGCCGCTTCAGAAGCGGCTTTCTGCGTTTATGTTTTTCAATAGATTGCAACATTCAACGTGTCATAATAGAAAACATAGAAACTATATCGTTACTATAGACTTTTATTTACGTCTAAACAAACAGTAACCCATACATGGAAAGATTACTGTTTAATGAACTTGTTAGCCTCTTTTTCATTGGCAACGGGTCTGGTTGTGGCGTGTGTTTCAGTCTCCAATGAGTTGCTTCCACTATCAGCAAACAGGCCGCTAACCCATCAAAATAGTCTGCACTCGCCCTTTGATCCGGGGCTGACCCGACTCTTGCCTTCCGTTTATTTCTGCGGAGAATCGGTGCCGTTACATGAAGAATCGGTCGCCCGTCGATTGGTATCCGCTCTAGCGCATAATACAGCTCAAAATCAGGCTATTTACCGGATGCGGCAACGCGCGGCTGTCTTTTTCCCAATTATCGAACCGATTCTGCTCAAGCATAATATACCGCTGGATTTCAAGTATTTGCCATTGGTCGAAAGTGCACTAACGGGCATGGCGGTATCGCCTAAAGGTGCCGTTGGGTATTGGCAGTTTATGCCTGCAACAGCACGAGAACTGGGGCTTATTATTGAACCAGGACGTGACGAACGCCGGAACCTGGTCAAATCGACGAATGCCGCCTGCCGGTATCTACGGTATCTGTATAATCGCCTGGGCTCCTGGACCTTAGCGGCAGCCGCCTATAATAATGGTATCGGTGCCTTATTAGGAAACATCCGTCGCCAGCAACAGCGTGATTACTACTACCTGCGCCTGAATGCCGAAACGGGCAAATATTTATACCGGATTCTGGCGTTTAAAGAGCTGTTTTCCAACTATCGATCGTACCGGCAACTCATTCCCGAGCAAATGATGGCGTACTTGAGTGAGCCGCTGACTCCTCCTGATGAACGTGACCAGGACGAACCCATCTTATCGGAGTCGCTCATCAATACCGTGACAGAGAACGCCATTGAAGCCCCTGATGAAGAAGTAGCGCAAACCACTACAGGGAAACCCAAAGATATACCTCTACCAAACGCAGCCGATGTATTCCGGGAGGGAATCAAGGCTAAACTGATCGAATCATCGGGAGCACGACGAGGAGCCACCTGGGTATTCCACCTGACTCGCAACGGAATGGCCGATGGCAAACCTGTTGAAGAAGGTGATGTACTGTACGCCGTCGTTGAAGATGTGGATCCCAAAACCGATAAACTTTATTTACGTGCCGACAAACTTTATTCAGCCACCGAAAAGCATACGTACAATCTGGCGTTAACTGCCATAGATGCCTCAACTGGCCGCACGGGTATCAGGCTATCGGAAGTCGACCAGGTTAAAGCGGGTTGGATTCTAACCTGGAAAGCGCTGTAAATGAACCTCTCCCCTTTTCCTGACACACGCATTACTGAACTAAACCGCTCGTTTGATTCGTTGTCTAAAGGTCCAACCAATCGACTTTTGTTTTGAGAATAGCGACAATAGGTACGATGCTGGCTGCTTTGAGCGTTAGTTTGCTCATACTACCCGCATCAGCGCAGAAGAAAGTAGCTTTGGCAACGGCCAAATATGAACGTAGAAAACCATTACCTCCACGTCCACTGGTTGGCCCACAGCGGTTGCATTTTTGCGGTGAAATTGTTCCTACCGAACAGGGCGAAGTGTCAGCCAAACTAGCGCTGGCCCTGGCAGGTAGCTCAGGCTATGTTCAGCATGTAAATGAATTGAAAGCTCGTTCAGCTCCTTTTTTTGCGGTTATCGAGCCAATTCTGGCCCGATATACTATCCCCAATGATTTTAAATACCTGCCGCTCATCGAAAGCGCCTGGCAATCGAACGCCGTTTCGTCGGCCGGAGCGATTGGCTATTGGCAGTTTATGGACGATACAGCGCAGGATATGGGGCTTTCGATTGCAGCGGGCAACGACGAACGCACCGATCTCCGTAAATCGACCGAAGCAGCCTGTAAATACCTGCGATTTCTGCACCAGAAATTAGGCTCTTGGACATTGGTTGCGGCAGCTTATAATGGGGGAGTTGGCATGGTACAACGTAAAATCACCAAGTCGGGCCACCGGGATTATTACGCCATGAGCCTTAATTCCGAAACCGCTTACTACCTCTACCGGATTCTGGCCATGAAAGAGCTGTTCACCAATCCAATGTACGGGGTTGGCTCAGCAGGTATCATGCTGGCCTCGTCAGGGCAGGCATACGAGCGTGAACGCGAACAGGCCCGGCGTATGGGCTGGCTTCAGGACGAAGATCCAGATCCCGTTGGCGTTCCTATTGAATCGTTCTCGGACGCAGGCAAAGCTCAAAAAAATGAGGCCATGCTTATGGACAGCTTACTGGTGGAGCTACTGAAGGCAAAACCGAAAGCATCACCGGTTTTTACGGGCGATGCCGTGGCCAGACTACTCAAAGCTGGTCAGCCTAAAGTTGGGCAAAGCTGGGCGTTTGCTCTGACCGAAGCGGTTCAGATTGGCGAGGATGAGCTACAGGCGGGCGACCTACTCTATGCCGTTGTCGATGACGTGGACACCCAGGGGAATTTATTTCTGCGAGCTACGAAAGCCATTTCAGCCCAAACAAAAACAGCTATCCCGATCACTCTGATCGCCATGAACCCGGTTACGGGATTAGCTGGCGTTCCTCGCCCAAAGGCAGTTAAGCCAGGCTGGGTAGTGCAGTGGAAATTATAAGTCTGCTCCCCAACCTGTGCGCTAATCTTCTTGCTGGTTTAACGCCTTTTTGTAGGTTGTGATGGCCCGCTCGCGAACCATGGCATGATCAACCATAGGCTTGGTGTATTTCGGACTTCCGAACTCAGGCACCCAGCGCCGAATATAAACTTCGTTCGGGTCAAACTTTTCGGCCTGTAGAATCGGATTGAATACCCGGAAATAAGGAGCCGCGTCGGTACCCGAACCCGCTGCCCATTGCCAGCCTCCATTGTTGGCCGATAGGTCGTAATCGCGCAATTTTTTGGCAAAATAGGCTTCGCCCCACCGCCAGTCGATCAGCAGGTGTTTACACAGAAAACTAGCCGTGATCATTCTTACCCGATTATGCATCCAGCCTATCGTGTTTAATTGGCGCATCCCGGCATCTACAATAGGGTAGCCCGTTTGCCCTTCACACCATTTCGCAAACTCCTCTTCGTTATTCCGCCAGTCAATCCGGTCGTATTTAGGGAGGAATGAGTTTTTTTCAACGTGTGGAAAATGATGCAGTACCTGAAAGTAGAAATCGCGCCAGCAAAGCTCATTCAGGAAGGTACTCTCGTCGGCGGCTTTCGCCTGTCGGGCTAGTTCCCGGATACTAATTGTACCGAACCGCAGATGAATGCTCAACTGACTGGTTCCATGCTGTAAGGCAGGCAAATCACGCGTTTTTTTGTAGCCGTTCAGCAACGCATCCGACACGGTACGATCTGGAAAAGGTTCACCTACCGGCTTGAAATTCAATTCGGCCAGTGTAAGCATGCGTTCGGGCTGGGTTTTCCAGAAATGCGAGAAATACCGTTCGGTTGGGTAGGCCCGGAGGTAGAATTCGGTCAACTCCTCGCGCCACTTTTTACTATACGGCGTAAAAACCGTGTAGGGCGCTTTTTTGCCACTAAGAATTTCATCCCGATCAAAAATAGTCTGGTCTTTACTCGTATGAAACCCTATTCCCTGTTCATTCAACAGCTCGCCAACCGCTTTATCCCGCTCTTTGGCATACACTTCATAATCGTAGTTCGTAAACACGTCATCGATGGGATACTGCTGGATTAGCTCCTTCCATACAGCAATTGGATGCCCGTATCGCACGATGAGCGTTGACCCCATGGCCGTCAGTTCAGCCTGTAGTCGATTGATTTCCTGAACGATAAAATCAACGCGTCGGTCAGTTCGATCATCCAGTGCATCCAGAATCGTACGGTCAAAAATAAAAACGGGTAAAACAGGGCGGCCACTTTTAAGTGCGTGGTATAAAGCAGCATTATCGTGCAGACGTAAATCGCGCCGGAGCCAAACCAGTGATAGAGTTTCGGTCATTCGTTAGGTGGTTTGGTTGCGCAACAATTCGTCAACGAAAAATGTTGCGCAGCCAATCCACCTTATTGCCACCCATCAGGTTCGGTTATGGGTACTGGGCCGTAGGTATTGCGACAGTCGCCGTCGGGTAAAATCTGACTGGCAATGTAACTGTTAACTGCGGGATAAAAGGGGGCACTATAGTTCATCATACGCAATCGTTTCCGGGTAATCGACGTAACGGCAAAATACCCACGAGCTACGTCGGATGGATCGTTCGCGTTGACAACATTACCCGTTACAGGCGCCGGTAATGGGTCAAAAATACTTCCGGTCCGGGCGTTTTGCTGCTGATAGAGCTTCCAGAACTGGTAATTTGCCTGCGTCATACCATATTGTTGTATTTCAACCAGTTGAGGCCCCAACGTATAAACAGGTATCCGGAGTACAAACCGATTTCGGATGGAATTACCATTAATTGCTTCATCACTATAAATATTCACAACATTGGTCGATTCGGTCGTCCAGCATCGGGTGTAGCATTTGTTTGGACTGCCCAGCGAGCAGGGCACACCGAGTGAAAGCCGATTTGTATAGCCATAGCCTGTCCAGCGATAGTAGTTTTTTTCGTTCGCCGGATCAATCGTATTGACACCGTATGAGACAGCATACGGTTTAACCACATTATTTGTTTTAACCAACTGACTGGAAATACTGTCAATTACGGGCACAGCGGGCATCTGCTCGGGTTTCGTTACATAGCGTTTACCATCGTTCAACACAACCGTTAAACTATACGAACGGCCCACCTGCCCCCGAAATGTGCTATCAATAGTTTGATACAGTCCAGATCCCATCATCACAAAGCGCGTCGACCGCCCCTGATCATCAGCCAGACTTACCTGTGCTTCCCGAACATATTGATCAGCCGGATTCTGCCCTCCACTCGTATAATTTCCGGTATAGGTCAATCGTATCGTATAGGGGGGGGCTTCGTTGGTAATCTGCCCTTCCACAACCAGCCGGGGAGATTCTGCACGAATAGGTAGCTCGACCCGGTCGATACAGGCCATAAACGCCGTCAGAAGCAGGATATAACTTAGGAACTGGCGCATGGTTTAGAAGTAAAAATTATAGGCGATTGACGGAATCATTGTACCAAATACCGACAGTCGGTACGATTCAGTGCGCTGGTTATAGCGAGTGAAATAAATGGAGTAGGGATTTTTGTGTGCATACACATTGTAGATACCCAGTGTCCAGACCCCATACCGTTTTTGTGCTTTGTTAAACCGCGTATCTTTCGAAAACGCGACATCGAGTCGATGATAATCGGGGATACGGTCGGCGTTTCGACGGGAGTAATCCTGAACCGGTTCCCCATTGAATGTAAACTGGCCATCTGGATAGGTAGCCGGTACGCCCGTGTAATACACGAAATTAGTCGAGAACGTCCAGTTGTGTGACATTGCCAGCCGAGCCTGAATATTAAGCGTATGTGGTCGGTCGATGTAGGACGGATAATAATCCCCTCCATTAATCCGTAACTCATTGAAAGGCGTTTGCACCGCAATCAAAGACCGGGCATAGGTATAATTGATCTGCCCGGTTAACTGGCCTTTATTCTTACTTACACCCACTTCCACCCCATACGCTTTGCCAGCGGCAGGCAGCAGGGCCGTTTCGAGCGTTGGGTTTAGAATCAGGTTGGCGCCGTAGCGGTATTCTATTTGGTTTTGTAACCGTTTGTAATACCCTTCCAGGCTCAATTCGTACGTATTGTCAGCCAGATTCTGGAATAATCCCAACGATACCTGATCGGCAATCTGAGGAGGTATATAACGGTCGCTCATCTTCCAGAAGTCGAGTGGCGTAATGGCGGTAGTATTCGAAATCAGGTTTATGTATTGACGCGTTCGGCCGGCACTGGCTTTGATTGCACTGCTCTTCGTTAACTGGACTCGTAGGGCCAGCCGGGGTTCCAGCCCACCGTAAGCCTGAATAACCTGACCATTGCCATAGCGAGTCGAATCCATAACGGTTTCCTCCGAGCGAGGCAGGTTATCCACATACTTATACACTGTTTGTGCGCCCAGATAGGCAAATGCGGAATACCGCAATCCTGCCTGCAAGGTAATTTTGGGCGTCAGTTCCCATTCTGTATTCACATACGCCCCTAGCTCACGGCCACGCTCTGGTGCAATACGACGGGGATTGATACTGGAGTTTTCGCCAGTCGGTTCAGCGTCGCCTGTACTGATATCGTACCGAATTCCATTCAGGCCCAGTTGAATTTTATGCTTCTGCTGAAGGGTGTAAAATAGATCGGCTTTGGCTTCCCGTTGTTCGATATACGACGTAAACCGGAACGTCAGGCTGGGAGCTACGCCATCGACATTCAGGTGATAACCGCTGTAGAGTGCAGTCAGATTGAACTGAAGATTAGGGCGTATCAGGAAACTCCAGCGCCCGGTCAGTACATCGGATGTCCAGCCATAGAGGGTATCGCCCGGAAACCGAAATTTATCCTGACTCCGGTAGGCCGACACCGCAATGGTATTTCGGTCGTCGGGTGTATAGGTTAGTTTCAGGCTACCATCGTAAAAAAACGCCCGGCTGTTTTTAACACTTTCTGACGGAAATAAGCCCAGTAGATAATTAGGGAAGGCAACGCGTCCACCAGCCAGCAACGTGAGCTTTTTTGAGATAGGGCCATCTACCACTACCCGTGCACTCACCGGGCTGATTCCGCCCGAAAGTCGCCAGCCGTCCTTGTTTCCATTTCGGCTACTCATGAGTAATAATGACGATACCCGCCCACCGTACTGAGCCGAAAAAGCGCCTTTATTTAGGCTAACATCCTGAACCAGATCGGGGTTAACATTCGTATAAAAACCCAGCAAATGCGACGTATTGAACAAAGGAGCCCCATCGAAGAGGACTAGATTCTGGTCGGATCGACCACCGCGCACGTTGAATCCGCCAGCGCCCTCCCCCGCCGTTGTGACCCCAGCCTGTAAAGTCAGGGCTTTCAGAATATCAGGTTCGCCCAATACCACTGGCATCCGTTTCAGTTCGGGCATGCTGAGCTGAATCTGCCCCATCTGTACGGCTTTAATATTTTTATCCTCGCGGGTTGCCCGCACATCGACTTCTTCCAGGTCCGTAGAACGGGGTTGCAGAAAATATTCGACGCGCTTATTAAAATCGAGTACGACGGTCTCGCGGCCCCGAAAGTAGCCCACTGCCGATACATAAAGGGTTAATACACCCGGTATATGATTAATCGAAATTACCCCGGCACTATCGGCTCTGGCTCCTGCTTTGGTTTCAGCAATAAACAAACTGGCTCCGGGAATTGGCTTTTTCGTTGTTCCATCGCGCACCACTACGCTGAGCCTAAGCTTCTGTTGCGCGAATGTTGTAGACCCTAAAAGAATGAAAAGAAAAAGAACGTAGAGCCGGAGCCTCATGTCGTGCGGTATAGGAATAATCTATAAATAACGACCTAAGTTACAAAACCATTTTGAACGATATGGATTAAAAATACGAACTCCCCGAAAGTTACCCGCTTAGGTGAGGGTAGCTTTCGGGGAGTAAAAAAAGGGCTATCTGGTAAAATTACCTAAGGCTCGAAATGGAGCCGAACGGTATATAGTTCATCGGGAACACGGCCGTAACCCACCAGTTTTTTACTGGTAAGCTGGCGAAGTAATGAATTATTCAACTCGTCATTCTGACTGAATACTTTCAGTTGGCAAACTTCACTGGCTTCATTGAGTCGGAATTGAATCACCACAACACTGGCCAGCCTGGTCGACTTTAGTATACTTGGATAGGATACATACCGGGCAATCTGTTGCTCCAGTGTAACCTGGGGCGCTGCCGGTTTATGCGGGGAGTAAGGCGACGAGTAAGCTTGTGTTACCAGACAGCCAGCCAACATAAGCAGGTAAAGGTATTTTTTCATGACTCCAACAGTTTAGGTGAAACAATAGTCCAACGTATCCACAAACTGCCCGAACGTACCTGAGGCAAATGGTAGGCTAATAATACATAAATATTACGGTAATGTTATCAAATTCTCACGTTCTAAATTCTCTACCCATCTTTAAAAAGTGGCTGTTTATAATCAAATATTTATAAAATTCTGCTGTTTTTCATCTACTAGATGAAAATTCCATTAAACTAATGCTAAAACTCAGTGTGTCAGAATAAAATTTTGCTAGCCAATATTACCAAATTGTTAAGAAATGAATAATTCGATGGATCTAGACTAGTAAACCATTCAAATAGTAAGGCTGAGCAGCCTACAAATACCAAAGGCCCGGAAATGCTCCGGGCCTTTGGCGTATATAGTACAAAAGAGAGAACCTGCTCAGGCTACTTCCATCTCACGTTCGGTTCTGCGTGATCTCGACCGTTCAGACGGATTCAACCGTAACAGTATACGATTCTTGATTCGCATCCAGCGTTCATAGAGCTTCGACTCCTTCAGGAAATTCCATTTTTCATCCTTTTCCTCTTTCTTATGCTCTTCAGGATCGTAGAGCATACCCGTACAGAGGCAGTGTTTCCGATTGGTTCGCGTCAGGATATCGAAGTTCGCGCAGGTCTGACAACCTTTCCAGAAGGCTTCATCGGCTGGCAACTCACTTAGCGTTACAGGCTGGTATCCTAAGTCTGAGTTGATTTTCATCACGGCCAGACTAGTTGTAATACCGATAATCTTAGCCGTCGGGAACATCGTTCGGGAGAGTTCAAACGCCTTGGCTTTGATCCGGGTGGCAATTCCACTTTTGCGGTAATCGGGATGCACGATCAGGCCCGAATTGGCCACAAACTTACCGTGGTCCCAGGTTTCGATATAACAAAATCCAACCCATTCGCCCGAGAGTGTCGTAGCGATGATCGCCTTCCCTTCGAGCATTTTTTCCATGACATAAATTGGCGAACGCTTGGCGATGCCGGTTCCCCGGGCCTTAGCACTCTCCTCCATCTCACGGCAGATGGTTTCGGCCAGCCGAAGATGATCTTCACTGGCAACCTGAACAATATATTGGTCGTTGACTATTTCGGGCTTAATCATTGTCGTTTAATGGCGGTTGTAAAGCCGCGTATACGGAGACAGCGCAATCCGGAGCTGGTTTGTTGTGAAAAATAAAACGAGAAAATGGGCGAAAACGTCTACCGCATAGGCAAACAAATTGATATAGTCCTTTCGGACCTAAACCGAAATGGCGTAGTATGGAAGAAAGTCGGTAAATAAACGAGCTTTGCCATTGGTTTGTGCGGAAAAAAGCGGACAATGTTAGAGAGATTATCCGTATCCTGCAATAAAATAACGGTTTTTTTGCAGGATAGTTCGTTAGTGGTCAAAACATATTTATTGAATGTTAAATGCAATAATATAGACGACTCACAATCAGCAAGTCACGAATAACCATCACAATATTTTTGCCAAAAGCAGATTCCTGAATGCTTTACGGGTTTTCGAATGGTAAGTTCCGTTTTTGGTGAGTAGCTTGCATTTCCTACCGTTTCGAGCATGTTATGTTGGCCCTCCGTAAATCACTGTATCGTATACTTGAAACTTCGGCTGGAAAACGCCGGGGCATAAGTCTGATCTTTAACCTGATCCTGATCGGCATTATCACGCTAAACGCTATCGCGATAGTGTTGCATACAGTGCCGGAGTATAATCTGCGTTTTGCCCGATTATTTTATGATTTTGAGGTATTTTCCGTCGGCTTTTTCACGATTGAATACCTTCTTCGGCTGTGGGTGTGCGTCGAAAATGAGAAATACCATCATCCGTTCTGGGGTCGACTACGCTATATGTTCTCGACTTCTTCGATTATTGATTTTCTGGCCATATTCCCCTTCTACTTTTCGCTGTTCGCTACCGATCTGGCCATCGTCCGGATTCTGCGCCTGTTCCGAATTTTCCGGCTCTTCCGTATCTCGCGCTATTCGCATGCCTTTCGGCTCATTCAAAGCGTCGTTTCCGACAAAAAGGAGGAGTTAGTGCTGAGCACAATACTGGTTGTTTTTATGCTCATCATTGTTTCCAGTATTATGTATTACGTAGAACACAATGCGCAACCCGACAAGTTTTCGAGTATTCCGGCAACCATGTGGTGGGGCGTTACGGCCATGACAACCGTGGGCTACGGCGACATTCACCCCATTACACCCTTGGGCAAGTTTTTAGGCGGCATTGCAGCTATTGTGGGGATTGGCGTCTTCGCTTTGCCAACTGGTATTCTGGTATCGGGTTTCAACGAACATATCCGTGTTCATAAAGGTGGGCACAGCCGTCAGCGCTGCCCGCATTGCGGAAAAGAGATCTAGAAATGGGCAGGCGCACGACCCGTATGCGTCAATTCTGAATCCGGGGTAACGTCCAATCCTTACGAATGGCGATGAGCCGAAAGAGGGTAATCAAGCCTGCCGACAGAATGACGTTGAGGGTAGGATCGACGCCCAACCGCGCGTTTACCTGATAGAGAATCGCCCCCGATAAGCAGGGCGTCACATACAACTGTCGATCCAGAATGAGGGGCAACTCGTTAACGAACGTGTCCCGAATGACGCCACCAAACAGCGCCGTGATGATACCGAGCAGTATAGCAGCCCAATCGTTTACGCCAGCAAGTAATGCTTTTTGCATGCCCAGAATAGTGAAAAGGCCCAGACCGATGGTATCGAACAGCAACAAAGGCCGTCGGAAGGCACCCCGCCACCAGTTACGCCCCATTACGGCAATAATAACGCTGACGAAAATAACAATCAGATAGGCAGGATCACGTATCCAGGCAATCGGATGGGCTCCTATAATAACATCCCGAGTGGTCCCTCCACCCACAGCCGTCAGAAAACCAACAAAAAACAGCGCCACTACATCATGGTACATTTTCTTACTCAAAGCGGAAAGCGCTCCGGAAATGGCAAAGACACTTGTACCAACCAGATCAATGATATACCAGATAGTCATAGACGTACGAAGTCGTTCGGAAACAGCGCCAACGGTTTCAGTGGCGATCAATCCGCAAACTTACATTGGATCAGGTGGTATTGAAATTCCTGTGGGCAAAGCTTAGCTCAGCCTCCGCCTTCTTCACCAAATACCTTTTGCCTTTCCGCCCCCAACCTGCTAACTTGCAGTATGGAAAATTTCGTGGTCTCGGCCCGCAAGTACCGTCCGGCTACTTTCGACACCGTAGTCGGGCAAGAGCATATTACGACTACCCTAAAGAACGCTATCAAGACCAATCACTTAGCGTCGGCGTTTTTATTTTGTGGGCCACGTGGCGTTGGCAAAACGACCTGTGCCCGGATTCTGGCCAAAACCATTAATTGCCAAAACCTGACGCCCGAAGGCGAAGCCTGCGATACCTGTGACTCGTGCGTGAGCTTTACGCAGAATGCTTCGTTTAACATTCATGAACTAGATGCTGCCTCCAATAACTCGGTTGAAGATATACGCAATCTGATCGATCAGGTTCGTTACCCACCCCAATCAGGAAAGTACAAAATCTACATCATCGACGAGGTTCACATGCTGTCGTCGGCGGCTTTCAATGCGTTTCTGAAAACCCTGGAGGAGCCCCCCTCCTACGCCATTTTTATTCTGGCCACGACCGAAAAGCATAAAATTCTGCCCACGATTCTGTCGCGCTGTCAGATTTTCGACTTCAACCGAATTCAGCCGGGGCATATTTCTGCTCACTTAGCCAAGATTGCCTCGAAAGAGAATATTACCGCCGAATCCGAAGCCCTAGACTTGATCGCTCAAAAAGCAGACGGGGGGCTCCGTGATGCCCTATCGATGTTCGACCTGAACGTCACTTTCGCAGCCGACCGGGTAATTCGGTATAAGGAAGTGCTGGACAACCTGCATATTCTCGATTACGATTACTATTTCAAACTGACGGATTTACTGCTGGCCGGTAACTTGCCCCAGAGTTTGCTGACGGTCGATGAAATCCTCAGAAAAGGGTTCGACGGCCATCAGTTTGTGGTAGGCTTCTGCCGCCATTTCCGCGATTTGCTGGTTTGCAAAGATCCGGCTACGGTTCAATTGCTTCAGGTAACCGAAAACGTTCGGCGGCAATACCTCGACCAAGCCGCCAGAGCCCCCATGTCGTTTTTACTCTCGGCCTTAAGCCTGGGTGGTCAGTGCGACATGAACTATAAACAGGCTAAAGATCAGCGGCTACACATCGAGTTGTGGCTAATGAAACTGGCTAATCTGCGGAATGCGTTGAACTGGGATTCGATGCCAGAACTCCCGCTCAATGGAACGCATAACGGCGATGCTACTTCGTTAGTCCAATCGGGCGCTGAAAAAAAAAACGGCGAACCGAACCCCAGCCAGTCAGCAGCCAGTAGTTCAGACACCTCAACGAGTCCTGCCAGTCAGCCACTAACTACGCATCCCATTACGAGCGAACCCGTGAATGGCTACCAATCAGGCCCATCGATCAATGGTAATGGCTCATCGGTTGTAGAAAAAGCTCCGGCAAACGGGCATACGGCTCCGGTCACTGGAACGGTAACGGTAGAAGCCCAGACTCCTGTTGCCTCTAAACCTCAGTATGCCCCCCCGGCCCGACCAGCTAGCAGCCGCCTGCGTTCAACCGTCTCCTTAACGGCGGGTCCAGCATCAACAGCCACCGACACGGAGGAAATAGCCACGGTAAGAGCTCCCACCCGGCCCGACAAACCCTTCAATTTTGACGAATTGCGGGATCAATGGGCCACCTTCGCCCGATTGCGTCGACAACAGAACGACATCACTTCTGAACAGGTTGTATTGAACCGCGATCTGGTCCTGGACGGCACAACGATTCGGATTACGCTCGACAATACGCTTCAGGTCGATTTTTTAACGGAGCTAAAGCCTGAGCTACTAGGCTATCTGCGTCGGGAATTACAAAATAGCCAAATTCAGATTGAGCATCAGGTGGTTATTCAGGAAGTAAAGAAAATGATCTATAGTTCGCAGGATAAATACAACTACATGGCCGAAAAGAACCCCGCCCTGCACGAGCTCCGTAAAGTCCTGAATCTGGAAGTGGACTACTAAAGTAGCCCAATAACGGATAGGTTAGCAGCCAAAAGTAGTAACTCCAATTCCGTTTTATGGCTTGACGCATAAGGTAGGTTTAAATTGCTATTTCCGCGTCTACTACGACAGTAGAAATGCCATCATTAGATAGCTTGGAGCTAAAAGTTGCGTTCTGGCTGACATGGGGATTATGAGTATCAATAAACCACAACAACGATATGCCAAAGAGCACCTATCAAGATGCCATAAAAAATTTAGACTTTGCAAATGTTGTGCTTACCGAGTTACCCAATGAAGTTGGAAGCCGTATTAATGATTTGATCGCAACATTTCCCGATAAAGAGGATCAAATTATTGAATTGCTCCCTTATACAATTCGGCTGGTTTATGTAATCGGAGAATTAGAATCGGTTATCGGTAACGACGGCTTGTTATCTATATTTATTAACTATGACAAGAACCAAGTTGACCGGTTTGAAACGGCAGTTGAACAATCTAGCCATAAAAAGTACCTTTCGCTGTTCAAAAAAGCTCGTTCCTTAGCCGAGTCGAAATACCAGTTGAAGGATGGTATCAACTTGGCAGATGATTTGCCAGAAGCAGATATTGAAGAAGTATTCGGCTACAAAATAATTGACAAAATTGAAACCATTGAGGAACAGATGAACGAGCTACAAGATAAGGGTGAGTATTGGAATAAAATTGAGGCTCTGTATGAGAAAAGTCTGAATAAATAATGAGTTAGGCAGACTTTCCGTTGACAAAGGGCACATCCATAAGGGAAGCGGGGCAGCCCAACCACCACCGTGTTCGCGGGCGAACGAACCCGGAATAACTATAAAATTGAATTTTTATACATAATTGACTATCAGTAGCCTGCAATTATAAAGTACATACACATGAGGGGTAAAGGCAGGCGGCTATGTTTGGTAAGTTAGCTTGTGCATAAGGCCGCCCCTGTGGGTGATATAGGATATAGAGCGTATTAAACGTTCACTACCAGCAAATACATCATACATTCTATATCATACATCCTATTTATACGTTTTAGCCTCCTTGATCAACGACTTGTATTCCCCTATCGATAAAGCTTTTTTATAATACATTTTGGCTCGGTTCGAGTCGTTGTTACGAGCAGCAATTCGGGCCAGGCCCGCATAGGCAAAAGCCAAATACTCTTTTGTATAAGGGTCGTTGTAAGGCAGTTTGAGCGATTGATTATAATACTCAGCCGCTTCTTTGTCGTCTTTATCCAGGTGCTCGGCCAGCATACCCGAAAAGGTATGATACGCCAATGGAACCAGTTTATTGGGCATCTGCTTTAACCGTTGCACATACGGCCGGGCTTCGGCATAGCGGCCCGCCAGCAGTAACGACTCTGCGTAGCTCATGGCAAACAGCGGATTATTGGGGTACTTATCGACCAGATACTTTGTATATCCGGCAGCCTTTGCCGGGTTTGTTTCATGCTTCATCAGCAAATGCGCCAGATAATAATTGGCCACGGGTCGCATAAAAACAGCCTTCCGGGTAGCCACATCCATCTGACGAATACCCAGCGGAATATCACCATCAGCGAAGAAAACCATAAACGGCCGAACAATCGGGTGGTCGATAGGGTAGCGTTCGACGTAGTAGTTATAGAGGCCGGTGGTGAAATAAAAATCCGGGTTCTTTTCCATCAGCTTAAACCCATCACGCAGGTAACTATACGCCTTTTTCGACTCCCCAACGGCTTTGAGCGATTCCCCCTGATTGTTGTAGAGCATAGCCATATAACTATGGCAGGTCAGCATAAAGAAAATGGCTTCGGGATCATCTTCGTTTTTATCGAGCATTCGCTTCGATAGCTGCAAACCCTGCTCAACAGCCTGAACAAACTGAGCTGTAGCCGCTTTATTTTCGGCCAATGGCAGGTGCTGAATATCCAGTTGGGTGGCGCGTAAGACGTAGGCCGCCGGATTCTGTGGATAGCGGTTCTGTAGCTGACGGATCAGGGCATCCGACTCCGAAAACTCAAGGCTATAGATATGATCGAGGGCCTTCAGAATGGTTTGTTGAGCCAAAGGGTCGTTTATGGTCTGCGCTGGCGCCATCAGCGGGACTACAGCAACGAGCAGACTCAAAAAAATAGTTTTCAGGATGGACAAAGCTGTGGGTGCGGTTATGCCGTTTGATTCTATACAGTCAGAAGTGTACTTTTGTTCAATGCGCTTAACCAAACGAAGGTTAATTGCTATTGTTTAGCTATGATTCATTACGAAGAGTTTGTTCTGGATAATGGTCTGCGGGTATTCGTCCATGAAGACGAATCGACGCCGATGGCCGTTGTCAATATTTTATACAATGTCGGTTCACGCGATGAAAACCCGTCCAAAACGGGTTTTGCCCATTTGTTTGAGCATTTGATGTTTGGGGGATCACGGCATATTCCGGTTTACGACGAACCGTTACAGAAAGTAGGGGGCGAAAACAATGCCTTCACCAGCCCCGATATTACCAACTATTACATCACTCTGCCAGCCGCTAATCTGGAAACGGCCTTCTGGCTTGAGTCGGACCGGATGCTGAGTCTGTCTTTTGACCCACAAGTACTTGACGTACAGCAAAAAGTGGTTATTGAAGAGTTTAAACAACGCTACCTGAACCAACCTTACGGTGATGCGTGGCTCAAACTCCGGCCGCTGGCCTATCAGCAACACCCCTACCGATGGGCTACGATCGGGAAAGACATTAGCCATATCGAAGAGGCTACAATGGACGATGTCAAATCGTTTTTCTACAAATATTACCTGCCCAACAACGCCATTCTGGTCGTAGCTGGCAATGTGACTGTAGAGCAGGTCAAGCAATTGTGCACCAAATGGTTTGCTTCTATCCCGGCGGGGGAACCGTATTTTCGCCAACTCCCAGCCGAGCCTGTCCAGACCGAAGCACGTAAGCTGGAGACCGCTGCCAAAGTACCGCTCAACAGTCTGTACAAAGTATACCACATGCCTGGTCGCTTCGACCCTGGCTTTCATACGGCCGATCTGCTGAGCGATATGCTTGGCCGGAGTAAATCGTCGCGGTTGTACCAGAAGCTCCTGCGCGACAATCCGATGTTTAGCAGCGTAAACGCTTACATTACAGCCTCTATCGACCCAGGTTTGCTGGTCATTCAGGGCAATATCAATAAAGGCGTTTCGCTGGAAGAAGCCGATGCAGCCGTTGAAGCCATCGTTCAGGAATTTATTGACCAGCCCGTATCGGACGAAGAGCTTTCGAAGGTAAAAAATCAGGCCGAAGCGACACTGGCTTTCTCGGAAGTCGAGTTATTGAACCGCGCCATGAATTTAGCCTATGCTGCCAATGCCGGAAACCCGGATTTCGTTAATCAGGAAGCGGAACGAATTCAGGCCATAACTTCAGACGATATTCAGGCTTCGGCGCGTCAGATATTACGGAAAGAAAACTGTTCGACACTCTACTACCGGGTGGCCGAATAAACCAGCTTTTGTATGAACGCCACTTCGTTGCCACAGATACTCAGTCCAAACCAGCTACAAGCCTTATCGCAGGATGTAAAGCAGTCCCTCATGGAGCTTTATGGAGGCCGACTCAATCGGATCGTTTTGTATGGCTCCTACGCCCGTGGCGATTTCCATGCAGAGTCCGACGTAGACTATATGGTGGTACTCAATGATGAGGAGGTGAAACCAGGCCAGGAGATCCGTTACATGATTGACCGAGTTTATGATCTTTCCGATGCACATCATACGTTAATTTCCGTCAAACCGGCTTCGTTAAAAAAATACCTTCATTCCGACTTATTTCTTTACCAGAACGCCCGACGCGAAGGAAAAATAATATGAGTGGAAATGTGTATACGTATATGCTTCTGGCTGAGGAGTGCCTGAGAGATGCCCGGTATTTGTTACAGAACGAGAGTTACCGAAGTGCAACCGTACGGGCTTATTATGCTTATTTCGACGCTGTTAGGGCACTACTTGCCACCAAGAACATATCCAGCAAGTCGCACTCATCCATAAAAATGTTATTCGGTGAACACTTTGTTCAAACGGGTATTTTCGAACGAGCTGATGCTAAAGATTTTCACAAACTATTTTTGCTACGACAAAATAGTGATTACGATGCAGATGAGGAGATTACTGAACTAGACGCCCAAGATGCTGTCGAAACAGCATCCGAATTTATTCTTCAGGTCGAAGCCTATCTTCGGCAAACTAATTTTGTTTCATGAAAATTCGCGTAGGACAAGGGTACGACGTTCATCGGCTGGAGGAAGGTCGTCCGTTCTGGCTCGGTGGCATTCAGATTCCGAGTACGTTTGGGCCGGTTGGTCATTCGGATGCCGATGTAGTCTGTCATGTATTGTGCGACGCTCTGCTGGGTGCGGCCAACATGCGGAACATCGGCTACCATTTTTCTGACAAAGACCCACGCTGGAAAGGTGTCGATAGTAAAATTCTGCTGGCTGAAGTGCTGCGGATGGTACGGGAAGCTGGCTATGAAGTCTCAAACGTCGACGTAACCGTGGTGTTGCAGGAACCCAAACTAAACCCACACATACCAGCTATGAAAACTTGCCTGGCCGGAGTAATGGCCATTCCTGAAGACGATATTTCGATTAAAGCCACTACCTCCGAACACATCGGCTTCGTGGGACGGGGCGAAGGCATTGCAGCCCATTGTGTGGCGTTAATTTTTCGCTGATTTTTATTCGTATCTTGTTACCCGACGAATGAAGCCCCGCTTCGTCAACCTGATAACCTAATGAATATGACTTCTTCTTTACGACCAATTGTTGGCCAAGCTATCGGCTTTGCCTTCTCCCTGTTCAGTTTGTCGGTTATAGCGCAACCCAAACCGGCCGATATGCCGCTGGGCTTTGAGGAATACGACCCCGTTTCGACTCTGAAAGTCCCCGAACACAAGCTTACCCGATCTAAGTATCCGTTTATTGACGTACACAACCACCAGTTTCAGATGGACAAGGAGGATTTGCGTAAACTCCTCTCCCAGATGGACAGCCTGAACATGGGTCTAATGGTTAATCTGAGTGGACGTGGATTTGCCGATAACCAGACGGCAAGCACGAAATTCTTCGACGATGCTCTGACCAATATCCAGAAAACGAACCCCAAACGCCTAGTGCTGTTTACGAACATCAATTTTTCGAACGTAAACGATAAAGGCTGGACCGAACAGGCGGTCAAAATTCTGGAAGAAGACGTAAAAAAAGGAGCCAAAGGGCTGAAAATCTACAAAAGTCTGGGCTTCAGCGTTAAAGACGACAAAGGCAATCGGGTTCGGGTTGATGATCCACGACTTGATCCTATCTGGGCGAAATGTGGGCAGTTGGGGATTCCGGTACTGATTCATACCGCCGACCCCAAATCGTTCTGGGACCCGATGGACCGCTACAACGAACGCTGGCTTGAGCTTAAACTCCACGCCGGTCGCAAGCGGGGGCCAAATGATCCCGTACCCTGGGACCAACTGATTACCGAACAGCACAATGTGTTTCGAAAACATCCGAAAACAACGTTCATTGCCGCGCACATGGGCTGGTATCCGAACGACCTGAGAAAGCTGGATAGTCTGATGACTGTTTTCCCGAACATGAACGTCGAGATCGGGGCTGTCATCGCGGAGTTAGGCCGTCAGCCACGAGCCAGTCGTAAATTTTTCGAGAAGTATCAGGACCGGATTCTGTTTGGCAAAGACAGTTGGGTACCCAGTGAATACGCCACCTATTTCCGGGTGCTGGAAACCGACGACGAGTACTTCCCCTACCACAAAAAGTACCACGCTTTCTGGCGGATGTATGGCATGGGTCTGCCCGACGAAGTGCTGAAAAAAGTGTATTACAAAAATGCATTACGGATCATTCCCGGCCTGGACAAAAGCCAGTTTCCCAACTAATTTTTAAATGCAGAGGAGACAGAGATTTCACAGCGAGTACACTGAGAAAATTTCTGTGCTCGCTGTGAAATCTCTGTGTTTGAAGGGCAATGAAAATCACCGCCATCCACCTGTATCGCTACGACATTCCGCTGAAAGCGCCTATTGCCATTTCGCTAGGCACGATTGAGCATGCCCGGAACATGCTGGTTGAAATCCAGACGGATGAAAGCATTACGGGCTGGGGCGAAGGCTCGCCCTTCTGGATGATCGTTGGCGAAACCCAGGAATCAGGATTAGCAGCAGCCAAGGACATGGCCAAACTGCTATTGGGCCTCAATCCGCTCGATATCGAAGGATGCCTGACTACCATAACCCGCTACTTACCCGGCCATGTCACAACCCGCTCTGCATTCGATATGGCGTTGTACGACATTGCTGCCAAAGCGGCCCGAATGCCTCTTTATCAGTTTCTGGGTGGCTCGAAACGGCAGCTCGTTACGGACGAAACTATTTACATCAACGCGCCCGAACGCATGGTTGAAGACGCCCTCCGTATCCAGGCCAAGGGAGCAGATGCCATCAAAGTGAAGCTGGGCACCAATCTTCACGACGATATTAAGCGGGTAGAAGCCATTCGAAACGCCATTGGCGATACCATTCCCATCCGAACCGATGCCAATCAGGGCTGGGATGTGATAACCGCATCGGGCGTACTACGAGCCATCGGTAGCTGGAATGTACAGTACTGCGAACAACCCATTAAACGACATGATATTGCAGGTCTACGTCGAATCCGCCAAACCTCGACCGTGCCGATCATGGCCGACGAAAGCCTGTTCGACGCTACCGATGCGATTCGGCTGATTCGTGACGAAGCGGTCGATTATTTCAACATTAAGCTATCGAAAAGTGGCGGAATCTGGGAAGCACTTAAGATCAATGCCATTGCCGAATCGGCTGGTGTTCCCTGCATGATCGGTTGTATGTCGGAGTCCAGGCTGGCGCTAACGGCCAACGCCCATTTTGCATCCGCTCGTCAGAATGTGCGGTTTTATGATTTAGATGCCTGTTTCGAGCATGCCATCGATCCGATTTATGGAGGCATTACGTACAACGGCTACCAGATCGATCTACCCGAAACGCCGGGTATTGGTGCCGAAGTGGACACCGACTTTTTGAAAGGCTGCCAGAAAATAACAATCGAATTGTAACGCGGGAAGAAACCCGCAACTAGGTACTTCCAATCGCGGGCTCCCTCCCGCGTTACCTGTATGCAAATCACCACCGTCCAATCAGATGCCGACGTTCAGGGTATTCTGGCTCTTCAGCAAAAAAACCTGCGCAAAAATGTCCCGCTCCATGTACAGGTCGATCAGGGGTTTGTAACAGTTGAGCATGATCCGGTCGTATTGACCCGTATGAATGAATCGGCTCCCAGCGTCATTGCCAAAGATGGCGATACAGTTGTAGGATATGCGCTGACAATGCTGCCGGAATTTGGAACCGATGTGCCGGAGCTGCTGCCCTTGTTTGACCTGATCAACAACCTAACCTACGAAGGAAAACCTATACATGACTATGCCTGGTATGTGATGGGTCAGGTTTGCGTAGCCGATGGGTATCGGGGACAAAAAATTTTCGACCGGATGTTCCAGCATCATCGCGACGTATATGGCAATCGCTTTCGCCTGCTGATCACCGATATTTCGGCCAATAACAGCCGCTCCTTACGCGCTCACCACCGGGTCGGCTTCGAGTCGATTCACGAGTTTTATGACCCGGCCATTGGCGAAACCTGGGTAGTGGTAGCCTGGGATTTCAGAAAGGAGTAAATTGGCCGCTGAACAATGACCAATAGCCAGTCTGACGATTGGCCCAACTAAACCATGCGCCTGCTCATTCTCTTCGTAATTAGTGTCACCTCAGTGGTGGCCCAACCCTTACCCCAAACCTTCACCCCTGCCAAATCGGCCGCTGACGCGGGCTTTTCGGCCGACCGACTAAAACGGTTAGACACCTGGTTACAGGGCCTCATCGACCAGGGTATAGCACCTAATGCAGTTACATTTGTAGCTCATAAAGGCAAAGTAGTCCATTATAAAGCGTTTGGATACAGAAACTTAGCCAAGAAAACGCCGTTGCAACGCGATGACCTTTACCGAATTGCCTCGCAGTCGAAAGCCATCACGACCACCACATTGATGACGCTATTCGAGGAGGAAAAGTTTTTGCTCGACGATCCAATCTCAAAGTATATTCCTGCCTTTAAGAACCCGACAGTGCTGGTGCGGTACGATAAAAAAGACCCGGTTGGTGGCACCTACGAAACACGTCCGGCAAAAAGCGAAATTACCATCCGGCAATTGCTGAGCCACAATGCGGGTATTCCGTATGAACACCCCCTTGATGGCCGACCAGAATTTAAAGTACCTTTCTTCAATTCAATGGCGCCCGATAAACTCGAGGATGCGATCAATAAACTAGCCAAACGCCCACTCCTGCGCGATCCGGGGACCGACTCTACCGGCGCTGGATTTACGTATGGCCTAAATACCGACATCCTTGGCCGACTGGTCGAAGTCCTGTCCGGCAAACCGCTAGACGTTGCTATGCGGGAGCGCGTACTGGAGCCGCTGGGTATGACCGACACCTATTTTTACCTGCCCGACAGCAAAGCCAGCCGACTGGTCGAACTGTACGAAAAATCGAGTATGGATAAGCCGCTCACCTTGCACACAAACGAAGCCTATCGAAATTCGTCTATTTCAGGCGCCAAAACGTATTTTTCGGGAGGGGCGGGATTAATCAGTTCGGTAGAAGATTACGCCAAACTTTGCCAGATGTTGCTGAATGGCGGCACCTTCAACAACAAACGAATTCTGGGGCGTAAAACGGTCGAAATGATGCTTCGAAACCAGATTGGGGCTGCTGAAGTATGGGATCGGAAAGACAAATTTGGCCTCGGCTTCCAACTGATTACCGAGAACTCCCATTATGGTGATCAGGCGACACCCGGATCGTTTACCTGGGGCGGTATGTATTGCTCCGAATTCACCATTGACCCTAAAGAAGAACTTATCCTGCTCATTTTTACCAATGTGCAGCCCTACGCTTACTATAGTGATTTTGTGAAGAAATTTAGGATTGCCGTTTATCAGGCACTTGATTAACTGATTCTCAGCAAAACTGGGCAATAGAAATTGTTTTATCAGAGGGAAGATAGCTTCCCTCTGATAAGCAGATAACCATTAGCTACCAGCATGTAGCGTAATTTGGTTTACCTTTCCATGCTTAACCAATTTTGGTTTTTTATAAGCCTTTTTAGGTAGTAAATGGGTACTGTTTTTCATGGATTTAAATAGTTAAAAGTAAGTAAAGATGGGTATATCTAATGTTATCAGTACATATCCGACAACCACTTCGTTTGCAATAATAAGATTAATAAAGCGACATATACATTGACTTAATAAACTTATTTAGTAGAAGGTAACGTAAGCCAACAACTAGCACGTTAACTTATTAAAGCATGCTTCCAACTCATGATTAAAAAAATTGCTCTTATTCTTGTGGGGGTTTTGATAGTACTAGTTGTCTGGCAATGGGAACTGGTCAGTTATGGATGGATGCAGGCAAAAGGGCAAATACGTATTCTCTGGAACACGAAGCCCGTAGCGGAGATAGTAAGTGATCCAGCCTACCCCGATTCATTGAAAAAAGAAATAGAACTTATCCGAGAAATCAAGCGTTTTGCTATAGACTCGCTTGGTTTAGATAAGTCAGGCAGTTATGAATCGTTTTATGATCAGAAAGGGAAGCCAATTTTATGGGTAGTTACAGCTGCTGAGCCGTATCAACTCGTTGCAAAACAATGGCATTTTCCGATCATCGGCACCTTTTCATACAAAGGTTTTTTTGAAAAAGATCGTGCTGACTCAACGGTATCATCGCTAAAGCGGGAAGGGTTCGACACCCGGATTGGAGAAGTATCAGCCTGGTCGACATTAGGATTTTTAGACGATCCGATTCTGTCCAGCTTTCTGGACAAACCGATAGGTAGCCTGGCAGAATTAATTATTCATGAACTGACGCATGGAACGTTGTTCATAAAAAATAGTTTAGAATACAACGAAAACCTGGCTGATTTCGTAGGCGAATACGGATCATTACGATTTCTGGCTTATAAGTATGGGAAAGCCTCTGAGCCTTACCAGAACTATCTGGCCAGTAAAGCGTTTTACGAACGATACGATGAGCACATCTTGCGCGGAACCCGAACGCTCGATAGTTTATACCGGACGTTTAAACCCAAGACCTCAGTAACTATCAAAGATTCGCTGAAGTGGAAAACAATCCGGCAAATTGTGGCCTCGTCCGACACGATTACCGACCAACGAAAGGCACTAAGTGTACGTTCAATAAAAAAACGGAATCTTAGTAAACCATACTTACCCAATAATGCGTATTTTATTGGGTACTTAACCTATCGAAAACAGCAGAATCGGTTTCGGCAGGAGTTTGAAAACCGATTCAAAGGAGATTTTAAACGGTACTTGTCTTACTTAAAAAAGACCTATCCATCTTTATAACTGGAGCCCCGTATTCGGGCATTTGGTAGTATGAAGAAGTTACTGATCAGCATTGGTATTCTTTCGGTCCTGAGCACTGGCTTTATGGCATTAAACACTTATCGCCGTGTCGTCAATACGAGCTTTGGCCCCGGTGAACACCTCGAATACCGAGTCCACTATGGCTTTTTGAACGCGGCAGAAGCGATTGTCGACGTAAGCCCAACCTTATACAAAGTCAATGATCGCCCTTGCTACCGCGTAAATGTCGACGGTCGAACTGTAGGGGCATTCGATCTGGTTACCCGCATCCGGGATACCTGGCGCTCGTATATCGACACAGCCGCTATTCTTCCCCAGAAATTCTACACGAACCTTCAGGAGAACAGCTACCGGAAAGAGGAAAATATTACGTTTAACCACGAAACCAATACGGTAAAAGCCGAGGAACGCACCGAAAAGGATGTGTTTAAAGTGCCAGATAACGTACACGATCTCATTAGTGGCTATTACTTCCTGCGTACCATCGATTTCAATAAGATTGGTAATGGGCAAATCATTGAAGTTCCCGCTTTCTACGACGATACGGTTTACAATATGAAGGTTCGCTACCGGGGCAAAGCGGTTATTAAGACCAAACAAGGCAAGATCAATGTTATCAAACTAAACCCGGTTCTGCCTTCAAACAAGCTCTTTAAAGAAGAAGAGTCTATCCGTATCTTCGTTTCCGACGATCCGAATAAAGTGCCGGTAAAAGTAGAAGTTGATTTCTGGGTGGGCGCAATGGTCATGGATTTACGCCAGAACAGTGGCCTGAAACAACCTCTTAAGTTCTTCTGATCATAGTACTGCTTAGAACACGAAAGCCCTGACCATTCATACGGTCAGGGCTTTCGTGTTCTAAGCAGCGAGGCTATCTTACCTGTACCTCACTTTTGCCGTCTAAGGCAAACAGCTTTACCAATAAGTTACCGGCTCGGTTGCTTGACTTTTTTAATCAGTATAGGTAAGCACACACCCGTTGGGCATACACATGGCTGTATATCGACCGAGGTTTCGGCATAACAATCCGTTTCATTATAGATCCGTAGCCAATAAATACCTGGCAACTGGATTGGACTCAGTACACCATTTACAGGCAACAGCGTTTTACCAGACGTTACCGCTACGCCCGTATCGAATGAGCTTCCTTGAACCAATTCATAGGTTAAGGGACCTGTCGTTGTATTAGAAATATTATCTAAGACAATCGTGTATGACCCTGGTCCACTACAGTTGGAATAAATATTTCCGATCGTTGGCAACGGATTCACTATAACTGTGCCCTCAGTTGTTGCTGTACAACCACTACTAGTACCCACAACGGCTGTATATACCGTATTGCCTGCGGGCGTAATCGCAAACACACCCGTTACGTTCACTGTATTACCGGGCAGCAACGTATAACTACTACCACCTGTAGCAGTTAAACTGACGCTTTGCCCACTACAGAGCGTAGCGCTAGTCAGCGTAGCAATGGGTAACGAATTTACCGTCACGGTCCCTGTTGCACTAGCAACACAGCCACTTGCGTTGCCTACAAGTACCGTGTAGGAAGCTTGAGTAGTGGGACTTACTGCGAACTCACCAGTTGTATTCACGATATTATTGGGCAGCAGTGTGTAACTGGTTCCGCCTGTGGCAATCAGACTGACCGACTGACCGGTGCAGATCGTCGCACTACTTAACGTGGCTGTTGGTTGCGGGTTTACCGTAACACTAGCAACGGCCGATGTCACGCTGTTGCCAACGGTACAGGTGGCCGTGTACGTCAATACAGTAGGGCTGGTGATAGTAATAAGACCAGCCGTTGAAACCGTTACCGATGTACCACTGCCAGGTGTGGTTCCGGCCGACCAGTTGATCTGACCTGTAGCACACCCACTGGCGGTAAGGGTAGCTGGTTGCCCAGCGCAAACGGCGGCAAAGCTCACCTGAATATCGGCCGCTACCGTACAACTTGACGGTGCGGTATACGTCAGGCTAAATACCTGCCCTGCATAGCTCGCACTCAATGAATGAGGCCCTGACCCCGATGGGAAACCACTCAGTGAGAAGGGTACAGAAACATCTCCTACCGTTATGGGTACATTAGCAGTTACACCTCCATCGGTCAGAATAGCTGTATCGGTTATTGAATTACTGAGCGACATTATGCCGGTAAGCGTGTACTCGTTGGTGAGTGTATTACACGTGCCGGGGGTTACGGCCAGTCCGATCGTTGGTATGCAGTTATTGTAGGGCAGGAAAGCCGGAACAATCTCATAACAATACGGCCCATTGTATACAATGACCGAATAACTAGTACCACTGCTGCTAATGGGATTAGCCAACCCTGTATAGCTAACACTTCCACTGACAACCGCACGACTGTTAGCAACCGCAGTATAGGCGGG
>Ga0209933_1001187_pt1 | contig 28230 bp, 23 predicted proteins | sample ThiBiot_300_biof_FD_183944 | JGI IMG/M metagenome (GOLD analysis project Ga0209933, IMG submission 183944) | Wastewater bioreactor microbial communities from Cape Town, South Africa - Thiocy_cont_300_biof (SPAdes) | ecosystem: Engineered > Bioremediation > Thiocyanate > Unclassified | place...
TCTTCGATCCGGCGCTGGTGACGCAGGATTTCGTCGACGAAGAGTTCCGCATCAACAACTCGGCCGGCGCCAAGGAGTCGTTCGCCACGCTCGGCCGCTATATCGGCCAGAAGCTCGACGACGACGTTGTGGGCGACGAGCTGGCCAAGCTTACGCCGGCTTTGCCGACCTTGTTGTTGTGGGGCGCAGAAGACAAGACCGTGCCGCTGTCGGTCGGCGAGGCCGCGGCAGGGCTGCTGTCCGGGGCACGGCTGGTCGTGCTGCAGAAGGCCGCCCACACCTCGTACTACGAGCGCGCCGACGACTTCAATGCCGTGCTGCTCGACTTCCTCGCTGGCCGACTGGGCCAGCACAAGGCCGACGGCGTGGAGTACCGCGCATGAGCGACTTCATCGTCAACGGGACGTTGATCGACGGCACGGGCGCTGCGCCCGCGCCGCTGCGCTGGATCGAGATCGCGGGCGAACGCATCGTCGGCGTCGTCAGCGGCGAGGAAAACCTCGGGCGGCCGCTGCCGGAAGGCGGCCGGGTGCTGTTCGATGCGACGGACCTCACCGTCATGCCGGGCATCGTCGATGCCCACTGCCACATCAGCTACGGCGTGGCGCGTGGCATGGAGGAGCAGGATCTCTATGCCTCGGCCGAATATCGCGCGATCCGCGCCATGTGGCACGCGGGACAGGTCCTGCGTGCAGGCGTGACGTCGATCTGCGACCCCGGCGGAAGCTGGAACGTGGCGATCGCGGTGCGCGATGCCATCAAGGCCGGCATGTTCCAGGGGCCGCGAGTCGCGGCGGCGGCGCGTTACCTGACCACCCACACCGGCCTGGCCGACTACTATCCGACCTGGGTCGGGGCGCCGAAGTCCGGCGTCGGCGCCATCACCAACGATGTTCAGGCGATGCTGACCGAGGTGCGCGCCCAGGCCAAGAACGGCGTCGATCTGGTGAAGATCGCGGCCAGCGGTGAATCGTCGATCCTGTCGCCGGGCGGCGGCAGCGTGCCGGCGTTTCGCCGCGAAGAGCTGGCGGTGATCGTCGACGAGGCCCATCGGCTGGGCAAGCGCGTGACCGCCCATGCGCGCAATGGCCAGGCGATCGTCGACTGCATCGATGCCGGCGTGGACTGGCTGCAGCACGGCGACTTTATGGACAAGGAGCAGGTGCGGCGGCTGGCCGACAGCGGCATTCCGCTCTGTCCCACCATGACGCTCAACATGAACATGGCCGACTGGGGGCACATCGCCGGCTGCTCGCAGGCGCGCATCGACCGCGTGCGGCGCGATATGGAGAAGTCGATCGAGACCCTGAGCTATGCCCATCGCCAGGGCGTCCGCATGATGTGCGGCACCGATTCCGGCTTTGCTGTCACGCCCTACGGCGAATGGCATGCCCGCGAGATGGAACTGTTCGTGACCTTGCTCGGCATGTCGCCGCTGCAGGCGATCTCCTGCGGTACCAAGGAAGCCGCCTTCGCCGTCGATCCGCAGGGCATCGGAAGCCTCGAAAACGGACGCTGGGCGGACGTTCTGGTCGTCGACGGGGATCCCGTCGCGGACATCTCGCTGCTTCAGGACAAGTCGCGCCTGCGCGCCCTCTACAAGGGCGGCGTTGCGGTCGATCTCACGCCGCAGGCTGAAGCCACGCGCTGGCCCTGGGAGAAGTCGCTCGAAATCTCCCATGGCGAGCTTCGCTACGACGCGGTGCACGGCAAAAAAGCCGCCGAATAGAAAATCAAAATAAGGAGGAAACCATGCGCAGGATCAGGAGCCCGCTAGCTTGGCTGGCGTCGTCGTTGCTGACGCTCGCCTTGCTGGTGGGGGCAACGGCATCGGCATCCGCTCAGCAGTTCCCGGGCAGCAACCCGCTCACCATCGTCGTTTCCTATCCGCCCGGCGGTCTCAGCGATTACTTCGCGCGACTGGTGGCCGCGAAGCTTGCCGACTCGCTGGGTGTCACCGTGCTGGTCGAGAACAAGCCGGGTGCTAACGGGGCGATCGGCACCGCGTTCGTGGCGCGGGCCAAGCCGGACGGCCATACGATCAGCTTCCTGCCGGCCAGCACGGTGACGACCAATCAGTGGCTCATGAAGGATATGGGGTTCGATCCGCTCAAGGATCTGACGCCGCTCACCCTGGCCCTGGTCGTGCCCAACGTGCTGGTCGTGCCGCCGGCGTCGCCCATCAAGAATTTCGCCGAGCTTCTGGAGGTCGCCAAGGCCAAGCCGGGAACGATCAACTTCGCGTCGGTCGGCGTCGGCTCTAGCCCGCATCTTCAGGGCGAGATGTTGAAGCGGCTGGGCAAGATCGACATCGTCCATGTCGCCTACAAGGGGGCAGGCCCGGCGCTGCAGGATCTGATGGCGGGCCAGGTTCAGATGATGTTCGACAACCTGCCCTCGGTCCTGCCGATGATCCAGGCGGGCAAGCTCAGGGCGCTCGCCGTCACCAGCGCCGCGCCGGCGCCGTTGCTACCCGACGTCCCGCCGATCGCGAAGTTCCTGCCGGGCTTCGAGGCGACGCCGTGGTTCGGCTTCGTGGGGCCCGCCAGTCTGCCGAAAGAGATCGTGGCCAAGCTGCACGAGCATCTGGTCCGCGCCGTCAAATCGGAGGAAGTGGTGAAGGCCTTGCAGGCGCGTGGCGGCGAGATCGTGACCAGCACGCCGGAAGAGCTTGCGAAGCTGATGCGGACCGAGAGCCAGCAGATGCAGACCTTGATCAAGGAAGCCGGCGTCTCCCTGCAGTAGCTCGGCGATTGAACGGCGGCAGCGGCGAGGCCAAGATGGACCATGCCTACCATCAAGCGCCTGTCGTTCATCGGTCTGGAATATGCCTTCGCGCCGGAGAAGGCCTACGGCATGTCGCGCGGCGGCGGCTTTCGCCGGCAGAGCAGCCTGATCGAGGTCGAAACCGATCAGGGCGTGCGCGGGGTCGGCGAGGCGTTCGGCAATCCCTTTGTCTCGCGTGAATATTTCCGCATGCTCGAGCCCATGTTCGTGGGCCAGAGCATCTTCGACTTCGATCACGTCGAGGCGCGGGTGCGCAACGCCATCTACCATCTGGGTGTCGGCAATCAACTCACGGCCTGCCTGGCCGGCATCAACGCGGCGCTGTGGGACGCCATTGCGCGCGGCTTTGGCGTGCGCGTCTGCGACCTGATCGGCGGCTGTGGCACGACGCGCATTCCGGCCTACGCCTCGACCGGCTTCTTTTCCGACGATCCCGATCGGCAGCTCGACCATATGCTGGCCGAAGCGGCCGGCCATCCCTATGCCGGCGCCAAGATCAAGATCGGCCGCGGCATCCGCAACGACGTCGAGCGCGTGCGCCGCAGCCGCGAAGCACTGGGGCCGGACAAGCTCCTGATGGTCGACATCAACGGCGCCTATACCGCCGACATCGCCCTGGAATGTGCCCGTGCCATCGAGCCCTTCGGCATTCACTGGATCGAGGAGCCGCTGCCGCCGGGCGACCTGCGCGGCTATGCCGAGTTGCGCGCCCGGTCGCCGATCCCGCTGGCGGCCGGCGAGGCGCATCACACCATCCGCGACTTCCGCGCGCTGATCGACGGGCGCTGCATCGATATCGTGCAGCCCTCGATCCCCGGTGTCGGTGGCCTGACCGAAGCCAAGCGGATCGCCACCTTGGCCCTGGCGCAGAACCTGCGCCTCGCCCCGCATGTCTGGGGCGGCGGCGTCGGAATCGCGACCGCCTGCCAGTTCATCGCCTCGCTGCCGGCGTCGCCGCACACCGGGCATCCGCCCTATCCGCAGATGCTGGAATACGACATGAGCGACAATGCACTGCGTACAGAGCTGCTGAAGTCACCGCTTCGTCTGGAGGACGGGCATGTTCTCCTCCCGGACGGGCCGGGCCTCGGCGTCGAGCTCGATCGCAAGGCCGTCGAACGCTACCAGGTCTGCTGATTCCTCTAGGCGGCTCCCGAAAGCTCGTGCCAATCTCGTGTCACGAAGCAAAACAGGGCCAGGGGGACGGCATGGTCGACGGAATGGTCGGGGCAACACGTCGGGCGCTGGCGGCGGTCGCCGCCCTTGCTGCTTTCGGGCTGGGTGTCAGCGCCCAGGCCCAGCAGGTCGTCAAGATCGGGGCGGTCTACCCGCTCAGCGGCAACTCCGCGAGCACCGGCAACTACGCCAAGATGGCCTTCGAGATGGGGGCGGACATCATCAACAACGGCAACCCCGAGCTTGCCAAGGTGATGCCGCTGGCCAAGGGCGGGGGATTGCCGGGCCTCAAGGGCGCCAAGATCCAGATGGTGATCGCCGACAACCAGGGCACGCCGGCGGCGGGGCAGAACCAGACCCTGCGCCTGATCACCGAGGAGAAGGTCGCTGCCGTCATCTGCTGTTATCAGTCGGGCATCACGCTCACCGCATCGGCCGTCGCCGAACGCTACGGCATTCCCTTCCTCAATGCCGAGTCCGTCGCCGCCAACCTGACGGAGCGCGGCTTCAAGTGGTTCTTCCGCACCACACCGGTCGCGGCCGATTTCGCCAAGGCCTACTCGACCTTCCTGAACGAGCAGAAGGCGGCCGGCCGCAAGGTCGATTCGATCGCAATCGTCCACGAGAACACCGAGTACGGCAATTCGGTCTCCAGCGTGCTGGCCGACGCCTTCGCCAAGGCCAACCTCCCGGTCACCCAGAAGATCGCCTATTCGGCCAACTCGACCGACGTGCAGCCGCAGGTGCTGCAGCTCAAGGAGAAGAACCCCGACGTGGTGATCTTCATCTCCTACACGTCGGACGCCATCCTCTACGCCAAGACGATGAAGGAGCTGAACTGGAAGCCGGCCATCCTCATCGCCGACGACGGCGGCTTCAACGATCCGGCCTTCGTGAAGGCAATGGGCTCGGTCACCGAAGGCCTGATCAGCCGCTCGGTCTTCGCCTCGGGCAAGCCGGGCAGCGTTGCGGCCATCCTCGACGACCTCTACAAGAAGAAGACCGGCGGCGACGGTCTCGACGACGTCTCGGCGCGGGTGCTGCAGGCCTTCTTCGTGATGGCCGAGGCCATCAACAACGCGGGCTCGACCGATCCAGCGAAGATCCGCGACGCCTTGCGCGCCGTCGAGCTGAAGCCGGAGCAGCTCGTCGCGGGTTATGACGGCGTGAAGTTCGACGACAAGGGCCAGAACGTCCAGGCGTCGACCCTGATCACCCAGATGCGCAACGGCAACTACGTCTCGGTATGGCCGAAGGCGCGGGCCACCCACGAGCTCGTCCTGCCCTACAAGGGCTGGTGAACGGGGGCCGGCAGCCTAGGCCGCAGGCGGGAAAGGTCCCGCGATGTCGATGACCCTGGTGCAGGTCGTGGTGAGCGGCCTGCTGCTCGGCGCAGTCTATGCGCTCTTCTCGTCAGGCCTCACTTTGATCTGGGGCATGATGAATGTCGTGAACTTCGCGCACGGCGACTTCGTCATGCTGGGCATGTACACCGCCGTGATGATCTGGACGGCGCTGGGCGGCGGGCCCTGGGCCTCGGTGCCGGCCGCCGCCATGGTGATCGCGACCCTAGGCATCGCCAGCTACTTCCTGCTGGTTCGCCACATCATGCGCGGCCCCATGCTGGCGCAGATCCTGGGCACCTTCGGCCTGGCGCTGTTCCTGCGCTACGGCGCGCTCTGGACCTTCGGCGCCAACTTCAAGACCCTGCCGGACGATCTGGTTGGCCATTCCTTCATCCTCGCCGGCATTCGCTTCGAGGGCGCGCGCGTGCTGGCAGGCGTCGTCGGCCTGCTCGTCACCCTGCTGCTGCACCTGCTGCTGACGCGCACGGCGCTGGGCAGCCGCATGCTGGCCGTCTCCGAGGATGCGACGGCCGCCCAGCTCATGGGCATCCGGCCGCAGCGCATGCAGGCGCTGGCCTGGGGCATGGCCGGCGCCGCGACCGGCATCGCCGGCGCCCTGATCGCGACCTTCTTCTACACCTCGCCAACGGTGGGCGAGACCTTGGCCATCGTGGCCTTCGTCACCGTCTCGTTCGGCGGCTTCGGCAGCGTGCTGGGCGCGCTGGTCGCCGGCCTCGTCATCGGCGTCGTGGAATCGCTGTCGGCCTACCTGATCGGCCCCGTCTACAAGGACGTCATCGTCTACATCCTGTTCGTGGCCGTCCTCTGGTTCCGGCCGCAGGGCCTGATGGGCAAGGCGTGATGAGGAAGACATGACGCGCCGCCGCCTGATCCAGATCCTGCTGGTGGCCCTGGTGCTCGCCTATCCGCTGGTGGTCGCGGGCTCGCCGGTCTGGGCGCGGCTCGGTGCGCTGGTCCTGCTGGCGGCGATCGGCGCGTCGGCGTGGAACATCGTGGGCGGCTATGCCGGCCAGGTCTCGGTCGGCCATTCCGTCTTCTTCGGTATCGGTGCCTATTCGGCGGTCGTGACCTATACGCAGCTCGGCCTGCCGCCGATCGCCGGCGCGCCGATCGGCATGGCGCTGAGCGTTTTGGTCGCCGCCGTGATCGGCGTGCCGACGCTCAAGCTCTCGGGCCACTATTTCAGCATGGCGACCATCGCCGTCGCCGAGCTGGTGCGGGTGCTGAGTTCGACATCGGAGTTCCTGGGCGGCGCGCAGGGGCTGGGCGGCCCGCCGGTGCCGCGCAGCGTGCTCGATCTCTCCTTCATCTCGGCGACGCCCTACTACTACATCTTCCTCGCCGTCCTGGCGGGGCTGCTCTGGCTGACGCACGCCATCGAGCATGGGCGCATGGGCTTCTATCTCCGCGCCATCAAGGACAGCGAGCGGGCGGCCCGCTCGCTCGGCGTCGCGGCCGGTCGCTACAAGCTCTACGCCTACATGCTGAGTGCGGCCTTCACCGCGCTCGCCGGCTCGCTCTACCTCACCATGTTCGGCTTCGTGGACCCCGAGTCGGGCTTCGGGATCCTGATCTCGGTCAAGATGGTGGTGATGGCGGCGCTGGGCGGCGCCGGCCAGCTCTTCGGCCCGCTGGTCGGCGCGCTGATCCTGGTGCCGCTCGAGGAGCTGTCGAACAGCTATCTCGGCGGCCAGGGTGCCGGCCTCACCTTCGTGGTCTACGGTGCCATCATCCTGATCATTGCGCGCTTCCTGCCGAGCGGCCTGCTGTCGCTGCTCGAGCGGCGCCGGTCGGCTGCATCCCGTGCAGCGAAAACGGTGGACGGCCATGCTGATTGAGGCGCGCCGCATCACCAAGGCCTTCGGCGCCTTCAAGGCGGTCGACGACGCCTCGGTCACGGTCGAGGAAGGCGATATCCTGGGCCTGATCGGCCCCAACGGCGCCGGCAAGTCGACCTTCTTCAATTGCCTGACCGGGGACCTGCCATCGACTTCGGGCAGCGTCCATTTCGCCGGTGTCGACGTGACCCGCGAACCGCCGGAGGCCCGCGCGCGCTTAGGGCTGGCGCGCAGCTTCCAGGTGCCGCTGACCTTCGAATCGATGACGGTGCTCGACAATGTGATGATCGGGGCGCTGCTGCGCCATCCGCAGGCCCGCGACGCGCGCGCCAAGGCACGCGAGGTGCTGGATCGGGTCGGGCTCGGCCTGTTCGCCGAGGCGCCCGCACGCAGCCTGGGCACGCCGGGACGCAAGCGCCTGGAAATCGCCCGCGCGCTCGCCTCGGAGCCCAAGGCCCTGCTGCTCGACGAAGCGATGGCCGGCTTGACGCCGACCGAGGTGCGCGAAGCCATCGAGCTGGTGCGGCGCATCCATGGCGGCGGCATCACCATCGTGATCGTCGAACACATCATGGAAGTGATCGTCTCGCTCACCCGGCGCGTGGTCGTGTTCCATCAGGGCCGCGAGATCGCGCGCGGCACGCCGCGCGAGGTGACCAGCGATCCCGTGGTGATCGAGGCCTATCTCGGCCGGCGCAAGGTGCGGCACGCATGACCGACCCGCTGCTCCGGATCGACCATCTCGAAGTGCGCTACGGCGACTTGATCGGTGTGGCCGACGTGTCGCTCGAAGTGCCGCAGGGTGCGGTGGTGGCGCTGCTGGGCTCCAACGGGGCGGGCAAGACCACGACGCTCAACGCCATTGCCGGCATCGTGCCGGTCGCCAAGGGCGAGGTCCGCTTCGCCGGCGAGAACATCGCCGGCCAGCCGGCCTATGCGATCGTGCGCAAGGGTCTGGCGCTGTCGCCGGAGGGCTGGCGGCTTTTCACGCAGCAGAGCGTCGAGAACAATCTCCTGCTCGGGGCCACGCCGCTTGGCGACCGCAAGCGCATCCCCGACCTGCTCGAGCGCGTCTATGCGGTCTTTCCGCGGCTCAAGGAACGGCGCCTGCAGCAGGCCGGCACCATGTCGGGCGGCGAGCGGCAGATGCTGGCGGTGGGGCGGGCCTTGATGAGCGCGCCGCGCCTGCTGCTGCTCGACGAGCCGAGCCTCGGCCTGGCGCCCGCCATCGTCGACACCATGTACGACAGCTTTGCGGCCCTGCACAAAGCCGGCCAGACCATCCTGCTCGCCGAGCAGTCGGTCGACCTCGCCCTGGAAGCCGCCGACCACGCCTATGTGCTGCAGGTCGGCCGCACCGTTTTGGAGGGCCCGGCCAAGGCGATGCTCGACAATCCCGACGTCCAGCGCATCTATCTCGGCGTCGAGTGAGCCGCCTCAGCGCAAGGTCGGATCCAGGCGATCGCGCAGCCAGTCGCCCAGCAGGCTGATCGAGAGCGTCGTCACCACGATGGCGCTGGCCGGTGCCAGCATGATCCACGGCGCGCGGGTGATGTACTCGCGGCCGTAGCCCACCATGTTGCCGAGCGAGGTGAGCGGTGGCTGGACGCCGAGCCCGAGGAAGGAGAGGCCGCTTTCCAGCAGGATGATCTCGGGAAAGGTGAGCGTCATGGAGACGATCAGGGTCGAGGCGATGTTGGGCAGGATGTGCAGGCCGTAGATCCGGCCCGGTCCGGCGCCGAGCTGGCGGACGGCAGCGGCATAGCCCTGCTCGTTGGCCGCAAGGGTGAGGCCGCGGGCGATGCGGGCGTAGCGTTCCCAGGAATGGAAACCCATCAGCGCAATGAACAGCACCAGGTTGTTGCCGAAGAAGGCGAGCACCGAGAGCGCGATGATCATGAAGGGCATGCTGGCCTGGAAGTCGATCGCCATCAGCACGACCTGCTCGACCTTGCCGCGGAAATGGGCTGCCAGGAATCCCAAGGCCGTGCCGAGACTGGCGGCGATGAGGGTGCCGAACAGGGCGATCAGCAGGCTGAGGCGAACCGATACGATCAGGCGCGAGAGGACGTCGCGGCCCAGTTCATCGGTGCCCAGCGGATGGGCGAAGCTGCCGCCCATCAGCAGCGGCGGCGACAGGCGCGCCTTGAGGTCGAGCGCCGTGAAGGAATAGGGCGTCAGGAAATCGGCGCCCAGTGCCACGACGATCATCAGCCCGAGCCATGCCAGCGACAGCCAGACGCCGAACGGCAGCTGGGGCAGGCGGCGGCGCACGATCGCGGCGGCGGTGGGGGCTTGCTCTGCAATGGCCATGACGATCCTCAATAACGGGCCTCAGTGCGCCGCAGCGGCGCGGACGCGCGGATCGAGCCAGCCATAGGCGAGGTCGACGGTGAGATTGGCGAGCACCATCCAGGTCGCGATCACCATCAGGATGGCCTGCACCACGGACAGGTCGCGGTTGGCGACCGCCGAGACCAGCAGCCGGCCGATGCCCGGCCAGGCGAAGACGCTTTCGACCACCACGGCGCCGGCCACCAGGCTGCCCACCATGAAACCCACGATGGTGACTGTCGGGATGGCGGCGTTGGGCAGCGCATGGCGGGCCACCACGTCGCGCCAGGTCACGCCCTTGGCCGAGGCGGCTCGGATATAGGGCTGCCCCAGCACTTCCAGCATGGCCGAGCGCGTGAAGCGCGCCATGATGGCCGCACCGCCGGTCCCCAGGGTGATGATCGGCAGGATGGCGTAGGCGAGCGAGCCGCTGCCGCTCGCCGGCAGCCAGCCGAGCTGCACGGCGAAGACCAGCACCAGCAGCAGGGCCAGCACGAAGCTCGGCATGGTGAAGCCCGCCACCGAGGCCGCCATCGTCAGCCGGTCGGCCATCGAATTGCGATGAAGGGCGGCATAGATGCCGGCGGGAATGCCGAGCCCGAGCTTCAGCGCCAGCGCCGGAAGTGTGATGGCGAGCGTTGCCGGGACGCGTTCCATGACGAGTTCGATGGCGGGACGGCCATCGCGCATCGACTTGCCGAAGTCGCCAGTGAAGGCATGCGCGACGTAGGAAAGGTACTGGTCCCAGATCGGTCGGTTGAGGCCCCAGGCCTCGCGGAAGGCCGCGATCGCCTCAGGCGGTGCATCGACCGACATGATGAGCAGCGCCGGATCGCCGGAGAGGCGCAGCACCACGAAGGCGAAGGTCATCACGAACAGAATGGTGAGGCCTGCACGCAGCAGGCGCGAGATGGCGAAGGTCAGCATCAGGCGGCAGCTTGGAGGGCGGGTTCATGGACGCGATGGCAGGCGGCCAGCCGGCCGTTCGCCATCGGTTGCAGGGAGGGTGTCTCGGCGCGGCACTGCGCGGTGGCGAACGGGCAGCGTGTATGAAAGGCGCAGCCCTGTGGCACGTCGACCGGGTTCGGCGGATCGCCTTGCAACAGCATTTGTTCCCGCCGCGGCCCGATCGTCGGGATCGCCGAGACGAGCGCACGCGTATAAGGATGCGCCGGGTTGGCGAACAGGCTTTCGGCTTCGCCCTGCTCGACGATGCGGCCGAGATACATCACCGCCACGTCGTGGCTCACCTGGCGCACGACCTTGAGGTCGTGGCTGATGAAGAGATAGGCGATGCCGAGCTGTTCCTGCAGGTCGAGCAGCAGGTTCACGACCTGCGCCTGGATCGAGACGTCGAGCGCCGAGATCGGCTCGTCGCAGACCAGGAGATCGGGGCTGGTCATCAGGGCGCGCGCCAGAACCACGCGCTGGCGCTGACCGCCCGACAGTTCGTGCGGATAGCGGTCGTACTGGTGGCGCTGCAGGCCGACATTGTTCATGGCCGCGAGCGCCCGCTCGCGTCGTTCCGCCGGCGTCGCCTGTTCGTGGATGGCGAGCGGCTCTTCGATCTGGCGGCCGACCGGCAGCCGGCGATCGAGCGCGCCCAGCGGGTCCTGATAGACCATCTGGATGCGCCGCCGCAGCGACCGCCAGGCCGGGGTGGCGACCGCCGGCAGCGGGTCGCCGCGATAGCGGACCGTGCCGGCGCTCGGCGGGACGAGGCCGAGCACCAGCTTGCCGGTCGTCGACTTGCCGCAGCCCGATTCGCCGACCAGGCCCAGGGTGCGGCCCGGTGCCAGCGACAGCGACACGCCGTCGACGGCGCGCAGCACCTTCTTTGCGGCAAACGGCCCGCTGCCGCTGCGAACCTGGTAGTGACGGCGAAGATCGGTCGCTTCGAGAAGAGCGTTCATTCTGCCGCCTGCAAAGCCTGCGGCGACGACCAGACCGAGGTGCCGAGCTCGACCTGGCGATGGCAGGCCGTGACGTGGCGGAAGCCGACGCTGCGCGCCGGTGGCGGGACGCTGTTGCAGCGCGCCTCGGCCACGGGACAGCGCGGCGCGAAGCGGCAACCTGCCGGCAGGTTCCAGGGCTCGGGAACGGTGCCTGGGATCGCCGTGAGGCGCCGCCGCGGCCCGGTCAGGGCGGGCAGGGCGGCCAGCAGGCCTTGCGTGTAGGGATGGCGCGCGGCGCCGAACAGGTCGGTACCCGGCGCTTCCTCGACCAGGCGGCCGGCATACATGACGGCAACGCGGTCGACATTCTCGGCCACCACGCCGAGATCGTGGCTGATCAGCACCAGCGCCATGCCGGTATCCTGCCGGATGCCGCGCAGCAGGGTGAGGATCTGCGCCTGGATGGTGGCGTCGAGCGCCGTCGTCGGCTCGTCGGCGACCAGCAGGTCGGGCTGGCCGGCCAGCGCCATCGCGATCATCACGCGCTGGTTCAGGCCGCCGGACAGAAGGTGCGGGTAGTCCTGCAGCCGGCGGCGCGCGTCGGCGATGCCGACCTGATCGAGCAGGCGCAGCGCCTCGGCCTCGGCCGACTTTCCCGCGAGGCCGCGATGCAGCCGCAGCGCCTCGACGAGCTGCCAGCCGATACGGTGCACCGGGTTCAGGCAGCTCGACGGATCCTGGAAGATCATGGCGATGCGTTTGCCGCGCACCTGCTCGAGGGTGCGGGCCGAGGTCCCGATCAGCTCCTGGCTCTCGAGCCGCACCGACCCCGTCACGCGTGCCTTTGTCGGCAGCAGGCCGAGCGCCGCCAGCCAGGTCACGCTCTTGCCCGAGCCCGACTCGCCCACGATGCCCAGCGCCTCACCAGGCGCGATCGCGAGGTCGACACCGTCGACGGCGCGCGAGAAGCGGCCGTCCGTCCCGAAGTCGACGGTGAGGCCGCGCAGGGCGAGCAAAGGAGCGCTCATCACCCGGCCCCTAGTTGCTGGCGAAGTTGCTGCTGCGGAACTCCATGGCGAAGGACGGCGAGGCCTTCCACTTGATGTCCCGGCGCTTGGCCGTGAAGGTCGCGTTCTGGTGGAGCACGGTATAGGCCGGGTCTTCGCGCTCGCAGATCTCGAGCATGCGCTTGAACATCGCTTTGCGCTTCTGCATGTCGGTTTCGGTTTCCAGCGCCGCCGAGAGCTTGTTCATCTCCTCGTTGGTCCATTCGCCGACCTGCTGCTGCTGGCCTTGCGGGCCGTGCTGGGCGACGATCGAGGAGATCGGATCGTTGTAGCCGGCGCTGTTCGACCAGTCGCGCACGGCGCGCGGGCTGTTGACGTCGAAGATCTGCTGCCAGTTCTCCTTCATCTCGATCTGCACGTTGAGGCCGGCCTGGCGCCACATCTCGACCAGCACCTGCGCCGTCGCGACCTGGTTGGTGTAGTAGTTGTTGAGCAGCCGGTAGGGGATCGGGTCGCCCTTGTAGTTGGCCTCCTTCAGCAGCGCCTTGGCCTTGGCGAGGTCGTAGGCCGGCACCGTCCAGTTCTCGACGAACATCGGGCCGTAGAATTCCCACTGCAGGCCGGCCGGCACGCGGGTGCGGCCCGACCACAGCGCTTCGACGATCGCCTGGCGGTCGATCGAATGGGTGAAGGCCTGGCGGATGCGCGGATCGGCGAGCCGCGGATGGTTCTTGTCGAACACGGTCAGGCGGTGATTGACGATGGTGCTGCCCAGGACCTCGAACTTGGGGTTCTTCTCGATGCCGGGGATCTGGTCGGGCGGCACGTCGCAGATGAAGTCGAACTGGCCGGCCAACAGGCCGTTGATGCGGGTCGCCACTTCGGGAACCACCATCATGCGCACGCTCTTCAGCGGCGGGCGGCCGCCCCAATAGTCGTCGTGCGCGTCCATCACCAGCACCTGGTCGGGCTGGAATTCGCGCACCTTGTAGGGGCCGGTCGAGACGGGCGCGCGCGCCCAGTCGAGCCAGCTCTTGGCTTCCTCGTAGGCGCGGCGGGAGATGATGTCGCTGCCCAGGCGCCCGATGCGGCCCTCCAGGGTGACGTCGGGCGTGCGGTTGGTGAAGCGCACCGTGTATTTGTCGACGGCCTCGACCTTCTCCAGCGCCGGGAACAGCCGCTTGGCGACGGCCGGCACTTCCGGCGGCAGGTTCTTGCCCTGGACGGCGTCGCGGATCAGCACGGACGTGAACAAGGTCTTGGTCGAGGCGATGTCGTAGTCGGGGCCGAACATGCGGTCGCGGCTGAAGGTGAAGACCACATCGTCGGCCGTGAGCTCGTCGCCGTTGTGGAACTTCACGCCCTTGCGCAGGCTGAACTCCACCGTGCGCTCGTCGAGCCGCTTCCAGCTTTCTGCGAGGCCCGGCACCGGCTCCAGCTTGCCGAGCAGGTTCGGCATGATCAGCGTCTCGAACAGGAACGAGAAGGCGCGCTGGCCGACATTCGACTGCTCGCGCAGCGGTTCCAGGGCGGCGCTGTTGGCGATCTGCTGCACGGCAATGGTGATGCTGGGCCGCTGGTCGGCCTGGCCGATGGCGACGCGAGGCAGGACGAAGCCGGTGGCGGCGAGACCCGAAGCGGCAATCAACCGCCGACGGCGCAGGAACATGACGCAAACTCCTCCGATGAGGAGCGGACGCTAGGACGTTTCAGTGACGGCGCGGTTTCGGATCAGTGACGCTTTGCTTGTGCGGTGCGGCAGACCATCCACACCACTGAGGAAATCGCCGATAAAAAGTGTTAGATTCCACACGGAGGTGGGGTGTCATGTGTTGTAACCGTTCGGGGGACTACTGAAGATGCCCATTGCCAATCGTCTCTATGCCGAATTTCTGGGAACCGCCTGGCTGGTGCTGGGCGGATGCGGCAGCGCGGTCCTGGCCGCAGCCTTTCCGCAACTCGGGATCGGCTTCGTCGGCGTCGCGCTCGCCTTCGGCCTCACCGTCCTCACCATGGTCTATGCCGTGGGCGGCGTGTCGGGCGGCCACTTCAATCCCGCCGTAACGGTCGGGCTCGCTGCCGGGGGACGCTTCCCCTGGAGTGAGGTCATCCAGTACGTGATCGCCCAGGTGCTCGGCGGCATCGCCGGCGCGGCGATCCTCTATGTCGTCGCAACCGGCAAGGCCGGCGCCGAGATCGGCAGCTTCGCGACCAACGGCTACGGTGACCATTCGCCCGGCAAGTACGGCATGACCTCCGCCCTGGTGATCGAGATCGTGCTCACCTTCGGCTTCGTGACGGTGATCCTCGGCGCCACCGACAAGAAGGCGCACCCGGCCGCGGCGGGTCTTGCGATCGGCCTTGCGCTGACCCTGATCCACCTGATCAGCATCCCTGTCACCAACACCTCGGTGAATCCGGCGCGCAGCACGGCACCGGCGCTGTTCGTCGGCGGTGCGGCGCTTTCGCAGCTTTGGCTGTTCTGGGTCGCGCCGATCGTCGGCGGCCTGATCGCCGGTTTCGCCTACGGACTGCTCGGTCGCAGGGACTGACGCCGCCGGCCTGCCCCTGTAGAGTGCGGGCGGGATCGGAGGAACCGAGCGATGAAGATGAAGATACTGGCCGCTCTCGCCTTTGTGGGAGCGGTTCCGATGGCGGCGTCGGCGCAGGATGCGGACGTGAAGTTCTGGCTGAAGGCCGATCCGCGCAACATTCAGGGCTGCATCTCGGCCGATCCGTCCTTCACGCGGGAACACACGTTTCTCATGGTGAACGGCCAGGCCGAGATCAAGTCGGCCGGCGGCATCAATCTGAAGCTGAAGCAGCGGGCGAATGGCGTCTATACCGGCGACTTCGACCTCGGCCGAATGAACCTTGATATCGTGGCCAATGTCGCCTCCCAGCCGAAGATGCTGACCGTGTCGTCGCGGAATCTCGGCTGCAAATGGTCCGCCGTGAGAGAGTAGCCCGATCGGGCGCTGCTTTCCGTTTCGTATGAGATGAAGTCGATCCGTCGTTCGGTCCCGTTCAGCATCACCATCCTGACTTTGATGGCGCTGATCGTGGTGCCGCTTGCCTGGGCATTGCTATGGCTCGGCTGGCGGTCGGTTGGCTCGCTGGAGCAGCGCAACGCTGACCAGCGTGTGATGGCGCTCGAAGCGGCCGTCGAGCGTTTCCTGACGGAAGGGCTTCGGGTCGTCGTTTCGGTCGGCCAGACACTGGCCGATGGGCCGAGCTTCAACGCCACCGACAACCCGCTGATCGACGAGGAGCGCCGGCGGCAGCTGATCGCCATGCTTTCGCGCCATGAGGCGGTGCAGGCCGGCTTCGTCGGCTACGACGACGGCAACTTCATCTATGCCGGCCGGTTGGGGTCCTTCTCGATCGCCCAGCGCCTCGAGTTCGATGCCCCCGACGGCGAATCGATCATCGTGCGGATCATCACCGACGGCCGGGAGAGCTGGTGGTTCTATGCGCCGGACGGCAGCCACGGTCCGGCACAATCGCGCCTGACGGATTTCGATCCGCGCACCCGCCCCTGGTACATCGACGCGATGAAGGCGCAACAGGCGATCCTGACCGATCCCTATCGCTTCGCCCAGACCAGCGACATCGGCATATCGGCCGGTATTCCGCTGCACAACGGCCACGGCGTCGTGGGCTTCGATTTCACCTTGTCGACCCTGTCGCAGCTCCTGACCTCCTACAAGATCACCGGCAATTCGGTGATCATGATCGGGACCGGCCAGGGCTCGGTCGAGATCCAATCCGAACCCTGCGCCCCCCAGTCGCCGGACTGCCTGCCCGGCGATAGCGCCGTGCGCGAGAAGCTGCGCCAGTCGAGCCGTGATGCGATGGCGACCGGCGACCGGATCGATCGCGTGACCGAGATCGCCGGTCGCAGCTATCGCGTCATCTCCCATCGCATGCGGGAAACGCTCGGCCAACGTTTCGTCATCGCGGTGGCCGTGCCGATCACCGAGCTGGCCGCCGATTCGCGAACCCTGCTGGAACGGGCGGCCCTCGCGGCAGGTGTTGCGGTTCTGCTGGCGATCCTGGCGGCCCTTGTCGCCTCGCTGCTGGTCTCGCGGTCGATTGCGCGAATTGCCGCCAAGACCGAGCAGATCCGCCAGCTCGACTTCTCCGACAGCGCGTCGGTCAGCAGCCGCATCACCGAGATCGTGCGCCTGTCCGATGCGGTCGAGCGCATGCGCGAAGGCCTGGAGATCTTCGGCCGCTACGTGTCGAAGGATCTGGTTCACCAGATCATGCGGTCGCCCGCAACGTCCGGTGTCGGCGGCACGCGCCGCGAAGTCACCGTGATGTTCACCGACATCGAAGGCTTCTCGCGGATCAGCGAGACGATGGAGCCGGAGCTCCTGACCAGCCGCCTGTCGCGCTACTTCGAGGCGTTGGGCTCGGCGATCTCCGCCAACCACGGCATGATCGACAAGTATATCGGCGACAGCATCATGGCGTTCTGGAACGCACCCGAGCCCGATCCCGACCATGTCGCCAACGCCTGCCGCGGGGCGTTGCAGGCGGCGGCGGCGGGCCGCGCTCTGTCGGAGAAGTGGCGCCAGCTCGGTCGTCCGGGATTTCGCACCCGTTTCGGTCTGCATACCGGGCTGGCCATCGTCGGCAATGTCGGGGCCCGCGAACGCATCAACTACACCCTGGTCGGCCAGGTCGCCAATCAGGCCTCGCGCCTCGAGGGCATGAACAAGGTGTACGGCACCGAGATCCTGGCGAGCGGCGAGGTCGCCCAGGCGACCGCCGGCCTGTTCGTGTGGCGCCACATCGACCGGGTGGTCGCCGTCGGCACGACCGAAGCGCACGACATCTATCAGCCGCTGGGCGAGGCCGCCGGCCTTCCCGGACACCGGGACTTCCTCGCGACATGGGAAAAGGCGCGCGAGGCCTATGTCGCGGGGCGCTTCGAGGAGGCGCTTGCGGGGTTCCGGGCGGCTGCGCAGCAGTGGCCGGCCGATACGGCCTGCGGCGTCTTCATCCGGCGCTGTGAGGCGTTCCTGCGCGACGGTACGCCGGCCGGGTGGGACGGCACCTGGCACATGGACAGGAAGTAGGCGCGGTCAGATATTTCTAGAAGCGAACGGTCACGCCCATGGTGATGAACTGGGTCGTGACGTCGTCGAAGGTCGTGCCGACCAGCAGGTCGAAGTCGAACCGGCCGTTGTTGGGCGTATAGCGTATGCCGAGCTGGTTGCCGGTCAGACCCGGCCTGCGGCCAAAGACTTCCAGCATGAGCGAGAAGTCGTTGCCCATGTCGATTTCCATCTGACCGCCCCAGAAGAAGGCGTTGGGGGCGTCGCTGTCGAGGTAGCTCCAGCCGGCATTGAGGTTGATCCGCAGGCTCTTGCCGACGGGAATCGTCATCAGGCCGATCACCGATCCCAGGTTCAGCTTGCCGGTGGTGCTGTTGACCGCGGCATTGAAACCCAGCCCGAATCCGACGCCGTTGGTGTCGCTCTGGATGGTGGTCTTGACCTGAAGGCCCAGCAGCGGCGCGGCGATGGTCTGGTCCCAGTAGTGCTGATAGGGGACGCCGATTTCCAGCCAGGGAACTCGTTCCAGGGTGCAGGCCGGTTCGACGTTGGCATAGCCGTCACCCGGAACGAACCGCGTCACCCAGCTTTCGATATGGCAGGTGCCCGGCGTCTCGACCTCCGAGTCGTCGACGATATGGGCACCGCCGGCCGTCCAGCCGGGCGACGATGCGAACAGCAGAGCGACGACGAGCAAGATCCCGGCGACGGTGTCGGAGACATGTCTTCTCATGCCTGCGACTATCGTCGGCCATTATTTCGTCCCGGTGTCTGCAGCGTTTGTTTTCATGTTCCTCTCCCCCCTTGGGGGAGAGGTTAGGTGAGGGGGCGACCGCGACCGCACGCTGCTGTGATCTGCGTCCCTCACTTCCCCCTCACCCGTCCTCTCCCCCAAGGGGGAGAGGAGAATGAAGAGAAGAAAGACCCGTTCTCAAAACCTCGCCGACAGGCGGCCGCTGAAGACATGCACGGGGCCGCGCACGGTGTTGTAGGCGGGGTTGACGAGGAGCTGGTAGTCGGCGGTCGCCGTCAGTCCTTTGGCGATCTGGAAGGCGTAGTAGGCTTCGACCACGCCTTCGGAGCCGTAGCTGAGGTTGCCGTCGCCCACCAGGACGCCCAGCCCGCCGGCCTGCAGGAACGTGCTGTGGTCGCGGGAGATCGAGTTCAGCGCTCCGGCAATGCCGACACGGTCCTGCTCGCGGCCCCAGCGTGTTCCCTTGATCGACAGGCCGAGCGACAGGCTGGTGTCGATGTCGGTGAAGGCCATGATTTCCGAGGCGCCGTTGTTCCAGCTGAAGCGGCCGAACAGGCCGATATCGTCTGTGAGCTCCTGCTCGAGGTTGAGGTAGAGGCCGTACTTGATGCGGCCGCGCCGCGTCTGGGCGATCGTTTCGTCGGCCGTGACGCCGTAGGCGGCGGCCAGTGCCACGGCCTCGGTGTAGGACCCGGAGAAGGCACTGTTCATCCAGGTGCCGAGGCGCACCGCGCCGGGACGGTCGAACGGCCGATAGCGCAGCTCGAGCTCGCCGACATAGCCGCCGCGCGAGAACAGCGCGAGGTCGAAGATGTTGGCGTTCGGCTCGTTGCCCACCAGGAAATAACCGGCCCGCACTGCCCAGCTCGGGCGGTTGAGCTCGGCCATGAAGCCCCAGGTGAGGCCCAGCCGATCGGCCGGATAGTCGAAGGCGCCGGCCGCCCAGATCGACCAGTTGAGGAAGTCCGACCGTGGATCCTCGGCATAGCTGTTGCCGTCGAAGACGTCCTTCACCGAGAACTTGCCGATCTGCAGGGTGATCCGCGACACGTCGCGTTCGCCCGAGAGCTGGCCGTACTCGCCCTCGACCTTCTCGCGTTCGCCGCCGAGGCCGATCTCCTGGCGCAGGAACAGGCGCGACGTGTTGTAGCGCGGGTAGGGGAAGTTCGACTTCTGCGCCTCGCCGTTGGGATAGCCGCCGGCGCCGGTCGTGTTGGCGACGCCGAAGCCCTGCAGCAATTCGGGATTGTAGTAGAGCTCGGCACCCTTCCAGAGCCGCACGCCCAGGAAGGCCGATGCCGTCCAGGTCTCGCGGCTCTGTCCTTCGGGCGGCAGGCTGTTGGCGCCGGAGTAGGGCGCGCTGAAGGGCGGGTAGCCCTGGTAGATGAAGGTCGTCTGGCCGTGGATCTCCCAGGATCCGAAACCGCGATCGGGCTTTTCGTCCTGGGCGCTCTCCTTAGCGCCGAACTTGTAGTTCAGGCCGAGGCGAAGACGATGCAGGTCGTAGAGAGAATCGTAGCGCGCCGGCGTGTTGAAGGTGAAACCGTTGAGCGGCAGGCTGGTGTAGAGATACTCCGCGCGCGCCGACCAGCTCGAATCGAGTTGATAGTCGACGCCGGCGCCCACCACCCAGCCGGCCCGGACATTGCCGGGGCTCGTGTCCTGGTCGCCGGTGGTGAGGTCGGTGCGGCTCGACCGCACGCTCGCCCAGGCGATGCCGCCGGTCAGGAAGGGCGTCCAGCGGCCGAAATCGTAGCCGACGCGGCCGCGCAGGCTGGCGAGATATTCGAGCTGCTGGTTGGCCGTCCCCGCCTCGGTCGCCCGGTAGGACAGGACCTGCGCCAAGTCCTCGGCGCCGGCGAAGGACATGTCGAGCTCGACGCCCAGCATCAGGCGGGACGCAAAATGGTGCTCGTAACCGACCTGCACGCCGCCGAAGAACGCACCGTAGGGCGTCGTACCGCCAGCCGTCGCGACGCCGATCGGGTCGGCGAAGGTCGCCGTCGCATTGCCGAACAGGTAGCCGACATGGCCGCCGACATAGAAGCCCGACGCCGGTGAAGCCGGCTCTTCTGCAAGCGCGGGCAACGCCCCCAAAGCCGTCGCCGCGGCCGCGACGCGGCCGAGGATCCTGCGTGCTGCTCTTGCTCTATTCTTCATTCCTAGGCCCACATCATGCCCCGTGCCGTTCGGTTCCGCATCTTTGGTTTGCGACCCATCTTCGTCGGACGGCGTTACGCTCCCGTGTAACGCCCCGGAAATACGGTCGGGCCTGAGACGCACGACATTACCGCTCTGCTCGGGCAAGTATTCCCAGGAGCAGGCCAGGCGGCCATCGGGAGCCCGCCGCCAGCGGCAGACGAGCTGGGGGCGAGCCGTTGTTTCGGCGCGGCGGGTCGAGTTGACGGTGCCCGGAAAGGTAGCCGGGCGGATCTTGCGGACGATGGTCATCCGCGCCTCCTTCAGTCTGATCGGTTGCACCGACCGGGAGGGGCACGGATCAGGGAGAGGTCAGGTCAGGCCGACCCTCGAGGACCCGCGGCCGCCGCTCGTGCCGGCGTCGACGTCGAAAACAGTCGAGCGACGACTGTGTCCTTCCGTCGAGTTGTCGCTAGATCGCGGGTTCATCGGGACCTTGGCTTCGGGGATGGATCGGCCACAAGCTGCCCGTAATTGGACAGTGCGCGCCGACGGGGCGTATATACCCCCCTCCAGGATAGGATCAAGCACGAATGTCGACGACCATACGAGAAAAAGAAAAGAGAAAACTCCTGATGCGTGTGCGGCGCATCCGGGGCCAGCTCGATGCCGTCGAGCGGCGCCTGGAGGAAGATGCGAGCTGCTCGGCCATCCTGCAGCAGGCGACGGCATGTCGCGGCGCCCTCGACGGCTTCATCGCCGAAGTGATCGAGGACCATATTCTGGAGCATTTCGTCGACGGCACGTCGAAGCGCGACGGCGCCCGCGCGCAGGCGGCGGAAGAGCTGGTCGAGATCGTCCATTCCTATTTCAAGTGATGTCTTCGAGCGACGGGCGCTTGACCGAAGCTGAGGTCGAGGCGTATTGGGCGCTCGCGACACTACCGCCCGGAATTCAATTGGGGACTCGATGAACCCGCGATCTAGCAACACCTCGTCCGACTATCACAGTTGCTCTGCGACTGTGACGGCGGCCGGGATTCTTGCCCGGGAGATCGAGATCCCGAGAATGAGCCGGTCCTAGGCTTTTTCTCCGGTCGCGCCTCCCGGGTCGATACCAACGATCTGATGTGAAGGAGGCGCGGATGAAGGCAATCCGCAACATCCGTCCTCTACTAGAGCGCTGCATGGTGGCGAGCTCCGAGGGCGACAATGGCAAAGCGTAACGAACCAGCCGGGATTCCGGCGCCGCTCGGCGTGGCCAGCGCAGCGGGCGCGGCGCGGCTGTGGCCCAATTTCTACGATATCGCGATCTTCGTCCTGATCGCCGGTGTGTTCGCCGCCGTGGCCCACGGGGCGCGCGGCATGGTGGCGCCTGCGGCGTGGCTGGCCAGTGACCCGGTGACGCTCGATCCGGCCAACCTGCCCGACTATGCGTTGCGCACCACCTTGCGCATGTTCGCGGCCATTGCCGCCTCTCTTCTCTTCACTTTCGTGGTGGCGACACTGGCCGCCAAGAGCCGGCGGGCCGAGTTGGTGATCCTGCCGGCACTGGACATCCTGCAGTCGGTGCCGGTCCTGGGCTTTCTCACCTTCACGGTCGTCTTCTTCGTCGGGCTCTTTCCGCAAAGCCAGCTCGGCGCCGAATGCGCGGCGATCTTCGCCATCTTCACCAGCCAGGCCTGGAACATGGCCTTCAGCTTCTACCAGTCGCTGCGCACCGTGCCGCCCGACCTCGACGAGGCGTCGCGCCACTTCCGCCTGTCGCCCTGGCTGCGCTTCTGGCGCCTGGAAGTGCCGTTCGCGGCGCCTGGTCTGATCTGGAACACCATGATGTCGATGTCGGGCGGCTGGTTCTTCGTCGTCGCGTCCGAGGCCATCACGGTCGGCGATACGACCATCAAGCTGCCGGGCATCGGCTCGTGGCTGGCGCTCGCCATTGCCGAGCGCAACGTGCCGGCGGTGCTGATGGCGGTCGCCACGATGGGCGCGGTGATCCTGGCCTACGATCAGCTTCTATTCCGGCCGATCGTGGCCTGGGCGGACAAGTTCCGTTTCGAGCAGACGGCGGCACAGCAGCGGCCGCGCTCCTGGGTCTACAATCTGTGGCGGCGCGGCCGCCTGACCCAGCGCCTGACCATGTTGGCCAGTTCCCTCTATGCACGCCTCTATGCCGTCGTGCCGCGCCGTGCGCCGACGCCGCAGAGCGTGGCGCCGGTCAGTGCCGGAAGAGCGGCCGACATGGTGTGGCTGGCCGTGGTCCTCGTCCTGGTCGGCTGGGCCTTGTGGCGCATCACCCTTTTCGTCGACCAGACGCTGTCCTTCCACGATGTCGCAGAAGCCATCGGGCTTGGCTTCCTCACCTTGCTGCGCGTCGCCGTGCTGATCGCACTCGCCAGCCTGGTCTGGGTGCCGATCGGCGTCTGGATCGGCTTGCGTCCGGCGATCGCGACGCGCGTGCAGCCCGTGGCGCAGTTCCTCGCGGCCTTCCCGGCCAATGTGCTGTTCCCCATCGCCGTCGTGGCGATCGTGTCGTGGAAGCTCGATCCCGACATCTGGCTCAGCCCGCTCATGGTGCTGGGCACGCAATGGTACATCCTGTTCAACGTGATCGCCGGCGCCAGCGCCTTCCCCACCGACATGCGTGAGGTCGCGACGCTGTTCCGCCTGCGATCCTGGCAATGGTGGCGCAAGGTCATCATCCCGGGAATCCTACCCTACTACGTCACCGGCGCGCTGACCGCGTCGGGAGGGTCGTGGAACGCCAGCATCGTGGCCGAGGTCGCGAGCTGGGGCGACACCAGGCTCGAAGCGGCCGGGCTCGGCGCCTATATCGCACAGGCGACCGAGGCGGGCGATTTTCCGCGCGTCGTTCTCGGCATCGCCGTCATGTCGATCATGGTGGTCGCCTGCAATCGCCTGATCTGGCGGCCGCTCTATCGCCTCGCCGAGAAGCGCTTCCGGCTGAACTGAAGGAGACGACGATGGATACCAACCTGAACGCGCGCTCCTTGTCGCCGACCTCCTCGCCGCTGGTGGTCGTCGACGGCGTCCGCCAGCGCTACCCCAAGGGCAGCGGCGAGAGCCTGCTCGTCCTCGACGGCATCTCGCTGAAGCTCGGCACCAACGAGATCGTCTCGCTGCTTGGGCGCTCGGGCTGCGGCAAGTCCTCCTTGCTGCGCATCATTGCCGGTCTCCTGCCGGCCAGCGAAGGCAAGGTGTCGATCGCCGGCCGCCCTGTCGCGGGACCGGCGAACGATGTCGCCATGGTGTTCCAGACCTTCGCGCTCTTTCCCTGGCTCACGGTGCAGGAGAATGTCGAAATCGGCCTGGAGGCGCAGGGTATCGCACCGGCCGAGCGGCATCGGCGGGCGCTGGCGGCGATCGACCTGATCGGCCTCGACGGCTACGAGAGCGCCTATCCGAAGGAGCTGTCGGGCGGGATGCGACAGCGCGTCGGCCTGGCGCGGGCGCTGGTCGTTCATCCCAAGCTTCTGCTGATGGACGAGCCGTTCTCGGCCCTCGACGTGCTGACGGCGGAGACCCTGCGCACTGACCTGCTCGATCTGTGGGGCGAGGGGCGCATGCCGATTTCCTCGATCCTGCTGGTCACGCACAACATCGAGGAAGCGGTGCTGATGTCCGATCGCATCCTGGTCTTCTCGTCCAATCCGGGACGGCTGGTGGCGGAGATCCCGGTCACCTTGCCGCAGCCGCGCAACCGCCTCGATCCGACATTCCGCCAGCTCGTCGACGACATCTATGCGCTGATGACGGCGCGACCGGCAGGCAAGACGTCGGGGGCCTTCGCCGGCAGCGGCATCTCGATGCTGCTGCCGCATTTGTCGCCCAACCTGCTGGCGGGCTTCCTGGAGGCCGTGGCGGGTGAGCCGTATCGCGGCCGCGCCGATCTGCCGGCGCTCGCAGGAACCTTGCAGATGGAGATCGACGATCTCTTTCCGATCGCCGAGACCCTGCAGCTTCTGCGCCTCGCCGAGCTGGCCGAAGGCGACATCCGGCTGACCGAGGCCGGCCGCCGCTTCGTCGACCTGGATTCGGACGATCGCAAGCGGCTGTTCGCCCAGCATCTTCTCGCCTATGTACCGTTGGCCGGTCACATCAAGCGGGTGCTCGACGAACGCGGCGCCCATCGCGCTCCGGCCAGCCGCTTTCGCGACGAGCTGGAGGACCACATGTCCGAACAGTTCGCCGACCAGACCCTGCAGGCCGTCACCTCGTGGGGCCGCTACGCCGAAGCCTTCGCCTATGACGAAGCCACCGGCGTCTTCAGCCTCGATAATCCGGTCTGACGGGTTTCATCGGGTTCGCACTTTGCGCTCATGAGTCCTCTCCGCCGCGCAGCGGGGGAGAGGAAGGGACCCGTTGCACAGCAACGGGGAGGTGAGGTGGTGTGGATCACGGAGATGGTGTGCGGGTTGAGAAATCCCCCTCACCCAGCCTCTCCCCCAAAGCGGGGGAGAGGAGGATGACGAGAAGATTGAGTAGTTCTCCGCTGCACCATCTGACGCCCCCGACTGTCATCAAAACGCAACCTGTCCGAGACATTGGAGAGCGGGTGATGTCCTTCGATTTCCTGGTTCTGGGCGACTCCGCCCTGCGTCTCGCGCTCGCCCTGGTGCTGGGCTGCATCATCGGCTTTGAACGGCAATGGCATCAGAAGATGGCCGGCCTGCGCACCAATGCGCTGGTGGCGCTGGGGGCTTCGGGCTTCGTCGTCTTCTCCGGCCTGGTCGGGCAGGGCGATCCCACCCGCGTCGCCGCCCAGATCGTGACCGGCATCGGCTTCCTCGGCGCCGGTGTGATCCTGCGCGAGGGCATCAACGTGCATGGCCTCAATACCGCGGCGACGCTCTGGTGCTCGGCCATGGTCGGCACCCTGGCCGGCGCCGGGCACGGCGGCGCCAGCATTGTCGCGGCGACCTTCGTGATCGGCACCAACCTCTTCCTGCGGCCGCTGGTGCGGCGCATGAACGGCCTGCTCCTCACCTCGACGGATTCGGAGACCTACTACACCGTGGAGATCGCCTGTCGCGGCGCAGAGGAGGCGCATATGCGCTCGCTGCTGCTGCACGCTTTGTCGCAAGCCGGCCTCGGCCTCCGGCGTCTCGACAGCGAGGACATCCCCGATACGTCCAAGGTCACGGTGACGGCGCAGGCCGTGGCCGCCAAGCGCAACGATGCCGCCCTGGAGCAAGTCGTGGGACGGCTGAGCCTCGAGCCGCATGTCAGCGCGGCGACCTGGCAGATCGACCGCGCCATTCCGGAAGCCTGACGACTCAGGAAGCGTCGGCCGCCATCAGTGCGCGGACATGGGTGCTGACCGACTCGGCCAGCGCCGCGAGGTCGTAGCCGCCCTCCAGCACCGACACCAGGCGCCCCTGGGCATGGCGGTCGGCAATCGCCAGAAGCTCCTCGGTCAGCCAGACGAAGTCCTCGGTCTCGACGTCGAGTTGGGCCAGCGGATCGCGACGATGGGCGTCGAAGCCAGCCGAAACGATCACCAGCTCCGGGGCAAATCCGTCGAGGGCCGGCAGCAGGCGTTCGCCCCAGGCGGTGCGGAACTCCAGGCTGCCGGCGCCGGCCGCCAGCGGCACGTTCGCGACGTTGCCCGCGATTCCCCGATCGCGCACGAAACCGGTGCCGGGATAGAGCGGATACTGGTGGGTCGAGGCATAGAACAAGGTCGGTTCCAGCTCGACGATCGCCTGCGTTCCCTGCCCGTGATGGACGTCGAAGTCGATGATCGCCACGCGCTCCAGGCCGAATGCCGCCTGGGCGTGGCGCGCGCCGATGGCGACGTTGTTGAAGAGGCAGAAGCCGCCGGGAACGTCGGGGGTCGCATGGTGGCCGGGAGGCCTGACCGCGGCGAAAGCGTTGCGGGCGCGGCCCTCCAGAACGCCCGCGACGGCCGCCACCACCGCACCGGCGGCATGGCGGGCGGCGTTGGCGCTGCCGGCACTCATCACCGTATCGCCGTCGATATGGACCAGCTCGCCCGGCGGCGGCCGGATGTCCAGGATGGCGTCGACATACTCCCGCGGGTGAACACGCGTGAGTTGCTCGATCGTGGCCTCGGGCGCCACCAGGCGCCGCAGGCCGGCAAACTCCTCGTCGGCCAGCGCCGCGATGACGGCACGCAGCCGGTCCGGACGCTCGGGGTGGTAGTCCCCGGTGTCGTGTTCCAGGAAGGACGGATGGCTGATCAGCAGCGTCATGCCTCCTTCAGTAGCGCGTCGCCGCGTCCTTGGCCAAGGACTACCGTGCCGTCACGGATGACGGCAGGGCGCGCACCGTCACCGCCGCTCAGAACCGGAACGTGAAGTTTCCGCGAACGGACTGGTCCTGGGCACCCGCCGCGAACTGGCCGGTGTAGCCGATGCCGATACTGGCCCGCTCGGAGAGACGCACGTCGATGCCGAGCTCCAGCAGGGCCGCATCCTGGGCGATCGGCACACCCGCTGCAGTGAAGGGCGTGCCGCCGGCGAGCTGCAGGCTGGCCCACGGCGTGGTGTCGGTGAAGGCGTGCTGCCAGCCCACCGTGCCGCGCGCCTGGCCGGTCATGCCGGCGATGGTGAAGGCGCTGCCGGCCCGCAGGCCCACGGTCGTGGTGGTGACGTTGCTGGTGACGGCGCTGCTGGTAAGCGCCGCCGCCCCGCCGGTCTCGCTGAAGCCTTTGGTCGAGAGGCTCATCCAGGCGATGTTGGCGAAAGGCTCGAAGGAGGCCTGCCCGACCTCGAAGCGATAGCCCGCCTCGCCGAACAGCTGGAAGGTGCCGGCGCCGTAGGTGGCGCGGAGATTATCGGCGAAGCCCGGGAAGGCGACCGACCGGCTGGTCGAAAGGTTGTGCCAGGTATAGGCGAGGCCCGCCCGAAGCCCGATCGGTCCCCACTGGGCGCCGCCGTAGGCGCCGAGATGGACATTGTCGCTGCCGCCCGCGGATTGCCGGTCGGCGACGTTGAAATTGGTGTGGCTGTAGCCGCCGAACAGGCCGAGCCGCGCCACCTCGAACAGGGGCGCATCGACGCCCACCAGCATGCCACCGGTCGAGCGCGAGAGCCCGGCGGCGTTGCCGTTAGTGGACGTGTAGCCCCAGGAGCCGAAGCCCTGGGCCCAGGCCGTGATGCCCGTCCCTGGATCGGCCTGACAGGCTTCCGTGCCGCAAGCCTCGTCGACACTGACCACTTGCGCCGTCGATGCTGAGCTGATGTTGCCGCCGAAAGCGGAGCGCAAGCGGCTCAAGGCACCGTCGCGCACCAGGCGGCTGTCTTCGTACAAGGCCGTCTTGGCCGAGGCATGGACCTCGCCCGAGAGCTGGTTGAAGGCCGCCTGGGCCGTCGGCGCATCCATCTGCACCACGGCGTTCCAGATCGGGTTGCCCTGGCCCAGCGATTCCGTACCGGCGCCAGCCTGGCGCTGGTTGAAGGTGCCGCCGATCGAGGGAAAGCTCACCGTGTTGCGCGTCAGGGTGAGATAGACGTTGTCGGGATCGTAGCTGAGGCTCGGCGCCAGAAAGGCGAGGTTGGAGCTGACGCCGCCGAAAGTGCCGGTGCGCCCGCCCGCCGCCGTCAGGATGGTGTAGGTGGTGTTGGGCTGGTAGCTGCCCTGGCCCGCCAGCACCTGGACGCTGCCGCCGTTGATCGTGGCGGTGCCGGCCGCGACGATCTTGTCGGACTGGCCATTGGCGTTGACCTCGACCTGGTAGATCGAGCCCGCCTGAAAGGTGATGTTGCCCACAGCCAAGGTGCCGATCGAGTTGCCGGGGGCGACTGTGCCGGCGACGGCGACATTGCTTACCGTGCCGCTGCCCTGCAACTGGCCGCCGGGCAGTACCGTCACCGTGCCGCCCA
>Ga0209933_1001191_pt1 | contig 28001 bp, 26 predicted proteins | sample ThiBiot_300_biof_FD_183944 | JGI IMG/M metagenome (GOLD analysis project Ga0209933, IMG submission 183944) | Wastewater bioreactor microbial communities from Cape Town, South Africa - Thiocy_cont_300_biof (SPAdes) | ecosystem: Engineered > Bioremediation > Thiocyanate > Unclassified | place...
CAAAACTTCGCAATACAAAGAATCGAGCAAAGAATTGGAATCCCAACTGAAAGAAGTTGAGAAAAACCTTATTAACATCCTCTACCAGATTCCAAATATTCCTTACGAGAAAGTAGTTGCCGGCGTTTCTGCCGATGATAATGAAATCGTTTATGAATCTACAACAGTAGAAGGTCTTGGCGAAGGCGCCATTCCACACTGGGAATTGGCTAAAAAATATAATTTAATCGATTTTGAATTGGGCGTGAAAATTGCCGGCGCAGGTTTTCCTGTTTATCTGGGAAAAGGCGCACGTTTGCAGAGAGCTTTGGTTCAATATTTCCTGGACAAAAATACAGATGCCGGTTATCTGGAAGTGAATCCGCCACACGTGGTGAACGAAGCTTCCGGTTACGGAACGGGACAATTGCCTGATAAGGAAGGACAAATGTATTATGTTGGCGCAGATGATTTATACCTGATCCCAACAGCTGAGGTTCCTGTTACCAATATCTACCGTGATGTCTTGCTGGACGAAAAAGATTTGCCGATCAAGAATACTGCTTTTTCCCAGTGTTACAGAAGAGAAGCGGGAAGCTATGGTGCACACGTGAGAGGCTTGAACAGACTTCACCAATTCGAAAAAGTGGAAATTGTGAGAATCGAGAAGCCGGAAAATTCTTATGCTGTTTTGGAAGAAATGGTAGAACACATCAAATCCATTCTGGAAGATCTGGAATTGCCGTACAGAATCCTGAGACTTTGCGGTGGCGACACAGGTTTTGCTTCAGCAATGACTTACGACTTCGAAGTCTGGAGTGCGGCGCAGGAAAAATGGCTGGAAGTAAGTTCTGTTTCCAATTTTGAAACGTTCCAGGCTAACCGTCTGAAATGCCGTTATAAAGGTAATGAAGGTAAATCCCAATTGGTTCACACCCTTAACGGTTCTGCAATGGCTTTGCCAAGAATCATGGCAGCTTTGCTGGAAAACAACCAAACGCCGGAAGGTATCAAATTACCAAAGAAAATCGCAGAGTATGCGAGATTTGAATTGATTAATTAATTTGAGGAATTAGAATTTATCGCAAAGGCACAAAATTCTATTTTACATAAATCTTAAAAGTCGCAAATTGTACTTTTGCGACTTTTTTGTATTTATATTAAACTAATCTTTGTCATTCCAAAGGAATCTCGACAGTTAAGTTTAGATTTCCTACGGAATGACAAACTTAATGCAAAAGTATTATTGAGGCAAGCGTCTTTGCGAACCTTAAAAATATTTTCAAGAATGTCAAAAAACCTTGCGAACTTTGCGTTTAGAATAAATTATTTCTTCAAATTCAAAAAATAATTCCAGATCAATCGGATTTCTCCGTAATCAAAATCTGAAGGCAAGACAGATTTCCAATCGTTAATATTTTCTTTAGGCTCAGCTTTGAATTGTTTTTCGAAAGCTTCAATTTTACTTTTTGGATAAATTCTCAGCAAGTCATTTCTGTCCAATAAATTTTGCTCGGCATATTTTGAAAGATGACCGAAAATTGTAGAGTTCACCAATCCTCTTTCTTTAGCAATTTCAGCAACAGTTTTCCCATTTTGGAATAGTTGGTAAGTTAAAACGTGAGTTGGAACTTTCTTGATGGTCATAGAGACTTCAATATCTTTTTCTTTATCGAATAAAGGCGTTTCCAATAGGAAAACCTCTTTCAAATCTTTCAGATAATCTTCAATATCATCCAGCCATACGCGAAAATCTTCATTGAAAGCTTTCAGGCCTTTTACACCTTTGGTTTCCGAATAGAAATCCTTGAGTGGAGAAAACACCTTCTCATTCACATTAGTGAAAAAGAAATTAACCGCACCTTTTGCTTTAATTTCAATCTCAATCCATTCTTCCTCACCTTGCAAGAATTTCTGAGTTTTCTGAACTAAGATTCTCTCGAATTTTTGAAAAATAGTAATGTAATTTTCGATATCAGCTTTCAAACAATGATAAAGATAATCGGCTTTTTCTTTGTCAATGAACTTACTGCTTCGGCTAATCACCATCCAGTTTTCCAAAGCAGACTGAAACCAAACACAATCAATCCTTCTAATGACTTTTTGGATGCTGTAATCGTATTTTTCCGCATTAATGATTTCCTCAATTTTTGCATTGGCATGCGTTTCATCCTGGAATTTCGAAACCCTTTTATCACTGAAAATAACTTCAGGTGTGATTTTGGATTTAAGGACGATGCCTTCCAACGTTCGACAACGTGATAATGCAACATAAACCTGTCCGGAAGCGAAACTTTTTCCTGCGTCGATGATCAATCGGTCAAACGTCAAACCTTGACTTTTATGGATCGTAACCGCCCAAGCCAAACGGATTGGAAACTGTTTGAAGCTTCCCAGAACTTCTTCTTTGATATTTTTCTCATCATCCAAAGAATATTTTTTCTGCTCCCAGGTTTCCGCTTTTAGTGTGATTTCTTCTTCGCTTCCATCGAGGATTACTGAGATTTCATCTTCATCGAGATAAGAAATTTGTGCTAATTTTCCGTTGTAATATTTTTTATCGGGCGACGTGTCGTTTCGGATGAACATGATCTGAGCGCCGACTTTCAGTTCCAGAACCTCATCATTCGGATATTGCGTTTCCTTGAATTCTCCTACGACATCGGCTGCATAGGAATGAAGTTTTCCGCCCAGTTCTTTTAATTTTTTCTGATTGATATCATCCGCCATTTTGTTGTGCGAACAGAGATAAACATAGGCTTCATCTTTCGGATCGAAGTCGGGCTGATACCTTTTGTTCAAAGCTTCAAAATCGATATCTTCTATTATTCCGTCTCGGATGGCATTTAGGATTTCCAGGAAATGTTCATCGGTTTGTCGGTAAACTTTGGTCAGCTCCAGCGTGATAAAATTACTTCCTTCCAAAGCTTTGGCGTTAAAAAAGAAAGGTGAAGAATAATACATCGAAAGAATGTACTCATCTCTTACAACCGGCGGCAACTGGTAAAGATCACCAATAAATAACATCTGAACGCCTCCAAACTTTTGCTGATTCCGACGGACATGTCTCAATGCAAAATCCATCATATCCAGAACATCGGCACGCAGCATTGATGCTTCATCAATAATGATGATCTCGATTTCACGGAGTAGTTTCAGCTTGTCTTTCCGGTATTTGAAATGTGGCATCAGATCCGCAATGTTGTTGGCAAGATTCTGGTCGATTCTTTCCGTTGTTGGCAGAAAAGTCCTGAGCGGCAAACCAAACATAGAATGAATAGTTACGCCACCTGCGTTAATTGCAGCAATCCCGGTTGGCGCTACAACAATGTGTTTTTTCTTGGTTTTTTTTACAAAATCATTCAGAAATGTAGTTTTCCCGGTTCCGGCTTTTCCTGTTAAAAAAATGCTTCTGTTGGTGTGTTCTACGATTTCAAAAAGAGAGTCATTCATCGATCCAAAGATAAAGAATCAGGAGAAACGAATCAAGAAATAAGAATCAAGGAAAAGATTTAATAAAAAGGCTTCAAGAGCCTGAGCCTGACAAAGATCTATCAGTCGTCAACCAACTACTACTTAATCCTATCCGGATTTTGTTTCAAAAAGCTATCCCAGCCGGAGTAAGATTTATCAGTGCCAATACTTCCTGAGTTGAAGTGGTGACAAACGGCAACGGCTAATCCGTCAGATGCGTCCAGATATTTTGTCGGGAATTCTTTCAGTTTCAGGAGATTTTGCAGCATTCCCGCAACCTGTTCTTTACTGGCATTGCCGTTTCCGGTTATCGCCATTTTTACTTTTTTGGGAGAATATTCTGTAATCGGAACATTTCTGTGAAGGCTTGCGGCCATTGCAACGCCTTGAGCTCTTCCCAGTTTCAGCATACTCTGAACGTTTTTTCCAAAGAAAGGCGCTTCCAAAGCTGTTTCATCAGGGTGGTATTCATCAATTAATGCCAGAGTTTTGTCGAAGATAATTTTAAGTTTGGTTTCGTGATTTTCATATTTTTTAAGAATCAATTCGTGAATTGCAATTAGTTCCATTTTATTTCCCTTAACGGAAATAATTCCAAATCCCATAACACTTGTCCCCGGATCGATACCCAAAATTATTTTTTCGACTAGCATAATGGCAAAATTACGTTAATGTTTTCATAAAAACCTGTCTTTACAATATATTTTCACAATGAAAGTTATTAAATTTAGAAACCAAAAAATTAACAATCAAACATGAAGAATTTTTTACTGACTGCGGCAGTCGTATTCTACGCAGGTTATGCAACACCTGTGTTTTCTCAAAAAGCCGAAACACCAAAATTTATTAGTAATACGGAGGGAATCAAAGAATATTCCCTGAGTAATGGGATGAAGGTCCTTTTGATGTCTGACCCTTCTCAGAGTAACGCTGTTGTAAACATTGTTTATAATGTTGGTTCCAAGCACGAAGGTTATGGCGAAAAAGGAATGGCTCACTTGCTGGAGCATATGTTATTCAAAAGCACCAAAAAGTTAGGCGATATCAAAAAAATGCTGTCCGACAAAGGTGGAAATGCTAACGGGACAACCTGGTATGACAGAACCAATTATTATGAGGTTTTCCCTTCTAATGATGAGAACTTGAAATGGTTTCTGGAAATGGAAGCCGACAGAATGGTAAATGCCACAATTCTTCAGTCGGATCTGGATAAAGAATTTTCTGTTGTAAGAAATGAATTCGAGATTGGGGAAAATAGCCCAAGTGGAGTTTTAATGGAGCGTATTATTTCTGCTGCATACCTTTGGCATAATTACGGAAACAGTACGATTGGGAGCAAGGAAGATGTTGAAAGAGTAAAAGCTGTGACACTTAGAAAGTTTTATGAAAAATATTACCAGCCGGATAATGCGACTTTGATTGTTGCAGGAAAATTCGATGAGAAAAAAGCGTTGGAATATATTGCGCAATATTTTTCCACCATTCCAAAGCCTGCAAGAGTTCTGGAAACTCCTTACACAGTAGAACCGGCTCAGGACGGCGAACGTTTTGTTGAACTGAAGCGTGCTGGTGACAGCAAGGTAGTTGGAGCATTGTACCACACTGTCCCTTATGCGGATAAAGACTACGCGGCGCTGGACGCTTTGCAAGAGATTTTGACCGCTGATCCGTCCGGATATCTTTACAAAGCGATGATCGACTCTCACAAAGCAGCGTCAGTCTACGCTTATCAGCCGCTGGTTAGAGATGCAAGTTATATGTATTTTGGTCTGGATATACCGGCGGACAAAGATCTGAAAACAACGGAGAATGATTTCCGTGCAGAGCTGGATAAAATCGCTACCATCAAATATACAGAACAGGATGTTGCAAGAGCAAAAGCTAAAATCCTAAAGCAAATAGAGAACATCAAAAATAATACGATTGGTTATGCTGTTAATCTGACAGAGATCGTTGGTGCCGGGAACTATAAGCTCGGAATGCTTTATCGTGATACGGTAGAAAAACTGACTGTTGCAGATATCCAGAGAGTTGCGACCAAATATTTCAAAACCAATAACAGAACGGTGGGTGTTTTCATCCCTTCAAAAGATGAGGTTAGAGTTAAAAATATCGAGTACACCGATGATCAGATCGCAACGTTGACCAAGGATTACAAAGGGAAAGCTTTGGAAAAAGAAGCAGCTCCTTTCGAAGCCAGCATCAAAAATCTGAAAGCCAATCTTACAGAAGGGAAATTGAGCAACGGGATGAAATATGGCTTGATCAAAAAAGACATCAAAGGTGGCAAAGTACTTGGTAGTTTCCGTTTCCCTGTAAGTAATGCAAAGGATCTGAATGGAAAGGCTGATGTCGGCTCTCTAATGGCTCAAGTGCTTAAAACCGGGACTAAATCTCACACCAAGGAACAAATCCAGGATATGCTTGATGAATGGAAGTCTAACATCAATTTCGGATTCAGTGGCCAGACATTATTTGTGAATTTCAGCACGTACAAAGAAAGCTTGCCAAAAGTAACATCATTAATCAAAGAAATTCTGACCGAATCTACTTTCCCGGAAGCTGAATTAGTAAAGACTGTGAACGAGTATAATACTTATTTGGAAAGTTCATTGAACGATCCGCAGTCTATCGCTTTCACAGAGATCGAAAAAATCACTGAGAATTATCCTAAAGAAAGCATCTATTACACAGCTTCTACACAGGAACAGATTGATAACAATAAGAAAGTGAAAAGAGAACAGCTGGTTGATTTCTACAACAAAATATTGGGAGGTAACAATGGTGTTGGTTCTGTGATTGGTGATCTAGATACCAAAACAACAGCTGCATTATTAGAATCAACTTTTGGAAAATGGAATTCAAAATCAACTTACGAGTTCATCAAACCAGAATTATTCGCTACCAAAAAACAAGACAAAGATTACCTTACTCCGGATAAAGAGAACGGAGCAGCGGTTGGGAAGATCAGTTTCTCTATGGATAGAAAATCTCCGGATTATCCAGCCTTTGTGATTGCCAACGAAATGTTAGGAAGTGGAGGTTTCTTAACGGCGAGAATCCCGACAAGACTTCGTGAGAAAGAAGGAATCAGCTATGGTGCAGGCTCTTACATCAACATTCCAATTGATAACAACGTAGCGTCTTGGGCTTGGTATGCGTTCTTCAATCCGACAAAAAAAGAAGCAGTGAACAAAGCTTTGAAAGAGGAAGTGAACAAAGCGGTTAAAGATGGTTTTACAGAAGAAGAATTCAAATCTAACTTAACGTCTTGGCTTAACTCCAGAAAAACCGGTCTTGGAAACGATAATACCTTGATGGGATTGGTAAATTCTCAACTTCAATATGGTCAATCTTTGGATGAGTATGACGCTTTGGAGGCGAAAGTTTCTGCGTTGAAAGTTTCTCAAGTGAATGATGTTCTTAGAAAATATATCAGTGAAGACAAGATGACTTCTGTATTTGCAGGAGATTTCAATAAGAAATAAGAATTATTTCTATAAAATGAAACCGCTTCAAGTAATTGAAGCGGTTTTTTATTGTCAAAAACTGAGAATATTATTTTAAAACATTGTCATAGATATCATTCAGAAGATTCTGTCTCATTTTAGAATCTCGTTTATTCAAAAGGATGATAATTCCCCAATTTTTGGTTCTGCTGTAGCAAATGATAGAAGACTGTCCCATAGAGTCCCCGGATTTTAGATAAATCGTATCTCCGTCTTCTGTACTGATATTTAATCCTAATCCCATTTCACGCTTTTCATCCTTGTAATATATTTTTTCGGATGTCAATCCAGCATTGGAGATTTTATTGTTTTTGCCTAAAACAGCTTTCAGATATTTTATCATATCAGAGGCGTTGGATTTTACCAAACCGGCTGGAGCAGTCACATTCCATAAGAAAAATTCCTGAGCGCCGCCTTCGGGGTTGTAACCTGATGTTTTGTTTTTTACATTGAAATCTTTGGTCAAAGTCTCTTTCATTTTTGCAGGTTTCAAGATTTTTTCACTGAGTATTTCATCATAGCTTTTACCATATGCCTTCTCTAAAATCTGTCCAAGCAAAACAATTCCGATGGTAGAATATCTGTATTTTCCGTAATCGATAAGGTTGGTACATTCATTAATAATTTTGGCTAATGACTGTGTAGTGATTTTATTTACGGGTTGTTGGGGATTTATTTCTATCAATTTTGCAAAATCAATATCGGGCAAACCCGACTGATGGGAAGCCAAATCAGAAATTCTTATTTTATTTTGAAGATTCTTCTGCAAAACATATTGTTTCGGTAGATAAGTGTCGATGTAATCATCAAGTTTTAATTTATTTTCCAGAGAAGCTTGCGCAATCATATTGGTAGTTAGGATTTTGGTAATGGAAGCTATTTCGAAAATGGAATTTTTATCAATATCAACCTTACTTTCTTTACTCAATTTTCCGCAAGACGTGTAGAATTCTTCATTATTATTAATAAAGCCAACACTGATTCCTACATCCGGATTTTTAGTATGACTAACTTTGATGATAGAATCAATCTTTTTGGAAAAGTCCTGTCCAAAAGAAATTTGGCTGATGAATAACAGCGTTGCGAAGATTTTAATTGTTTTCATTGTATTGTTATTTATTGGGTTAATCAATATTTCAATACAAAGATGTTGAAGTGCGGAATCCTGTGCGACCGAGTCAACGTATTCGGTCAGATTTCAAATAAAAAATGAGTAGGAGTTATTAAATTAAAAAGTACGAGTAATTACAAGTGGTTGTTTTGTAATGATTTGCGATAGTTACTCGGCGTATTTCCTGTATGTTTTTTAAAAGCAGTATTGAAAGAAGATTTAGAATTAAAACCAACTTCATACAGAATTTCGAGAACTGTAACTTTAGATTTTGAGGAATCTTTCAATATTTCCATCGCATTTTCGATTCGGTAAGTGTTTACAAAATCATAAAAATGTTGTCGCAACTGATGGTTTATCAAAACCGATAATTCCCGAACCGGAACACCAATTTCTCTCGAAATATCCTGAATCGTCAAAGCTGGATTCAGAAACGGTTTTTCATCTGCCATATACTTTTTGAGCTTCAGCAAATCTTCATTCAGAGTTTCCGCTTCTATTGTTTTCTCTTCCAAAACCAGATCAGAAACTAATTTCAGTTTTGAATCAATATTTCTGAATAATTCAGGATGATTCAGCACTTTGTACAGATACCAGCAAACGATGAACATCTGGAAAACCAAACCAAAAATTTTCATCCACTCGGAAATCCCCGTATAATCCGAAAATTTAAAAATATTCTTCACAATAGCTACCGAATATAATAGGCTCAATACAACCGTAAATTGGAATAGCCATTGGTAAGATAAAATGTCAGCACCGGCATAATTTTCCAGATATAGTTTTTTTACTTTTCTGAGAACAAAAAATACGACTATGAGATAAGCAATCAACTGTATATTAATCAAAATATGATTGAATTGAAACTCAACCATTTCCTTACGATGGATAACAAACTCAATTTTGGAAGCCAAATCAACAGAATAAAAATGCGGAAACAGAGCGATGTTTGCGATAAGAAAAGGAAGCAGATGTAAAACATGTTTAATCTTCAGTTTAAAATCCGAATAACAAACCGACATCACATAAAGATAAAAAATAGGCATTTGTAAAAATGCCAACGTCCCACGGAATATCCCAAAGTTGGAAGGACCATTACTTACCAAACTAAATAACGGTTCGCTACAGTCTATCGCTGTCAGAAAGAGATAGAATGCAAAAAGATAGTTGCTGATTTTGTGCTTCGTTTTAACCGTTAGCAAGAAAAATGCAAGAAAAAAAGAAATGAACAGCGAGATGACTGTCACAAAACCCAATAGATTCATATTATCCATTTATAACCTGTTTCGAATTTTCGTTTTTCTTATTTTTCCGTAAAGGTAAATATTTTGCATCTTGAAAACAGAGGAATCTCAACAATGTAGTTATGATTATTTTTGAAAAGTCAAATCCTTCAGATTAATCTTACCACAAGTGATTTCCTTATCATTAATTTTATAAGAAAGATCCTTATTCATTCTAAGGAATCAAAATAATTAAAGAATCATTATTTATGATATCATCCTTTTGTAAATATAACTAAATAGAATCAATATATCCTGCCGAACTGTCAAACCAAACAAAAAACCATCTCAAATATCTGAAGTGGTTTGTATCTTATAAAATAATTTCGCTTACTTTTCTACCAGTCGTCTATGATAATTGATCTGCCCGAGATGGTAATTCAGATGCGTCGCCAGATGAACAAGGAAATATTCTGTTGACGTTTTTTTACCTAAAACCAAAAGCGGATATTCTTTTTTCAGATCCTCATCAGATACAGACTTCAGAGAGTCTTTAATTATTGCAATGGTATCCTTAAGATCAGCAATTAGTTTCTCTCTGGGAACATTTTTATCAGCAAATTCCAAATCCCGGTTTCTTACATAAGCAACTCCTCCGATTTCTTTTCCAATGTAAGTTTTGAGATTACCTACAAGATGCAGCGCAAGATTCCCAGCCGAATTAGAAATGCTGCCTTCCACTTTCCATATATTAGATTCCGATTGATAAAGATTAAGTTCCTCAACGACTTTGTTCAGATCTCTTTTAAAAAGTGAGATTAAAGTTTCGTTTAACATCGGTTTTAATTTTTGATTCTAAGATCAGAAACAATGATTTTGTAATGGTCACAATCTTCGAAGCAGATGCCGTTTTCTTTCCAGTAAGGATTTTTTGGTTCAATGATGGGAACTTTATGATATTCCAGATTTGCAACAATGTTCTGAAATTCTTCCAGAGTCTCTGGATAGAAAACCAAAATATCGTCTTCATCAAATTGAGATTCCGGAATATTATTATCTTGAGTGAATTCCAAATGCCAGTTTTCATTGTGCTTGCCAAGAAAAACACCATCATAACCGTTATGGTCTTTAAAATCTCCAAGAACTTCAAAGTCCAAAACTTTAATATAAAAGCCAATCAACTTCTCCAGATTCTGAGTATGTCTTGCGTATCGGAAAACCATTGGATTTAGAAATTAATGAAAATAAAAATCGTCCAGTTTTTCTTCACAAAGTGTTTTCACCACATTCACCCAACTTTGTTCCTCATTCAAACACGGGATATAATCGAATCTTTCACCTCCACCGTGGAGGAAGATTTCCTTGCCTTCTTCAGAAATTTCTTCCAAGGTTTCGAGACAATCGGAAACGAAAGCCGGGCAAACTATTGCCAGTTTTTTGATGCCTTTCTTACCAAGACCTTCCAAAGTAGCATCTGTATAAGGTTCCATCCATTTGTCTTTTCCCAGTCGGGATTGGAAAGTCACCAATGCTTTCTCTTTTGGAATGCCCAATTTCTCACAAACCAACTCCGTCACTTTATAACATTGGTGTCTGTAACAGAATTTGTGCGAAGGATTGTCTTCTTTCTGACAGCAATTATTCATATTGCAGGTCTTCGTGGGGTCGGTTTTGTAAATATGACGCTCCGGAACACCGTGATAAGAAAACTGCAACAGGTCAAAATCTGCAGGCAGTTTCTCTCTGATACTTTCTGCCAGAGAATTAATGTAAATCTCGCGGTCATAAAACGGTTCTACATAATTAATTTTAATGTCCGGAAAGAATTTTAGTCGAACTTCCTCGGCTTTGTCAATCACCGTTTCCGTCGTGCTCATTGCGTATTGAGGATAAAGCGGGAACAAAGTAATATTTGTAACACCTTGGTCTACCAATTCCTGAATGCCGGTTTTGATTGATGGCTCCGCATAGCGCATTCCCAGACCAACCGGAACATCCACCAATTCCTGAAGTTTTTCCTGCAGTTTTTTGGAAATCACAATCAGGGGCGAACCTTCGTCTGTCCATACCGTTTTGTAAGCTTCTGCTGATTTCTTTGGTCTGGTTTTCAGGATAATTCCCTGGACCAATAATGCGCGGAAAATCCAGCGGTAATCGATGACTTTTTCATCCATCAGGAACTCATCAAGATATTCTTTAACATCTTTGACATCAGTAGATTTCGGCGAACCGAGGTTGACTAGGAGAATTCCTTTTTTGTTGCTATTTTCCAAAATGAGTTTTTAATAATTTTTAAAAATATTTAATTCTCGCAGATTTTTCCGATATAGCCGATATTAAATCTTACTTTAAAAATCTGCAAAATTCGCCAAATCTGCGAGAACCTATTTTATCCATTTACAGCTTCCACATTCTCCACCAATTCCGGAACGAATTGTTTCAGAATACTTTGGATGCCGTTTTTCAAAGTTGCTGTGGAAGATGGACAACCACTGCAAGCACCTTGAAGAAGCATTTTAGCGGTTTTGTTTTCTTGATCGTACTCAATTAAAGAGATTTTCCCGCCATCGTTTTCTACAGCAGGCGCTACATATTCGTTCAGGATATCACTGATTTTCTGCTCGTCGTCCGTATATTCTCTGTTGATGATTTTCAAGACAGGATTTTCGTGCTGATGAGGATCCAGATTGGAAATCGTTTTTCCTGCCTGCAAAAATTCTGCGATGAAAGAACGAACCTGATTCATAATCTCGTGCCATTGGAATTGCTCATCTTTGGTAACCGCAACGAAATTGTCGCTTACATAAACTTCCTTCACAAAATCGAAAGCGTCGTATAATTCCTTTGCCAAAGGCACTCCGTCAGATTCTTCCTTAGACTTGACTTCAATAAAACCATCCATCAGCATCTTGCTGGAGATGAATTTCATCACCGCAGGATTCGGTGTCATTTCCGAATAGATCTGGTAAGCTTCTTTTCTTTTCTGAAGATAGATTCTCGGGTTGGCCAGCAATTCGTCTTCGATGATATTTTTAAGACTTTCTGCAACGTGTTCCCATTCGACAGTATCTTCTTTCGCTACTGCAATAAAATTGGCTGTGATGAAAATCCTGTTTACAAAAGGATAGTTGAACAATTCCTGAGCTAACGGAATTTCGGAAACGTCAGAATCTCTGTCCAGTTCCAATGAACCGGGAATCAAAGTGTAATCCGTGACGAACTTCATTACTTTCTTGTTTTCCGTAGGTTCTATAATGATTTCTCTCATTTTAAGTATATTGAACTACAAAATTATCGTAATTTGGTGGAAGAAAAAAGCTGATAAATCCCAATGTTATGTTAAGTTTTGATTATGAGAAGCTTTGCGGATTTTCGATTTTTTCTATTGGTTTGATTTTGGCTGAATGAATGTTAAAATTGGATTGAAAGACCAATCTGCGCCCCGGCCTGAGTGGAGCTCTTTTTGTTCTCGCGGGGAAAAGCTTCGGCACAAAAAAGCGGGAACGGAGGACGGATAAAGGCGCCCAAATAAATATCACTTAGAAAATCAATTATCATTTATTAATTATCAATTATAAAAATATGGCAATCATCAGAGAACTTTTAGGCAAAACGCCTCAACTTGGAGAGAATACTTTTGTGGCGGAAAAGACTGTAGTATTTGGTACAATGCGGTTTTGAGAGGCGATGTTTATTATATCAAATTGGGCGATAAAGTCAATGTTCAGGACAATGCGATGATACACTGCACTTATCAAAAAAGTCCGACAACGATTGGAAGTAACGTGTCGATTGGACATAATGCTATTGTCCATGGCTGTACAATAAAAGATAATGTGCTGATAGGGATGGGCGCGATTGTAATGGATGATTGCTTAGTAGAAAGTAACTCGATAGTGGCTGCAGGTGCGGTTGTAACTGCCAATACGCATATTCGTGAGGGTGAAGTCTGGGCTGGCGTTCCCGCAAAAAAAGTAAAAGATATTTCTTTGAATTTAATCGAAGGCGAAATCAACCGCATTGCTAATAATTATGTGAAGTACTCCAGCTGGTATAAAGAAGACTAAGTTGGTATAAAGATTGAATTTTCCATCAAAAAGTAAAGAATGAAACATCTAAATTCTTTTTGGGAAATTCTGAAAGAAACATTTAGAGAATGGATGTCATCATCGGCTGCTAAAGATAGCGCAAGTATGGCCTACAATGCCATATTTTCTTTGCCCGGGTTGTTGATTATCATTATTTGGATTGCGGGACATTTTTTTGGTGAGGAAGCGGTGAATGGTGAAATCCGCCGTCAGCTGCAGGGAATAATGGGCTATGATGGTGCCAAAAATATCCAGGATATTATCAAAAGTGCGATGATCGATAAAGAGAATTTCTGGATGAAAGCACTTGGAGTGGGGACTTTGGTTTTTGGTGCAACCAGCTTGTTTTTCCAGATGCAAAGCACGCTCAACAATCTTTGGGATGTTGAGGCCGCTCCCAAAAAAGCCTGGCAAAAATTTATCCTTGACAGAGCTAATTCGCTTGGAATGATTCTTATTATTGCATTTCTTCTTTTGGTAAGCATGCTTCTTTCGTCATTTATCGGTCTGGCTAATGATTGGATTACCAGATATTTTGGGCTAGAAACTTATGTGATTGTTCAGGCAACCAATTTTATTCTTGGTTTAGCCATTGTCACGGTTCTGTTTGCATTGATGTTCAAAGTTTTACCGGATGTGGAAATCAAATGGAAATCAGTGTGGATCGGAGCTGTTGTTACAGCATTATTGTTCAATGTTGGCAAAATGCTGATGAGTTTTTATTTTGATTTATCAAAGCCAACTTCTATTTTCGGAGCGGCGGGAACTGTAATTTTGCTGATGATGTGGATTAATTATTCCTGTCAGCTGGTGTTTTTCGGAGCAGAATTTACTAAAATTTTTGCCTATAAAAAAGGACACAAGATTGTTCCGTCCAAGCATGCCAAATGGAGTAAAGAAAAACTCTATAGGGATTCTGAACCAAAAGAGATATAAATCAACTTCTAATTGCTTTTCAGGATTATAAAATAGATGCTGGTACAGATTTGGTTATTAGGTTTTACCTAATACTATTTGTAACAAATTAACGTTTTAAAATACAAATTATGATGAATTTAAATAAAATGAAAAATACTAACACTCATAAAATGAATTGGTTTCAGCATTTTCTGATGATTTGTTCCGGAGGGAATATTCACTTGCTGAAAAAGTCACCATCCGAATGGAACAAGTTTGCCGGAATCGGAGGTATCGTTTTATTTACCGCTATTTTTGCGACGTTGTCTGCAGGATATGCAATGTTCACGGTTTTCGATAATCTTTGGGCATCTGTAGGATTCGGGATTCTTTGGGGACTGATGATTTTTAATTTGGACAGATATATTGTGTCTTCAATAAAGAAAACCGGAACCTGGTGGAATCAGATTCTGATGACCATTCCACGTTTGATTTTAGCGACATTTCTTGGGATCATTATTTCAAAACCTTTGGAACTGAAGATTTTTGAGAAGGAAGTTAACAAGCAACTGAATACAATCATTCAAAGGAATAAGAAACAATTGCAGGCAGAAATGAGCGGAAGAATTTTGCAACAATCCGGACCTTTTGATCTGGAAAAGAAACAGATCCAGACCCAAATCAAAAACTATCAGATGGCTTACGATTCTGCTTCTGTGGAATTAGAGAAAGAAATTCTGGGAAAACAATCCGGCTTAACCAGCGGAAAAGTGGGTTACGGATCTAATGCCAAAAGAAAAGCAGAACTGAAAGAGCAAAAACGTGCCGACCTGGAAAATTATCAAAAACAAATGCAGCCGAGATTGCAATACTTGGATACAGAAATTTCCAAAGTTTATTCTAACCTTGAAACCGAAAGAAAATCAACTGAAGGTATTGAAGACAAATTCAATGGATTTGCTGCAAGATTACAAGCTTTGGATGAATTGGGCAAAAATTCGGCAATCATAGCGTTGGCAGCAAGCTTTATTATGGGATTGTTTATTGTTTTGGAAATTTCGCCGGTATTGATTAAACTAATTTCTTCGGTTGGCCCTTATGATTATCTTCTGGAAAAAACTGAAAATGAATTCAAGCTTTATTCTAAAGAGAAGATCAGAAAAGGAAACTCATTGACGGATTATCGAATTGATGATTTTGAGGATGACCTTAAAATCCGGAAAGAAAGAAAACGAAATCATCAAAATAATACATAAAAGAAAAGCTTCCAAACTGGAAGCTTTTTATTTTAAATTACCCACAACAAAAGGCTGTTCGGCATTATCATTATAATCTCTCATAAAGCCAATTTCTGTATTTTTTGTAATCACAGATTTTGATGTTCCTGAAAAACCATCCCCAAAATCGATACTGAAATCGATATAGCTCAATCGATTCTTGGTAAATTTCATTTTATTGAATACCAAGATGATGTTTTTGTCCTTCAGATTTTTCTGAAGACTCATCAGGTCTTTTCTTGTCATCTCTTTGTTGAAAACAACGGCTATCACTTTCTTATTCGAAGTAAAAGAAAGCATACTAAACACAAAAAGTGATAAAAATAATAGCGAGAAAAGTGTCGTCTTCTTCATTGCAAAAAACTAAGTTGCAAATTTAGAAAATGTTTCATTATAAAAATGTTTTTTTTTTTATTAATTTTATAGAAATAATTCATATGAAAAAATTATCTATTCTGATTTTCATTATGATAGGATTTTCTTTTTCTATCTTAATCAAATCACAGCAACCTTTTATAGGTCAGATTATGTTTGTTCCTTACAATTTTGCTCCGGTAGGCTGGCACGATTGTGATGGTTCTTTGCAGGCTATATCAGAAAATGAGGCTTTATTTGCTTTAATAGGAACAACTTACGGTGGAGATGGGCAGACTACATTTGCGCTTCCCAATGCTAAAGGAAGAGTAATTATTGATGATGGACAAGGACCTGGGCTGAGTAATTATCAATTGGGGCAAATGGGTGGCTCAGAAACAGTTACCTTAACCGTCAATCAATTACCGAGTCATAATCATTCAGTAATGGGAACTTCGGTAGAAGGTAATCAAAATTCTCCTGCAAACGGAGTGCCTGCCAATACTAAGGTATTGGATAAAGAGTATTCTGATTCTAATGCACCAGAATCCAAAACGACTATGAAATCTAGCATGTTAACTGTTGCAGGTGGATCCCAGCCACATAATAACATGATGCCTAGCTTGGCTATGAAATGTGTTATTTCCTTATATGGAATTTTTCCTTCACATAATTAATCATAAATTTAATTATCATGAAAAAAATAAAAATTAAAATATTGGTTTTTTTATTGATGTTATCTCTTAAATTGTCCGCACAAGGAAGTGACCCTTTTGTAGGACAAATTATGTGGGTTCCCTATAATTTTGCACCCAAAGGCTGGGCAGAATGTAAAGGACAAATATTACCTATTTCTCAAAATACAGCGTTATTTTCTTTATTGGGTACTACTTTTGGGGGGAATGGACAGACAACTTTTGCATTACCAGATATGCAGGGCAGAACTATAATGGGAGATAGTGCTGATTATCCTACAGGAACAACAACTGGTGAGGCTAATGTTACATTACTCTCTACAGAAATCCCTGCACATACTCATGTTGTAAATGCCGCAAAAGTAGAAGGGAACCAAAATCTTCCTTCAGGAAATTTCCCGGCAGACACAAAAGCAGGTGATCCGGAGTATTCGGATGCTGTGGCTAATACAACTATGCACCCCCTCATGATTAATCCTACAGGTGGTGGACAGCCTCACAATAATATGCAACCTTATGGAACCTTAAAATGTATTATCGCATTACAAGGTGTTTATCCGCAAAGACCATAGCATTAATTATAATCAGTAATTTAAAATATCATGAAAAAATATATTTTATTAATGATAATTCTTTTAGGATTTTCTTCCGGAGAATTAAAAGCACAAGGCGATGGTACGCCTTTTCTGGGTCAGATATTATTTGTTTCATTCAATTTTGCACCCAAAGGCTGGGCAGACTGCAATGGGCAAATATTATCAATTGCCCAAAATCAAGCGTTGTTTTCTTTGCTGGGGACAACTTACGGTGGAAACGGATCGACAACTTTTGCCTTGCCTAATATCCAAAGCCGGGTTCTTCTTGGTGATGGCAGCGCCTATACATTGGGACAAAACGCTGGTGAAGAAAATCATACTTTAACGCTTAATGAGATGCCGGCTCATAATCATTTGGTAAATGCTGTGACATCAGACGGTAATAAAAGCTCTCCGGAAGGGAACCTCCCGGCAAATACTAAAGTTCTTGATAAAGAATATGCAAGTTATGGAAGTGGAAATATGACAACAATGAATAACGGAGTAGTAGGTCCAACCGGAGGAAACCTGCCACATAATAATCTGCAGCCATATGTAACTTTTAAATGTATCATTGCTCTGCAAGGGATATTCCCTTCCAGAAACTAAAAATTAAAGTCATGAAAAAAATATACATTCTTTTAACAATGGTTTTTTCACTGTGCTCAACTTCTGCACAAATAATTACTTTTAACGGATGCCATGGTTTGTTTAATGACCAGAATTTTATATTTAATAATACTGCTACAGATGGTAATGGTAAAAAAATCTACATAACAACGCCTGTAGATGGTGATCAATCTTGTGGTGGATTGGGAACTTGTGAATTCAAAATTCAATGGAACAATGCACTTACAAGATGGGAATTTTTGGCAGATTCTGGAAATGGAGATTTTATTAATCCATATTTAATTTATTATAATTCAACAGGAAATAATTCTGCAGCTAATCCACCGAATACTTCGACTGGATCATGGGTAGAGAATGTCTTAGTTACTGAAAATGCATGTGGAGGAAATCTTACACCTTCTAACTCTGTGATGACTGGCGATTTGCATACATCTACCCTTGCAGTAAACGATTTTTCAAAAGGGCAGATACAAATGTTTCCTAATCCTGTTTTGGATTATATTACTATAAAAGGAATTGACAATGCTAAAAATATTGTAATTATTAATATGGAGGGTCAAGAAATTTTAAAAACTGATTTTAAAGATCGGTTAGATGTAACTCAACTTCAAAAAGGAGTTTATTTTCTTAGAATTAATGACACTTATGGGAAATCTTATAGCTTGAAATTTATAAAGAAATAGATATCATTTTATTTTAATAATAAAAAGGCTGCATTTTTGCAGCCTTTTGTTATTTTGAAAATGTGGTTTTATAATGAGTAATTAGGCGCTTCCTGTGTGATAATAACATCGTGTGGATGAGATTCCTTCAATCCGCTTCCTGTAATCATTACCAGTTTCGAATCTTTTTGCAACGCTTCAATATCTTTTGCGCCGCAATATCCCATTCCAGCACGAAGACCTCCGGTCAATTGAAAAATCACATCTTCCAGTTTTCCTTTGTGAGGAACTCTGCCTTCGATGCCTTCCGGAACAAATTTCTTAGCTTCACTCTGGAAATAGCGTTCTTTTCCACCACGTTTCATTGCAGAAAGAGAACCCATTCCTTGGTAAGATTTGAATTTTCTTCCCTGGAAAATAATTTCTTCTCCCGGAGCTTCATCAGTTCCAGCTAAAAGTGAGCCTAACATAACTGCACCGGCGCCACTTGCAATGGCTTTTACAATATCTCCCGAAAGTTTGATTCCACCATCAGCAATAACCGCTACATTTTTCTTTTTGGCAAATTCGTAAACGTTGTAGATTGCGGAAAGTTGAGGAACGCCGACACCTGCAACAACTCTTGTTGTACAGATGGAACCTGGTCCAACACCAACTTTCAAGACATTTGCACCCGCTTTTATCAAATCTTTTGCGGCGTCTGCTGTTACGATATTTCCACCAACAATATCCAAATCAGGGAAAGTTTTTCTGATTTCTGAGATTTTGTCCAAAACACCTTTCGAATGGCCATGAGCTGAATCGATGGCAACAATGTCAACACCGGCTTTTACCAATGCTGTCATTCTTTCAATCGTGTCTTCACCAACGCCAACGCCGGCGCCGACAATCAGTCTTCCGCTTTGATCTTTGTTGGCATTTGGATATTCTAATTGATTATCGATATCTTTAATCGTAATCAATCCAACCAGTCTGTTTTTCTTGTCAACGATTGGTAATTTTTCAACTCTGTTTTTAAGAAGGATTTCTTTGGCTTTTTCCAGATTGGTGGTTTTGTCAGAAGTAATGAGATTGTCTTTTGTCATTATTTCTTCCACTTTTGCGGCAAGATTTTCCTGATATTTAACGTCACGATTGGTAATGATTCCAATCAATGTGTTGTTTTTGTCAACAACAGGCAATCCGGAGATTTTATATTTTGCCATGAGTTCTTTGGCTTCTGCTAAAGTGTGGTCTTTGGACAATGTAACCGGGTCAGAAATCATTCCGTTTTCTGAGCGTTTTACACGATTGACCTGCGCAGCCTGTTCTGCAATTGGCATATTTTTGTGAATGAATCCAAGACCACCAACTCTCGCCAATGCAATTGCCAAATCAGCTTCCGTAACCGTATCCATAGCAGCGGAAACAATCGGAACGTTAAGCGAAATTTTGTCTGTAAGTCTTGATTTTAATGAAACCTGATTAGGTAAAACTTCTGAATAAGAAGGGACTAGAAGCACGTCATCGAAAGTGATGGCTGTCTCTACAATTTTGTTATGAATAGACATCTTTACTTTCTTTGCAAAATTAAGTTATTTTTATGTAATTTGAAAATATCGTAATTTATTTGATAAATAATTAATATTCAGAGAAATGATGACGAATTAAATAATTGATGGTTGATAAATGATTTTCAAATTCTTATTAGTATCAACTATCATTTATCGCTTATCACTGATTAAAATCTGCTGAGAATTCCCCAATGGATTTTTATTTCGTTGAATTTGAAAGGATTACCGAACTCATTTCCGTTGGAAATCTGGAAACTCATCAAACCAATGGGAAGAAAAAAATTGAAACCCAACCCTAAACTGTAAAGCTTGGGCGTGATTCCCAATGCTTTGTTGGACATTTGTCCGTACTGCGCAAAGATGTCGAAAAAGGCCTGATCATTGACAAGATAACGGTATTCGGCGCCGGCAAATGCGTAGAAATCGCTGACGAGACTTTGCTCATTGAAACCGCGCAGTGAATTCCAGCCGCCAAACCGAAAAAGTTCGTTGGTTGATAATTCGTTTTTGGAACTGAGCAACGCGGATTCTCCCTTGATATTGAGAAAGTGATTTCCGGACAAATTGAAGTTGTGTTCTGCAAAAATGAAATACCGAATTTGGTCAAATTTTTCCTGCGTGTCGTCGTAAGTCGTTTTCAGGAAATCGGCTTCCAGACGGATGTTGCTTTTGTTTATAAATAGTGGAATGTCGCTCCCTTCCTGATACTGATAATAAACGCCAATCCCTTTTTTGCTGTAATCCCGACCACTCGTGTACAGTGAATCCAGAATCGCAGAAGACTCAAAAGTTCCTTTGAGACCGAGTTTTTGCTTCGGTGAAATATGATAATAAATGGCGGGTAAAAATTTCACATTCGCAAATGTGGAATCCTGACGGAAGATATTGACATTCACGTTCAGGCCAACATTGCTCCCGAACGTGTACGGAATGTCGGTTTGCAAATCAAAAGTCTGGCCTTTGTCAGGATTTCTCTGCCAATAGATGCCAATACTTTCGAAGCTGTTGAACATATTTTTCATCTGGACATTCAGGGTTCCGTTGACCGTAAATTTCTCAGTTTTATCATTTCCAAAACCAATCATTCCGTCAAATGTATTGGTTTTCCGTTTTTGGGTGAAGAGAAAAACCTGTGTCGAATCTTTGGTGAATAATGTCTGAGGCGGCTTTTCCAACGACACAAACTGATGATTTTGCAAAGATTGATTCATAGAAACCAGATTCCTGTCATCGTAGTTTTTGCCGAGATATTGTTTGTTGAGGTTCTTAACGAATTGTTTCGGTAAACGCGTATAGCCTTTGAAAACAATGGCGTCAATTTTTCTTTGAGAAGCCGGAACAACTGAGATTTTAACCGATGGAATTCCGTTTTCCATTTTCCGGAATTTGGTTTTCACGCGGTTGAAGGCAAAACCTTTGTCCCGATATTTTTGATTGATGTTTTTTTTGAGTGAGTCTAAATTTTTGGTGTAAATCTCATTCTTTTGAAACTTCAAATCTGTAACTAAAGAATCTGAAAATTGGACTTTAGCCTGATTGAAATTGGGACCTTTGTCGTAATAGATTTCTGTCCGATTGTCTATTTTTTTGACGTCTTTCAGTTCTGTAAAGAAGTAAGAGTTCTCAGCCAAAGAATCCAGGAATTTGACTGCTTTTGCCGAATCGGAAACGATTTTTTTAACATTGGTTTCTTTATCGATGAGCCAATATTCTTTTTTCTGCGCGTTAAAAAGAACACAGAAAAAACAAAAGATAATGGCAATTAAATAATCGATTTTAACCACAATGTTCACAATGATTTTACACAAAGAACACCATTATTAAGCTCATTGTGAACTTTGTGAAAACTTAGTGTCTTTGTTGGTTATATAACAAAAAATCAATCCATTTTATTATACTTCTTCATCAGATTTTCATAAGTATTCTGAGGAAGAATCCATTTCAGAGGAACTCCGATTTTCTGCCCAAATTTTCCAAAATAATAATGTGCTTTCCATTTGGATTTGCCCAAAAGTTGTTCGACATAAACTGCAACATCCAAAGGTTCTGTTCCATCGCCAACGTGTGAATTCATTAAAGCATAAACTTTATCAAAGACATTTTTGTAAGGTTCAGAAACTTTTGTCTTCACACGGTTTTCGGCAATATTAGTTTTGATATCGCCTAAATGGAGCGAGCAAACGTGGATGTTCCAAGGATAAACTTCGTAACGCATTGCTTCCGTCACTTTGTCCAAAGCCGATTTGGAAGCGGAATAAAATCCTCTGAAAGGTAATCCCATTTCGGAACCGATGCTGGAAACATTAATGATTTTTCCTGATTTCTGTTCCCGCATTTTTGGAAGAACCGCTGTCATCATCTGAACAGCGCCAATCAAATTAAGATTGAATAACTTCGTAATATCTTCTTTTGCTGAATCTTCAACTGCGCCAACCATTCCCATTCCGGCGTTATTAATCAGAACATCAATTCTGGTTTCAGTTTTCAGGATTTCAGAAATCGCATTGTCGATTTGGTCTTTATCGGTAATGTCTGTTGGAATTGAAACAAAATAATCAGAGTTCACGACCTTTCGGCTCAAACCGTAAACTTTGTTTCCTTTCTTTCCGAAATATTCTGCCAATGCGAATCCAATTCCGGATGAAGCGCCTGTGATGATGATAACTTTTGACATATTATTCAGTTTCTTTAGTTACGGATTTAAAATCCTCCCAAAATTCAGGATACGATTTCTCTACAACATCTTCATTTTCGATATTCAGTTCTTTAATCAAAGCAAACGGCGCAAAAGCCATCGCCATTCTGTGGTCGTTGTAAGTTGCAATCGAAATGTTTTCTTCCGGTTCTATGAATTCCGAAGATTCAATTTTTTCTACTGTGATGTGCGTTTTTCCGCCGATTTTCAACAACTCGTTTTGAAGTGCTACCAATCGGTCGGTTTCTTTCACTTTCAGAGTATGAAGTCCTGTGATGACGAAAGGGATTTTCAGCGCAGTTGCGGTGACACAAAGGGTTTGCGCAATATCGGGACAATCGTTCATATCAAGAGAAATCAATTCAGGATATTCGAAAGCTGGCTCGGGCAGCAAAGAAATCGAATTTTCTGCATAATCAGAAACCGTATTGATTCCGAAATATTTCCAATAGATTTCCTTAATCACGCTATCACCTTGTAAGGACAATGTATGATAACTTCTAAGATTAATCGATTTTCTGCCAATTGCTGCCAAAGAATAGAAATAAGAAGCTGAAGACCAGTCACTTTCTACCTCGTAATGTTCTATTCTTGCATTTTCCGGATGAGGTAAAATTTCGATTCTACTTTCTGCAAAATGAGATTTAATCCCGATTTCGTCCAGAATTTTCAAAGTCATTTCCAAATATGGCCGAGACGTGATCTCGCCTTCCAGTTCCAGTGTCAATCCATTTTCTAACTTTCCTCCTATTAAAATCAAAGAAGTCAAAAACTGGCTGGAAACATTGGCTGAGATTTTAACCAAATTGTTTTCAATCTTCTTTCCGATGATTTGCAACGGCGGAAAACCTTCTTTTTCAAGATAAGTAATGTCCGCGCCAAGAGATTGAAGCGCATCAACTAAAGGTTTGATAGGACGGTTTTTCATCCTTTCAGAGCCTGTCAAAATGGTTTTTCTGTCTTCAAAAATGGAATAATACGAAGTCAGAAATCGCATCGCTGTGCCGGCATGATGGATATCAATGGTTTCGGAGTCCGATTCCAGAGCTTTTTTCAACAAAGTGGTGTCCTGAGAATTGGAAAGGTTGAGCATGTCAATATTCCCAAAGAGTTTCCCTAAAATCAAAAGACGGTTCGAAATACTTTTCGAACCGGTAATTTGAATATTTTTTCCGTCTATAAGTTCAGACTTTTTTATAATCATATTTCTTTATTTCCAAAATTCCCACCATTTCTTTGATGAGAAAGTTTCTTCATTTTCTTTATTTTCCTCCTCTGTACTATAATTAAGAGAAAATTCTTTAATGTTAAAAAGTTTCTTAATTCTAGTTGCTTGCGGACTATGACTTAATAATTCTTCAAATAGTGCATAACAAATGACTTTTTGATTTTTATTGAGTAATTTATAATTTCTCTCGATGAGGTTTAATATTTTAAGTTGATGTTCAGCGTGTAGTTTGCCAATCATAACGTAAATTACTAAAGCTTGTTCTCTTCTGTAAGTATCAACGTTCTTGTCAAAAATAATATTTTCTATGTATTGAAAATTACTGCTTTTGAATTTGCCACAAAATTCCCGAATAATATCTTGAGTAAATAATTCACAATATTCTTTAGATGATTCGCCATAAAGTCTTTCAAAAATAAGAATGTCTGTAATGTCATTTAATGATTTACATTGAGATGATGCTTCTTTAATTTTATCAATTGACATACCTAAAGAATTCCAATCTCTTTTTTGATATGCTTCATAAAATTCTTTTACATAAGAACTGCACACTTCATATAGTGGAACGTTGATTTCTTTTTTCTTCTCTGCATTGACTTCATCTACAAAATTTAAAAAATCTTGGAAAGTTGGGTTATTAGAATTTTCCATAATTATCTTAATTTCAAATTGTTTTGATGTCTATTCTTGTCCCTATCAGTTTTAACTTTCATTTTTTTATCAAAAGCAGCTTGCAAATCTGTTCCTGTTTGGTTGGCCAAACAAAGCGTTACAAAAAGAACATCAGCCAATTCTTCACCCAAATCTTTGGATTTGTCGGATTCTTTTTCTGACTGCTCACCATATCTCCTGGCGATGATCCTCGCAACTTCGCCTACTTCTTCTGTCAGCATAGCCATATTGGTCAGCTCATTGAAATAACGGACGCCGATGGTTTTTATCCATTCATCAACTTGTTTCTGAAGAGTTGTGATTTCCATTATTGATAGGCACCTAAAGTTGCAGGATAAGTCCGAGTAATTCCGACAATATCTTTAATAGTATTGTTATTATTTAGATTTGTACCTTTCTTTTTTGCAGGCGAATCATCCTTCACTCTAAGATTCATTTTCTGGGTGAAATAATTCTGGAATTTCGGATCTTCATTTTTAATATTAGAATTATCAGGATTCAGGCCGGAATTAGAAGTGAACTTTAATAGAGAGTTTTTAAAATCTGTAATAAAACTTCCGCCATCAATTTTAGTATATGCAATCATATCTGGAACATCACCATACACGATAGAATTTTTTACATTCAAAACCGGATTTCCTACAACTCGTTCATCACCGTTTTGATAAATATTACTGGCAAAGATTCCAACAGCAGGCATTGACGAATTCAGGTCCCAATAATTTGCAATGGTGCAATAATTAAGGTTATAAGTTCCACCACCGGCAATTGCGAGGTCAGCCTCACCACAGTTGTTCATCACTAAATTATTAGCAGTAATATCAGCAGCAATACCATAGATTCCTATGTTTTGGAAAGTATGGATGATCGTATTATTAATTTTTGCATCATTCTTTTTCAACTGAAGGCCGACGTTACCGCCAAAGATTCTGGCATAATTCATATTAAGAAGAGATCCTTCTTCCATTTTGATGCCGTTCCAGTTGGCAGGAAGCGTGTCATATTTGGTATCACTTCTATCGCCCCGGAAAATTACTTCGTCGTCCAAAACACCATTTACTATCAATCCGGAATTTTTTGCGAAATTCATTCCACTGTTTTTCCGGAAATAAACTTTTGTTCCTTTTTCCATGGTCAATGTTTTACCTTCAGCAACATTCAAGTTTCCAAAGATTACTTTTACCTTATCTTTTGTCCAGGTCGTATTGTCATTGATTGTTACAGGATTTTCTCCAGTCTGGATAAAATATTCTGCATCCTGAACCACTGAAAACAAAGTTACTTTTTGTTCGCCGGCTGGTGTGTTGAAAACAACTTTGTCTTCTGCAATTGCTTCCGGAGCATTGGCAACTGGCGCAATTTCTACAAAAACATATAGACTATCTTTTCTTCTCAAGGCTACGTTTTCGAAACTCGTTCCTGTTTTTCCATCCACATTGATTCTGTAAAGAGAAGAATTTCCACCTTCAAGCGCAATTCTTGGAATCAGAACATCCTTATTTTCATTATTATAAACCTTCACAGCATAAGTTTCCGAACGCATTTGGTTATAAACTGTATCGCAAAAAACGGTGTCAGTAGAGAATCTCAAAAGCTGAGTGGGAGAATCGAAAGAAATATCATCGCGATTACAGCCTGCCAAAAGCAAAAGTGACCAAAATGCAATTCCAAAAAGTATTTTAATTTTCATTTATCTTGTTTAATCTTCAAAACTACAAAATTTAAATTTTTATTTTGTGAAGACAAAGATATTTTAATGATATTAAACAAAAAATCCTTTCAACTGCTGAAAGGATTAAGTATTTAAAAAAAAGCAGTTTACTCTTTTATAAATTTTTTGTTAATTTTTTCTCCTGTCTTCGTAGTTCCAGAAATAATGTAAGTTCCTTTCGCCAATTTTAAAACATCAATGGATTTTTCAGAATTGGAAATCTGTTTTAAAATTTTACCAGAAAGGTCACAAATTTTAATATTTAAAAGTTCTTCTGAGAAGTTGATGTTGTCTTTTATGGGATTTGGCGCAATAGTGAAGGGTTTCAAAGAAATATCCTTAGCATCTAAAGCAGGACCATTTACTGTATATGAAACAGCCTCTGATTCTATATTTCCTGCGTAAACAGCTCTTACATAAACCGTAAATGCGTTAGTGAGAAAATCACACCCATCAGTAATCCCCCAACGTGAATCACATCCTAAAGAAGTCTCAGTTTGAAATCGGTATAATTCATTGCCACGATATATATTGTATCCAATCAATTCATTACGAGGTGTTTCTGGTTCTTGCCAAGAAAGGGAGAAGATATTATTGTAAGGAAATATATGGGTGTGATACCAATTAAGATTTTGAACAGGATTCGTTTGTGAAACCACTAAATTACAAGCAATAATTGTAAAAATAAAAAGGAAATATTTTTTCATAAGTATTAGTTTAATTAGTTCAAATATAGCATTTTAAATGAAGTGATTTAATATCTGATGTTCAAAATTTTAATAATTATTCAATGTAATGTAGGTTTATATAAAACAATCACAAAAAACTAACTAACATTTGTTAGTTTAATAAAAAAGTGTATTTTTGAATAAATCACATTCAATTTAGCTAACTGAGAATAATGAATTGAATGTCAAATGTTTAAATATGCAAATCACTGAAAAACATTTTTTAAACAAAGAAATTAACCTGACTGATTTACTGAAATCAGCTTATCGTCTGATGTTTACAGCCAAAACGATGACCGATTTGTTTGAACAGGAAAAAAAAATCACTTCGAAATATGTTCACGCCACTTCTCGCGGACACGAAGCTATTCAATTGGCTGTAGGAATGCAGTTGTTACCACAGGATTTTGTAAGTCCTTATTATAGAGACGATTCAATTTTGTTGGGCGTTGGATTAACGCCTTACGAATTGATGCTTCAGCTTTTAGCCAAAAAAGATGATCCGTTTTCCGGTGGTAGAACTTATTATTCTCATCCTAGTTTGCGACGAGACGATTTTCCGAAAATGATTCACCAGAGCTCGGGAACAGGAATGCAGGCCATTCCAACCACCGGAATTGCAATGGGAATGAAATATAAAGAGGAAATCGGAATTGATGATAATTTTGAACAAAAGCCAATCGCAGTTTGTTCACTCGGCGATGCAAGCTGTACAGAAGGCGAAGTTTCTGAAGCATTTCAAATGGCCGCTTTGAAACAATTGCCAATTCTTTATCTTGTTCAGGACAACGAATGGGACATTTCTGCCAACGCCAAAGAAATCCGTGCACAGGATATTACAGAATATATGCGAGGTTTCAACGGCATCGAAACCAGAACCATCGACGGAACAGACTTTATCAAATCTTACGAAACAGTAAAAGAATGCATCAGAATCATC